>Ga0209058_1005304_pt1 | contig 10113 bp, 10 predicted proteins | sample GraSoiAngelo_147_FD_185904 | JGI IMG/M metagenome (GOLD analysis project Ga0209058, IMG submission 185904) | Grasslands soil microbial communities from the Angelo Coastal Reserve, California, USA - 14_1009_05_40cm (SPAdes) (version 2) | ecosystem: Environmental > Terrestrial > Soil > Grasslands ...
TGGTCTCCGACGTATGCCGGGTCGAAGGCTTCAACGTCGAGAAGAATGTCCAAGCAGACGACTCCGGCGACCACTTTGTAGACATCATAGCATCCCGGACGACAGGCAAGCAGACCCAGAAGGTAGCCTTCGAATGTTGGGAAGGAGACCGCCAGGTCAACGGACGCGAGGTCGAAGGCTTCGTGAACCGACTCAGAACCGCTGGACTGTCAAGTGGGATCTATGTGTCTCCCAAAGGTTTCACGGGAGACGCGGAGTTCATGGCTCGAAAACTGGGAGTGGAACTCTGGGACCTAGCCAAGCTGAAAGAGCGGGTTGAGAAGATTAAGCCTCCCGAACGACAGAAGGTCCCCGGGACCCTGCCTGTGTCTCGTACTGTCGCGTCGAAGATTCTCGCTTGCGGGATCGAGAACGGCAGCGTACTCAAGCTTACCTCAATGCCCAAACTCGAGTTTCGTCCATACTTCTTCGCCGATTTTACGTTGAATCACGGGAAAAAAAGAAAGGCGAAGGGGGTGATAGTGTTTGATGGTGTCGACGGAAGAGAGTGTGACGCGGGACTGTTCGAGGGCGAGCTGAAGAATCTGCCTGGGTCAGGCCTTTTCGTGGACTGTCTGGAAATAGAATCCTCCACCGGTTCGATGCCGCATCTTCCCCCGGAGCTCGAAATGAAGAACACAGTCACCGTCGCGCCTGCAGGAGTGGCTGAGGATTCCATCAGAGCGCACACGGGTGAAATTATCGGAAGAGAGTCAGGGGCCCATCCCGACGATATTTCTGTGCCCGACATCACGCTTCTACACATACCGATCGTGACAGCCGAATTAGTCGCTTTCGGCCGTTCCTATCGAAAAATTCTCCAAGCGGCGACCGGTAAAATAATCTGGGATGAGACGCGGAAGTGCAATCTATGCGACAAGACTACTCAAGCGGTCTGCGAAGAATGTGGTGGAGTCGTTTGTCACGAACACACTCGACTATGCAGCTCTTGTCGAAAGCATCTCTGCACAGAATGTGTCACCACTAAGGGCGTCATTAACAAGAGTCCTCTCTGCCACAGCTGCAAGAAATAGTGCTGCCCTCTGGTTGAGAGATTGCGAGAGAAACTGGGTCGTCCTCGAATCCGTGCTCAGCCCAGACCCATTGAAGGGTCCTGGGTACCACCTATCTTGTCGTTGGGAGGTGGTTCAGCGCGGTTTCAGTGCGTTTCAGCCGTCTTATGGTATCTTCATGCCTGCTAAGGTGACCCATCAAGTCAAGCCTCAACTGATGCATCGCTACCTTTGCTGCATCGACCGCCGCTCGCTCAACGAGTGGCGTAAGCTTCTCTTCCAATCTCCGCAGCAATTCCTCTTCCAGCTGCAGGACCTCTTCCTCTCTCAAAACTTCCATCGTCTCACCTCCGCCTCAACGCCTCGACCTTTGTAACCGTAGCCAATTCCAGTGTCTCCACTTTGCCGACTTGCTGCGCGCACAATGCGCATTCCCAGACGCGATCGCAGAGAAACCGTTCATAGTTCGAACATCTCCGGCGGAAATACTCGTTGAGCTTGTTCTCCTTCGAATTCTCTTTTCCAAGCATCCGGTTTTCCTCCCGAGTCTCCAATGAACAGTTGCGATGAACGTCCACACTAGCCTCCAGAGGACGACTAAAGCCTCCTGTAACCTAGAGCCTAGTCGAGAGGTTGCGCGGGAAACAGTCCTCTAGCAACCAGCCCAGCGACACGCAGGGGCTCTGGAATTCTTGAGACATATGCCCACTCTCTCAAGATCCTTCTCGCTTCATCGTCTCCACAGCCAAACGCTTCGTAGAAGAGCGGACTCTCGTTCTGAACCGTTTTGGCCTGACGTAATGGACCCAGGGAGGATAGGATGCGCCATCTTCTCCTCCAGTCCGGAAAATGCCTAACCAGGGCGCGTTTCACAGCTCTGTTATCGGGTCGAGATCCAATTACGACGATCGTGGGCGTTCTGAATTTTCTCAGTAACATTCTCGGATTGATAACATTGAATCCTCCGAATGTTGCACCCGCTAGCAGGATCGGGGATTCCCGGGCGCGAAGCGAGCTGAGCATTCTCGACGCCACGCCCGTAGCGTCAAATCCGTCTACTCCTATCCATGCAGTTCTGGCCTTCACAAGATGCGGCCCTTTCAGCTGTACTGCGACTAGTGGAGCCTTGGAACCGCCTAGTCTCCTAGATAGAAACGGTCCATCGTCGATCCCGATACAGCTAGTGATTGTGCTGTTTCGGGAGGCTCTTCGGTGCATAATTCAGGAGCCCTCTAACGAGTCCATCGCTGCCAAACGTCGACGTGACGGCGCGCGGCTCGACTCCCAGCCGGATCTTCTTCGTCCGCCCGTACCTGCCAAAGCTCACAACACGCGCATTAACAATTCCCATGAGGTCCAGCTCGTTTAGCAATCCGCTGACTCGTCTTTGGGTTAGCGATTCAACTGCCGCTGCGGCACACAATTCCCTGTAAACCTCGTACACATCCCCCGTGACTAGACTCTCCTTCCGCGCGTTCTCTGAATGTAGGACGGCGATGAGGAGGATTCTGGAATGAAGCGGGAGCGAGGATAGCACCTCCGTCACTCGATCGTGTTCCACCTTCTGCTGCGCTAGTCGGACATGCGACTCTAGGATGCCCTTCTCTCTCCCTCTTTCTCCAATCTCGCCGGCCACTCTTAGAAGATCCAGAGCCCTTCTAGCGTCACCATGCTCGCCCGCGGCCATTGCGGCGCAGAGTCGTAAGGCTCCATCCTCTAAAGCACCGGGCTGAAACGCGGCCTCGGCGCGATCACTCAGAATATCGTACAGTTCATCGGACGAATACGGTTTGAAAACCAGCTCCTCCTCTCCTAGAGAACTCAATACTCGAGGGTCCAAGAAATCCTTGAAGTGAAGATCGTTTGAGATTCCGATAACTCCAATCCATCCGCCGTCCAAGCTATCATTGATTCTCGTCAATTCGTACAGCAAGCTATCGTTCTCACTCCTCTTGACCAGAGCATCAATCTCGTCGAGTACGACGAGAAACGCGGATCCCCGCGCATGCAAAGCATCCCTCAACCGGTCCAGCAGCTCCCCTACAGCGAGTCCCGTAAACGGGACCTCTTGGCCTAGCGCTCGACAGAGATCAGCGATGACTCTGTAGTTGGTGCCTGAAAGCCGACAATTCACATAGCTGGTGTCTACAGCGCGGCCGTAGTCTCTCGCCTTCTTTTGTAGCCTGTCCAGGACGAATCTTGCGACGATCGTCTTTCCTGTCCCGGTCTTTCCGTAGGCAAAAATGTTGGAGACTCGTTCCTTTGAGAGTGCTGGTGCCAAGACGGAGCCGAGGCGCCGAATCTGTTCCTCTCGATGGGGAAGGCTTGTCGGCATGTAGTCGTGTCTTAGGAGATTCCTGTCTTTGAAAATCTGTCCGCCAGAGAGCACCTGTTCAAAGATAAGATCTAGTCCTTGCTGCGACAAGCCGTGAGAACACTTCTGAGTGATTCAAGCGGTCCTTGTTCCAGTGGAATTAAGGGTTCTCGTACATGGATTTCGACTGGACCAACTAAACCCCTCACACCCACCCCTGAGTTTCCAGTGCAAGAATAAATCACACAGCTGAAGGGTAAGTTTTTGTGTTGGGGTTATTACTCCAGTTGGTCATCAGAGGCTTTCACGGATTTAGGTTATCCTGTATACTATCAACGATAATTCACTACAAAGCAAGCATCATCAACCTCACTTGAATCACGTTCCTGTTGTTTCCATCGGAAAGAGGGGGGTATGGGAGTCGTCTATTCGCCCATGGAATGGACGATGATTGTTCGATCACGCGGTCGAACATCAAATTCGATGAACACGATCTGCTGCCAGGTTCCAAGCATCAACTTCTTCTCTTCGAAAGGCACGGATAGATCAGGCCCGATTAGCGAAGCTCTGAGGTGAGAATGACCGTTTCCATCATGCCATCGACTCTCGTGCATGTACGAGCCGTCTCTCGGAGCGATTCTCTCGAGCATGGACGGTAAGTCAACAAGTAGACCCGGCTCATACTCGATTGTCGTCAGGGCCGCCGTCGACCCCGGCACAAAGAGGAATACAACACCATTACTGATGGTTCCATTCTCAACAATAGTTTGCACCTTATCTGTTATGTCAAGTATCTCGCCTTCCTTTTGGGTCGCAAGTCTGACAACATGGGATTCAACTGTCATGGTCAATCCCATTTTGTCAGGCAAGGAATTAAGAGTGAAGGACCGGCAAGAGATCTTAGAATGTCTAAGGAAAGCGGGGCCAAAGAGCTCTACGTCAAGAAGATCCGTAACGGCTCCGTCATCGACCATATCTCTGCGGGCCACGCTCTTGACGTTCTGAAAATTCTAGGAATCGGCGGCGGTGAGGGACACATCGTCAGCGTAGCAATGAACGTATCATCGAAAGCGGCCAGCAAGAAGGATATTGTCAAGGTCGAAAACCGAGAGCTCAAACCTGGCGAGGTGGACAAGATTGCTTTGATCGCGCCGAGCGCCACGATTAACATCATACGAGACTATGAGGTGGCTGAGAAGACCCGCGTCAAGCTTCCGGAGTCAATAAGGGGAATCGTGCGGTGCGCAAACCCGGCATGCGTCTCCAACGCGGGGGAACCTGTCGAACCGAAGTTCCTGGTAGAACGACAAGACCCTTTGAGACTGCGATGCTTCTACTGCGTACGCATAATGGACAAACAAGATGTTCTCAAACAATTCTAGCCCACAGATGACGGTCGTAAGAGAAGAGAGCGCTATCCAGGCGCTGCAGGCGCTCTATCAAGAAAGAAGGGAAGCTATTCAGAAAAGACTCGCAGAATTCAGACAAGTCATGGAATGGAAAGACGAGGAGGTTTTTGCGGAACTATGCTTCTGTCTTCTAACGCCTCAATCGTCAGCCAAAGTCTGCTGGGAAGCAGTCACCGCGCTCAAAGAACGAACCCTGCTTCTCAAGGGCCAGCCTCAGGAGCTTGAGCCACATTTGAGAAGTGTTAGGTTCTCTGACAGCAAAGCGAAATACATTGTTGAAGCTAGGGACATGTTCTCGAACGACGGCAAGTTGCAGTTGAAATCGAGGATCTCAAGCTTCTACAATCCCTTCGAGCTCCGAGAATGGCTGGTCGAAAATGTCAAAGGCCTAGGCTACAAGGAGGCAAGCCATTTTCTGAGGAATATTGGACTGGGCGAAGGGTTCGCTATCCTCGACAGACACATCCTCCGAAACTTGGACCGGCTCGGAGTCATCACAGAGATACCCGTATCCATAACAAAGAAGCGGTATCTGGAAATTGAAGAGAAACTGCGAAGATTCGCAACAGAGATAGGCATACCTTTAGCTGATCTAGATCTTCTCTTCTGGTCCAGAGAGACAGGCTGGATTTTCAAGTAGGAAATGGACATGGGCAAGATTGGGGTCATGGCCGATAAGGAGACGAGCATCTACTTCAAACTCGGCGGAGTCAAGAACACGTGGGTCGTCAAATCCCAGGAAGAAGCCGTAAAGACCTTCGACGAGATCAAAGCGAAACAACTCGTCTCCCTAGTGATTGCGACAGAGCCTGTCTTCGACTGGATCAAAGACAGATTGGGAAAGAGCAAGAAAGAGATCGAACTTCCACTGGTGGTCTCGATTCCGACACGCAAGGGTGGCAAGGCTCAGGTCGACCTCCTGGCAGATCTGATCAAGCGCACTGTCGGCGTGGAAATCAGGGTTCAGTAAGTGCAGTGTTGAGACACAGGATGTTCAAATAACGCACGGCTCTTCTAGAGAGGGTCGGTCTTCTGCAGTGCGGTCCATTGTAGTTGAATGTGTCGTGCCCACAGCTCCATCTAGGGCAGACGAAGTCAAGACCATGGCCCGAAGCATCGGCTACGACGTGGTCGATACAGTAATCCAACACCGAAAGAGCCTACACCACACATACTGTATCGGACCCGGAAAGCTCGACGAGGTCAAACAGCTAACATCAGAGAAGCACATCGAGGCGGTCTTGTTCGCTAACAGACTGCCCGGCTCCCAGGTCTTCAAGATTCAGAAGGTTCTAGGTGGAACTGACATCAATGTCATAGACCGGAACATGCTGATCCTAGAGGTCTTCGACCGGCGCGCAATGACGAAAGAGGCGAAACTGCAAATCGAGCTAGCTAAACTCAAGTACACTTTCTCCTGGGGCAAAGAGTTTCTGAGATTGAAAGGTATCCTCGGAGAACAGGTCGGCTGGAGTGGTCCAGGGGAGTACCCGTACGCTGATTACGAGAGAGGTGCGCGTAAAAGAATCTCTCATGTGGAGAAAGAGTTGCGCGACGTCTACGCTAAGAAGACAACTCTCAGGGAACACCGTAAAGAGCTTGGATTCCCAATAGTAGCGCTAGCGGGTTACACACAGAGCGGGAAGACGACTTTTTTCAACCGGGTTGTTTCGGAGCACAAAGACACTGGACTGGGTCCATTCACAACGCTGTCAACATACGCCCGAAGGGTTGACTATAACAACGGAATGGACGCGTTCAGTTTCATCCTGATCGACAGCATCGGATTTATCGAAGACATGCATCCCATAATTCTCAAGGCCTTTAACACTACGTTAGGTGAGATATCCAACTCCGACTTTATTCTCCTATTCATTGACATCAGCGAGGAGGAGGAAATAGTCTTCAGGAAGCTTACGGCTTCGAACCAGATCTTGAAACAGATCGCTCCAAAGGTTCCGCTTCTCATCTGCATCAACAAGATCGACAAGTCTGACGAGAGTCGTGTCGAAGAAGGCAAGAGGCTCGTTTCGAGAGTCTTCCCAGGCATACCTCAAGTTACTCTCAGTGCTCTGAAGGGACGTAACACCGAAGAGGTCCTCCGGCTAGGCTACCAGCATCTGAACGGCGGAAGCAAGCTTGAAACTCTAGAGTTACCGTCCTCATCATAGTAGATTCAGCAAAACCCTAAAATTCTTCAATGCCATACCAAGAGGTTCGGTCATCCTAGTTGGAATTACGGAAACTACAACGAACCCCAGACGGCACCTTCCTAGTTACGATTCCGAAAGCCTGGGCCAAACGAGTCGGACTCGGAGCGGGGTCCGTTGTCTCCTATGAAGAGCGGCAGGATGGAAGACTGTTGCTCTCGCCTAAGATAGACGAGGAGAGAGCCCCGCTAGAGGTAGTGTTGGATGCTTCTCCATTCGTCCGGCGTGAGATTATCGAGAGATACCTGCTGGGCTACGACATAATCAGGGTCCAGTCAAAGGACAGTTTCTCTCCTGACATTAGAGAAGAAGTCAGACGCACAACCAAACGGCTTGTAGGTCTCGAGGTCCTGGAGGAAGATTCGAAGAGAATAGTTCTCCAGTGCCTTGTCGAACCCTCGTTACTCAACCCTGAGAGAATTCTACGTCGTCTTGAGATGCTTTCAATGCCTATGCAGCTCGATTCAGTTCAGGCGTTCGTCTCATCCAACGGTGCACTGGCCAAGGGGGTTGTGGAGAGAGATGAAGAGGTTGACCGCTGGTACTTCCTGCTAGTCCGGCTTGTCCGGGCAGCAATTTCCGACACGTATCTTCTTGAGAAGATCAAGGTCTCCTCAGTTGACTGCCTCGACTTCAGACTACTCGCAAGCTACATCGAAACCTTCGCCGACTACGCAGTAACAATCGCTGAGAATACACAGGGGGGCGTAACAATCCCAAAGGAAGAACAGGCATTGTTAGAGAAGATTGGGGCATCGGTGAACGCAATGTATCGAGACGCAGTAGGGTCGGTACTCTCTCGGGACTTGAAATTAGCATCGTCTGTTGGACCCCGGTTCAAAGATACTAAGAAGCAACTTTCAGAGGCTGAGGCGCGAGTCGCAGGCTCAGCTAGACCACTCGTCAATCATTTGGTGGCGGTCACGATTGCCCTGAACAGAATGTGCGAGATCTCAGTGGACATATCGGACCTCACAATAACGAGGTAGCAGTCCTCGACAACAGCATAAATCTGGAAGCCTCAACTGGGTCTAGATGTCGGGGTAGGTCGGCTTTTGTCTGAGGAGATGCGAAGAGCCGTAGGGATCATACTGGAGGCAGGTTTCCAGATGGAATCCGAGGCCTTCAAGACCCTCGTTGAGAAACGCCGCGAAGACTCTCTCAAGCCCCTCGTGGACGAGGTCTTGAAAATGGCGAGCTTGGCTCAGCCGAGGCCGCTCTTCATCAGCGCCGATCTAGTTTTGAGGGCGGCTGAACAGTTGGATCTAGCAGCTGGTCCAGTTGTCCCGGTTGAAGGGCTGGGACACGGGCGAAGGTTTGCCGAGGATCGGGAGTCGAGACTTGAAGTGGTCTTCGACCCAACTGGCAAGCTGGGAACGACAGGGGCCCTTGACGATTTTCTCCGATACTTCCGTAGCCGTTTCGAGAAGATGAGCGCCCTATTCCGACAGAGGATTGACACTAGGAGTGCTGGGACGATCTCTGACGCTCTGGCTGGAGGGGCGAATGGAAGAGGTCGATTTGTTTGCATGGTGGTGGAGAAACGGGAGAAGGCGAATCGGATCTTTCTGACGGTCGATGATTATGATGATGAAGCAACTGTCTTGGTGGGTGATTCGAACCCGTCAGTCTGGCAGACGGCGCGTCGGATTTCTCGAGATCAAGTCCTGTTTCTGGAGACACGGAAGAGTTCCGGGAAGTTGCTGGTCGCCGAGAACATTGTGTTGCCAGAGATTCCGGATCACAAACCTGGGCGCGCTAGCGAGGAGGTCTATGCGGTTCTGATATCGGATGTTCACGTCGGGAGTAAGGTGTTCATGGAGGATGCTTTTAGCAGGGTCTTGGCCTGGTTGAAGGGCGATGTCGGCGGTCCAGAGCAACGGCATGTTTCTGACCGGGTCAAATATGTTCTGATTGGCGGTGATCTCGTAGACGGGATTGGAGTGTATCCCCGACAGGAACTGGACTTGAAAGTCCCTGACATTTACGAGCAGTATCGGCTGGCTGCGAAGCTTGTCGGGGAAATCCCGGAACATATGGACGTGGTTCTGATTCCAGGGAATCACGATGCGGTTAGACAGGCGCTGCCACAGCCTGCTATTACCAAGGATTTTGCCGGTCCCGTCTATGATTCCCGCAAGGTCGTGTCGCTGGGTGATCCCGCGGAGGTGCGTCTGGAGAGTGTTGATTTCTTGCTGTTTCATGGAACGAGTCTAATGGATATTCTGAGTTCCGCGCCGGGTTTTGATTATCAACGCCCTGTGGAGGTTATGGAGTATCAGCTCCGGGCGAGGCATCTGGCCCCGGAGTATGGCAAGTCAACGTCTATTGGTCCGGAGATGGAGGACTGGCTGGTCGTGGAACATGTGCCGGATGTGTTCCAATCTGGGCATATTCATGTGCCGGGGTCGGGGGTGTATCGTGGGACGACGATTGTCAATAGTGGGGCGTGGCAGGGCCAGACGGATTATCAGAAAAGGATGGGGCTGGTACCGCAACCGGGACTCTTGCCTGTAGTAAATCTCCAATCCTTACAGGTGCGCATGATGGACTTTCGATCAGAATAGGGTTCTGAAAGGGGTCCGAAATAATCAGAGCGAAGAATTGGGTGGCCTGGGAGCCGACATGGGGGACCCTCAATCGGCTCAGATTGAGAGCCACTTGTCAACTTGAGCCATCAACAAGAGAAAGTGCAAGGATTCCAGCAAGACTCCACATGAGTCTATTGTGGACTAGCTGTATTCACATCGTTTTCCATACACGTCTTTTCGGACGGTCTGTTTCGCGGGTCCGTGTATGCCGGTTATAGAACGCTTATGCCCGCCATCCGCCCTTGCCCTTCTGTAAGCGGTTGGGAGATTATCGCAGTGCCCAATGATGGTGATAGAGGCGAGCTGTATGCGGAACTTGAAAGGGCCTGCGATGAGCTAGACAAGACGCTCGAGATGTTGAAGAAGGCAGGCTACACTCTCCGAGAGTTCTCCAAGGTCCTGGAGGCTGACCCTACAGGCATACTTGTTACCCACTATCCTACGGGCTACATGATTTATCCCGACGAGATCAACAAGACCCCATGGGAATATCCCTCTCTCAGACCAATAGTTGACTTGGACTATCTGGTCGAATTG
>Ga0209058_1005307_pt1 | contig 10109 bp, 6 predicted proteins | sample GraSoiAngelo_147_FD_185904 | JGI IMG/M metagenome (GOLD analysis project Ga0209058, IMG submission 185904) | Grasslands soil microbial communities from the Angelo Coastal Reserve, California, USA - 14_1009_05_40cm (SPAdes) (version 2) | ecosystem: Environmental > Terrestrial > Soil > Grasslands ...
CCTGCGACAGCCCGGACGACAGCTCCGCATAGAGGGCCAGCAGCGCCTGCGACTCGGTCTCCCAGTTCCAGCGGGCGTCCGCCGCGGCTCGGCAGCGGTCGCGCAGGGTCGCCAGGGCGCCCGGCGGCAGGTCGAGGATCGAGCGGATCGCGGCGGCGATGGAGGCCGGCTCGGCCGGGTCGCACACGGCCCCGAGCGGGCCGGCGCCCTCGTCCAGCACGATCCGGCGCATCTCGGGGAAGTCGCTGACGACCACGGGGACCCCTGCGGCGATGCTCTCGAACAGCTTGTTCGGCGTGCACAGCCAGTGGTTGAGGCTCGTCCGCTGGAGCGGGATCGCGTCGACGTTCGCGGTGGCGATCCAGTCGAGCAAGGCGGATGGCGGGACCGCGTCGAGCACGTGCAGGCGGCCGGCGCCCGACGGCTCCTCGGCAAGTCGCTCCAGGGTCGGCCGCTGGCCGCCGTAGCCGAGGTAGGCGAGATGGACCTGGCGATCCGCCTCGCGGCCGGCGATCGCCTCGCAGGCAGCCGCGAGCTCCTCCAGCCCGCGGCCGGTGGTGAACACGCCGTGGTAGAGGACGACGGGATCGCCGGCCGGAATGCCGGCCGCCTCGCGGAGTCGATCCGGCGCCCCGTCCGGTCGCCGCCAGCGCGGCGGACAGTTGTGGACCACGACCGTCCGCCGGGGCCGGAGGCGGCGACGGAGCACGTCCGCATAAGCGTGATTGACGGTGATGAGCGCATCCGAGCGACGGCTCCAGCGGCGTTCGACGCGCCCGAACACCCAGCGCAGCCAGCGGGCTCGGGTCGCGTACCGCCCGGACTCGAGGAAGATCTCGTGACTGTCGTAGACGATCCGCGCGCCGGTTCCCTCCGCAGCCGCGATCGCCGCGGGCAGCCCGGTCAGGTCGTGTCCGTGATGGATGTCGGCGGCCGGAGCCTCCGCGGCGGCCGCCCGTGCCCAGCCGAGGATCCCGAAGCGCCAGTCCGCGAGGAACGTCAGCGTCTCCGGCGGCCATGCCGCGGCGTCCGCGGTGCTGGCGGCCGCCCGGCCGGCGACCGCGAGCCACGCCCGGCGGATCCCGGACACGACCAGCGATGCGAGGGCGGCGCCAGCTCCGCGGGCGACCTCACCGACTCGGCCCTCTCGCACCCCGATCGTGATCCGCCGACGGAGGCTCCACGGGCTGACGATGGTTCGCCGCCAGGCGTCCAGCCAGCCGATCGGGCGGGGTACGCGGATCACGGTGAACCCGTCGACTCGTTCGGCCTCCAGCGTCCCGCCAGGTTCAGGCGTCGTCCCCATGACGGTCACCTCGTGACCGGCGTCGGCCAGGGTCGCCGCTTCCCGGAGGACGCGCGAATCGTAGGTCACCGGGTTCATCACGAACATCACGATCCGAGCCACTGGATGTCAGCCGCGCTCGCCGGACGGCGCGAGGGTCGTGGGACCGGCGACCGGGCCGACGGCCGGGACCAGGGCCCCGACCAGCGCTCGGTAGTCGCGATCGACCACCTCCCAGGCGAATGTCTCCCGCGAGACGCGGGCGCAGCGGTCGCGCAGGGCGGCGGCGGCGGCCGGCGGACGGTCGAGGATGCCCGCGAGCGCCCGGGCGAGGTCGGCGGGGTCGTTCGGATCCGCGACGGCGCCCAGGTCGTCCGCCTCGACGATCCGGCGCATGACCTCGAGATCACGCCCAACGACCACCGGCGTGCCGCCGGAGAGGCTCTCCCAGAACTTGTTCGGCGTGGACAGGCGCTGATTCAACGATGCCGCGGGAACCGCGATGATCGACACGTCGGCCGAGGCCGCCCACGCCTGGACCTGATCAGGGTGGACCGCCGGCAGCGTTACGTGGCGACCCGCGAAGCGCGGCTCCGCGTCGCGCGCCCGGAGCCGATCCGCCCACGGTCCGAACCCGATCACGACGAGGGCCGCGTCCGGCAGCCGGAGCACCGCCTCGGCCGCCTCGTCGAGCCCGCGCTCCGGGCCGAGACGCCCGAGGAACAGGACGATCGACCGCTCGGGCGGGAGGCCCGTCGCCGCGCGGATCAGATCCGGTCGTTCCGCGGGCACCGGGCGAGCCTCCTGGCCGTTCGGCAGCACGGTCACCGGCCGAACCGGCCGCCATCGCTCCGTGACCCGTTCGGCGATCGCCGCGTTCACCGCGACGATGGCGTCGGAGCTCTCCGCCCACCGCCGCTCGCGTCGGCGATGCCACGCGAGGAGTGGCCCGCGGAGGCCCGGGTAGCTGTTCGACTCGAGGACGATGTCGATGACGTCGTAGACGACCCGCCCCGCCCGACCGTCCGTTCGGGCAGCGGCGCCGAGCCGCAGCGCGATGGGGATGGCCAGGATCCCGCAAGCGTGGTAGAGGTCGGCCGGGGCCAGCTGCCGTCGCAGCGCCAGCCACCATCCACGGACGTGGACCGGCCAGAAGAGGCCCTTGACGGCGAGCTCGACGAGGCGACGAGGATCGCGCGATCGCGCCCGGCCGGTCGCCCACGACGCCCACGGGCCGAGCGGCTCGTATCGGCGGATGACGATGTCGCCGTCCCGCTCCTCGCGCGGGAGGCCGGGCGCGCCAACGGCGGCGATCTCGACCGCGAACCCGAGATCCGTCAGCGTCCGGGCAATCCGCAGGCCACGCGAGTACGGCGCGGCATCGTTCGCGACGAGCACGACGGCGCGTCTTCTCCGGACCTCGCTCACGCGGTCGTCCCCGATGCCGGCCCTGGTGGCGGGGCGGACGCCAACCGGCCGTAGAGGTCGATGAGCCGGGCGACCTCCGTCTCCCAGTTCCAGCGCTCGTGGGCGGCCCGGAGGCAGCGGCTGCGCAGGTCGGCACGGGCCGCCGGGTCCGCCTCGACGATCGCGAGGATCCCCCGGGCGATCGATGCCGGGTCGTCCGGGTCGCACAGGACGCCGAGCGGTCCCAGCGGGTCGTCGACGACGATCCGTCGCATCTCGGGAAAGTCGCTGGCGACCACGGGCACGCCAACGGCGAGAGCCTCGAACAGCTTGTTCGGGGTCGACAGCCAGTGATTCTGGGTGGACCGCCGGATCGGCAGAACCCCCACGTCGGCCGTCGCGACCCACGCCGGCAGCTCGTCCGGCGACACGGCGTCGAGGACGTGGAGGCGGCCACCGAAGCGCGGCTCGCTCGCGAGGGCGACCAGTGTCGGCCGCAGCTGGCCATAGCCGAGGAGAACGGCATGGACCGCCGCCATGCCCGGCTGGAGCAGCGCCTCGGCGAGCTCCTCGATCCCGCGGTGGATCGTGAAGCTCCCGTGGTACAACGCGACGGGCGTCGCCGGCGCGAGCCCCGCGGCGGCCCTGAGCAGGTCCTCCGGGTGGACGGGTGGGTTCCAGCGGGCCGGAGTGTTGTGGAGGACGACGACCTCCCGCGCGTGGAGCGCGGATCCGAGCACCTGGGCGAGCGACTGGTTGACCGTCACGAGGGCTGCCGCATCCGCGGCCCACCGGCGCTCGAGCCGTGCGAACCACCACCGAACCAGGCGTGGACGGTCCGCGTTGCTGCCCGAGCTCAGGAAGATCTCATGGCTGTCGTAGACGAGGTGGCCACCGTGCCGCTCCCAGGCCCTGCGGGCCGCCGGCAGCCCCGTGAGGTCGTGGCCGTGATAGACGAGCGCCTCCGGGGCGACGTCGCCGGCCGCGCGCGCCCAGGTCAGCGTCGAGAAGCGCCAGCGGAAGAGCCAGTCGACGAGGCTCCCGCCCGGCGGTGGCCCCTGTCCCCGGAGACGGCCGGGCAGGCTGATGAGCAGCCGCAGGGCGAGGAACGGTAGCCCCACGAGCCCGAGCAGCCCGACCCGGACGAGCCGGAACCAGCCCGACGGCCCTTTCGTCAGCGCCGCTTTGACCTGGGTGGAAAGGAAGCCGCGGGCCCGGACCGGGTTGCGGAAGGCGAGCCACCAGCTCCGCCACGCCCCGGGGACGGGGACTCGGACGATCGTCGTCGCTCCGACGCGCTCGGTCTCCGTCTGGGTCGCGTTCAGGTCGCTGGGGCGGGCCATGATCGTCACCCTCCAACCGGCCCCGGCCAGGGAGTTGGCCTCGCGGAGGACGCGCGCGTCGCGTCGGCAGTCATTGAAGACGAACATCACGAGCGACCTGCCGGCCGAGGCCCGGCCATCAGCGGCGACGACGGAATGCGCCTCTGCCGCCGGCGCCGTCACCAGGGCTTCCCCGTGAGGCCGCGATAGACCTTCGTCAGGGCGTCCATCTGGCGGCCCCAGCCATAGGTCGTCTCGATCGCCCGACGCCCCGCCTCCGACCAAGCCATGCGTTGCTCGGCCGGCGCTTCGACCATCTCCCGGAGCGTCGCGGCGATCGCGCCGACATCCGTCGGGTCGACCAGCCGCCCGCACCCGGACGACTCGACGATCGAGCGCATGCCGGGCAGGTCAGCCGCCAGGACCGGCGTGCCGGCGGCCATCGCCTCGAACAGCTTGTTCGGCGTCGTGAGCCGATGGTTCAGGGTCGTCGGTTGGATGAGCATCGCCGCCACGTCGGCGCTCGCGACCCACGGCAGGACCTGGCCCGGCCGGACGGGCGGGAGCAGGCGAAGCCGCCCGTTCGGCTCGGCCGCGGCGCGCGCCACGAGGTCGGCCTGGTGGTCGCCGTAGCCCATGAGCACGAGCACCGCACCCGGCACGTCCGCCATGGCCGCGATCAGCTGCTCGATCCCGCGATCTCGCGTGAGCCCGCCGTGGTAGAGCACGACGCGGATGTCCGGGGCGAGGCCGAGGGCGGCACGGATCGGGTCGTCAGTGGTCGGCGGAAGCGTGTCCGGACTGTTGAGGACCACCGTCAACGGACGCCCGAACCGCCGGCCGAGGACGTCCCGGTAGCCGTCGTTGACCGTGACGAGGGCGTCGGCGCGCCGCGCCAGCCAGCGCTCCCATCGCCCGACCAGCGCTCGGATCGGGCTCGGCAGGCGGGCCAGGTTGCGCGCGTCGACGTACAGGTCGCCGGCGTCGTAGACGACCCGGCCGCCATGACGGTCGCGGAGCGCCAGGGCGGTCGGGACGGCGAGGAGGCCGCGGGCGTGCCAGACGTCCGCGGCGGGCACGAGCGCCGCCGCCAGTCGCCCCTGGGCCAGGGCATCGAGGAGCACAGCCGGCATCCGGACGAGCCGACTCGGCAGGATCCCGGCGATGACCCGGCCGAGCCGTCGAGCCAGGGGTCGGAGCGGTCCCGGAAGCAGCACGGCCCGGTCGAGGGCGATGCGCCGAATCGGAACGCCGTCGGCCGTCGACCCAGCCGAGCCGTCGGCGGTCGTGGCCGCGCCGCCGCCGCGGGCCACGATCGTCACGTCGTGACCGCGCGAACGCAACCCGCTCGCGAGCCGCTGGATCCGGCTGTCGAACTCCGCGGTGGTCGCCGCGACGAGCACGGCCCGTTGCGGAACGACGTCGGCCGTCACGGGGCGGCCAGAGCCGTCGCGATCGCTTCGGCTGCGCCCGCGGGCGCGAGTTCGAGCGCGGCCGCGCGGCGCGCCGCGTCGTCGGGCGCGCGATCCGCGGGGGCCAGGCGGCGCACCTCGGCGGTAGCTCGCTCGGCGTCGAGGCCGACGACGACCATCCGGCCGCCGGACGACTCGACCGCCTCGAGCCATTCGGTGCGGTCGCGGAGCACGAGGCACGGGACGCCCAGCCAGGCCGCCTCGCGCTGGACGCCGCCAGAATCGGTCAGGACGGCGGCCGCGTGGAGCTGCAACGCGAGGGTCGTCCGGTAGCCGAGCGGATCCACGATCCGGACCGCGTCGGGAACAGCCAACCCCGCCGCCTCCAGCGCCGCGCGCGTGCCCGGGCGGTCGGGCGCCGCGACGGCGGCGAGCACCGCGATCCACGCCGCGATGGCGGCCGGGTTCCGGTTCTCCGCTCGGTGGACGGTCGCGAACAGGTACCGCCCGGGACGAACGCCCAGCCCGGTCGCCTCGAGGGCGGCCGGATCGCGGATCTCCGCCCCGACGCGCGCCGCGAGGTCCTGCATGAGGTCGCCGACGAGCGTCACGCCGGCGACGATGCCTTCCGCCGCGAGGTTCGCGACGGCGGTCGGCGTCGGGGCGAACAGCCAGCGCGAGAGATGATCGGCCACGACGCGGTTGATCTCCTCCGGCATCCGCCGGTCGAACGAGCGCAACCCCGCCTCGACGTGGGCGACCGGGGTGTCCAGCTTGGCGGCCGCCAGCGCCCCGGCGAGCGTCGAGTTCGTGTCGCCGTAGACCAGGACCGCGTCGGGCTGCTCACGCACGAGCACGGTCTCGATGGCGGGCAGCATTCGTCCCGTCTGCTCCGACTGGCTGCCCCCGCCGATCCCGAGCGAGTAGTCCGGCCGTGGCAGGCCGAGCTCCGAGAAGAACGCCCCGGCCATGGCCTCGTCGTAATGCTGGCCGGTGTCGACGAAGATCTCGTCGTGGCGACCCCGCAGCGCCGAGAGGAGCGCCGCGGCCTTGATCAGCTGGGGACGCGTCCCGACGACGCTGACGATCCGCAAGGGCGGCTGCCGGCGCCCGTGCCTACGCCGTGACCCGAGCGGCGTCGTCCGGCACGGACGACTGGCGGGGTCGAGGGGGAACCCCGATCCCACGGTAGGCGACCGTCGGCGGGAGCTCGACATCGCGGAGGCTGTCGCGTCCGTCGAACAGGACCTCGAGCGCCGGGAACCAGGCGAGGTCCAGCGTGCTGAAGAGGGGATCGGCGGTCTGGGTCAGGATCGCCCGGAACGGTCCGGGCTCGCCCCAGGTCCACGGGGTGGCGCAGCAGCGGGCCGTCTCGTCGGCGGTGAGGAGCGGATCGAAGGCCGACACGACCGCCCCCTGATGGGTCAGCCGTTCGATCAGCGGCAGGGCCCGGGAGTAGGCCAGCTCGTGGACCCCGTGGCGATAGGTCAGGCCGAGGACGAGCACCGGGACGCCCGCGAGCCCGCCGAACTCCTGCTGGAGCGCCTTGATCGCGACGCCGACCTGGCCGTCGTTCGTCCGCCGCGACAGGTCGACCAGCTCCAGCTCTGGCGCCCGCGACAGCAGGAAGTGCGGGTAGACGGGGATGCAGTGCCCGCCGACGCCGAGGCCGGGCTGGTGGATGTGCGAGTACGGCTGGGAATTGGCGGCCGCGATCACCTCGTGGACGTCGACGCCGGCCCGCTCGGCGTACCGGGCGAACTCGTTGGCGAGGGCGATGTTGACATCGCGGTAGGTCGTGTCGGCGAGCTTGCTGAACTCGGCCGCCTCGGCACTGCTCATCGCGACGATCTCGGTGTCGAGGACCGCGTCATAGAAGGCCGCGGCTCGATCGGTCGAGGCCGGGCCGACGCCGCCGACGAGCTTGGCGTAGGTCGCGAGATTGCGCAGGGCGGCACCGCTGTACAGCCGCTCGGGTGAGAAGGCGACGAACAGGTCGACGTCCGGCGTCAGGCCGCTGGCCTCCGCGAGACGGGGCAGGAACCGGCCGCGCGTGTCGCCGACGGGCAGGGTCGTCTCGAAGATCACGAGCGATCCGGGGTGGAGGCCCTCTCCGATCGACGCGACGGCGGCATCCATGTAGCGGTAGTCGGGCCGCTGCTCGTCGTCGAGCATGACCGGGACGATCAGGACGACGACGTCGGCATCGCGCGCCGCGGCCGCGCCATCGGTCGTCGCGCGCAGGCGCCCACCCGCGTGCGCGGTCGCGATGAGCTCGGCCAGCCCGGGCTCTTCGGCCACGTGCGACCGACCGGCGTTGATCGCGTCGACCACGCTCTGCTGGACGTCGACCGCCACGACGTGCCAGCCGTGGTCGGCGAACTGGGCGCACAGTGGCAGGCCCATCTTCCCGGCACCCACGACGGCCACAGTCCCCGCGGTGCCCGGCCGGCCGACCCACGGCGAGACCTCGACGGCGGGCTCGTGGCCGCAGGCGTGGACCGGCAGCTCGATCGAGCCGCCAAGCAGGCTCTGCACGGAGGATGGGCGCGAGACGATCGTCATGCGGTGGCGAACCTCGAGGAGAGCGTGGTCAGGTCGATGGCGCGGCCATCAGCCGCGGCGGTGAGCAACGACGTGGCGATCGCGACGGCCCACAGGCCGTCCTCCGCGTCGACGACCGGCCGGCCACCCGAGCGGACGACGTCGAGGAAGGCGTCCAGCTCCGCGGCGAGCGGCTCGGTCGATGCGACCGGCAGCTCGACAATCTCGCCCTCGAACGTCGGGGCGTAGCCGCCGATCAGCCGCGGGTTGGTCGTGTCGGTCGCCCGAGTGAAGGTCAGGCGCTGGGTCAGGTAGTCGAGCTCGAACATCCCCTCCTCTCCGACGACCAGCAGCTGGCGGCGCTTGGCCGGCGTCAACCAGTTGACGTCGAGCATGCCGGTCGCCCCGGACGGGAAGTGGAGGAGCCCGAACAGGAGGTCCTCGTTCGTCGCGTGGATGCGCTGCGCCGTCTCGGCGTAGACGCGGGCCGGCCGCTCCCCGGCGATCCAGCTCAGGATGTCGACGTCGTGGGTGGCCAGGTCGACGGTCACGCCGACGTCCCGGATGCGCGCCGGGAACGGGCCAGCCCGCCGCGACGCGATGGAGTAGATCGTCGACAGCCAGCCCTCGTCGATCAGCCGGCCGAGCTCGAGGACCGCCGGGTTGAACCGCTCGACATGGCCGACCTGGACGGGGACACCGGCCTCGCGCGCCGCGACGACGATCCGCTGCGCCTCCTCGATCGTGGCCGCGAGCGGCTTCTCGACGAGGACGGCGATGCCCCGCTCGATCGCGGCGAGGGCGAGCGGGACGTGGGCCGTGGTCGGGGCGGCGATCACGACAGCATCGAGGTCGACTTCAGCGATCATCGCGAGCGGCTCGGCGAAGCCCTGGGCACCGGTCTGGCCCGTCGCGCTCGCGAGCGTCGGGCGGACCGGATCGGCGACTGCGGCAAGGCGGATGTCGGGCCGGCCGGCGAGGATGCGGAGGTGGTTCCGGCCCATCGAGCCGAGGCCGGCCAGCCCGACGCGCAGCTCGCGATCCCCGGCGGGCCGCCAGGACGAGGTCATCGAGCGGCGGCTCCGGCGGTGGATCCCGCGCTGGTCGCTCCGGTCGCGCCCGCGGCAACGGAGCGTCGCGCGTCCGGGCCGAGGTGCCGTTCGACCGCAGCCTTGACGGCGCCGATGACCTGGTCCTGCTCTGCCTCGGTCAAGGCGGGGAAGATCGGCAGGGCGAGCGTTCGATCGGCGGCTCCGTCGGTCACGGGCAGGTCGGCGTGGAGGCCGCGCTCCATGATGTAGCTCTGGCGGTGAACAGGCATCGGGTAGTAGATGTCGGCCCCGACGCCCGCCTCCCGCAGGTCCGCCACGATCGCGTCGCGGGCGCCGCCAACGTCGATCGTGTACTGGTGGAAGACGTGGGTCCGCCCGTCAGGCGTGATCGGCAGGCCGATCGGCAGCTCGCCGAACGCCGCGTCGTAGCGAGCCGCGATCGCCTGGCGGCGGGCGGTGTTGCGCGGCAGCTTCCCGAGCTGGGCGAGGCCGAGCGCGGCCGCGATGTCGGTCATCCGGTAGTTGTAGCCGAGCATCTCGAACTGGTAGCGCGCCCGCATCCCCTGGTTCCGATAGAGCCGCAGCCAGTCGGCGAGGGCGTCCTCGTCCGTCGTGACGAAGCCGCCTTCGGCCGTTGTCATGTTCTTCGTCGCGTAGAGGCTGAACGCGCCATGGCCGAACGAGCCGGCCTTCCGGCCGCGGAACGTCGCGCCGTGCGCCTGGCAGGCGTCCTCCACGACGACCAGCCCGTGGCGGTCGGCGATCGCCCGGATCATGTCCATGTCGGCGACGAGCCCGAAGAGGTGCACCGGGCAGATCGCGCGGGTGCGCGGCGTGATCGCGCGCTCGATCTTCTTGGCGTCGATCAGGTACGTGTCGGGCTCGATGTCGACGAAGACCGGCGTCGCGCCGGTCGACAGGATCGCGTTCGCGGTCGCGGCGAATGTGTGGCTCACGGTGATGACCTCGTCGCCGGGCTCGAGGCCGATCCCCGTGAAGATCGACATCAGGGCGAGCGTGCCGTTGCCGGTCGCGATCGCGTGCTTGACACCGACGAACTCGGCCCAGCGGTCCTCCAGCTCCTTGA
>Ga0209058_1005308_pt1 | contig 10108 bp, 10 predicted proteins | sample GraSoiAngelo_147_FD_185904 | JGI IMG/M metagenome (GOLD analysis project Ga0209058, IMG submission 185904) | Grasslands soil microbial communities from the Angelo Coastal Reserve, California, USA - 14_1009_05_40cm (SPAdes) (version 2) | ecosystem: Environmental > Terrestrial > Soil > Grasslands ...
CCACGTCTTCCAGCGTTTTCGGCTTTCCACCGTTGAGACCGAAACGTTGAGCGATGATTTTTTTTTCGCGTTTGTCGAGCACCTCGAGAAGCCCGTCCATCTCGTGGAGCAAATTCTTGTCGCGCAGCAATTCGAACGGTGTTTCCGCATCCTCGTCGCCAATCATTTCGCTAAACTCCGCCGAATCATCGTCCCCAATTGTCGCGTCGAGCGAAGTCGGGCGGATACCGAGACTTTTTAATTGTGCAACCTTTCCGCTGGCGATGCCGATTTCTTCGCCAAGTTCCTCATCGGTCGGTTCGCGACCGAGTTCATCACTCATCTGCAGCGAGACGCGACGCACCTTCGCGATCTTATCGACGAGATGCACCGGCAATCGGATCGTCTTGCTCTGATTGGCCAGAGCGCGCTTGATTGATTGTTTGATCCACCACGCCGCATACGTGCTTAGCTTCGCTCCTTTTGTCGGATCGAACCTCTCGACCGCCTTGGTCAGTCCGATGTTTCCTTCGGAGATCAGGTCGAGCAGCGACAGACCGAGATTGGCGTAATCGTGCGCGATGGTGACAACAAGCCGTAAATTCGCGAGAATCATTCGCTCGCGCGCTGCCACGTCGCCCTTCTTAATTTTTCCTGCGAGCTCGATCTCTTGTTCCGGGGTCAAGAGAGGAATCCGCCCGATCTCTTTCAGGTATCTTTCGAGTCCGGTATCGCGTTCATTCATGATCAGAACGTATTCGACGGAGCGAATCCGCTGCCATCGCGCAAGCGTGGGATTTTGCGGTCCCACCTACGAGTTGGCGGCGGCTACCTCTTTGGAGATAGGATCAAGTCTGCTTATTTGCGCGCTTCTGCCAGAATTATGTCAATCACCTAGCACGGCAACGTGTCAGACGCCCATAGTGAGAACGACGCGGAAGCGCACCTTGCCGCTGTGCATTTGTTCGTAGGCTTCGGCCACGCGGCTGAGCGGATATTTCTCGATCATCGGGTGCACGCCGCTAAGCGCGCTGAACTCCAATGTGTCCTGCGAATCTCTCGCTGTGCCTGAATACCAGCCAGACACGGCTCGCCTCCCCATAATCAACGGCATTACACTAATTGTAAGCGGATCGTTCGGCGCTGCCGGAACGAGCAGATTGCCATTCACTCCTAATCCCTCCACGACCGAGGAAATCGCTTTTGCGCTTGGCGCCGTCGCCAGAATCACGCGCGCGCCGCCAAGTTTTTGCAGCTCCGACACCGTATCGACGGCACTTGAATCAATGTAATGATGCGCGCCCAATTCTTTCGCCAGCGGTTCCTTGTCTTTCCCGCGACCAAGCGCCACGGTTTCGAATCCCATTCGCCGCGCGTACTGGACACCGAGATGTCCGAGTCCGCCGATTCCTTGGACCGCAACAACGTCACCGGCCCGCGCCCCCGAATTGCGCAGCGCGTTGAACACCGTCACCCCTGCGCACATGAACGGTCCCGCTTCTTCCGCTGGCAATTCGTCGGGAATTACGGCCAATGCTTCCGCCGGCGCGATCATGTATTCTGCATAACCACCATCAAAATCGATGCCGGTGACTTTGCGATTAATGCACATTCCAAAATCGCCGCGCCGGCATTGCTCGCAGACGAAATCGTGTCCGCCATGCCAGCCGACACCGACGCGTTCCCCCTTTTTCCAATTCGTGACACGATCGCCGACCGCATCAACCCGTCCGGCGATTTCGTGACCCGGCACGCGCGGATACTGAAGGCCAGGCCATAAACCGTCTTTGACGAGAACATCGCTGTGGCAAATGCCGCACGCCTCCACTTTCACGCAGACCTGATCAGGGCCCGGCTCTGGAATGTCGCGTTCCACTAATTCCCAATTCCCGCCGGGTTTGCTGATCTGTGCTGCCTTCATTTTTTTGTTCATAAGATGCTCCGCAGTTTACGAGATTGTCGTTGCGCGCGCTGGCAGGCAACTATTTCGCGTCAATAGAATTTTCCAATATCGCTTGCGAGGTGATTCGCACTCCCTCTTTCGAGAGAGGTATCGATGCGGGATTATGAGTTATCAAACTGCCGGAGGCTCGCTGCTCGCTTCGTACTTTCGCTTCCTTCTGATTGATTCGCCTGAAGATTTTTACAAAGGACAACGAAGAGAACGAATGGTTCCCCTCGAAGCCGATGCCGTTGGCGGTCGGCTGGCCGCGGTCAGTCGCGACGAATCTTGCCAAACCCAGTTCGCTGGAAAGATCATGTTCGGATGAAACTCTGGGCTTGGGACGAAAAGAACCTTCCTTCGATCACGCATGCCACTCGCACCGCCCTCGCTGCGACTGCGTCCGTGCTGATCGCGCGGCTCGTGCAAATGCCCGAGGCCTATTGGGCTGCGATTGCAACATTAGTCGTGATGCAATCCACTCTCGGCGCGACCCTGACGCTCTCGATCGAGCGGATCGTCGCTACCGCGGTAGGCGCGTCAGTAGGAGCGCTTGAGGCAAATTTTTTCGGCGCAAACCTCGTTGCGTTCGCGGTTGCGATCGTTCTCATCGGCTTGCTCTCGATCGCATTTCGTTTGGAGAAGACTGCGTATCGTTACGCCAGCATTACCCTCGCCATCATCGTTCTGATCCCGCGTTCGGCTCCGGCGTGGATTATCGCGTTACACAGGTTTCTTGAAGTCTCAGTCGGAATCATCGTTGCTCTAGCCGTCGTCGCCCTATGGCCGGAACATCAACCGAGTGCGGCCCAGAGCGCGGAAGAGAGGAGAAATTAGACAGAAGGTAACGAAGGTAGCTAAGGTCTCAGAGTCGGCCCGGGATTGTTTCGAAAGATCTTCGTTTCCTTTGTTATCTTCTGTTAAAGATCTCTTTCAATGCACCGCCTGTATCAAAAGGCAGACAGAATGAGTCACGAGGTAATCGGAGCGGCTATTGAAGTTCATCGGCAGATGGGATCGGAATTGATCGAATCGATTTATGAGCGATGTATGCTGCGCGAACTTGAGGAGCGGTCGATCCCCGCAACCACAGCAGCTAGTTCGGATCGAATATAAGGGCGTTGTCTTCGATGAACCATTGCGTTTTGATATCATGGTGGACAGCTGCTTGCTCCTGGAACTAAAGGCTGTCGAAGCTTTGCATCCATCCAGCAAAGCACAGCTCTTCAGTTACATGAAGCTGTTAGACGTGCCGGTCGGGTTGCTCATCAATTTCCATGAGCCTGTGCTCAAGAACGGCATCTCCCGGATGATCCTTCCGGGAGCGAATCAAACAGAAGTAACGAAGTTTCTTTTTGAATCATCCGCGAATTGCGCCGCACCCACCAAGCACCAATTCTCCAGCAGTTTCTTGTCTAACAGCCCCTTCGTTTTCTTCGTTATCTTCTGTTAAAATCTTGACCAATCAAACGGGAGGAAACGAAAGTTTTCGCGCTACAGTTGAATCAGACTGTGCCGTGTTGCCCTTCACGCGGCCGCTTTCGCGGTTTCCATGTCTTCGGTGTATTTACCAAAGCGGGCTTTGCTGTTGCACCAAGCGCGATGGTGGAACGCCTGTTGCGCTTCAGCCACGTTCGCCGAATCACCTTTCCAGGCTTTGAGTACGGGAGCTTGTAAAGCGCGTCCGAAGGAAAAACTCAACTGCCATGGCAGGTCGCTCAGACGATTCATCGCGTTGAGATGTTCGGTGGCTTGTGAATCAGTTTGCCCGCCTGAGAGAAAGACCAGACCGGGCACGGCGGCGGGAACCACGCGCTTCATGCAACGCACGGTGGCGTCCGCCACTTCCTGCACCGAGGCTTGTTGCGGACAATCTTTTCCTGAAAGAACCATATTCGGTTTCAGCAGCATCCCTTCCAACTCGACCCGATGCTCGAACAAAGCATGGAAAACGCTTTCCAGTGTTTGCTGCGTGACTTCGAAATGCCTGTGAATCGTATGTGCGCCATCCATGAGCACTTCCGGTTCGACGATCGGCACCACATCAGCTTCCTGACAAAGCGCTGCATAGCGCGCCAACAATTCGGCGTTTGTCGCAATGCATCTGTGCGTAGGAATTTTGTCACCGATGCTGATCACGGCGCGCCATTTGGCGAATCGCGCTCCCAGTTGCCGGTACTCCGCCAGCCGCTCACGCAGTCCGTCTAGACCCTCGGTGACTTTTTCACCCGGGAAATTCGCCATTGCCTTGGCGCCTTTATCGACCTTGATCCCAGGGATGATCCCCTGCTCTTCCAGCGCTTCAACAAAAGTGCGACCGTCGCGAGTCTTCTGTCGAATCGTCTCGTCGAAGAGAATCACGCCGCTGATAAATTCGCCCGCCCCGGCTGTGGTAAATAAAATTTCACGATATGCCCGCCGGTTCTCTTCGGTCGACGGAACGCTGATGCTCTTTAATCGCTTCTCGATCGTCCCTGAGCTTTCATCCGCTGCCAGGATCCCCTTGCCCGGGGCGACCAACTTTCTCGCTATGGATTCCAAATTTTCAATTTTCATACGCTCTCTCCTTACAAATGATTTCGCTCCCTCCTTAATGACAACTAGCATATTGGTCACAATTCGAAGACTTTCGCAATTGACTAAAGGCCCTTTGCAAAGATCGACTTAAAACATCTCGTACTCGGATCATGAATTTGGTTCGCCATCGTCGCGGTCATTCGGCGCGGAGCACGATCATCGGATCGACCGACGACGACCGGTTTGCCCAACCGGAGACAACGTTTGACGATCCGGCGTTGAATGATCGGCAACTCTTCCATCGGACATTCGATCCCGAGATCGCCGCGCGCGATCAGGATGATGTCGGCCGCGGCGATCATGTCGTCGATCTCGCGCACGGCGCTTTGGCTTTCAATTTTCGCCACGACCTGCGCGGTGCTCCCGGATTTTTGCAGGACCTGCCGCAACTCTTCGAGGTCTTCCTTTTTGCGCGCGAAACTGAGCGCAACGAAATCGACGCCCAGCTCGACTCCGAGGGCCACGTCGGCCAGATCCTTTTCGGTCAGCGCAGGCAAATTCACATGGACACCGGGGGAGATTGATGTGCCGCCGCGAACCGAGTGTGCCCGCAGTCAGGACAACGGTGCGAATCCGGTTGTCCTCTTTCGCCAGCACGCGCACCTGCATGAGCCCGTTATCGAGGAGAACAACGTCGTCGACCGCGACGTCATCGATCAAACCGTCATAGTTGACGGTGATTGAATTCCGCTCGGAGCTGGGTGCTCCGCGCACGGTGATCTCCAACACACGATCGGATAGAGGTCCAGGACGGGCTTGGCCGGCTGGTTTATGGAGCGGAAAGTGCAGCGGCCTTCGAGTCGATTGGATTGTTAGACGATTGCCGCCTTCGCTCGCTCGATCCTTTCCGCATCGAGGTCACTGGCGTCGATCCGCAGTTGCATCTCCCGCCTTTCGCTCCGGCGACGAATGTTCAAGCGGTGCATATCCGCTTGCGCGTGACGCCGACGCTGCCGGCGGCGTTGGCCTAACGAAGTTTCATCATGGCGCTTGCCGCACGGCCGGCGCTTGTTATCGCGATCGCAAAACGACACGGCTTTCCATTGCAATTCGGAGGCAGTCAACGTTTCATGGCGGCACGCACATCAACCGGCATGAGTGATGAACCAGTTCCTCTGATTCACTTCGACGGTCGCCATCGTGGTCTCGTGCTTATCCTACTCCTTCTTTTTGTCTTCTGCCTTGCGTTGCGCTTGCATGGTTTTTCGCTGCCGCAATGGCACGCCCAACTTGATGGCTCGCCGGCCAATGAGGTCCTGCTCGGGCATCCACGCGAGATTCGCGCGGACGATTGGGCCGCAGCGTTGTGCACCATCTTTGCACAGCGCGAGCACGACCCTGCCTTTGCGGTGTTTAACGAAAACATTGGCCTGGGAGCGGACATGATCGTGAGCCCGATCAAAACGCCCGTTCGTCACTATGTGACGCTGTTTCGGCCACATTTGTGGGGGTACTTTTTCGGGAGAGACCTGGGCCTCGCCTGGCATTGGTGGTTCCTGATCCTGGGATTGTTCTACAGTTATTTCCTCTGTTTTTTTCTGGTTAGCGGTGGCCGTTTCTTCGTGGCGCTCTCTGGTGCGCTTCTTATCGCCTACTCGCCTTTCTTCCAGTTCAAGAGTGCGGAATACGCTGAGATCACAATTTTCGCGGCGCTCGTCTTCGTCGCCCTGGTACACGTTCTCTTCACTCGCTCGCGACGGCAGCGGGTGGCCGGTGCGTTAATCCTCGCCTGGAGCGTGGCCGGACTCGCGTTGAATTTTTATCCTCCCTCACAGCTTGCCCTCGGATATTTGCTGATCTTTCTCAGCGCAGGTTTCCTGCTCCGTTACCGTGCCGAGCTGCACGCGCGGGGCCAATGGAGACACCGCCTCATTTGCCTGGCCTGCGGCCTTGGCTTGGCCGCAGTGGTGGTAGGGACATTCGTGGCGCAGGGATGGCCGATGCTGCAAATCATCAACCACACCGTGTTTCCAGGCCAACGCTTCGTCACAGGTGGCGATTATCCCTGCTGGCGTGTCTTCGCGAACAACTTTTTCCTCCAGTTCTTCATACCCGAAAACCTGCCTGGCACGAACATCACCGAGTACGGCTCGTTTTTCTTTTTCTTTCCGGTCCTCGCAGCATGGGCGGCTTATCGGATGTGGAGTTGTCGGCAAGTCGATTGGCTGGTCGGGAGCACCCTGCTTTTTTGTTGTGCTCTGATGCTGTTTGCTGTGGTTGGTTTCCCTTCTTGGCTCAGCGCCGTCACGTTAATGAGCAAAGTGCCACCGAACCGCAGCATGGTTGCGCTTGGAGTGGCCAATGCCGTCCTGCTCTGCGCGGCCACTGCTTCGCCGCAGACAAAGAAACCAGCAGATGTCGTCCTGCTCGTCATCATTGGAGGTTGGGGAGTTTTTCTCCTCATCATGGCGAGGTCGGTCGCCGAAAACGTCAAGAGCCTTGCCTTTTGGGAACTCGTCTTATCCGCAGCCGCACTTACCATCCTCGCGTACGGCCTGCTTCAGGAACGTTTTAAAGAAGGAAGCATCTTCGCGATCGCTGTCATTTCGATCGGTGCAACTTGTTGGTTTAATCCGCTCGTGCGCGGTGGCTCTGTCTTTCTCTACAGAAATTCACTCGCCGTCAGGATGCGCGCCCTGTCCGCCCGCGACCAGAAAGCCCGCTGGGTCACGTTTGGCACGATGTTTTACGCAGATTATCCGCGCCTTCTGGGATTGCCCGCGCTCAATGGAACCCATCCTTATCCGCAGTTCGCATTGTGGTCGCGGTTCGACCCAGAGCGACGTTTTGTCGATCAGTACAATCGCTACGCCCATGTCTGGTTTACGGCCGTCGCTTCGGACCGGATCACGATCGACTCACCCTTCCTTGATCAAGTAAGAGTGTCCCTGCCGCCCACCTCCCCGGTACTGGATGAGTTCCGCGTCAGATTTTTTCTCGTAATCTCGCCAGAGGACCAATTCTTTGATCGCTTACCGCAGTTCTCGAAAATATTCAGTCACGGCCGGGTCCATATTTACCAGAAGCGTTGAAAGTAACGGCCACTCTCACTTCTGATTCTGCTGGCGTGTAGTGGAAGGTGCCGCCGCCTCGCGGAGCGGCCGGGCAAAGAGCCGGACGTTGTTTTTCGCCCGGCAGAGCTCTTCGATCGTTTCCGGCCCGGCGCGCGGCGCGACGTTTGCCCATGTTACTTGCGCAGCTCCGCGAGGAGGTTCGCCATTTCGAAGGCCGTGCGCCCGGCCGCCGTGCCGCGATTCATTTCATCCTCGAGACATCGCTTCCGGGCCTGTTCTTCGTCTTTCAAACTCAGCACCGTATGAATCACCGGGACACCGTGCTCGAGCGAGACTTGTTGCAATGCCTGAGTCACGATTTACGAGCGATGTATGCTGCGTGAGCTAGAGCTGCGCTCAATCCCTTCGATCACACAGCAATTGGTTCAGATCGAATATAAAGGGCTCGTCTTCGATCAACCATTGCGTTTTGACATCATGGTGGAGAGCTGCTTGCTCCTGGAATTAAAAGCTGTCGAAGCTTTGCATCCATTCAGCAAGGCGCAGCTTTTCAGTTATATGAAGCTGTTGGATATCCCGATTGGATTGCTCATCAACTTCCATGAGCCTGTCCTCAAGAACGGCATCTCCCGGATGATCCTCCCGGGAGCAAATCGAACAGAAGAAAACGAAGATAGCGACGTTTCTTTTTGAATCCTCCTTGGACGCAGCCCGCTACATGCGCCAAGCACCCAGTCTCGAACCGTTTCTTGCCTAAGAACCCTTCGTTTTCTTCGTTATCTTCCGTTAAAATCTTCGGACGAATCAAACACGAGGAAACGAAGGTCTTTTTTGCGTTAAAGCTGAATCAGACCGCGACGTGTTGCGTTAGCGACCGCTTCTGTTCGGCTAATGACGTTCATCTTAGCGAAGATGGCTTTGACGTGCGATTTCACTGTGCCCTCACTAATAAAGAGAGCCGAGCCGATCTCCTTATTACTTTTGCCCTGGGCCATTAGTTTGAGCACATCGATCTCGCGTTCGCTCAAGGCTTCTCCGCTGACGCGTTGCGCGAGTTTGGCCGCGAGATGCACTGGCACGCAAGTTTCGCCGGCGTGCACTCGGCGAATGCAATCCATTAGCGCTTCGCGCGGTGCGTCCTTGAGCAGGTAACCCTTCGCGCCGGCTTGAATGGCGCGGTAGATATCTTCATCGCCGTCGAACGTTGTTAGGACGATGATCCGCGCTTTCTCATCTCCGCAACGAATTTCCTTTAGCGCGCCAACGCCATCGAGCTCAGGCATACGCAAATCGAGCAGCGTCACATCGGGGTGATGCTGCTTCCAAAGGTCGACCGCTTCGCGTCCATTGCCCGCCTCGCCGATTACGGTCATGTCTGCTTTCCGAGTGATGAGTGAAACCAAGCCTTCGCGGACGACGCTGTGATCATCAGCAATAAGCACACTAATGTGAGGGCGTTTTGTATCTCCGGTCTTCGACGCTTTCTTCGCGGGAGACTGTGTTCTTCTTGGAGCCTTCTCAGAAACTGCTTTTGTTTTCTTTTTGGATCTCATGACATCGATTCTCCGTTGCATGGTAGCAGCACAGTGATCTTCGTGCCCTTGCCGCGTGAGCTGGTGATTTCCAATTCGCCGCCCATTTGTTCGACCCGCTCGCGCATTCCGCGAAGGCCTACCCCGTCATGTCGATCTTTGGCCTTGAATCCATCGCCGTCGTCACGCAGCTCCAGACGAAGTTTTTTTGCCTTGTAGGTTAGTCGCGTTTTGAAGTTGCGAGCGTGAGCGTACTTGAGGGTATTGGTCAAAGCTTCTTGTCCGATATGCAGTAGATTTTCCTGCCAGGGTTGAGGAAGCTCCGGCAATTTGCCTTTCGCTTCAAACGTTGTGTGAAGCGCTGTCCCGGCGGTCGTGTTCTTAATAGTACCTTTGAGTGCGCCCCAAAAATTCTGTTCCTGCAATGCCTGCGGGCGCAACGCGTGAACTGACCGGCGCGCTTCGCTCAGACTGCGCCGGGCCAATTCGCCGGCGCGGTGCAAGTGCTTGTCTGCGTCCTCGCGGGAACCGCACGCGATCGCATCCTCGGCTGCTTCCAATTGCACAATCACCCCGGTAAAACCTTGCGCGAGCGTGTCGTGAATATCCCGCGCCATTCGATTTCGCTCTTCGAAGACCGCCGCCCGCTGGCTTTGCTCGGCAAACTCATTGAGTTGAAGCGCAAGCATGACTTGATGCGCGAGCGCCTGAGTTAATTCAATCTCCTCCGGCCGATACGATCCGCGATCGATATGGCGGATCCCAATATAACCCCTCACCTGTCCACTCACCAAAATCGGAACTGCCAAAAACCGTTTTGTTCCTCTTCGCTTCAAATAGTCGGCCCACTCGCCGTTCACGCGCGGATCGGTCTCCCACTCGTCGCAAACCACCGGACCGGCCGTGAAAAGCAGTTCCTGAATTAGTGCGTTCTGTTTCCAAAACAGCGGGTCCTTCGCGAAAGGATGCTCCGGGTCCGGCCCGACCAATTTTCCGCCATCCACCATTGAGCGCAAAACGAGTGAGTCAGCCGATTCATCGAATAACCACAACGTCACGCTTTG
>Ga0209058_1005309_pt1 | contig 10107 bp, 10 predicted proteins | sample GraSoiAngelo_147_FD_185904 | JGI IMG/M metagenome (GOLD analysis project Ga0209058, IMG submission 185904) | Grasslands soil microbial communities from the Angelo Coastal Reserve, California, USA - 14_1009_05_40cm (SPAdes) (version 2) | ecosystem: Environmental > Terrestrial > Soil > Grasslands ...
TCCGAGGAGCGGAAGACCACGACGGCCGCGATCTCGTCCGGCGAGGCCCAGCTCCGGGGATCGGCCTTCGGCAGCGCCGCGCGGTTCTGCGGCGTGTCGATGATCCGTGGGAGGACCGTGTTCGCGGTCACGCCCTCCCGCTTGAGCTCCTCGGCGAGCGACTCCGTCCAGCGCACGAGCGCGGCATTCGCCATCGCGTAGCCCGCCGCGCCCTTCTCGCCTTTCAGCGCCGCCATCGAGGCCACGCTCACGACGCGCCCGTGGCCGCGCGCGCGCATGGGCCGCAGGCAGGCCGCCGTCGCCGTGACGGCGGTCGCGACCTTCTGGTCCCAGGAGCCGCGATACGCGCCGAGGTCGCCGTCGGCGGCCGAGCTCGTCGCGTAGCCGCCGACGAGGTTGGCAACGATGTCGAGCCGTCCCCAGCGCCGGACGACCTCCTCGACGAGCCGATCCATCGCCGCGCGGTCGGCGGGGTCAGCCGCGATCACCACGAGACCTGGATCGTCGCGGTCTCCGGCCAAGTCGGCGAGCGCCGCGCGGAGCCGCTCGCCCTTCGCGACGTCGCGCACGGCGGCGGCGACGTGCGCGCCCTGCGCGAGGTACGCGCGGGCGACCGACGGTCCGAGGTTCCCGGTGCCGCCGGTAAGTACTACGGCGCGCTTCGAGAGGTCGAACACGCGCCCTAGTATCGACGTGTGAGCGTGCTCGACCGCGTTCGTCATCCGCGGGATCTCCGCGTGCTCCAGCGGGACGAGCTGCTCGCGCTCTGCCAGGAGATCCGCGAGTTCACGGTCGAGAGCGTGCAGAAGACGGGCGGGCACATCTCCTCGAGCCTCGGCACGGTCGAGCTCACGATCGCGCTGCATCGGGTGTTCGACTCGCCGCGCGACAAGCTGGTCTGGGACACCGGCCATCAGGCGTACGTCCACAAGATGCTGACCGGGCGCAAGGACCGCTTCCACACGCTCCGCCAGTTCGGTGGCATCAGCGGCTTCCTCGCGCGGGACGAGTCGGAGCACGACGTGTTCGGCGCCGGCCACGCTGGGACGTCGATCTCCGCGGCGCAGGGCATGGCGATCGCGCGAGACCTGAAGCGCGAGGACCACCACGTGGTCGCGATCATCGGCGACGGCGCGCTCACCGCTGGAATGGCGTTCGAGGGCCTCAACAACATCGGCCACATGCATACGCGCGTCATCGTCGTGCTGAACGACAATGGGATGAGCATCGCCCCCAACGTGGGCGCGGTCTCTCGCATGCTCGAGGCGCTCCGCACGGCCACCCCGTACCGCGGCGCGAAGCAGATCGCACGGCAGGTCATCGACCATATGCCGGGCAGCGACCTCGCCGAGGAGACTCGCCGCCGCCTCTTCACGAGCCTGAAGGCGCTCCTCATCCCGAACCTGCTCTTCGAGCAGCTCGGCTTCACGTATCTGGGACCGGTGGACGGGCACGACCTGTTCGCGGTGGAGAGCGTCCTCGAGAAGGCGCGCGACTTCGGCGACGGCCCGGTGTTCGTGCACCTGCACACGCAGAAGGGCCAGGGCTACGGACCGGCGGAGGACGACAACGTGAAGTGGCACGGTGTCTCGGCCACCGGCGCCGCGAAGCCGGCCGGGCCGCAGTACACGGCGGTCTTCGCGGATACCGTTCGCGAGATCCTCAAGGCGGACCCCCGCGCCGTCGCCATCACCGCGGCCATGCCCGGCGGCACCGGGATGCAGGCCCTGTTCAAGGAGTTCCCCGAGCGGCTGTTCGACGTCGGGATCTGCGAGCAGCACGCCGTGACGTTCGCCGCGGGACTGGCGACACAGGACATCGTCCCCATCGTCGCGGTCTACTCGACCTTCCTGCAGCGTGGCTTCGACCAGGTCGTCCACGACGTCGCCGTGCAGGGCCTCCCGGTGGTCTTCGCGATGGACCGCGGCGGCATCGTCGGCGACGACGGCCGCACGCATCAGGGCGTCTACGACATCGCGTTCTTGCGGATCCTCCCCGGAATGACGCTCATGGCGCCCAAGGACGAGGCCGAGCTCCGGCAGATGGTCTGGACCGCATACCGCCATGCGGCGGCCCGCCGCGGTCCGATCGGGGTCCGGTTCCCGCGCGGCACCGGCACGGGCGTCCCGCTGGACGCGCCGCTCGCCGAGATGCCGATCGGCGTCTCCGAGACCTTACGCGAGGGAACGGACCTCGTGATCCTCGCCTACGGGCATCCCGTGAGCGCCGCGCTCGAGGCCGCCGAGGCGCTCGCGCGGGACGGGCTCGAGGCGACGGTCGTGAACGCGCGCTTCGCCAAGCCTCTCGACGCCGAGCGCATCCTCGCGCTCGCCGCCGCGACCGGGCGCTTCGTCACGGTGGAAGAACACGTCGTCGCCGGCGGCTTCGGGTCCGCGGTGAGCGAGCTCCTCGCCGAACGGGGCGCCCGGGTGGAGCTCGAGATGATCGGTATCCCCGACGAGCACGTCGACCACGGCGCGCAGAAGCTGTGGCGCCGCCACTACGGACTCGACGCGGACGGGATCGCCGCCGCGGTGCGTCGCCGCTGGCCGCAGCTCGTGCGGACACGCGAGCCCGAGGAGAGCGCGGGCTAGGCGTCGCTCGTGACGGCTCGGACCTCAGCGCGCGGTCGGCTCGACGAGGCGTAGGCCCGAGAAAGCGCTCCGGTAAAAGCCTCGATCGCGCGTAAGCAGGCGATCCGCCTGGGATCGCGCATGTGCGCCGACGAGAAAGTCGGCGATGACCCGCTCACGCTCCCCGCCTCGTCGACGATAGGAGCGCCAGGCATCGCCCGCGAGAGCAGCTGCCTTCATGTCCAGAGGGGCCAATGTGACGCCAAGGGTCTCGAGCGTCCGCGCGGCCAGCTCGCTTGGCGAGAAGGTCGCGCTCACTTCCGCCCACACCACATCGCACGCGACAAGCCCACCTTCGCTCGGGCATCTACGCGACGCATCCCGCGGGAGCGGTCCGAAGGTCGGGTCAGGGACGAAGACATCGAGCAAGACATTCGACTCGACGGCGGTGATCACCTACGCCTGCGCGGTCCACGGAGGCGGTCGATCACCGCGTCGGTGGAGGTGCACAGCTTCAGGACCCCATACACGGCATCGAGGGGATCGCGCTGCCCCGCCTTTCTCGCGACGAGGCGCCCCGCCTCGTCGTCGAAGTCGAGGACCTCGCCGGGCCGGATGCCAAGACGCTCGCAGCTTCTTGGGGGCGGTAGCGCGGCGTCGCGCGAGCCCGAGCCTAGGCGGCCGCCGGCCTCGCGAGCAATGCGTCGACGCGGGAGACAAGCACCTCCACGTCGAACGGCTTGGTGAACACGTCACGCACGCCCTGGTGATCAAGCGCGTCGCGGGCCCGCTCGGCAGACGCCGTCAGGAAGATCACGGACATGCCGGCCGTTCGGGCGTCGCCGCGGAGCAGGTCGAAGACGTCGAGCCCATTCATGCCGGGGAGCCATACGTCAAGGATGAGGAGGTCCGGGGGCGCCGCCGCGACGGCATCGATGACGAGAGCACCGTTGGCCACGTGCTCGGTCGTCACGCCGAGGCGCTCCTCGAGCACCTTCGCGAGCAACGCTCCCGTGTCGGGATCGTCCTCGACGATGAGGACCCGCTTCACACGACGAAGATCATCGCGAGGATCCGCAAGAACATGCGCTCGTGCGTGCAGACGGAACAGCGACACATGCGTGGCTCAGAACGCAAGGGGCGTGCCAGCCCCGCGGGCTAGCGGCGAGGCGAGGACGTGGGCGGGCGGGGCGTCTCCGGACGATCGCTATCGATCGGGCGCGGGGTGATCGCCGGGCGCGACGTCTCGTTCGTGCGGGGCGTCGCGGTCGGCCGTAGCTCGGTACCGGGGCGCTGCGTGCGATCCGGTCGCCCGGTCGGCGCGATGCGCCTCTCTTCGTCCTTCGCGCGCTCGACGTTCGGGCGGGCATCGTCCGGCAGGCGCTCGTCGATCGTCTCGAGCACCGCGTCATGTTTGGACTTCGCCGCGTCGGCGACGTCGTCCGCGGCGTCGCGCTTCTCCTCACTCGGCGCGGCCTTCAACGTGTCGACCGCTCTCGCGAACCGCTCGACCGCGGCGGCGTATTCCGCCGACGCGGTCGGCGCGGCGGCAGGTCGCTCGCGCGTCGCCTCGCTGAGCTCGGCGAGCCTGCGGTCCGTGAGATCGGAAAGGAGCTGCACGCGTGCGACGTCGTCGAACGTGAATGTGAACGCGACCTCCTCGGTCGCACGCTTCACGCCGAAGAGGGGGTCTCCCGCCAGGCTCGAGGCGGCGACGGTGCCGGCGACCGTGATGACGGCGAGCGTTACCGCGCCCGCGGCGAGCGCGGGACGGAGCCACAGGAGGGGCGAGCGTGCCGGCCGCGGCGACAGGATCGTTTGCGCCTCGCGCATGAGCTTGTTGCGGAGCTCGGCGCGGAACGCGTTGCGCATCACCGGACGGGCGAAGCGCTTGGCGAGGTCTCGGTCGAGATCGTTCATGCGAGCGCCTCACGGGAGGGGATGAGCTCGCGGAGCGCCGCGAGGGCGCGGAACTGGATGCCGCGCACGGTCCCTTCGCGCTTGCCCACGAGCGTGGCGATCTCCGCCGTCGTGTGGCCCTCCATGTAGCGGAGGACGATCACTTCCTGCTGAAGAGGCGTGAGACGCCGCATGGCCTCGCGGACGACCTGGCTGTCGGAGAGTGCGAGGAGGTTCGCATCCGGCTCGACGACCTGGTCGGCGTTCGGATGCGCGAGCGCGTCCTCGAACGAAACCTGGGTGCGGGCGCGGCGGGCGCGATCGATGACCGCGTTGCGGGCGATGCGGTACAGCCAGGCGAGGAACGCCTGCCGCGGCTCGTACCGGGGTATCGCCTTCATAGCCCGCATGAACACCTCGCTCGTCAAGTCCTCGGCCTCGGCGTCGTTGCGCACCCGGTAGAAGACGTAGCGGTAGACCGCGTCGACGTACCGGTCGTACAGGGCCCCGAAGGCCGCGGGCTCACCCTTTCCGGCGCGAATGGCGAGATTCGCGTCCTCAGCGGTCGCGCCACCCGGCCTAACGCGCTCGGCTTCCACGGTGTTAGTCAGCGCTCAGCGTAACGACGCCAGATAGGCGACCAGTGCGTCCAAGTCGCCAGGCAAGAGGCTGCGATCGAGCCCGCGGGGCATCGAATCGGTGTATCCGGGGACCACGTACGCCCCCGGGTCGACGATCGATTCGCGCAGGTAGGCCTCCGCGCTCATCCCCGTCCGCCGAGTCGCTGCGACCGAACCGACATGGTCGAGGGGCGGGCCGAGGCGCTGGCCGAAGAGGTTCGGCTCGTGGCAGCTGCCGCAGTTCAGGGCGCGGTACACCTGCCCGCCGCGGGCGACCGGGTCGGTGGCCGGCGGCTCGGATCCGCACGCGGCGACCAGCACCGCTACGAATGCAACGAGCACGGGGGCCGGCGGGCAGCGCGTCCCGACGACTCGTCCCATCATGCGGACGGTGGAGGCCTGCGCATCGCTCCACGATGCCACGGTGGTGATCGACGACCGCGTGATCCTGCGCGACGTCTCGCTCGAGATCGGTCCCGGCCTCACCGTCCTGCGGGGACCCAACGGCGCCGGAAAGACGACGCTCCTGCGCGCGCTCGCGGGTCTCGTCCCGCTCGCCCGGGGGCGGCGCCAGGCAACCGGAGAGCTCCTCTACATCGGACACCGCCCGATGTTGCTCCACGGCCTCACCGCGCGCGAGAACCTCACGTTCTTCGCGCGCTTCCGCGGCACGCCCGCCGACGGGGTCGCCGGCGCGCTCGCCGCGTGGGGCCTCGCCGACCGCGCCGACCGCTCCGTCGAGACGCTCTCCGCCGGCGAGCGTCGCCGCGCGTCGCTGGCGCGCCTCGACGCCGAGGCAACGGGGCTGGTGCTCCTCGACGAGCCGTTCGCCGATCTCGACGACGCGGCCGTCTCGCGCCTCGGCGAGGCGATCGCGCGAGCTCGCGGTGACGGTCGAGCGGTCATCGTCGCGACCCACGCTCGCCACGAGCTCGACCAGGATGGCGCCCGGCGCGTCGGAATCGCCGCCGGCGCACTCACCACGCCATGACCGGGCTCGCGCGCGTCGGACTCGTCGCGTCCCGCGAGCTTTCGGCGGAGCGGCGCCAGCCGGATGGCGCCGTCGCGGCGGTCACGTTCGTCGCGGTGCTCGTGCTCCTCGAGAGCCTCGTCGTCGGTCCGAGCAGGGCGCGCGACGCCACAGTCGCCGCGGCGCTCTTCTGGATCGCCCTAGCGTTCGCGGCGATCGTCGTCGCGATGCGTTCGTTCGACCGCGAGCTCGACGACGACGCCCTCGATGCGCTCGTCGTGCTGCCGGGCGGGCGCGACGCGCTCTTCGGAGGCAAGGTGCTCGCGCTCGCCGCGACGCTCGGCCTCGTCGCGCTCGTCGGCGGCGTCCTCTCGCTCGTGCTTCTGGACCTGCCGCTCGCGCTGCCGGTGCACGTCGTCCTCGTCGTCGTGCTTGGAGTCGTCGCGCTCGCGCCGGTCGTCGTCGTCGACGTCGTGCTCGCGTTGCGCTTGCGCGCGCGAGCGGCGCTCGTCCCGATCCTCGCGCTGCCGGTCCTCGTGCCGCAGCTCGTGTCCGCGACGCAAGGCGCCGCGGCCGCGCTCACCGGCGACGCGACCGCGGCGCTCGCATGGTCAGGGATCCTCCTCGCCTTCGCGCTGGTATATGGAGTCGTGGGCCTTACCATCGTCCCAGCGGCCATCGAATGATCGAAACGACGTTTCCGCGCGGCTTCGCGCTGCGCATCCGTCCCTGGCTCGGCATCGCGGCCGCGGCGTCGTTCGCGGTGGCGAGCGTCATGGCGCTCGCGTGGGCGCCGACCGATGCCGTCCAGGGCGACGTCTATCGGATCATGTACGTGCACGTTCCCGCGGCGTGGCTCGGCTGGCTCTGGTCCAAGCGCCCCTGGTTCGACGCCGCCGCGGTGGCCTCGGCGGAGATCGGCGTCCTTTTCACGGGCCTCGCGCTCGTCGCGGGGTCCATCTGGGCGAAGCCCACCTGGGGAGTGTGGTGGACCTGGGAGCCGCGTCTCGTGACCACCGCGGTCATGTTCGTCATGTACGTGGGCTACCTGCTTCTGCGGAGCCTCTCGACCGATTTCGATCGCCGCGCGACGCGCGCGGCGATCCTCGGCGTCATCCTCGTCCTCGACGTACCGATCGTGCACCTCTCGGTGCTCTGGGCGAACTCGCTCCACCAGCTCCCGACGGTGCTCCGTGCGGGCGGCTCGCCGGCTCTCGACAGCGCCATGCTGCTCACGCTCATGGTCTCCGTGGCCGCGTTCACGCTCGTCTACCTGTACTTCATGAGCGCACGGGTCGCGATCGAGCTCTCTCGAAGGATGACAATCTGGGGGGCCGCGGGGGCACAGCCCCCGCGACTGCCATGATCTTCGTCGTCGCCGCGTACGCGATCGTCTGGGGCGCGCTGCTCGTCTACCTCGTGTCCCTGCGCGCACGTGGTGCTTGATCACCTGGGGTCGCGGCGCGTCCTGCTGATCGCGGCGCTCGGTGCCGCGGTGATCATCGGCGCCTTCGCCGCCCAGAACCTCGCGAGCTCGACCGTGTATTACCTGACTCCAAGCGAGGCGCGTGATCGGAAGATCCCCGCGGGTCAGACGGCGCGGCTCGGTGGTCAGATCGAGGCGGGCACCCTGCGCTACGACCCCGCGACCCGCGACCTGCGGTTCGTCATCGGCGACGGGACCGCGCGCGTCACGGTGATCGGGAACGGCGCGCCACCGGCCCTGCTGCGCGAGGGCGCGGGCGCGGTCGTCGAGGGGACGTTCGCGGCCGACGGGACGTTCCGCGCGACGCAGGTGATCGCGAAGCACGACGAGGTCTACACCGCGCCCACCGCCGGGGCGACGCCCGCGCACCGCACGGTGCCTTAGTGCTGGCCGACATCGGCTCGGGAGCACTGCGCGCCGCGTTCTTCCTCGCCCTCTGGGGCGGAGGCGCGGCGGCGTATGCCGCGTGGAAGCGGGACGCGCGGGCGCTCGCTTCGTCGCGGCTCGCCGCCGCCATCACGCTCGGCCTGATCGCGCTCGCCGCCGCCGCGATGACGGCGGCGCTCGCCACGCACGACTTCTCGATCCTCTACGTCGCCGCGAACAACGCGCGCGAGACCCCGCTCTTCTACAGCGTCATCTCGCTCTGGGCCGCGCTCGAGGGCTCGATCCTCCTGTGGACGCTCGTCCTAGCGGGCGCGACGACGTTCGTCGCCTTCCGCGGCACCGCGACGCTCCCCCGCCTCGCGACGACCGCGCTCGCGGTGCTCTTTGGGATGCTCGCGTTCTTTCTGCTTCTCGTCACCACGCCGGCGGCCGATCCGTTCGTCCGTCTGGCGTTCCCGCCGGAGAACGGCCGAGGGCCGAACGCGCTCCTCCAGAACCACCCGCTCATGGCGCTGCACCCGCCGCTCCTCTACCTCGGCTACGTGCTCTTCTCGGTCCCGTTCGCGTACGCCCTCAGCTCCCTCATTCTCGGCGAGGGCGGAGACCGCTGGCTCGTCGCGACGCGCCGGTTCGCGCTCGCGTCGTGGGCGCTCCTCGGCGTCGGCATCGTCGCCGGCGCGTGGTGGAGCTACGCGGTGCTCGGCTGGGGCGGCTACTGGGCATGGGACCCCGTCGAGAACGCCGCGATCATGCCGTGGCTCACGGCGACGGCGTACCTGCATTCGGTGATGGTCGAGGAGAAGCGACGGCTTCTGCGGACGTGGAACCTCACCCTCGTGATCGCGACGTTCGCCCTCACGATCCTGGGGACCTTCCTGACCCGGAGCGGTGTCGTGAACAGCGTCCACTCGTTCACGCAGTCCGCGATCGGCCCGCTCCTCCTCGGGTACCTCGTCGCGCTCCTCGTGCTCTCGGTCGGCTTGCTCCTCTGGCGCTCCTCGCGGCGCGAGGACGCGGGCGCGCTCGGCGCGCCACTCTCGCGCGAGGCGGTGTTCCTCTTCCAGAACGTCGTCTTCATGGCCGCGACGCTCACCGTGCTCCTCGGGACGCTCTACCCGCTCTTCGCGGAGGCGATCACTGGCGCGCAGCTGTCCATCGGCGGTCCGTACTTCGACCGCGTCGAGGTCCCGCTCGCGCTCGCGCTCCTCTTCCTCATGGGCGTCGGTCCGCAGCTCCCCTGGCACGGTGCCTCGCGGGCGACGCTCGAGCGTCAGTTCACCGCGCCGGCGCTCGCCGCGGCCGCGGGCGCGCTCGTCGCGCTGGCTTCGGGCACGACCGGCGTGGCGCCGGTGCTCACGTACGCGCTCGCCGGCTTCGTGACGGCGACGATCGTCCAGGAGTTCGCGCGTGGCGTGCGCGCGCGGCGGACCCTCCACGGCGAGGGCGGCGCGACCGCGTTCGCGAACCTGTTCCGACGCAACGGCCGGCGCTACGGCGGCTACGTCGTGCACTTCGGGATCGTGCTCGTCGCGCTCGCGGTCGCGACGAGCCAGGCGCGCACGGCCGAAGCGGAGCGGACGCTCACTCCCGGCGACACGCTCTCCGTCGGCGGGTACACGGTGCAGCTCGTCGCGCTCCGCGCCGTGCACGAGCCACAGCGCGACTCGGTGGTCGCCGACCTCGCGATCGCCGGCAACGGCGCGGACCAGCAGCTCCACCCGGCGCTCGTGCAGTATCCCAACACCACGCAGGCCGTGGGCTCGCCCGGCATCGCCGCCGGAGCGCGCGACGACCTCTACACGATCCTCGCCGCGTACGACGCGCGTGGCCACGCCTGGGCGACGCTCCGCGTCCGCGTCATCCCGCTCGTGTCGTGGCTGTGGGCGGGAGGCGGGGTCATAGGGATCGGTGCGCTCTTCGCCGCGCTTCCGCCGCCGCGGCGCCGCACGGTCGAGCTCGCGGTCGCGCACGCGGCCGCGCCGGCGAAGTGATCGGTCGCCTCGCCCGCGCCGGCATCGCGCTCGCGCTCGTCGCGCTCATCGTGATCCTCGCGCTCGCGTTCCGGCGCGATCCGCACGACATCCGGACCGGCACCGTGGGGAAGGCCGCCCCAGCGTTCACGCTTTCCCGCCTCGACGGCGCCGGCCCGATCTCGCTCTCGCAGTACGCCGG
>Ga0209058_1005310_pt1 | contig 10107 bp, 8 predicted proteins | sample GraSoiAngelo_147_FD_185904 | JGI IMG/M metagenome (GOLD analysis project Ga0209058, IMG submission 185904) | Grasslands soil microbial communities from the Angelo Coastal Reserve, California, USA - 14_1009_05_40cm (SPAdes) (version 2) | ecosystem: Environmental > Terrestrial > Soil > Grasslands ...
TTGATCGGGCTCTCGATGATCTCGCCGATGCCGCCGGTGAGCTTCTTCTGCGGCTTCGCCATCAGGCCGCGCATCCCGGCGAGCTGCCGGATCTGGTCGCGCGAGCCCCGGCTCCCGGAGTCGAACATCATGAACACCGGGTTGAAGCCGCCCTTGGACTTCTGCATTGTCTTGACCATCGCGTCGGCGATGTCGTTGTTGGCATGCGTCCAGGCGTCGATCACCTTGTTGTAGCGCTCGCCGAACGTGATCTGTCCGGTGGCGTAGGCACGCTGGAACCGCTCGACGCGCTGCTCGGCGTCGTGCAACAGCGCCGCCTTCTCGGCCGGGATCTCGAGGTCCTCCACCCCGATCGACACGCCGCCCATCGTGGCGTAGCGGAACCCGAACTCCTTCAGCTGGTCCAGGAACTGCACCGTCGCCGCGAGGCCGGCGTGGCGGTAGCTCTCGAACACCAGCTCGGAGAGGTCCTTCTTCCGCATCACCTTGTTCTGGAACCCCTGCTCCGCCCGCAGCACCTCGGGGAGGATGCTGTTGAAGATCACGCGCCCCACGGTGGTCGGCACCCACGCGGGCTTGGCGCCCGGCGCGACGTGCCAGAAGTGCACGGGGGTGTGATAGGTGAAGCGCTTGCTCTCGAGCCCCATCTCGATCTCGGCGAGCGAGCTCAAGCGCGGCGCCGCCGGCAGGCGCGACTCCATGTCGGCCGGCTCCTTCGTCAGGAAGTAGCAGCCCAGCACCATGTCCTGCGACGGCTCCGCCACCGGGCGGCCGTCCGAGGGCTTGAGGACGTTGTTGGACGAGATCATCAGCACGCGCGCCTCGAGCTGCGCCTCGAACGAGAGCGGCACGTGCACGGCCATCTGGTCGCCGTCGAAGTCGGCGTTGAACGCGGCGCACACGAGCGGGTGGATGCGGATCGCCTTCCCCTCGACCAGCACCGGCTCGAACGCCTGGATGCCCAGGCGGTGCAGCGTGGGCGCGCGGTTCAGGAGCACCGGGTGGTCCTGGATGATCTCCTCCAGGATCTCGTACACTTCCGGGCTCTCCTTCTCCACGATCTTCTTCGCCCGCTTCACCGTCTCGGCGATGCCCTTCTCCACGAGCTTGTGGATGATGAAGGGCTTGAACAGCTCGACCGCCATCGCCTTCGGCAGGCCGCACTGATGCAGCCGCAGCTCCGGGCCCACGACGATCACCGAGCGGCCCGAGTAGTCCACGCGCTTGCCGAGCAGGTTCTGACGGAACCGGCCCTGCTTCCCCTTCAGCATGTCGGAGAGCGACTTGAGCGGTCGCTTGCCGCGTCCGCGGATCGCCTTGGAGCGGCGGCCGTTGTCGAACAGCGCGTCCACCGCTTCCTGCAACATCCGCTTCTCGTTGCGCAGGATGACCTCCGGCGCCCGGTGCAGGATGAGCTTCTGCAGCCGGTTGTTGCGGTTGATGACGCGCCGGTACAGATCGTTCAGGTCGGACGTGGCGAAGCGCCCGCCGTCGAGCGGCACCAGCGGCCGCAGGTCGGGCGGGATGACGGGGACCACGTCCAGGATCATCCACCTCGGGTCGTTCCGCCCCTCGCCCGCGTTGCCGGAGTTCCGGAACGCGTCCACGATCTTGAGCCGCTTCAGCATCTGCTTCTTGCGGTGCTGGCTCGTCTCCGTGGCCACCGAGTCGCGCAGCTCGTCGGCGAGCTTGTCGACGTTGATCCGCTCGAGCAGCGCCCGTACGGCCGGCGAGCCGATGTCCGCCTTGAAGCCGGCGTCGCCCTCCGTCTTCGCCTTGGTGCGGAGCTCGAGGTAACGGTCCTCGTCCAGCAGCTCCTTGTCCTGCACCTCCTGCTTGCCCGGGTCGATCACGACGTAATTCGTGTAGTAGATCACCCGCTCCAGGTCCCGCAGGGTCATGTCGAGCAGGTTCCCCATCGGCGACGGCAGCGTTTTGAAGAACCAGATGTGCGCCACGGGGACGGCCAGCTCGATGTGCCCCATGCGCTCGCGCCGCACCTTGGAGAGCGTCACCTCGACGCCGCAGCGGTCGCAGATCACGCCGCGGTAGCGGATGCGCTTGTACTTGCCGCAGTGGCACTCCCAGTCCTTGACCGGGCCGAAGATGCGCTCGCAGAAGAGCCCGTCCCGCTCCGGCTTGAAGGAGCGGTAGTTGATGGTCTCGGGCTTGGTCACCTCGCCCCAGGACCACCAGGTGCGCTGGCCCTGCAGCTCCAGGCGCTCGCGCTCCTTGGAGTCGCGGGGGCCGCGGATCTCCTCGGGCGAGGCGATGCGGATCTGGATGAAGTCGAAGCTCGAGCTCTTGGGCTCGCGCCCGCTCCGGAAATCGATCATCGGGTCTCCCTCCCCTCTACTCTTCAACGTCCTCGGTCGTGCCCAGGGTCACCTTCAATCCTAGGGCCTGGAGCTCCTTCACCAGCACGTTGAAGGACTCGGGGATGCCGGGTTTCGGCAGGTTCTGCCCCTTCACGATGGCCTCGTACACGCGGCTGCGGCCGTTCACGTCGTCCGACTTCACGGTCAGGATCTCCTGCAGCGTGTGGGCCGCGCCGTAGGCCTCGAGCGCCCACACCTCCATCTCGCCGAACCGCTGGCCGCCGAACTGCGCCTTACCGGCGAGCGGCTGCTGCGTCACCAGCGAGTACGGCCCGATGGACCGCGCGTGGATCTTGTCGTCCACGAGATGCGACAGCTTCATCATGTAGATCGACCCCACGGTCACGTCGGAGGCGAACAGCTCCCCCGAGCGCCCGTCCCGGAGCTGCGCCTTGCCCGCCGGCGACAACCCCGCGACTCGCAGCAGCTCGTTCACCGCCGCGTCCACATCGGTCTCCGACTTGGGGCCGAGCTGCGCCGCCAGCGCCGGCAGGCCGACCGCCTCGAGCACCTCCTGCGGCTTGTCGCGCTCGAGGAACTTCTCGACCTCCTTCAGGCCCCCCTTGAGGGACCCCTTCTCCGGCTTGGACAGCTCCGCGTCGACCTCGAGCCGCGCGTCGTGGTATTCCTTTTCGAGGCGCCGCTGCCCCAGCTCGCGATCGGCCAGCTCCTTCGCCGCGAACTTCAGGAAATCCATGACGCGGTGGTGCACGTCGCGCGTCTCCTGCGTGAGGGCGCGGCTCGACAGCATGGCGATCCCCGCCCGGTTGAGGTCGGGACGACCGCCGTTGGTCGCGGGGTAGCGCCGCAGGTCGCGCGCGATGTCGCGCACGGCGTCGGCGTCCAGCTCGGGCGGCCGCACCGCGAGCCGCAGCGCCTCCGCGGCCCAGGACAGCCCGGCGAGCCGCAGCAACACGCCGATCTCCATCTCCTCGGCCCCCTGAAACACGGGGGTCTTGGCGTCGAACCCGAGGATGCGCGCGCACCAGCCGAGATGCGTCTCGAGGATCTGCCCCACGTTCATGCGGGACGGCACCCCCAGCGGGTTGAGCACGATGTCGAGCGGCGTCCCGTCCGGCAGGAACGGCATGTCCTCCTCCGGAACGATGCGCGCGATGATCCCCTTGTTGCCGTGGCGGCCCGCCATCTTGTCGCCCACCGAGATCTTGCGCTTCTCCGCGAGGTAGACCTTCACGAGCTGGATCACGCCCGGCGGCAGCTCGTCCGGCTGCAGGATCTTGTCGATCTGGTCTTCCGACTTCTCCTCGATCTTGGCGCGCTCTCCCTGGGCGGCCTCGAGCACGGCGCGGATCCGCTCGTTCACGGTCTTGTTCGCCACCCGCAGCGTCTTCAGGTCCATGTCGGCGAAGTTGATGTCGGCGAGCTGCTGCCGCGTGAGCTTCGTCCCGGCCGGGAGGAACTCCTCCACCGTCCCGGCCTTGAGGGCGAGGCCCACTTCCTGGTTCGCCAGCATCTCGCGCAGCTCGCCGAACATCGCCTCCGAGATCCGCGCCTTCTCCTCCGCCTCGAGCCGGCGCACCTCGCCGATGCGCTCGCCCCGGTCCTTCTCGACGACCTGGTCCTCGATGCGCGAGAAGATCTTCACGTCGATGACCACGCCCTCCATGCCGGGCGGCACCTTGAGCGAGGAGTCCTTCACGTCCTTCGCCTTCTCGCCGAAGATCGCGGTGAGCAGCTTCTCCTCGGGCGAGAGCTCCGTCTCCCCCTTGGGGGTGATCTTGCCGACCAGGATGTCGCCCGCCTTCACGTGGGCGCCGATGCGCACGATGCCCCGCTCGTCCAGGTCCACGAGCGACTCCTCGGCCACGTTCGGGATCTCGCGCGTGATCTCCTCGCGGCCGCGCTTGGTGTCGCGGACGTGGAGCTCGAGCTCCTGGATGTGGATGGACGAGTAGACGTCGTCCTTCACCAGGCGCTCCGACAGCACGATGGCGTCCTCGAAGTTGTGCCCGTACCAGGGCATGAACGCGACCACCACGTTCGCGCCCAGGGCCAGCTCGCCCCGCTCCGTGCCCGCGCCGTCGGCGACGATCTGGCCGGCCTTCACCTTCTGGCCCACGTGCACCAGGGGCCGCTGGTTGATGGCGGTGTCTTGGTTGGTGCGCCAGAACTTCTTCAGGCGGTAGCGGTCGTGCTGCTTGAGCCGCGCCAGGGGATGATCCCCCGCCCGTGCCTCGTCGTCGCCCGTATCGATGATGATCTCGTCCGCGGTGACGCGCGTGACGACGCCCGCGCGGCGGGCGATCACGACGGCGCCCGAGTCGCGCGCCACCTTCTCCTCGAGCCCGGTGCCCACGAGCGGCGCCAGCGGGAACAGCAGCGGCACGGACTGGCGCTGCATGTTGGAGCCCATGAGCGCGCGGTTGGCGTCGTCGTGCTCGAGGAACGGGATCAGCGCCGCCGCGATCGACACGAGCTGCTCCGGCGCCACGTCCATGAAGTCGATCTTCGCGGGCGCGAGCAGCGGGTAGTCGTCCCGCTTGCGGCACAGCACCAGCTCGTCGGCGAAGCGGCCGTCCTCGGTGAGGCGGGCGTTCGCCTGCGCCACCGCGTACTCCTCCTCCTCCGACGCCGAGAGCCAGCGGATCTCCCCCGTCACCCGGCCGTCCTTCACCACCCGGTACGGCGTCTCGATGAAGCCGAGCTCATTGACGCGCGCGTAGCACGACAGGCTCGTGATGAGCCCGATGTTCGGGCCTTCCGGCGTCTCGATCGGGCACATACGGCCGTACTGGCTGTAGTGCACGTCGCGCACCTCGAAGCCCGCTCGCTCACGCGTGAGGCCGCCCGGCCCCAGGGCCGAGAGGCGGCGCTTGTGGGTCAGCTCGGCGAGCGGGTTCGTCTGGTCCATGAACTGCGACAGCTGCGAGCTGCCGAAGAACGCCTGGATCACGGCGCTCACCGTGCGCGCGTTCACGAGGTCGTCCAGCGTGATGCGCTCGGGATCGTTGTTGATGCTCATCCGCTCCTTGATGAGCCGGGCCATGCGCGACAGCCCCACCGAGAACTGGTTCGCGATCAGCTCGCCCACGGAGCGCACCCGCCGGTTGCCGAGGTGGTCGATGTCGTCGGTGTAGCCGCGCCCTTCCCGCAGCTCGATCAGGTAGCGGATGATCGCGATGAAGTCCTCTTCCGTGAGGACCGTGTGGTCCTTCGGGACCGCGAGCTTGAGTCGCTGATTGATCTTGTAGCGGCCCACCCGCCCCAGGTCGTAGCGCTTGGGATGGAAGAACAGCCGCTCCAGCGCCTGGCGCGCCGTCTCGAGGTTCGGCGCCTCGCCCGGCCGCAGCAGCGCGTAGATCTGCTCCAGCGCCTCGGCCTCGGACCGGGTCGGGTCCTTGAGCAGCGTGTTCTTGATGAGCGGCGACTCGCTCCGGCCCGCCGGCAGCAGCACGTCCACCTTCGTGAGCCCGGCCTTGAGCAGCTTCCGCTTCAGCGTCTCGCTGAGCTCCTTGCCGCCGTCGGCCAGCACCTCGCCCGTTCCCGGGTCGGCGACGTCGAAGGCGAGCACGTGGGGCCCCTGGCGCTCGCGCGTCGTCGTGGGTTGGGCCTCGTCGCGCAGGTCGAGCCCCGTGTAGCCCGCGAACACCTTCACCTTGGTGATGCCGGCGCGCCGGAACGTGTTGAACCGCTCCTGCGTGAGCTCGTCCCCGACTTGCGCGAGCGGCTCCCCCTTTTTGTTCTCGGGGTCGGGCACGTCCGCCGCGAGCAGCGTGCCCAGCACCTCGCGCCGCTGCGCCCGGCCCTCGAGCTTGCCCGTGATGTCGATGTCCTTCGTGGCGTAGAACAGCTTCAGGATCTCGGCGTTCGTGCCGTAGCCGAACGCCCGCAACAGCGCCGTCGCCGGGAACTTCTTCTTCTTGTCGATGTGGACGTAGATCACGTCGTGAATGTCGATCGTGAACTCGACCCACGAGCCGCGGAACGGGATGATGCGCGCCGAGAAGAGCCGCTGCCCGTTGGGGTGGATGCTCTCCTCGAAGACGACGCCCGGGGACCGATGCAGCTGCGACACGATCACCCGCTCGGCGCCGTTGATCACGAACGTGCCCAGCGGCGTGAGAATCGGCAGCTCGCCGAGATAGACTTCCTTCTCGATGATGTTCTTGGGCCGCTTGGTCTTCGTGATCTCGCCCACCTCTTCCATGACGACGAGCTGCAGCGTCGCCTTCAGCGGCACCGAGTACGTCATGTCGCGCTCGATGCACTCCTCGACCGTGTACTTCGGCTCCCCCAGACCGTACTTCACGAACTCGAGGGAGTAGTTGCCGTTCACGTCCTGGATCGGGAACACGTCCTTGAACACCCGCTCCAGTCCGAGGTCGGCGCGCTGGGCGCCCTTGCCGTCCGGCTGGAGCAGGGACTGGAACGCCAGTGTCTGGATGTCGAGGAGATGGGGCATCGGCATCCCCGTCTCGAGCTTCGCGAACGAAATGACCGGCAGCGTCTTCGTCATGTCGAAAACCTCAATCGAGCGCAAAAAGCCCCGCCTCCCCCGGCCCCAACGGCGGCCGGGAGCGGATGGAGGGGCTCGCGTAAACGAGCAGGTGTGATGTCACTACTTCAGTTCGACGACCGCGCCCTGTGTCTCGAGCTTCTTTTTGATCTCTTCCGCCTCCTGCTTGGACACGCCTTCCTTCACCGTGCCGGGCGCGCCTTCCACCAGGTCCTTGGCTTCCTTCAAGCCCAGGCTGGTGATCGCCCGGATCTCCTTGATCACCTGAATCTTCTTCTCGCCGCCGCTCTTCAGGATGACGGTGAACTCCGTCTGCTCCTCGACGGGAGCGGCCGCGCCGGCCGCGCCCGCGGCGCCGCCCGCCGCCGCTCCCGCAGCGGCCGCCGGCGCCGCCACGATCGTCACCCCGAACTTCGCCTTGAAGGCCTCGATCAGCTCGGCCAGGTCGAACACGGACATGTGCCCGATCGCGTCCAGGATCTCGTCCTTGCTCAAACTCGTCTGCGTCGCCATTGCGGTCTCTCCTACCCGGTTAAGAAGCAGCGCCCGAGGCGCGCTGAGCCCTGAGCGCCTCGAGGGCACCCACCATCGTCTGCAGCAGTCCCTGCAGTGCGCCGACGAACCCCGCAAGCGGCGCCTGGAACGCCCCGCCCAGCTGGGCCAGGAGCTCGGCCCGCGCCGGCAGGGCGGCGAGCCGCTTCACCTGCTCCGGCGTCACCGTCTTGCCGTCCACGAGGCCGACCTTGATCGCCGGCTTGTCGTGCTCCCTCGCGAAATCGACCAGCACCTTGGCCGCGGCTACGGGGTCCACCCCCGCGAGCACCAGGGCGGTCGGGCCCCCGAGATGCGCCTCGAGCCCCGGCACCGCGACGTCCTTCAGCGCCCGCCGCGCCAAGGTGTTCTTCACCACCACGTAGTCCACGCCCGCCTTGCGCAGGCGCCGCCGCAGGTCCGTGATCCGGGCCACGTTGAGGCCCGTGAAGTCGGTGACGTAGACCGTGGGCGAGCGGGCGAGCCGCGTCGCCAGGGCCGTCACCTGCTCCTGCTTCTGCGCCTTGGTCCGGATCATTGATGGTATCCCGCCGGATCGATGCGCACGCCCGGCCCCATCGTCGACGACAGCGTGATCGACCGGATGTACTGGCCCTTGGCCGCCGCGGGCTTGGCCCGCACGATCGCCTCGAGGAACGTCTGCAGGTTCTCCGTCAGCGCCTCGGCCGCGAAGGACTTCTTCCCGACCGGGGCGTGCACGATCCCGCTCTTGTCCACCCGGAACTCGATCTTGCCGGCCTTGAGCTCCTTCACCGCCTTGGCCACGTCCATCGTGACCGTGCCCGCCTTCGGGTTCGGCATCAGGCCCCGGGGCCCGAGCACCTTCCCGAGCGGCCCCAGCTGGCCCATCACGTCCGGCGTGGCCACGATGACGTCGCAGTCGAGCCAGCCGTCCTTGATCTTCTGGATGTACTCGACGCCCACGAAATCGGCGCCCGCCGCCTCCGCCTCCTTCGCCTTGTCGCCCTGCGCGATCGCGAGCACCCGGACGCTCTTGCCGGTGCCGTGCGGCAGCGTGACGGTGCCGCGGACGGTCTGATCGGCGTGCTTGGGGTCGACGCCGAGCCGCACCGCGACGTCCACCGACTCGTCGAACTTGGCGTACGCGGCCGCCTTCACCTGGTCCACCGCCTCGCGCGGGGCCACCAGCTTGCGGGGCTCCAGCGTCGCCGCCGCGGCGCGGTAGCGCTTGCCGGGGACGCGCATCAGTCGACCACCTCGAGCCCCATGGACCGCGCCGTGCCGGCGATCATCTTCATGGCGCCCTCGAGATCGACGGCGTTGAGATCGGGCAGCTTCAGCTCGGCGATCTTCCGCACCTGGGCGCGCGTCACCTTGCCGACCTTCTGCCGGTTGGACGTGGGCGAGCCCTTCTCGATGCCCGCTTCCTTCTTGAGGAGCACGGCCGCCGGGGGCGTCTTGGTGATGAACGTGAAGCTCCGGTCCTTGTAGATCGTGACTTCGGCCGGCGTGATCATTCCGGCCTGGCTCTGGGTCCGGGCGTTGAACTGCTTCACGAACTCCATGATGTTCACCCCATGGGGGCCGAGCGCCGTGCCCACCGGGGGGGCCGGCGTCGCTTGTCCCGCCGCGACCTGAAGCTTCACCACCGCCGCGATCGCCTTCGCCATTTGACTCCTCTTAGTGCGCCTTCAACTGCAAGTAGTCCAACTCGACCGACGTCGGCCGCCCGAACAGCGACACCGCGACCCGGACCTTGCCCTTGTCCCGGATCACCTCTTCCACCGTGCCCGAGAAGTCCGAGAACGGCCCCTCGGTGATCTCCACCACCTGCCCCGGGAGGAACGGGATCAGCTCCTGGGGCTCTTCTTCCTTCACCGCCTCCTCGATGCCGAGCAGGCGATTGACCTCCTCGGGGCGCAGCGGCATCGGCTCCCGGCCGGTACCGACGAACTTGATCACGCCCTGGATGCCGTTGATCGTGTGCAGCGTCTCCTGGTTCTTGATCATCTCCACGAGCACGTACCCGGGATAGATCTTGCGCTCCACCGTCACCTTCTTGCCGTTCTTGATCTCGACGACTTCCTGCGTCGGGACGAGGGCCTGGCGGATCGGCTTCTCCTCGTCAGGACGGGGATCGTCCTTGATCCGCCGCTCGACCAGCGACCGCACTTTGTTCTCGTGCCCCGCCGTCGTCTGAATCGCGTACCAGCGGTGCTCGGACATCAAAAGAACTTCGCCACCGCGGTCACGAACACGAACTGGAGGATCGAGTCCATCAACCCGATCACGAGACCCAGCAGGATGACGAACAGCACGATGACCGTCGTCGCCTTCTTGAGCTCGTCCCAGGTCGGCCAGGTGACCTTGCGGATCTCCCCCTGCACGTCCCGCAGGAAGTCCACCACCCGCCCGAGCCAGCTTCGCCCCGTGCTGGCGAGCGCTTCCGTCGCCACTACTTGGATTCCTTATGCGGCTGGTGCTTGTTGCACCGCGGGCAGTACTTCCTCCATTCCACCCGCTCGGAGTGCTTGCGCCGGTTCTTGGTGGTGAAGTAATTCCGGCTTTTGCACACCGTGCATTCCATGATGATGTTCTCCCGGGGCATCGCGTTACTTCAGGATCTTGGTGACGACGCCGGCGCCCACCGTGCGGCCGCCCTCGCGGATCGCGAAGCGCAGCTGCTCCTCCATCGCGATCGGCGTGATCAGCTCGATCGTCATCTTCGTGTTGTCCCCC
>Ga0209058_1005315_pt1 | contig 10102 bp, 10 predicted proteins | sample GraSoiAngelo_147_FD_185904 | JGI IMG/M metagenome (GOLD analysis project Ga0209058, IMG submission 185904) | Grasslands soil microbial communities from the Angelo Coastal Reserve, California, USA - 14_1009_05_40cm (SPAdes) (version 2) | ecosystem: Environmental > Terrestrial > Soil > Grasslands ...
CTCAAGCTCTACAAGGGCACCGTCGCGGTCACCGGACGGCGGTCGCCGCGATCCCTCTACCGGACGGACTTCGCCACCTTCGAGGCCGACACCGTCTACCGGCAGCGCGACGCCGAAGGATTCATCAACCTGAACGCGCTCCGCCTCAAGATCCGCGCGCTCAGGGACCGCACCGTCTGATCCGTGCGGATCGACGTGGCTCCGACCGCCGAAGCGGTTGTCCCGGCCGATCTCGGCGGCGTGACCGCGCTGGTGATCGACGTCCTCCGCGCCTCGACGACGATCATCACGGCGCTCGCGAACGGCTGTCTCGCGATCGTGCCGGTCGCCGATCCCGTCGACGCCCGGCGACGCGCCGGCGAGCGGTGGGGCGACGGCGTGCTGGTGGCGGGCGAGCGGCACGGCGAGCCGATTCCGGGATTCGATCTCAGCAACTCTCCCCTGGAGTTTCGAACCGCCCACGTGCGGGGCAAGACGGTGTTCTTCACGACGAGCAACGGGACTCGGGCGCTCCTCGCGGCGCGGGCCGCCGCGGCGATCGGAGTGGCGGCGCTCGTCAACGTCACTGCGGCCGCGGCCTGGGCCGCCGGCGGGGGTCGCGATGTCGCGATCCTCTGCGCGGGCTCGCGCGGCGCCCGGTCCCTCGAGGACTGGGCGTGTGCCGGGCTCGCGGTGGACCGCATGCTCGCCACCGTGCCGACGGCGCTCCTCACGGAGGCCGCCCGCGACGCCCTGGACACGGGCCGGCGCTACGGCACGGACGTGGGCCGCCTCAAGCGGGACGCACCCTGGGCACGCCGACTGATCGCCGCGGGGCGGTCCGCGGACGTGGACGCGTGTCTGCGCCTCGACACAACGTCGCTGGTGCCCCGCTACGTGCCCGACGTTGACAAGATTGTGGGCGACCACCCATAATGATGGCGCTGATTCGTCCCGGCGACGGAGCTCCAGCGTGAACTTGCCGATCGGCCTCACCATGACTCGAATTATCGCGGTGCCGCTGCTCATCGTGTTCCTCATCTCGTCCTCCCGCGTTCACGCCGTGATCGCGGCGGCGATTTTCATCCTCGCCGCCATCACCGACTGGGCCGACGGGATGCTGGCGCGCCGGCGGAACCAGGTCACGACGCTCGGAACACTCCTCGATCCGATCGCCGACAAGCTGCTGGTGGCAGCGGCGCTGGTGTCGCTCCTGGCCATCGACAAGATCGATGCGTGGATCGTGGTGGTGATCGTCGGGCGGGAGCTGGCGGTGACCGGCCTTCGCGCCGTGGCGGCGTCGATCGGCGTCATCGTGCCGGCCTCGCGACTGGCGAAGTGGAAGACGGTGAGCCAGTACGTCGCGATCACCATGCTGATCGTCGAGAAAGGATTCGACCCGCCCGGATTCCATTGGGCGTCCACCGCAGCGCTGTGGGGCGCGCTCGGCCTCACGGTGATCTCCGCCGTCGACTACTTCTACCGATTCTTCCGGAAGGCCGACTACCGCGCGATCGTGCCGGGCGAAGAACGCTGGTCGTGAGCGCGACCCTCGCGATCGTCGCCGCGTATCTGATCGGCGCGGTGCCGATCGGCTATCTGATCGGACGCGCCTTCGGCGTCGCCGACATCCGGCGCCACGGGAGCGGTAACATCGGCGCCGCCAACGTGCTGCGGACGGCCGGACGTCTGCCGGCGCTCCTCACCCTCGGTGGGGACATCGCCAAGGGCTATGCGGCGGTGGCGCTCGGCGCGACGCTCGTGGGCGGCCCGTCCGGCGGCGATCCACGCGCTCCGGCAGCCTGCGCGGTCGCCGCCGTCATCGGGAATTGCTGGTCAGTTTTCCTCGGCTTCCGCGGCGGTAAGGGCGTCGCGACGGGGCTCGGGACGCTCCTGCGGCTCGTCCCGTGGGCCATGTTGCCAGCGGCCGCCGTGTGGCTCAGCGTCACCGTCAGCTTCCGTTACGTCTCGCTGGGCTCGATCCTCGCCGCCCTGTGTGCGGCGCTCAGCGCCCTGCTGCTCGGCTATCCCGCACCATCCGTGCTCGCCGCGTTCGGCGTCGGAACGATCGTGGTGGTGCGCCACCACGCGAACATCGCCCGCCTGCTCGCGGGCCACGAGCCGAAGCTGGGACAACGGCGGACCTCGCCGTGAGCGTCGCGATCATCGGCGGCGGCAGTTGGGGCACAGCGCTGGCCATGCACGCCGCGCGGAGCGGAGCGGGGGTGCGTCTCTGGGCCCGCGAGCGCGAGGTCGTCGAGGCGATCCGCACCCGCCGCCGGAGCCCCTGGTACCTCGCCGACATCGACGTTCCACCTATGGTCGAACCGACGACCGACCAGGGCGAGGCGCTGCACGGGGCCACGCTCGTGATCGTCGCCGTGCCCTCCGAGTTCGTCGCGACGGTGCTGAAGGCGCTCCCGCCCATCCCCACGGACGTGCCGATCGTGTCGGCCACGAAAGGGCTCGATCCCGAGCGCCATCTGCGCATGAGCGAAGTGATCGTCGAGCGGTTTCCCGACGCGCGCGTGGCGGTGCTGTCGGGCCCGACCTTCGCCCGTGAGGTCGCGCTCGGGCGTCCGACCGCAGCGGTGATCGCGTCGCGGGACGACACCCTGGCCGCCTTGCTCCAGCGCCGTCTGGGCGCGCGCGAGTTCCGGCTCTACGCGAACCGGGACGTCGTCGGCGTCGAGACGGGCGGGGCGCTGAAGAACGTCATGGCCATCGCGACCGGAATCGCCGACGGGCTCGGGCTCGGCGAGAACGCGCGCGCGGCGCTCATCACACGCGGGCTCGCCGAGATGACGCGTCTCGCGGTGGCCCTCGGGGCCGTCTCCGGGACGCTCGCGGGCCTGGCCGGGCTCGGCGACCTCGTGCTGACCTGCACGGGGAGCCTCTCGCGCAACCGGCAGCTCGGCATGGCGCTCGCCAAGGGTGAGAGCACAGCGTCGGTCGAGCGCGAAACGCGCATGATCGCCGAGGGTGCGCGCACGGTCACTTCGGCGCTGGCGCTCGCCCGCCGCCACGCGGTGAGCCTGCCGATCTGCCACGAGGTCGGCGCTGTCCTCTTCGAGGACAAGCCACCGGCGGACGCTCTGGCTTCGCTCCTCGAGCGGCCCGTCAAGCGGGAGGACCGCTAGCGCGATGCCGGAGCTGCGCAAGGACCCGGTGGTCGGGCGCTGGGTCATCATCGCGACGGATCGCGCGCGGCGGCCGTCCGACTTCGTGGCAGACCCGGTGCGGCCGCGCGTGTCCGCGTGCGCGTTCTGCGAGGGCCATGAGGCCCAGACACCGCCCGAGATTCTCGCCGAGCGACGCCCGGGCAGGGAGCCGAACGGCCCGGGCTGGACGTATCGCGTCGTGCCGAACAAGTTTCCCGCGCTCAGGATCGAGGGCGACCTCGAACCGTCCGGCGAAGGCCTCTTCGACAAGATGACCGGGGTCGGCGCCCACGAAGTGGTGATCGAGACACCCGATCATGCCGCCTCCCTCGCTTCCCTGCCGCTCGACGCCGTCGCCGACGTGCTGCTCGCGTGTCGCGAGCGCATGCTCGATCTCAAGAAGGACCCGCGGTTCGCGTACGTCCTCGTGTTCAAGAACCACGGCGAGGCGGCGGGGGCGTCGCTCGAGCACCCCCACTCCCAGCTGATCGCGACGCCCATCATCCCGATCATGGTGTCGGAGGAGCTCGCCGGCTCGGCGCAGTACTACGCGTTGAAGGAGCGGTGCGTCTGGTGCGACATGCTCCGGCAGGAGCGACGCGACGGCCGACGCCTCATCCTGGAATCCCAGGGGTTCGTGACATTGGCGCCGTTCGCGCCGCGGTTCCCGTTCGAGACGTGGATCCTCCCCGTCGGCCACCGGGCAGCCTTCGAGGACTCCACCGACGACGAGCTGCGTGGGCTGGCCGGCGTGCTCGGCGAGTTCCTCCGTCGCATGAACCAGGTGCTCGGCGACCCGCCCTTCAACTTCATGTTGCACACAGCGCCTTTCCGCGAGGTCCCGCGCGAGTCCTTTCACTGGCACCTCGAGATCATTCCCAAGCTCACGCGGGTGGCCGGATTCGAGTGGGGCAGCGGGTTCTTCATCAACTCGGTGCCCCCCGAGGACGCTGCCGAGGCTCTGAAAGGCGAGGGCGGGCCGATCGTGATAACATCACCGGCTGTGGCGCGGGAATAGCTCAGTGGTAGAGCACGACCTTGCCAAGGTCGGGGTCGCGGGTTCGAATCCCGTTTCCCGCTCCAGCCCCTTTTGCGAGCCCTCCTTCGGGGCGGCGTAGCCAAGTGGCTAAGGCGGAGGTCTGCAAAACCTCTACTCAGCGGTTCGAATCCGCTCGCCGCCTCCAAGTCACCAACCCCTAGGGGAGTTCCTGGAGAGCCGACATGGCCGAGGCTATCAAGCGGGTAGGGCCTCCGAAGGCGACCGACCTCAAGGGTGACGAGTTCACCTGGACCATCCAGCTCAGCGCGGCACCGTCTCGTGAATGGTCCCGGCTCTTCTCGGAGCCGACAGAATCCACAGTCCTCTGTCATCCGCGGCGCCTCGGCATGATGCACCAGGCCCTGGTCTTCAAGTCCGACGAAGGGCATCTGTCGACCTGGGTCCAGTACATCGACAAGTGGATCGGCGGCGCGAACAAGAGCATGGAGGCGCAAGAAGAGGCCGAGAAGCAGCGGAAGGCCAAGGCGCTCGCCGAGGAAGAAGACAAGCAGCGCCGCATCCGCGAGGTCAACGAGAAGATCAAGAGTCTCTGAACCTGGATGTGGGGGCGTGGCGAAACGGCAACCGCCGAGGACTTAAAATCCTCTGTCCGCAAGGACTTGCAGGTTCGACTCCTGCCGCCCCTACCATCTGCACCGACCCAGCTTCCCACCGGTCTCGGAGCTACACAGTTTCCGGCCTACAGCTACCTGCTCGGGATGTACCTGGGTGATGGGTACATCTGCCGCACGCGCCGGACGTAGCGCTTCCACGTCTCGCGGCACCAGCACCAGGGCCCGGTCATCGGCCAGGTCGCAGAAGCAATCGCGATGCTGCGGCCCGGCCGCCCGGTCGGCGTCCGCCGCCGGGGCGTCGTCGCGATCGTCAATGCGTACTCGAACGCCTGGCCAGTGCGTTTGCGCCGCACGGCGCCGGCCGGTAGCATTTGCGAGCGATTGTCCTCGAGCCGTGGCAGTGGAGCATCGTGAAGCAACATCCCGCGGCGTTTGTCCGCGGATGTATCGAATCGGCCGGTTGCCGCCACCGGCGCGTCGTGGCGGGCCGCAACTATCCCGCCCATTCGTTCACGAATCATTCGGAAGACATCCTCCGACTATTCATGCGGGCGTGCGGCATGATCAACCTACACCCGCGGCGCGCCAATCGAGTCACCGCTTCGAACGCGCGACGCGCGGACGTTGCCAAGCTCGACCGCGTCCCGGGAGACGGCCGCGACGACGCCGTCCCCAGCACCAATTATTTATTCGCAAATAATTATTCGCAAATCCCCGTGGTATCCTGCGATGCGTGTTTTCCCTCGCGATGAGCTCTCCCGGCGCGATCGCCTTCCAACTCGGCCCGATCGTCATCCGCTGGTACGGCATTCTCATGGCAACGGCGATCGTCGTCGGGCTCTGGCTCGGTCACCGCCGGGCCCGGCGCGAAGGGCTACCGGACGACGACATCATCAGCGTCGGACAGTGGGCGATCCTGGCCGGCCTCGTCGGCGCGCGGCTCTACGAGGTGGTCTTCAACTGGGACTATTACGGCCGCTACCCGTCGAAGATCATCGCCGTCTGGGAGGGCGGGCTGGCCATGCACGGCGGCTTGATCGTGGGACCACTCGTCGGCATCTGGCTCGCGCACCGGTGGAACGTGCCGATCCTGCGCGGAATCGATATCGCGGCGCCCTCGATGGTGCTCGGGCAGGCGATCGGCCGTTGGGGGAACTTCTTCAACGAGGAAGCCTTCGGTCGTCCAACCGACCTGCCGTGGAAGCTCTACATCTCGCCCGAACACCGTCCCCTCGGCTACGCCCAGTACGAGTACTTTCACCCGACGTTCCTCTACGAGTCGCTCTGGGACTTCGCGGTCTTTTTGCTGCTCGTCGGATGGCTGCGCCCGAGGCTCGCGGCCCGCCCGGGGGCGCTCTTCTTCGCCTACATCGGTCTCTACTCGGTCGGCCGCTTCGCCATCGAAGCGCTGCGGCTCGACAGCTTCTGGCTTGGCCCGATCCGCGTCCCGCAACTCGCGAGCGTCGTCGGTGTGCTCGTCGCGGTGGTCGGGATGACCTGGACGAGCCGCCGCTCCACATCGCCGGTCACGGGGTAGTCGAGAAGGACAGTCGCATCTCGACGCGCGTCGCCCGACTCAAGCCGCTGGCCGTGATCAAGGGATGATGCGCCGCGTGGTACACTAACGCGATGTCCTGGTCACTGAAGAAGAAATCCCAGGCCCTGCTCGCCGCCGAGCAGGGGACCATCCGCAAAGACTGGGGCGGAAGGATTTCCGTCGCCCTCGTCTATCCCAACACTTATGCGGTCGGAATGTCGAACCTCGGCTTCCAGACCATCTACCGCCATCTCAACGCGATTCCCGACGTTGTCTGCGAGCGCGTGTTCGTGCCCGATGCCGAGGACGCGGACGAGATGCGCCGCTCGGCCACGCCGCCCTTCTCGCTCGAGTCGCGCCGGCCGCTCACCGACTTCCACCTCGTGGGATTTTCGGTGACCTACGAGGGCGACTACATCAACGTCCTGCGTCTGCTCGCCATGGCCGGAATCCCGCTGCGCGCCGCCGCGCGACGGGCCCACGATCCACTGGTGCTGATGGGCGGCGTGTGCGCCTTTTCGAACCCCGAGCCGATCGCGCCGTTCATGGACTTCGTGGTCGTGGGCGAAGGTGAGGAGCTGGTCGTCGAGCTCATCGCCGCCTACCGTGAGGGCTACCGCGACCGCGAGGCATTCCTCACATCGCTGACGACGCTGGACGGCATCTACGTCCCTGGGGGGTACGACGCCGCGTACGGCGCCGACGGAACGCTGGCGGCGATGGCCCCGCGCGACGGGGCGCCCGAGGTGGTCGTCAAGCGACGGCTCCGGAACGTGAACGCGTTCGAGACGGTCGCCGCGGTGAAAACGCCACACGCCGAGTACGGCCACATGGCGCTCCTCGAGGTGGGCAAGGGCTGTGGGCGCGGATGTCGCTTCTGCCTCGAGGGGCAGGTGTACCGTCCCGTGAGACATCGGAGCGTCGAGGCGCTCCGCGAGACGGTTGCACGGATGGCCGCGAGCGGTGAGCGCCGCGTGGGGCTCGTCGGCGCATGCGTGTCGGACTATCCGTGGCTCGGCGAGCTGCTGAAGATCATCGAGGAGAACGGGCTGGAGCTCTCGATTTCCTCGCTCCGCGCCGACAGTCTGACGGAAGACCTGGTGACGGCGCTGGCCCGCGGTGGGCACCGCACGCTCACCATGGCGCCAGAGGCGGGAACCGAACGGCTGCGGTGGGCGGTTCGCAAGCCGATCAGCGACGCGCAGCTCATGAGCGCGTGTGATCTCGTCCGGTCTCACGGCATCCCCAATCTGAAAACATATTTCATGATCGGTCAGCCGACCGAGACGAGCGAGGACGTCGAGGCGATTGTCGACCTGGCCGAACGGATGCTCGAGCGGCTGCGTGTGCTCGACGCCTCGGGCCGGCCCTTCGGCCGCCTCACATTGTCGATTTCCTCGTTCGTCCCCAAGCCCTGGACGCCGTTCCAGTGGGCGCCGTTCGACGGCGCGGAGTCGCTCCAGGTGAAGCTCGAGATCATCAAGCGCGGCGTGCGCCGATTCTCCAACGTCCGCGTGCTTCACGAGAACCCGCGCGAGGCAGCGCTCCAGGCGCTGCTCGCCCGGGGCGACCGGCGCGTCGGCGATTTTCTGGAGCTGGCGGCTTCGTACGACGGGGACTGGCGCCGAGCGCTCCGGGAATGGGAGGGGGACGCCGCGTTCTATACGACACGCCGCCGGTCCACCGGCGAGCGGATGCCGTGGGATCACTTCGATGTCGGCGTCAAGAAGGCCGGACTGCTCCGCGAGTGGGAGCGGGCGCACGCGGAGAGCGCCGTCGCGGTCGGAGCGCGTTGATGATGGTCCAGGACGTTCATCAGCGCGCGCTCCGGAACCTCCGGGTCTCGGTGACCGACCGCTGCAATCTCCGCTGCGCGTACTGCATGCCGGAAGAGGACTACGTCTGGCTCCCGCGCGAGCAGATCCTCCACTTCGAGGAAGTGAGCGCGCTCGCCGATATCTTCCTGGACCTGGGCGTCGACAAGATCCGGCTCACCGGCGGCGAGCCACTCCTACGGCGCGACCTCCCAGCGCTCATCCGGTTGTTGGCGGACAAGCCGCGCCTCCGCGATCTCGCGATCACCACCAACGGTGTCTTGCTCGCTGAGCAGGCGAGCTCGCTGAAAGAAGCCGGGCTCCACCGTGTCACCGTGAGCCTCGACACGCTGCGGCCGGACCGCTTCACAGCGCTCACGCGGCGTGCCAACCACGCGCAGGTCCTCGAGGGCATCGCAGCCGTCCCGGCCGCGGGCTTCGCCGGGACCAAGCTCGACACCGTCGTCATGCGCGGCGTCAACGACGACGAGCTCGCCGAGCTGATCGAGTACGGCAAGACGGTACCGGCCGAGATCCGCTTCATCGAATACATGGACGTCGGGGGAGCGACGCGCTGGTCGATGGACAAGGTCGTGAGCCGCAGCGAGATGCTCGAGATGCTGGGTCGACGATACGGACCGATCGAGCCGGTGGTCGAGGAGAGCACGGCGCCCGCCGACCGCTACGCGCTTCCCGACGGCACGGTCTTCGGCATCATCTCGTCGACGACCGAGCCGTTCTGTGCCAGCTGCGACCGGAGCCGCCTCACCGCCGACGGCATGTGGTACCTCTGCCTCTACGCGCAGCAGGGCATCGATCTCCGAGAGCCGCTCCGCCGCGGAGGCTCGCGAGACGAGCTGAAGGCGTTGATCGTCGCCGGGTGGAAGCGGCGGGCGGATCGTGGGGCCGAGCAACGCCTGCGGCTGCGGGATCGAACGCCCCTCGTGCAGATCGGTCGCCTGCGCGAAGATCCGCACCTGGAGATGCACACGCGGGGCGGGTAGCGCCGCGAGGAGGGGAAGCCGTGAGCGCCGCTGACACGAAGATCGACGTCCAGGAGCGCGGGGCCGACGGGCAGACCTGCGACCGGCGGCTCTTCATGCAGCTGCAGGCGTTCGGCGGCTGCCTGGACGCGAAGCCGCTGCTCCGGGTCCTCGAGACGAGCCGTATCGAGGCGGTGCTCTACCAGGACGTCAACGACGCGCGGGGCGTTGGCGTGCTGGCGATCAGCGAGGACCCGGTCTTCTTCGTGACGGCCCTGCGTGAGGTGCTCAACGCTGATCCCTTCGCCGGCCTGGTGCAGAAACCCGAGCTGACCATGCTCGGGCGGACCTACGCGTCCGGATTCGAGACGGACCTCGAGGACTGGCTGCTGCAGCGCCCGCGGCGGGCCGCGCTCAATGCGGCGTGGCCCTGGGGGATCTGGTACCCGCTCCGCCGGACCGGCACCTTCAGCCGTCTCTCGCCGCAGGAGCAGGGCGCCGTCATCCGCGAGCACAGCGTGCTGGGCCGCGCCTACGGCGACGCCGACCTCGCCCACGATATCCGCCTCGCGTGCCACGGGCTCGACGTCAACGATAACGATTTCGTCATCGGTCTCGTCGGCCGCCACTTGCATCCCCTTTCGCACCTCGTGCAGGCCATGCGGAAGACCGTCCAGACCTCGCAGTACATCCAGACGCTCGGCCCGTTCTTCGTCGGCCACGCGCTCTGGCAGAGTCCTTCGACGCCTCGCGCCTGAGATGCGCGTTCCGCGCCTGAGATGCGCGTTCCGCGCCTGCGAGGCGCGTTCCGTCACCGGGCCGGCGTGGTGACGAAGATTTGATGCGACGCACGTAACTGCGTCTCGTCGCGGATCGCAAAGCCGGCCTCCGTCAGCAACCACCGCCAGTCCTCGGTCGTGTATTTGTTGTGCACCGGAAAGAGGCGAAAGCCGCGACGCCGACTCTCGGCCTCTCCCTCCTTCAAGACGTCTCGGCGCCACGCCAGGTAGGTCG
>Ga0209058_1005319_pt1 | contig 10097 bp, 11 predicted proteins | sample GraSoiAngelo_147_FD_185904 | JGI IMG/M metagenome (GOLD analysis project Ga0209058, IMG submission 185904) | Grasslands soil microbial communities from the Angelo Coastal Reserve, California, USA - 14_1009_05_40cm (SPAdes) (version 2) | ecosystem: Environmental > Terrestrial > Soil > Grasslands ...
CAGGCCCGGGCCAACGTGATCGACGGCGACGAGTACGAGCGTCTCTACAAGCAGCATGCCGACATCAACCCCGGCTTCTGGGACTACCGCAAGAAGACCTCCCGCAAGATCCCGGTCATCGTCCTGGAGCGGCTCGACTCGAACTAAGGGCTAAATTTCGCCGTCCGCCGGGCAACGGAGTAACCTTCGCCGGGTGCCCGACCTGAGCCATCTCTGGCAGCGTTTCATGCTCGCCACCGCGCTGCTTTTCGGCCTCGCGCTGGGGGTCGGGGCGACCGTTTTCGGCTACAGCAACACCGCCCCCGTCGAGATCGGCTGGTCGGTCCTCCACCTCCGCGGCATCCCGCTCTGGGCGGTCGTGCTGGTCCCGCTGGGCCTCGTCCTGGTCGCCGGGACGCTGTTCCACTGGTTCAACAGCCTTCACCACTTCACCGAGCACATGCGCCACCGGCGGCGCGTGCACGACCTCGAGACCGAGATCGCCACACTGCGCAAGCACCTGGATGGGCTGCTCCAGATGCCCGAACCCGCGACTGAGGCTGCACCGGAACCCGCGTCGCCGGAGCCTGTAGCTTCGAATGGTGAGGACTCGGTGAACGTGGGCGAAACCGTCGCGGCGGAGCCTGTCGTAGTCGCGGCCAACGGAGCGCCCGAAGAAGAGACCGCGCTCAAGGTGCCACCGACCGCCGGCAGCTGATGGACGAGGCCGGGCGCAGGGACATCAGCGTTAGCCGCCGAGCCGGGAGGCTCGTCGTCCCGTCCGAGCAGGCGCCCGCCGACCGCATGCTGCTCGAGCGAAGCGCCATCGAGGAGCTCAGCCACCACGCCGACCCGTGGCGGGTGCTGCGCATCCTCTCCGAGTTCGTCGAGGGCTTCGACGCGCTGAACGAGGTCGGGCCGGCGGTGACGGTCTTCGGCTCCGCCCGCTCCAAGCCGCGCGATCCTTATTACAAGGCAGGCGAGGAGCTGGGCGCAGCTCTGGCCAGGCGCGGGTTCGCCGTCATCACCGGCGGCGGCCCCGGGATCATGGAGGCCGTCAACAAGGGCTGCCACGAGGCAGGCGGGCTGTCGGTGGGCTGCAACATCGAGCTCCCCCACGAGCAGTCGCTCAACCGATACGTCGACCTCGGCGTCGAGTTCCGCTACTTCTTCGTGCGCAAGAACATGTTCGTGAAGTACGCGCGGGGATTCGTCATCTTCCCCGGCGGCTTCGGCACGCTCGACGAGCTGTTCGAGTCGCTGACCCTCGCCCAAACCGGCAAGATCGAGCACTTCCCGATCGTGCTGTTCGGCACCCCGTACTGGCGGGGCTTGCTCGACTGGCTCGAGGAGCACGTGCTGTCCGCAGGCGCCATCGCGCCCGCAGACCTGAAGCTGATGACCCTCACCGACGACCCCGATGAGGCGGCCGAGATGGCAACGCGGCCGCTGCCGATCCACGTGGCGGACTTGCCGCGCGAGCAGACAGGCGAACCCAAGGCGGACGCCCAATAGGCCCGCTCGACCTCTACTTCCTCACCGACGGCGGCCAGACCGCCGAGGCGGTGGCGCAGCGGCTGGCGACCTTCCTGGACGGGGCCACGAGAACGCTCGACGTCGCCATCTACGACCTGCGCCTCGAGGAGTCGCCGGCGAACACGCTCATGAACTCGTTCGCGTCCGCGGTGAAGCGCGGCGTCGTGGTGCGGCTCATGTTCAACCAGGACCACGCGCAGACGATCCCCGTGCCTCCGCCGCCGGAGATCGACTGGGGGTTCGTGGAGCGGCTGCGCGCCGCCGGCGTGAGCGTCAAGCCGGTGCCGGGCGTCCCCGACCTCATGCACCACAAGTACGTCGTCCGCGATGGTCTCTCGGTGCTGACCGGTTCGACCAACTGGACCAACGACTCCTGGAACCGCGAGGAGAACGTGATGCTGACCATCGAGTCGACGGAGATCGCCGCCGATTTCGCACTGAACTTCCAGGGCCTCTGGGACAAGCCGGTGGTGGCGACGTCGGGCCACTTCTCCGCGCCGTGGCGCTCGCTGGGCGACGGCACCCGTGTGCGACCTTACTTCTGTCCGGGACGCAGCCTCAAGCTCGTGCACGCGATGTCGCGATCGATCGCGTCCGCGGAGAGGCGGATCCGCGTGTGCTCGCCCGTCATCACCTCGGGCCCGATCCTCGGCTCCCTCGCGGAGGCGTGCGCGGCGCAAAAGGTCGACATCGCCGGTGTGTACGATGCGACGCAGATGGACGAGGTGCAGCACCAGTGGGCCGCGAACGGCGGCTCGGCGTGGAAGATCGGCGCGTTCAAGTCCGTCATCGCCGCCGCGAGATGGGGGGCGAAGCGCTCGACCCCTTACGCCGTGGGCTCGGTCCATGACTTCATGCACGCGAAGATCCTGGTCGCCGACGAGTACGTGTACGTGGGCAGCTTCAACCTCTCGCACAGCGGTGAGAGCAACGCGGAGAACGTGATCCAGGTCGAGAGCCAGGCGATCGCCGACATCTGCGCCTCCTACATCGACCGCGTCGCGGCCCGCTACGGCGGGGCTGCGCTGCCCGTTACGCCCTGACCAACCGGGCTCGCTCTCTGTGGATCGGCGCGGCGGTGTTTGCCGTCGTGGCGGTTGTCGTTCTATGGACTGTCCCGCGTCTGGTGCCTGCCACCGGGACGCTCGTCGTCGTCGCGGCCGGCAGGTCCGCGACTTCGCTGCCGTCGTCTGAGCTTTCGCTGAGCGTCGGAGGCTCATGGTCCGTCGTCGGCAGTGTCGGCGGAAACGTGCCGGCCGCGCCCGACCAGCGCCAGCTGCTCGAGGTCGCGATCGCGGTGGGCGTGTACGAAGGCGTGCGTCTGGGCACGCAGGCAGAGGCCGTGCGGATCGAGGTCAAGAGCGGCCAGGTCACACCGTTGCTGCTCGGCATCGGCTCCGGCGGGCTGCTGCCCGGCGCGGTCTACGCGGGTAACGACGACGTGAACCTCGGTCTCGGGGAGCTGGCGGGAAGGTTCGTGGCCATGGCGCCGTTCGACCTCACCGACCAGGCCGGCCGTCCGTTCAACCTGCAGGCGATCGCAGGCAAGGACGTGGTGGTCGCGGCGTTTCACACCACCTGCCACGAGACCTGCCCGCTCTACACCGCGCTGATGCTGCAGCTGTCCAGGCACAAGGCCGGAACAGTGATGCTGGCCGAGGTGACGACCGACCCTGGAACCGACACGCCGGCTGTGCTCGCCGCCTACGCCCGGCAGGTGGGCGCGGACTGGACCTTTGCGACCGGCAGCGAGGCTCAGGTCGCTGCGTTCTGGAAGCCCTTCGGGGTGGAACTCGCCACCGGCGATACGCACACGTCGACGCTGGCCCTCATCGACCGTCACGGCTACATCCGGCTGGTGTATCGCGGCGCTCCGAAGGTCGGCAACGACATCCCGCCCTCGCTCGTCACGACGCTGAGCCCGCAGGGCCTGAAGCAGCTCGCGTCGGGAGGGGACGGGTGGGGGGCGCCCGACGTGCTCCAGGCGTTGAGCACCATCGGCCGGTCGGAGGCGTCGCCGGAGCCGGGTGGCCGACCCGCGCCGGCGTTCGAGCTCCGGACGACCGCTGGCACCACCGTCCGTCTCGCCGACCTCGCCGGGGTGCCGCTGGTGATCAACTTCTGGGCCACGTACTGCCCGCCCTGCCGGGCGGAGATGCCGATGCTCGACCAGACCGTCGCCGCGACGGCGGGAGTGCGGCTGGTGCTGGTCAACGAAGGCGAATCCGCCGAGACCGCGCGTGCGTACCTGGCCGCCATCGGCGTGCATCGCGTCTCGCTCCTCGACGCTGACCTGGGCGTCGGCCGCGCCTACGGCGTGACGGCGTATCCGACGACGGTGTTCGTCAAGGCGGACGGCACGATCGACCGCAAGCAGATCGGCCAGCTCGACCCGCGCGTGCTGGCCGCGGAGCTGTCCAACTTAGGCAGTCAGTAGACTGCCCACTGAGTGATCTCAGCCGCGAATTTCCGCCGCCTTGCGTTCCTCACCGCCCTGTTCGCCTACCTCCAGATCGCTCTAGGCGGCGTGGTCCGCGTCACCGGGTCGGGGCTGGGCTGCCCCGACTGGCCGCTGTGCCACGGCCGTCCCTATCCGGCGGCGGACGTGCACTCGATCATCGAGTACTCGCACCGCACCGTCGGCGCGGTCACGGGAATCCTGCTGATCGTCACCGTGGTGAGCGCGTGGATCGTGTTTCGGCGCAGCCGGCCGGTCGTCGCCTGGCTCGCCACCAGCTCGCTCGTAGCGATCGCCGCCGAGGGAGCGATCGGCGGCGTCGTCGTGGCCAACGAGCTCGCGCCGTGGCTGGTGCTCGTCCACCTCGGCCTGGCGATGATCATCCTTGGCTGCCTGCTCGCGACCGCGATCCTCGCCTTGCCCGCGTCGCCAGGCTTGCCCGACCGTGTGAAGCCCTTCGCCGCGGCCCTCGGCACCTACGTTCTCCTCCTGACCGGGTCGACGGTGGTCGCCAGCGAGGCGGACGAGACATGCCGCGCCTGGCCCCTGTGCGGCGGCGGTCTGGCGTTCGACATCTCGGGCGCGAACGCCTTCACGATGCTCCACCGCGGCGCGGTGCTGGCGATCGGAGCGCTGATGGTGTACGCGCTCTGGGCGGCGATGCGACGAGCCGAGCTGCGTCCAGTGGCGATGGCGACTCTGGCCGTCCTCCTCCTCCAGGTCGCGGTCGGCGCGGGGGCGGCGCTCACCGGCACCGCGCTCTTCAACGGCCTGCACGTCGCGATCGCGACCCTCGTCTGGGCGGGCATGCTGGCCATCGCGCTGCTCACGCTGCCGCGCGCGGACCGCTCGCCCGCGCTCGCCCGGCTCAGCGTGGACAAACGGCCGGCATGAGCGTCCTCCGCGACTACCTCAGCCTGCTGAAGCTGCGGGTCGTGCTCCTGCTTGACGCGACCGCCGTCGGGGTCATGATCCCCGCGGCGCACGGGCGGCCGAGCTTGCCGGCGATGCTCGCCGTTCTGGTCGGCGGCACGTTCGCCGCCGGGGGAGCGCACGCACTCAACTGCTGGTTCGACCGCGACATCGACGCGGAGATGAACCGCACCCGCCGCCGGCCGCTGCCGAGCGGACGCATCCCGGCCTGGCACGCGATCGTCCTCGGGATAGTCCTGATCGTGCTCGCGTTCGCGGTCCTGTGGGTGGGGGCGAACCTCCTCGCGGCGGTGCTCGCGTTGTTCGGTGCGCTGTTCTACGTCTTCGTCTACACCATCTGGCTGAAGCGCTCGACCCCGCAGAACATCGTCATCGGCGGCGCCGCGGGGGCCATGCCGCCGCTCGTGGGCTGGGCGGCGGCCACGGGCCGCCTCGACCTCACGGCGCTGGCGCTCTTCGGCGTCGTCTTCTTCTGGACCCCGCCCCACTTCTGGGCGCTCGCCCAACTCCTGAAGAGCGACTACGCGCGAGCGCACGTGCCGATGCTCCCGGTGGTCGCCGGCGACCAGTCGGCCAAACGCCAGAGCCTGGTCTACGCTGGGCTCACGGTCGCGGTGAGCCTGGTCCCGTTCTTCACGGGCTCGGCCGGGCCGGTCTACCTCGCGGGGGCCATCGTGCTGGGCGCCGGGCTGGTAGGCATCTCCATCCTCGACCTGGAGAGGCGCGGCTGGACGCGCCGGTTGTGGCGCTACTCGATGGTGTACGTCGCCGTCCTCTTCGCCGTCTTCGCGGCGTCGCCATTCCTGGCGTGACGCTCGAGATCGTCCGCCTGCACCTCGCGCAGATCGGGGGTTTCAACGACATCCCGGTTCACGGCTTCGTCATCAAACATCCCAAAGCCGGCGCGATCCTGGTCGACAGCGGCGTGGGGTGGGGCGACGAGCGCCTGATCCGGGAGTGGAAAGTCGTGAACCGGCGCGCGGCCGACGCGCTCGCCGAGCATGACCTGAGCCCCGCCGACGTCAAGATCGTGATCAACAGCCATCTCCACTTCGACCACTGCGGGCAGAACGCGGTCTTCAAGCAGGCGCCCTTCTACATACAGCGCTCTGAGCTCGAACGTGCGCGCAGGGAAGGCGAATCGATCCAGTGGTTCGACTTCGCGGGGGCGCGCTTCGAGCTTGTCGACGGGGACGCCCAGATCGCCGAGGGCGTGCGCGTGGTCGCCACGCCGGGCCACACGATCGGGCACCAGAGCGTCGTGGTCGACACCGACGGCGGCGGAGCGGTGATGATCGGCGACGCCGCCTACACGGCAGACATCTATGTCGAGAGGGCGGCCGCCGACCTGAGCCACTGGCCAGGGCAGCACGCCGATCGCGAGAGCTGGACGCGCTCGCTCGACCGGCTGCACGCCATGCATCCGCACACAGTCCACTTCTGCCACGACACGCGGGTCATCCACGCCTAGATGAATTTCGGTCCGCTGGTGGACGCGGACTGGCTGCGCCAGCACATCGCCGACGCGGATCTCCGCGTGATCGATTTCCGCTGGTATCTACAGGGCCGCAGCGGCCGCGACGAGTACGCGAAGGGCCACATCCCGGGCGCCGTCTTCGTCGACCTCGAGGACGTCACCGGGAAGGAGGGAGGAGGCCGGCATCCGCTGCCGGCCGCCGGGCAGTTCGAGCGGGAGATGCGCAAAGCCGGAGTGAGCCGGACGACGAGGGTCGTCGTCTACGACGACGCGGGGGCCTCGGTGGCGGCGCGGCTCTGGTTCCTTCTCGGCTACTTCGGCCACGGCGCGCAGGCGGTCCTCGACGGCGGCATCCAGGCGTGGGGGGGACCGCTCGAGACCAAGGCGCCGGACGTCACGCGGGGCGACTTCACAGCCGGCCCGCCCGACCAGCGCCGGGTGCTCGACTTCCAGGCGGTGCGCGCGCTGCAGGGCGTGCCGCTGATCGACGCGCGCGCGCCTGAGCGATACCGCGGCGAGAAGGAACCGATCGATCCGAAAGCCGGGCACATCCCGGGTGCGCTCAGCGCGCCCTTTCTCGAGAACCTGGAAGCAGACGGACGCTTCAAGTCATCCGACGAGCTTCGCCGGAGATACGGAAGTCTCGGCGCCCAGCATGGCGCTGTCTTCTACTGCGGCTCTGGGGTCAATGCCAGCCAGCACCTGCTCGCGATGGCGGTCGCGGGGCTGCCGGACGCGCGGCTGTACGCCGGGTCGTGGAGCGACTGGTCGCACCGCGACGCGCCGGTGGCGACCGGCGCCGACCCAGGCTAGGAATTAGGATTCGCCCATGATTCTGCAAGGGAAGCGAATCCTCATCGCAGGCATGTCAGACCGGCGCAGCATCGGTTTTTCAATCGCCCAAGAGTGCCAGCGCGAAGGCGCGGAAATTCTGCTGACGAGCTTCGGCAGGATGATGAGCATCACCCAGATGACGGCGAAAAAGCTGGATCCCGTGCCGGACATCCTGGAGATGGATGTGACCAAAGCATCCGACATCTCCAGCGCGGTGGAAGAAACGTCGAAGCGGTGGGACCGTGTCGACGGCCTCGTGCATTCGGTTGCGTTCGCGCCCGCTGACGCTCTTGGCGGTCAGTTTCTGAACACGCCCTGGGAGAGCGTCGCCACTGCACTCCAGGTGAGCGCCTTTTCATTCAAGGAAATGGCGCGTGGATTTCTGCCCCTGATGAAAGAGCACGGCGGCTCGATGGTCACGCTCGATTTCGACAACTCGACGAGTGCGTGGCCGAAATATGACTGGATGGGAGTGTCCAAAGCGGCGCTCGAGTCGGTGACGCGATACCTGGCGCGCGACCTTGGGCGCTACAAGATCCGTGTCAACGCAGTGTGCGCGGGACCCCTCGCCACGCTCGCGGCGAGCGGCATTCCGGGTTTCAAGGACTTCGAGGAGGTCTGGGAGAAGCGGGCACCGCTTGGCTGGAATCTGCAGGACAAATCCCCGGTCGGGAGGGCGGTCTGCGTTCTCCTTTCGGAGTACCTCGACATGACCACGGGCGAGCTCCTGCACGTCGACGGCGGCTACCACGCGATGGGGACCGAGCTGCCGCCGGCCGACTGACCCTAAATGTAGTATCCACCGGGGGACAAGCCCGCAACATCGTGTTAGGCTCTTCCGAAATCCTGGCCTGGCGGGCAGCCGGCAGGCGAAAAACCGGGAGGAATGCAGTTTGCGGGAGTGCCTGGTGATCTACGTGGACGCCGCGCTTGACAAGCATGGCCGGGCCGGGTGTGGCCTGGCCGTTTTTGTTCGTGGGCGGGCCGTCTACACGGAGTCGTTCGGCTTTTCGCATCTCGGAGGCTCGGCCCAGCTGGAGGCGCATGTGTGCGCGGGCGCGCTCGATCTTGCCGCCGCCCGCTGGCCCTATCACCGTGTGATCGTGCGCACGGATTGCGCTCCGGTGGTCCGCAGCCGCATGCCGTCAAGCGACAGTTTTCGCATCGCGGTGCACGAAGTACGCGAGCGATGCCGGCGCGGCTGGCGTGTCGTGCGTTATGTGAGCCGTAAAGCGAATCCCGCGCACGAGCTCGCACGCGAGGGATTGAAGAGTCTCTCCAAGCAGCAGCTTTTGGCCGCGGCGTAATTCTTTCGGAAAATATTTTCTAATCGGGCGCAGCTAAGATTGCTGCGCCTGATTTATTTCTGTAAGGAGACGAAATGGCACCCGAGGAAGCACAGCAGTCAGGGCCTCGACGTCGAGGAAGGCCGCCTGGTTCGAAGAATCGCCGCCCGGGGCGCAGACGCGCCGGCGGTGGAGATCTCGTCAGTCAGCTGAACACGATGGTCGCGGAATTGATCAAGAAAAACCGCCAACTGGAGCGCCAGGTGGTGAAGCTCACCGAGAAGGCGAACAAGTCGACGTCCAGCAAGGGCGTGGAGCGCGGGATTCGCACCCTCTCGCGCCGGGTGCAGAAGGCTCTCGGCACCAAGCCGGCGCGACGGCGTCGCGCGGCGTCGACGAGCGGCGGCCGGCGGAAGCGGACGACGACGACGCGAAAGCGAAGGGCTTCCTAGCTTCCGCCTGACTCCATGCGCTTGGCGGTGCGGTAGGCGTCGACGATGCTGAACAGCCACAGTCCGCCACCGCCAAGCTCCATGGGCACGCCGACCGCGGCGCCGATCACCGTGAGGTCGAGGTCGAAGCCGAAGAACTGAAGCCCCGCGATGCCGACCAGGTAGGCGAGCCCCTTGACGTTCTGGCCGAGGTAGAAGTGGCCGCACCCTGGGATGACGGCAAACGCGGCGGCGAGAGCCGGATTCTTGCGGGGTCGCGCGCCCGGCCCGTAGTAGCCGCCGGACGCGGGGGAGCCGCAGCGTGGGCACGGCGCGTTCGGGTTGGTGAGGAGCGCCCCGCAGCGCCCGCAGAGGACCTCGGATGCCACCGTATCCAGTTTGCCTCTTTTTGCTAGTTTCCTAACCGTGGATCTCGGATACACGGCCGAGGAGGAAGCCTTCCGGCACGAGGTCCGCTCCTGGCTGGAGTCCAACCTTCCGGCCGCGTGGCGGCAGGACGGCAAAGGCGGTTACCGCGACGAGGAGGACACCGACCTCCAGCGCGACTGGCAGCGCAAGCTGTACGAGGGCGGCTGGCTGAAGCTCGGCTGGCCGACGGAGGTCGGCGGCCGCGGCGCCACGCCGGTAATGCAGGCCATCTACCAGGAGGAGATGGCGCGTGTGGGCGCGCCGGGCATCCTGGGCCGCCTCGGAGTGACCCTGCTGGCGCCCACGCTCGCCGGCCTCGGAAGCCAGTGGCAGAAGGACACGTACGTGGAGAAGATCCTCAGCGGCGAGCTGATCTTCTGCCAGGGCTTCAGCGAGCCAGACGCGGGCAGCGACCTGGCGGGCCTGCGCACCCGCGCGGAAAAGCGCGATGGCAAGTGGGTGCTCAGCGGCCAGAAGACGTGGTCGAGCGGGGCCCACTACTCCGACAAGAGCTTCCTGCTCGCCCGCACCGACCCGAGCGCCGACCCACACCGCGGCATCGGGTTCTTCCTCGTCGACATGCACCAATCGGGAGTGGAGGTCCGTCGCATCAAACAGATGACGGGCGGGGGCGAGTTCTGCGAGATCTTTCTGTCGGGCGCGGAGGTCGACGAGCGGGACCTCGTGGGCCTTCCAGGTGACGGCTGGAAGATCGCGATGACGGTTTTCGGTTT
>Ga0209058_1005321_pt1 | contig 10094 bp, 7 predicted proteins | sample GraSoiAngelo_147_FD_185904 | JGI IMG/M metagenome (GOLD analysis project Ga0209058, IMG submission 185904) | Grasslands soil microbial communities from the Angelo Coastal Reserve, California, USA - 14_1009_05_40cm (SPAdes) (version 2) | ecosystem: Environmental > Terrestrial > Soil > Grasslands ...
GCTCATTGGCGCGGCGGTTCATTGGGCATTTTTTTCACGTGCGATAAAGCTGGAAGCGCCGGTGGCCCAGATACCAGCCATCCCGCCAGCGCAGGCCGCCCCCGCGCCGGTTACAGAGATTCAGCAACCCGATCCGCCACCCCCGCCGCTTCTGAGGCCGGATCAGGTCCAACGCCTCAGTGGGTACTCACCCGCCGGCCAGCGTCTTCTTGCCGAGCGCATCGCGGCCACGCACGAGCTGCTCGAGCGCGTGCCCGATGAGCAATTTGCCATCGAGCTGTTCATCACCGACAACACCGACCCGGCCCGCATGGAGCGTTTTCTGATGCGCGCACGCGGCCTGGTGCCGCTCGGCGAGCTGTTCGTCATCCCGGTGGCGCGCGGTGGGCAGTACCGGCTGCGGGTGATTTTCGGCGAGTTCCCGAGCCGCGCGGCGGCAATCGAGGCGGGGAAGCATTTACCGCCGCGCTACCAGCAGGCGTTTCGGGCCGCGCCGCGCAGCTTCGCGGAGCTCCGCGGCCAAAGCAGGACAGGTGCTTAGACCACTTTCCTCAAGTTGGTATCGTGCTATGCTTCGCAGCGGGAGGGAAGCTAGGCGGCGCCATGAAGTTTGGGACAACGGCTGCGGTAGCGTTGCTGGCAGGTCTGCTGAGCGCTTGCGCCCAGGCACCGGTCAAGCCGGCAGAGTCGCATATCGGGGCCGGCGAGCCGCGGCCCGAGGGCTCGATTCCGCCGCCGGTTCAGCTGGCGCCGGTGCTGCCGCGGCCGAAGCCGAGCGTCAGGCCGGAAACCTATAGCGTAGTCGTCAGCAACGTGCGGGTGCAGGAATTGCTGTTCGCCCTCGCGCGCGACGCCAGGCTGAATGTCGACATCAGCCCCGACATCACCGGCACCGTCACCCTCAATGCGATCGACCAGACGCTGCCGCAGCTGCTGTCACGGATCGGGCGCCAGGTAGACCTGCGCTGGGAAATCGACGGGCAAACCCTCATCGTGATGCGCGATACGCCGTTCCTGCGCGCCTACAAGATCGACTATCTCAGCGCGGCACGCAACGTGACGATGAAGTCGACGGCGTCGACGCTGTTCGGCGGCGGTACCGGTGCTGCTGGCGCATCGGGCCCGGCGGCGACGGGCGCGACGGCGACCATCGACGTCAAGGCAGAGAACAACCTGTGGGATTCGATCGTGCTGAACGTGAAGGAAATTCTGCGCGAGACCGACAAGATCCTGCCCGCCGCTGCGACATTCGCTGCGCCGGTGCAGCCGCCGCCGGTCGCGCCCGGCGCCGGGCAGAGCGCCACAGCTCCAGGGCCGGCGGCGGCGCCGATCTCCACCTACCAGGAGGCGGCTTCGGTCATCGCCAACCGTGAGAGCGGAGTCCTCTACGTGAGGGCAACGTCCAAGCAGCAGGAAAGAGTGCAGGAATTTCTCGACCAGGTCATGGCGGGCGCCAAGCGCCAGGTGCTGGTCGAGGCCACCGTCGCCGAAGTCCAGCTTAGAAACGAGTACCAGCGCGGCATCGAGTGGCAGCGCGTGCCATCGGGCATACGGGGTTTCACTTTCCAGCAGCCGGCAATTCCGCCGCCGACGGGATTCAATCCCAATCCCTTCCTGATCGGCTACACGAGCAACAATTTTTCGGCCACGCTGAAGCTGCTCGAGCAGTTCGGCGACGTCAGGGTGCTGTCGAGCCCGAAGCTCAGCGTGATGAACAACCAGACGGCGATCCTGCGGGTGACGCGGGACATCATCTATTTCACCATCACCCCCTCCACGCAGCCGATCACCTTCGCTGGCGCGGGCGCCGGCGGCATCACGGTCAACGCCTCCTTCACCACCACCCCCAACATCGCCGCCGAGGGCTTCATGATGGCGGTGCTGCCGCAGATCAACGAAACCGACGGCGTCGTGCTCAACGTGAGGCCGACGATCCGCCGCCAGGTCGGCAGCGCCCGCGACCCCAATCCGGCGCTGCAGGGGCAGGCGACCCAGAACGACATCCCCCTGTTCGAAACGCGCGAGTTCGATTCGATCCTCCGGCTGCAGAGCGGCGAAACCGCAGTGCTGGCCGGCCTGATGCAGGATCAGGTGGAAAACACGGACGCCGGGATTCCCGGCATACGCAGCATCCCGCTCATCGGCGAGGCGCTCTCGTCGCGCAGCGATCTGACGAGGAAGACCGAGCTGGTCATCTTTCTGCGCGCCAGCGTGATCCGCGATCCCAGCACCGACGGCGACTTCCGCAGGTTTCGGGACCAGCTCCCGGGCGCCGACTTCTTTACGAAGCCGAACCCGGGCCGCATCGCTCCGCCCGTCGGGCCGGCGGGCGAGCCGCTGCGGTGATATGAGCCTTCTCCTCGAAGCGCTGAAAAAAGCCGAGAAGGCGAAAGAAGAGGCGCAGAAGCGGGCGCGCGGCGACTCGGGCGGCGCAGCCGGCGAGTTGCGCCTGGAAGGCGATGCCGCGCCCGAGGCCGACAACGCGCGCGTCGTCACGCGTCCCGAGCTGCCCGACATCTCGCAGCCGCTTGAGATCGTCAGCGACGACCTGGTCGTAAAGGAGCCGGCCGCGCCACAGACAGCGCCGTCGCCACGGCCGCAAGCCCCTCCCGAAGCCGATCCCCGATCTGCGGACCGTGCGGCGGCAAGAAAGGTGTTCGAGGCGAAGTTCAAGGAACCGAATCCGCGCGTGCCCTTTTACATCGCCATGGGCGTGCTCGGCGTGTTCGCGCTCGGCACGGTCGGCTATTTCTGGTATCAGCTTCGCACGCCTTATGCGCTCGTCAACGCCAATCCGCCGCGCCCCGCCGGCGAAGCGGTGGTTGCGGCGGCCGCCGAGACCACTGCGCCGGTAAGACCTGCCGCGGCGCCTACTGGCCAGGGGCCGATCCCCGGTCTTCCGGGGTCCGCTGCGCTGCCCTCCCCGACGCCAGCCCGCACACCGGCGGCGGCTTCTTCCCCAACGCAGACATTGGCGGTACCCAAACCCGCGCCCAGGCCCCTTCTGAGCCCATCGCCTGCGCGCCTCATCCCGGACTCGCCGATCGTCGTCCCGGAACGCCGCGCCGCGCCTCAGGTGCATCCGAAGGTCGAGTCGGGCTATGCCGCCTATCTCGCCGGCGACCTGGCCACCGCGCGCGCCGACTACCAGGACGCATTGCGCGAGGAACCGGCCAACCGCGATGCCCTGCTCGGGCTGGCCGCCATCGACGTGCGCACCGGGCGTTATGAGCCTGCTGAGGCGATCTACCTCCGGCTGCTGCAAGCCGACCCGCGCGACTCCCATGCGCACGCGGCGCTGATCGAGTTGCGCGCAGGCCGCATGGACCCGCTGGCCGCCGAGAGCCGCGTCAAGTCGCTGCTGGCCAACGACCCGGCCGCCGACGTGCTGTATTTCACGCTCGGCAACCAGCTCGCGCTGCAGGGCCGCTGGGCCGAGGCGCGGCAGTACTACTCCAAGGCGTTTGCCGCCGATCCGGACAACGCCGACTTCGCCTATAACCTCGCGGTGAGCCTCGATCACCTGCGCCAGCCCAAGCTCGCGCTCGAGTATTACGCTCGCGCGCTCGCGCTGGCGGAGAAACGCGCCGCGAGCTTCGAGCTTGCCGCGGCCCGCAGCCGCGTGCAGCAACTCGGCCATTGACACTTTCTGACTGCGGTCGTGGATTCTGACCTGCGGCCGATACTAGTGCCCGATATCATTATTCCGTCCGGATGAATTCACCCACCAATCCGCAGGCAAAGCGGCACATCGGCCAGATCCTGATCGACCAGGGAATCCTGACCGAGGACCAGCTGCGCATCGCGCTGCTCGAGCAGACCAAGCAGCACATGCCGGTAGGAAGGCTGCTGGTGCAGCTCGGCTTCGTGTCCGAGGCGACGCTGCGCGATGCGCTGTCGGAAAAGCTCGGGCTGCAGTCGGTGGACCTGGGACGCATCATCGTCGACCCGGCAGCGCTCAAGACGCTGCCGCGCGACATGGCGCGGCGCTACCGCGTGTTCCCCGTCGCGCTCGACCGCCAGCAGAAAAAGTTCATCGTCGCCCTCTCCGACACCAACAACATCGTCGCGATCGACCAGCTGCGCGCGCACCTGAAGGGCGAGTTCGAGGTCGAGCTGCGCCTCGCCGGCGACACCGAGATCGACCGCGCCATCGAGCATTACTACGGGCACGAGTTCTCGATCGACGGCATCCTGAAGGAGATCGAGACCGGCGAGGTCGACTACACGACCATCGTCGACGGCGACGAGTACTCGCAGCCGGTGGTGCGCCTGATCTCGGCGCTGCTCGCCGACTCGGTGGAGCGCGCCGCCTCGGACATCCACTTCGAGCCCGAGCAGAACTTCCTGCGCATCCGCTACCGCATCGACGGCGTGCTGCGCCAGATCCGCTCGCTGCACAAGACCTACTGGCCGGCGATGGCCGTGCGCATCAAGGTGATGGCGAAAATGAACATTGCCGAGACCCGCGCGCCGCAGGACGGCCGCATCTCGGCCACCATGTCGGGCCGCGTCGTCGACTTCCGCGTCGCCAGCCTGCCGACCAGCCACGGCGAGAACCTGGTCCTGCGCGTCCTCGACCGGCAAAAGGGCATCGTGCCGCTCGACAAGCTCGGCCTGGAGGAGGAGCAGCTCGAGCTGCTCAAGCGCATGATCGCCCGGCCGGAGGGCATCATCCTGGTCACCGGGCCGACCGGGAGCGGCAAGACCACGACGCTCTACTCGATCCTGAACCACATCAACTCCGACGGCATCAACGTGATGACGCTCGAGGATCCGGTCGAGTACCCGATGACGCTGATCCGCCAGACTTCGGTGGCCGAGGCGGCGAAGCTCGATTTCGCGAACGGCATCCGCGCCATGATGCGCCAGGACCCCGACGTCATCCTGGTCGGCGAGATCCGCGACCAGGAGACCGCCGAGATGGCGTTCCGCGCCGCGATGACTGGCCACCAGGTGTACACGACGCTGCACACCAACTCCGCGGTGGGCGCCTTCCCGCGGCTGCTCGACATCGGCATCGTGCCCGACATCCTGGCGGGCAACATCATCGGCATCCTGGCGCAGCGCCTGGTGAGGAGGCTGTGCCGCACCTGCCGGCAGTCCTATGACCCGGACGCGAGGGAGCGGCGGCTGCTCGGCGTGACACCCACCGAGTCCGCAGCGCTCTACCGCGCAGTCGGTTGCGAGCATTGCGACTACCAGGGGTTTCGCGGGCGCCAGTCGATCCTCGAGATCCTCAAGGTCGACGGCGCGCTCGACGAGATGGTGGCGCGCCGCGCCACCGCGCGCGAGATCCTCGCTGCGGCGCGCGCCCAGGGCTTCAAGACCCTCGCCGACGACGGCGCGCGCCTGGTCCGCCAGGGGGCCACCAGCCTGGACGAGCTGATGCGCGTGGTCGACCTGACCGAGCGCATGGCCTGAGCCGCCGGGAGGCCCATTGCCCCTCTTCACCTACAAGGCCATAGACGCCCGGGGCAAGAGCGTGGTGGGCCGGGTGGAGGCGGTGAACCTGTTCGATCTCGAGCAGCGCCTAGCGCGCATGGAGCTCGATCTCGTGCTCGGCGCCCCCTCCAGCACGCGCTCCCGGCTCATCGGCGGCGGCAAAGTCACGCGCCAGGACCTGATCAACTTCTGCTTTCACCTCGAGCAGCTCGCCAGCGCCGGGGTGCCGGTCATGGAGGGGCTGGCCGACCTGCGCGAGAGCGTCGAGAACCCGCGCTTCCGGGAGGTGGTGTCCGGGATGATCGAATCGATCGAAGGCGGCCGCAACCTGTCGCAAGCGCTCGCCGAGTACCCCGAAGTGTATGGCAGGGTGTTCGTGAGCCTCGTGCGCTCCGGCGAGCAGACCGGAAAGCTGCCCGAGGTGCTGCGCAGCCTCTCCGAGTCGCTGAAGTGGGAGGACGAGCTCGCGGCGCAGACAAAGAAGCTGTTGATGTACCCGGCGTTCGTCGGCAGCGTCGTGCTGCTGGTCACCTTCTTCCTGATGGTCTACCTGGTGCCGCAGATGACCGGGTTCATCCGCAACATGGGGCAGGACATCCCGCTGCAGACGCGCATCCTGATGGCGGTGTCCGATTTTTTCGTGAACTACTGGTGGGCCGTCGTCGCCGCGCCGTTCGCCGCCTGGTTCGGCCTCAAGCTCGCGATGCGGACGAACCCGGCCGTCGAGTACGCCGTGGACCACTACAAGATCACCATGCCGCTGATCGGCCCGATCCTGAGAAAGATCATCCTGTCGCGTTTCGCCTCGAGCTTCGCCATGATGTATGCCTCGGGCATCACGGTCCTCGACGCGATCCGCAGCTGCGAGGAAATCGTCGGCAACCGGCCCCTGGAAGCCGCCTTGCACCGGGCCGGCCAGCAGATCGCGGAAGGCAAGAACCTGACGGCGGCGTTCCAGGATCTCGGCGTGTTTCCGGCGCTCGTGATCCGGATGCTGCGCATCGGCGAAAACACCGGGGCGCTCGACACGGCGCTGCTCAACGTCAGCTATTTCTACAACCGCGAAGTGAAGGAATCGATCGGCAAGGTGCAGGCAATGATCGAGCCGGCCCTGACGCTGGTGCTCGGCGCAATTCTCGGCTGGGTGATGCTGTCGGTCCTCGGGCCGGTGTACGACACGATCTCGAAGATGAAATTCTAGCCATGGCCACGCGGCGCATTCTCTACTTTACGGCCGAGGACCATTACCTCTACCGCAGCGCCGGGGCGGGGCTCGAGCTGGAGACGAAGTTCTCCGGCGACGACCTCGGCGTCACGGCGTTCCGCGAGCACCTGCGCGGCCTGAAGGGGGAGCTGTTCTGCGTGCTGGTCGATGTCCCGGGCGAGGACTTCCACGAGGACCAGATTCCGTTCCTGCGCGGCGGCGACCGCGACGCCGTGCTGCAGCGCCGGCTGGCGCAGCGCTACCGCGACACCCGGCTCGCCGCCGCGCTGTCGCTCGGCTACGTGGCCGGCACGCGGCGCAACGAACGGCTGCTGCTCGCCTCGTTCACGAACACGCAGCAGCTTGCGCCCTGGCTGGATGCGCTGGAGGAAGCGGGCACCAAGCTGACCGGCGTCTACTCGGTGCCGCTGCTCGCGCCGGCGCTGGCGCGCAAGCTGGGCGCGAAAGGCGGCCGCGCCTTCGTCGTCACGATCAACCGGGCCGGGTTGCGGCAGTGTTTCATCGAGGCGGGCCGGTTGCGGTTCGCACGCCTGGAGCGCACCGTGGACATGGTGCCGCAGGCGCTCGCCATATTCGTGCGCTCCGAGATGCTGCGGCTCGCGCAGTACCTGGGCACGTTGCGCGTGCTTCCCCGCGAGGGGCCGCCGGTGCAGGTATTCGTGGTCGCGCCGCGCGCGCAGCGCTCGACTTTCGAGCAGGCGCTGGTGTCCGACGCCCGGCTCGTGTTCCACATCGTCGACGAAGGCGAGGCGCTGCGCAGCGTCGGCGTGCGCCGTGCGCCCGAGCGGATCCTCGGGGAAGCGCTGTATCTGCATCTAGCGGCGAAAAAGCCGCCGCGTGAACAGTTCGCAAGCAGCGCCGAGCGGCGCCGCTATCAGGTATGGCAGCTGCAGCGCGGCATCGTCGCTGCCGGCGCGCTCGGCTTCGCTGCCTGCGCGCTGTACGCCGGCGTGCAATGGGTCGACGCGCTGCAGGTGCACGGGCGCGCCGCCAGCCAGCAGCGAGACGCACGTCTTGCCGCCGCGCAATATGAGCGCATCACCGCGGGCTTTCCGGTGACCCAGACCTCGACGGAGAACCTGAAGGTCGCGGTGGTCGAGTTTCGGCGCATCGCCGAGCGCAGCGCGTCGCCCGAGCAGGCCTTCGTGCACGTCTCGCGCGTGCTCGAGCAGTTTCCCCAGATCGAGCTCGACAGCTTCAACTGGGGCGTGGGGCGCCCGGACGCGCGGCGTGACCGGCCCGCCGGCGCGCCCCCCGATGCCGCGGCCGCGAAACCCGGGCAGGGCAACGCCGCCGAGACACTGGAGCTTTCCGGCCGCGTCAACGCCACCCAGCGCAACGACTATCGCGCGATCACGGCGCAGGTGCAGCGCTTCGCCGCGGCGCTCGGCGCATCGCAGGGCTACGAGCTGGTCCGCACGCAGCTGCCCTTCGATATCACGTCGGAGGGCACGCTGACCGGCGACATCGGCGGCGGCAGCGCGGAGTCCGGCGAGGCGCCGCGCTTCACGGTCACGCTGGCGCGGAGGCTGCCGTGACCCTGACGCGCGAAGAGCTCAGGAAGCTGCTGCTGCCGGGCCTCGCCGCGTTGGCGCTGGTCGCCGCCGGCGCCGGCCTGGTGTGGGGCGCCCAGCAATCGGTGCGCAGCGCCCAGCTGCGGCTTGCCGCGGCCGAGGCCGACCGCAGGGAAAGCACCGAACGCCTGACCCGCATCGCGGAGGAGGAGCGCGAGGTCAAGGAGAAGCTCGACGTCTATCAGCAGCTGAAGCAGCTCAACATCCTGGGCGAGGAGCACCGGCTGGAATGGGCCGACGCCATCACCCGCATCCGCACTCAGCGCGAGCTGCTCGACCTGCGCTACCGCGTCGACCGGCAGAAGCTGCTGATCTCGGCGCCCGGCAAGCCCGCCAACGTGGATTTCTACGCCAGCACCATGAAGGTGGAGCTCGCTCTGCTGCACGAGGAAGACCTGCTGCGCTTCCTTGCCGATCTGCGCGCCTCCGGCAATGCGTACTACTCGGTGAAGCAGTGCCTGATCACGCGCACCGGCCAGGCGGCCACCGGCGCCTCCATCGTGCCGCGGCTGCGCGCCGATTGCGAGATCGACCTGATCACGATCATCGACCGGGCGGCCAAGCGATGAGGCCAGCGCTCGTCTTCCTGCTCGGCCTGTCGCTCACTGCGGCGGCCGGTCCCTGCGGGGCGCAGGAATTCGGCCGCCTGTTCTTCACGCCGGAGCAGCGCGCCGCGCTCGACGCCCGGCGCAAGGCGCGCGTGCCGGACAAGCCTGCCGCAGCGCCGACCGTCGCTTCACCCACTACGCGACTCGACGGCTACGTGGTCCGCTCCGAGGGTCGCTCCACGGTCTGGGTAAACGGTGAATCGCTCCAGGACGGCTCGGCCGAGGGGCTGCGCGATCCGGGCCGCAGCGGCGACGGGCGAGTGCGCGTGCCGGCCGGTGACGGCGGGGCGCGCATCGGATTGAAGCCGGGAGAAGTGCTCGACCGCGGCACCGGTGAAGTGCGCGACGTGATCGGCGACGGCGAAATCAAGGTGCGGCGTGGCCGCCCCTGAGCGCCCCGGCGTGCGGCGGCTGCAACGCGGTGCCGCGCTGCTGGTGCTGCTCGCTGTGCTGGTGGTTGGCGCGTCATGGTTCTTGGTTTCGCGGCTGGACGCGTTGAGCGCCGGCATCTTCACCGCGTCTGACCGCAACCGCAACGCCCTCGTCCTCAGTCAGGCGAAACAGGCACTGATCGGCTATGTGGCGATGAATGCGGCTCAGTCCGGCGAGAACAATCCGGGACGTTTTCCCTGCCCGGAAGGCGCTGCGCTTGTCGGCACCAGCGTGGAAGGCATCTCGGCGCCCTACGTCGGTCCGCCCAACGCGCCGACCTGCGCGACAGTCGGTCGATTGCCTTGGCGCACGCTGGGGCTCGACAAGCTCGTCGACTCGTCGGCGGAGCCGCTTTGGTATGTGGTAGCTCCCGGCTGGCAGCTGGTGACGAGCACGACGACCCTCACCATCAACTCGAACACCACTGGCCAGCTGAATGTCGACGGGCAGGCCAACGCCGCGGTGGCCCTGATCATCGCGCCGGGTGCGGCGATGAGCGTCGCGGCGAGCGCGGGCTGCACTGCCCGCAACCAGGCGCGCAGCGCTCCGGCCCCGACCATGGACGCGCGCGATTACATCGAGTGCTTCAATACCGGCACGTCGACGTTCGCCACGACCGGGCCGACGACCTCGTTCAACGACCAGGTCGTTCGGATCACTGTCGCAGACGTCATGCCGGGAATCGAGGCAGCGATCGCGTCTCGTGTGGAGCGCGAAATCGCCCCGCTCTTGAGAGGCGTCTACGCAACGAACAACTGGGGAGCAAACGTCTCGGCCGGCAATCCGGTCTATCCCTTTGCCGCGCCCTTC
>Ga0209058_1005323_pt1 | contig 10092 bp, 10 predicted proteins | sample GraSoiAngelo_147_FD_185904 | JGI IMG/M metagenome (GOLD analysis project Ga0209058, IMG submission 185904) | Grasslands soil microbial communities from the Angelo Coastal Reserve, California, USA - 14_1009_05_40cm (SPAdes) (version 2) | ecosystem: Environmental > Terrestrial > Soil > Grasslands ...
TCCGCTTCCGGGTCGGTCGCAAGCGCAGCAAGCGCGTTCGCACCCAGCGCCGTGCGCGCGGTCGGGAACTCCATCGCGATCTCGCTCAGCGCGTCAGAGTTGCGATTCGCGCCGAGCGCGACGACGTGTAGCCGGTCGGGATGGGCGCGCACCACATCGAGCGCCTGCCGCCCGATCGATCCGGTCGCCCCGAGGATGGCAAGCCGCGTAGGCTCGGTCACAACTCCATCATCCCAGAGCGATAGGCGTTCAGGGCGAGCGCGACGACCGATGCGACAAGCAACAGGCTGTCGATTCGGTCGAGAACGCCGCCGTGGCCGGGAAAGATCGTTCCAGAGTCCTTCACACCGGCCGCACGCTTCAGCGCAGACTCGAGAAGATCACCAAAGAGGCCAGCGGGTCCGACCGCCAGCGCGACCGGTGCGAGGATCTCCGCGGGAAGGCTCGGACTGAAGACCTGGGTCCCGACGAACCAGACCGCGAGCGCGGCAGCGACGAAACCGGCGATCGTCCCCTCCCACGTCTTGCCGGGGCTGATCCGCGGGGCGAGCTTGCGTCGACCGGCCAGGGAACCCACAAAGTACCCCGCGATGTCGGCTGCCCACGTTGGAAGCAATGCCATGAACACCCAGGGATAGAGATTGAGGCGGAGCCACGGCCACACACGCGCGTCGGGCGAGATGAGCTCGCCGTGTCCTTGCACGTATGAGGTGAGGTAGAGAAGCGCGAAGAGGCCGCCCGTGAGGACGATCACGCCGCCCGCCAGCGCGAGCGCGCGGCTCGCCGCCCCCCGCAGCGCGCTTGCGAGTCGCCACAGCTCAACGAGACCCAGAACGATAAGGATTGCCAGCGCGAAAGTGAACCAAGGTCCTCCAACGAGTCCGGCGCCGACGAACAGCGCTCCATAGATGACGGCGGTGATCGTCCGGCGAGGAAGGTCGCTCAACGACCGAATCGTCTGTCGCGCTGCGCGTAGGAGGCGAGGGCGGCGTCGAGGTCCGTGATCGAGAAGTCCGGCCAGAGAACTTCGGTAGCCCACATCTCCGCGTAGGCGACTTCCCAGAGCAGGAAGTTCGACACCCGCAGCTCGCCACCGGTCCGGACGAGCAGATCGGGATCGGGATGCTCCGGCGCGTACAGGCGCCGCGCGATCGCGGCCTCGTCGACCTCGTCGGGTCGCACACCATCGTCGACGAGACGCTTGACCGCGTCGACGATCTCGGCGCGCCCACCGTAGTTGAACGCGAGCGTCATGACCCCGCGCGACCCCGGCGATGTCTCTTTGACGGCGCCGGCGATGGCGCGCTGGAGACGTTCGGACAGCTCGTGGAGCCTGCCGATGACCATAAGCCGAACGCCGTCCTCGACGAGCGTCTTGGTCTCGCGCCGGATCGTCTCCTCGAGCAGTGCCATGAGCGCTCCGACCTCCTCCTCGTCGCGCGACCAGTTCTCGGTCGAGAAGCTGTAGAGGGTGAGGTACTCGACTCCGCGCTCACGGGCCGCGCGCAACGTCCGGCGGATGGTCTCGACTCCAGCGCGGTGACCGGCGATCGCCGGCAGATGCCGTTGCCTTGCCCAACGCCGATTGCCGTCCATCACGATCGCCAGATGCCGCGGGACGGCGGCGGTCAAACCGCGAGGATCTCCTTCTCCTTCGCGTGACCGATCTCGTCACACGTGAGGATGTAGCGATCGGTGAGCTTCTGGAGCTGCGCTTCGACGCGCTTCACCTCGTCGGTCGTCACGCCCGAGCTTTTCTCTTTGGAACGAAGCTCATCGTGTGCGTGCCGCCGCAGCGTGCGGATCTCGACGCGCCCTTCCTCGACTTTCTTGTGGAGCAGTTTCACGAGGTCGCGTCGGCGCTCCTCGTTGAGGGCCGGAATGTTGAGCCGGATGACCGCGCCGTCGTTCCCGGGGGTGAGGCCGAGATCGGATGCGAGGATCGCTTTCTCGATCGCCTTGATCAGGCTCCGGTCCCACGGCTGGATGACGATGAGCCGCGGTTCGGGCGCGCTGATCGCCGCGAGCGATACGAGCGGCGTCCCAGCTCCGTACGCGTCCACCTCCAGCTCCTCGACGAGGCTCGGCGCGGCTCGGCCCGTGCGCACCGAGGCGAGCTCGTGCTTCAGCGCGTCGATCGCCTTCTTCATCCTCGTCTCGCTCTGAGCGAGGATGTCTTCGAGCGCCACCTCGCTATTGGCTGTGGACGAGCGTACCGATGTGCTCGCCCTTCGCCGCACGCACCATCGCGTCCGGCTGCGACACGTCGAAGACGACAATCGGCAGCCCCCGCTCCTCGGCCAGCGCGGCTGCGGTCGCGTCCATGACCCCAAGCCGCTTTTCCAGAAGATCGCGATACGTGATGTCGTCGTACTTCTTTGCGCCGCGCACGACCCGCGGGTCGGCGTCGTAGACACCGTCGACCGCGTTCTTTCCCATGAGGATCGCGTCCGCGTTGATCTCGGCCGCGCGGAGCGCCGCCGCGGTGTCGCTCGTGAAGAACGGATTCCCGGTGCCCGCCGCGAAGATGACGACGGAGCCTTTCTCCAGCTGGTGGATGGCCCGCCGACGGATGTACGGCTCCGCGACCTCGGCGATCGTGATGGCCGATTGCACGCGGACAGGCACGCCGACGGACTCCAGCTGCGACTGGAGTGCGAGAGCGTTGATCACCATGGCGAGCATGCCCATGTAATGACCTGTCGCCTCTTCAATGCCATGTTCGGCGATGGTCGCTCCGCGGATGATGTTGCCGCCGCCGATCACCACGGCGACCTGCACGCCGAGATCGCGAACCTTGCGGATCTCCTCGGCGAGGTAGCGCGTGTACTCGGGCGAGATTCCGAAAGGCCGATCCCCGAGAAGCGCCTCGCCCGAGAGCTTCAGCACGACCCGCCGGTACTTGGCCTTCGTCTGGACGGCCATCGGCGGCAGTCTAGGTCGGTTCGCCGTTCGACTGGCCGAGCTCGAAGCGCTTGAACCGCCGGACCCGCACGTTTTCACCGGTCGTGGCGGCAATGCTCGTTACGAGCTCGCCGATCGTTTTCGAGGCGTCGCGTATATACGCCTGCTCGAGAAGTGCGTCGAGGTCTTTCGGGTCCATCGCCGCAACCTGCATCGCGATCTCCCTGGCAAGGCCGCGGAAATCCGGGTTGCGGGCGACGAAGTCGGTCTCGCTCGAGAGCTCGACCATCGCGCCGATGCGTCCGCCCGCGTGGACGTAGGCCTCCACGACGCCTTCCTTCGCCTCGCGATCGGCCTTCTCCTTGGCCTTGGCGAGCCCGCGTGCCTTTATGAGCTCCTTGGCTTTGGCGAAGTCGCCTTTCGCCTCGTCGAGCGCCCTCTTGCAATCCATCACGCCGGCGCCCGTCTCTTCGCGCAGGCGCTTGACGTCGTCTTTGGCGTTCGCCATCACTCGTCCTCTTTCTTCTCGACCACGGCTTCCGTCTCTTCGCCCGGCTCCTCGTAGCGCTGTCCGCCGATCGGATATTCCTCATCCTCTTCAGGCTCGTACACGCGCGGCGTGCGCTTCGCGCGCGGAACACCGAGGCCACCTTCGTATTGCTCTGGCGTCGTCGACGGTGCGTATCCCATGTCTTCCGGCGTCGCCTCCTTGCGGGCGGCGTCGAACTGCTGACGGCCCTCGAGGATCGCGTCCGCCATCTTCTGGCAGATCAGCTTCACCGCGCGGATCGCGTCGTCGTTCGCCGGGATGATCACGTCGATGAGGTCGGGATCGCAGTTCGTGTCGACCATCGCGATGATCGGGATCTCCAACCGGCGCGCTTCCTCGACCGCGATGTGCTCGCGATGAGGATCCACAACGAAGATCGCCGTCGGTGGCCGCCGCATCTCGCGGACGCCCGAGAAGTAGCGATCGAGATGCGTGAGCTCGTCGTCCAGTCGCTGGGCATCTTTCTTCGGCATCGTGGCGAAGTCGCCGCGCTCCTTGCGCTCCATCAGGTCGTTCAGCCGCTGGATGCGCTTTTGGATCGTCACGAAGTTCGTGAGGAATCCACCCAGCCACCGCTGGTTCACGTAGTGCATCCCGGCGCGCTTTGCTTCTTCGGCGATGGACTCCTGCGCCTGCTTCTTCGTTCCGACGAAGAGCACTTGACCGCCGTCCCCGGCGAGGTCCCGCATGAAGGTGTATGCCTCCTCGACGCGGGTAAGAGTCTGCTGCAGGTCGATGATGTGGATCCCGTTCCGCTCCATGAAGATGAAGCGGCGCATCTTGGGATTCCAGCGACGCGCCTGGTGCCCGAAGTGCACTCCGGACTCCAGGAGCTGCTTCATGGTGACAACCGCCATGTATGTCTCCCTTGTTCCTCCGCCTGCCACATTCACTCAGGGGGACGAGGCAGACGTGCGAAGTACCGAGCTTCGTGCTCGATCTGAATTCAATTCTAAGGGCCCTGGGCGGGGCTGCGGGTGGCACGGGGAAGCGGGTTGCGCGCGAGCCGTTGACCGGCCGCGTCGCAGCAGGGCTGATGGCACGCGAGCGCAGCGGACCGGTAGGCGAGCGCGCGACCCGCTCCCCGGGACAGGACCGCAGCCCGCGAGCCAGCACCCGCAGTCGGCCTCGCTTCTTAGGAGCTTTTCAGGCGCGGCATGGGCTATGCGGAGTACTAAGTGAGACATGGCTAAGTACGACGAGGCGCCGGTCCCTCCGGGAACGTCCCGGCGATGGGAGGTGCTCATGTCCGACGAGGAGAGCGCGGCTCGTCCCGGAATCGAGCGGCGCACCGCGAGGGACGTCCGGTCGGAGCATCGTGTGCTGCTCTCGTTCTCCGACTCCGATCTCGAAGCGATGCCGCTCGTGCCGGAGGGGACTCGACTGGCGCGACTCGGCTGGTACCTCGATCTTCACGATCCGGCGAAGGCGGACTTCCTTGCGTCGGGCGACGAGACCGTCGAACCGGGCCAGCACGTGATCGCGCGAAAGGCCGTACCGGGGGAGCTCTGGGAAGAGCTTCGGCGCGCTTGCGACGGTGTTCTCGGCCGGCGGACACTCCGGCCGGCGGTCTAACTCTTCCCCGCAGAAAACAGATCGGCCCGGCTTTCGCCGGGCCGATCGCCATTTCCAGCAGAGGGCGCTAGGTGAGGTTGTTGCCGATGTTGCTGAAGATGTTCTGGAGCTGACCGCGCAGGAAAATCATGGCGACGATGACAGCGATGGCGATGACAGCAATGATGAGTGCGTACTCCACCAACCCCTGGCCTTCGTCGTCACGGAAGAATGCGAGCACCGTACAGGTCCCTCCTTTCTTCCATGTTCGGCTGGCGGACCACCAGCCGACTGTCGGTAAAGAATAGGTGCGCAATCCGGCCCCACCCAGTCCCCCGCCCGTACTAGCCCGACTGCTGATACCTAGCGGAAATCGGGGTGTCCGCGACGCCTAACACGCTCGCGCAGCGCCTCGAGCGGGCTCTTGGCTCGCGGCGGTTTGACGGCATCTGCGCCAAGTGTCGCGGCGACAGCATCTTTCAGCTGCTCCAGCGAACACCCGAAGATCTCGCCGCTTGTCTCGAACTCCGCGCGTAGCCGGAGGAAGCCGAATCGGTTGTGCCGCGATACGTCGAGACCCGAGACGAGCTCGTCAAGGAGCACATAGAGCTCACGGCGCGAATCACGCGAAAGAGTGCCGAGCCACGCATCGAGCGCCCTCGTCGACCGGTCATCCACGGTCGCACCACGCTGCCACACGAGAGGCAATGCCGTCGAGTGGCAGGTGCTCGGTACGCGCATCGGGTAATGACTCGAGGAGAACCTCTCCGTAGTCCTTGGTGACGACGCGACGATCGAGAAGCACGACCGCGCCGTAATCGGTCTTCGTCCTGATGAGCCGGCCGAACCCCTGGCGCAGCCGCAGTGCGGCCTGTGGCAGCTGGAACTCGACAAAGGGGTCGTCGTAGCGTTCGGCGCGGCCCTGAATGAGCGGGTCATCCGGGACGCTGAAAGGCAGCCGGGCGATGACCACGCAGCGAAGGATGTCACCCGGTAGATCGACCCCCTCCCAGAACGACTGTGTGCCGAGAAGAACGGCACGGCCCTGCGTGAATCGCTCGAGCAGCGCGCGTCGCGATCCGTCGATGCCCTGCGTCAACACCGCCAGCCCCTCGCTTTCGAGCGCGCCGAGACGGCTCGCCGCGTCCCGCAAGGTGGCGTGAGAGGTGAAGAGGACGAGCGTTCGTCCGCCAAGGGCGCGGGCCAGGTCTTCGATCAGTCGCGCCGCGTCGGGCACGAAGCGGTCCTCGCCAGGGAGCTGTATGTCGGCGGGCAAGACGAGGAGCGCCTGTCGCTGGTGGTCGAACGGAGATCCCACAGCGAGCGTGTCGGCGAGGCCCGCGATTCCGAAGCGATCGAGGGCGAAGGCGAACGAACCGGCGACTGCGAGCGTCGCCGAGGTGAACACGACCGCCCGATGCGCGTCCACAAGCGCGCGACGGATCACGCGACCGAGATGCGTTTGTGCGACGTACAACGCAAGCGCGCCGTCGGCCTCCCGCTCGATCCAGACAATGTCGGTCGGGCGGGGATCATGGAGCCCACGGGTGATAGCCGCGCGCGCGGCGGCGAGCTCGCCCGTGGCTGTCTCGAGCTCCGCGAGCTCATCTTCATCGCCGCCGAGGTTTCGGATTCGCTCGGCGGCGAATCCGATGCCAACGATGGCATCCGCGAGACGTTCACCGGCAAGCTCGACGGGAAGCCAGCGATCGTCGCTCGCACGCAGACCGGCTGTGATCCGCATCCGGTCCTCCGCCGGTCCGGTCACCGGGACGAGCAGGGCGCCGAGAGCATCGAAGACCTCGCTCGTCCTTTCGAGCGCGCGATCGACGTCCGCGCGAAGGCGCTCGGCCGGCTCGGCGCGACCGGGGTCGCGAAGCGCCGAGGTCACCGCCGAAGAGTGCGCGACGCGCTGGAGGTCGCGGCGAAGACGTGGCTCGTGGAGCTCGAGGCCGAACGCGTCGGTCGCGACGTCCTCGAGCCGGTGCGCTTCGTCGATGACAACGTGCTCGGCCTGCGGCAAGAGCGCGCCGTGCATGCGCGCGTCCTGCAGGAGCAGGGCGTGGTTCACGACGACGATCGCGGCGTCTGCCGCGGCGTCGCGCGCGCGCTGCAAATAGCAGTTCACACCCGGCATGCGCTTGCAGCGACGCTGGTCGCACGACTCGTCACTCGCCGAAATTCGCGACCAAAGCTCGCCCTCGCCACGCATGAGATTCAGCTCCGCGCGGTCTCCGGTTTCGGTCGTGGTGCGCCAGACGAGGGTCTTGCAGACGATGCGCGCTTCCTCGCGATTTGTGACCGCGCCCCGCAATATCTGCCAGCGCCGCGGACACAAGTAGTTCGACCGGCCTTTCAGCACGGCGACCGAGACGTCGGAGCCGAGCGCGGCCTGCAGCGCGGGCAGATCCTTCCGCACGAGCTGGTCCTGCAGGGGAAGCGTGTGCGTCGAGATGATCACGCGCTCCCCCATCTGAGCCGATGCGAGAGCCGGCACCGCATACGCCATCGACTTGCCGACGCCTGTGCCGGCCTCGGCCACGAGCGCGCCACCGTCCGCGAACGTTCGCTCGATCGCCACGGCGAGCTCGCGCTGCTCTTGACGGTCCTCGTATCCCGCGAGTGAGCGCGCTAGCGGTCCGTCAGCGGCGAACACGCTGTCGACAGAGAGCGGTGATCGGCGAGCAACGTGGGGGCCTTCCGAGCGAGCGGCCCCTGGCAGGCGGTCCATCGCGATCCCACGAGGGGCCGAGCGAGGAAGGCCCCCGCGGTGCTCGCTCTCGCCGCTCCACGCCTCGCGTGTCGCGGTCGCGGCCGCCTCGCGAAAGAACTGGGCGGTGCTCGGTCCGATCAGCTCGCTCAAGGCGGCGATCTCGCCGAGGATGTCGGGCGGCAGCTCGCGGGCGATGCGCGCGAGGTGGCCGAGGACGAGCGCGGATGTGATCGCGTCGTCGAGTGCGCGGTGTGCGGCGTCGGGGACGATCGCGGCATCGGCGGCGAGCCGCTGCAGCGCGTAACTCGATGCCGACGGCAGGACGATCGATGCGAGCTCTGCTGTGTCTAGCGTCCTGCTGCCCGTCGACATCCCGGCCCGCTCGAGAAATGAGACGTCGAAGCCGACATTGTGGCCGACGAAACAGGGTGGACCGTCGCGGAAGGCGAAATCGACAAAGAGCGCGACCGCCTCACGCGACGAAGGCGCTCCCTGAAGGTCCTCGTCGCGTATTCCGGTCAGCCGAAGGATCGGCGCGGTCAGCGCGCGACCCGGATTCGCGAACGTGAGGAAGCGCTCCCCGAGCGTCACCGCGCCATCCATCGAGATCGAGACGCGGACCGCACCGATCTCGATGATCTCCTCGGACTCGGCCTCGTAGCCGGTCGTCTCGATGTCGACTGCGACGAGATTGGGGTCCAGGTTTCGCCGATCTAGCCGCCGATAGGGGCGGTACCTCGTCGCGTCGAGCGACGCGCGCAGCGAACTCTAACGCTGGCACCAGCCGTGCGGACAAGCGGTGAGCAATGCGGAGACGAAGCACCCACCCGCTGTACCTCTGGGCCGCCGTCCTGGTCCTTGCCGTACTTCTCGCGGTTCTGGCCAACGGCTCGATCGCGCTGCCGGGCGAGTCGGTCGCGACTCCGACACCCTCCGCGAGCTCGCCGACGACGGTCGCGCCCGCTCAAGCCGCTCCGTTTCTTTCGGACGCCCGGGGATTCATCGCGCTCGCGACGGAAACGGCGCCCGCGGTCCTCCGCCGCGAGGTCGACGCCGAGCCCATCGGCACGCTTCGAGGCCGGGGATTCATCGGCGCCGTCTCCGGAACGGGACGCCGCGTGGCCTACTGGCTCACGGTAGGCGACGCCACGCGCGAGCTTCGGGTCTTCGACGTCACGGCGCCCGACCAGGACACGAGCCTGACGACATTAGGCGAGACCGAGCGAGGTGCCGCCGTGGCGTGGTCGGCCGATCGGACCGGCCTTCTCGTGGTCGTGGAATCGAACGGCGCGGGCACCGCGGAGGCTCCGGGCCCCTTCTCCGCACTGCGCGTCGTGGACAACCCAACGCGATCCATTCGCGAGATCGCCCGTGTCACGGACAGTAGCCAGTTCTTGCCCATCGGTTGGGACCGGACGTCGCGCGTCGCGGTTGCGTGCGTCTATCTGAACGATGGCAGGGCCATCGCCTGGGCGATCTTCGGCGAAAACGGCATCAGCGCGCGGGTGCCGATGGACGAAGGCATCCCGGTGTCGACCGTCCGCGCCAGCGGTGGCGACGTCCTCGGGGTCCAGAATGGAACGGTCATCCGCGTGTGGACGCTGGGCTCGTATACCGACCATACGGAGCTCGGGGCGGCGCCCGGTGAGCGCATCGCGTTCGCACGCTGGAAGCCTGGCGCCGATGAGATCGCGGTTCTCGTCGCCGATCGGCTGGAGCTCTGGCTGAAGGCTGGGGGCGATCGGCGGATCGTCGCCCGAGGCCTACCCGCCGCGAGCGATCTCCTCGTGAGCGCGGATGGAGCTCTCGCGTTCGTGATGTATGACGGCGGACGGAGCGCGACCGCCGTCGATCTCGCGACCGGCGCAACCGTACCGGTTCCGATGTCGGGGGCGCAGCTCATCGCGCCGATCTCATTCCGCTGATATAGGTCCTCGTCGAGGGTCAGACTCGAGTGAGGGTCGCCTCCGCGACGCGGCCGACAGCCACCATGTATGCCGCCGTGCGCATGTCGACCTTGTGCTTCTTCGACGTCTCGAGAACGTCGTTGAACGACTTCACCATCACCTCTTTGAGGCGTGCATTGATCGTCGCCTCGCGCCAAAAGAGGTTCTGGAGGTCCTGCACCCATTCGAAGTAGCTCACGGTCACGCCGCCGGCGTTGCAGAGAATGTCGGGGATCAGGAAAACGCCCTTGTCGAAGAGGATGCGGTCCGCCTCGGGGCTTGTCGGGCCGTTCGCGGCCTCCGCGATGACCTTCGCCTTGATCCGCGGCGCGTTGTGCTCTCCGATCTGGTTCTCGATCGCGGCTGGAATGAGGATGTCGCAGTCGAGCTCGAGAAGCTGCGCGTTCGAAATGCGCTCGCTGCCG
>Ga0209058_1005326_pt1 | contig 10091 bp, 13 predicted proteins | sample GraSoiAngelo_147_FD_185904 | JGI IMG/M metagenome (GOLD analysis project Ga0209058, IMG submission 185904) | Grasslands soil microbial communities from the Angelo Coastal Reserve, California, USA - 14_1009_05_40cm (SPAdes) (version 2) | ecosystem: Environmental > Terrestrial > Soil > Grasslands ...
GACGGACCGCCGTCGTACCGTTTCTCGAAGTCGGCTGTTATTTCATCGGCCATACCGCCCACACGTTCCGGTTGATGGCGTAGACGACGGAGAGAATCGCGAAAGAAAAGATCAGCAGCGCCAGCGCGGTCTGCGCGGCGCCGGCGTAGTTCAGCGCCTGCACTTCATCATAAATATCGATCGAGACCGTCCGGGTCACGCCCTCAATGTTGCCGCCGACCATCAGCACCACTCCGAATTCGCCCAGGGTATGGGCGAAGCTGATCACAACGCCGGTCACCACGCCGGCGACCGATAGCGGAAGGGTCACCCGAAGAAAAGTCATCAATTTGGAAACGCCCAGCGTCCAGGAGGCCTCAACCAGTTTGGGATCCACAGCGCCGAAGGCCGCCGTAAACGGCTGGACCGCAAAGGGCAGGCTGTAGAGCACCGAGGCAAAGAGCAGCCCTTCGAACGTGAAGACCAGTGGATGGCCGACGAGCGTCTCGTAGGCTTGCCCCAGTGGGCTCTTCGGTCCGATCGCCACGAGAATGTAGAACCCCAGCACGGTGGGCGGCAGCACCAACGGCAGCGCCACGACGGACTCGACCAGAAACTTCCACCGCCGGCGCGAATAGGTCAGCCAGTAGGCGATCGGCATCCCGATCACCAAGAGAATGGCAGCGGTCAGGCCGGCGAGTTTCAACGTGAGAACAATCGGTGACCAGTTCATAAATCAGCGCTCCTTGATGATCATCACCTCGGTGGCCTTCATCAGCGCCACCGCGGTGTCCCCCACCTTCAGCCCCAAGTCATCCAAGGCGTCGCGGGTAATCACGGCCGTGATCTTGTGCTCGCCCACTTCCAGGTTGACCTGCGCCAGGATGGCGTCCCGCTTGATCGCCGAGACCTTGCCCACGAACTTGTTCCGCCCGCTGACGTCTTCGCCCTCGGCCTTCTTGCCGAGCCACCGGTCGAGCAGGGACTTTTTAAACCGATACCGCCCGCCGATCTTCGAGCTGGGAATCTTTCCCTGCCACATGTACCGGTAGAAGGTCGGCAGGGCCAGACGGAGGTACTTCGCAGCTTCTCGAGCGGTCAGTACATCCTTCGGACCATCAGCGGCGGCTCGGCGTCTTCTCGGCATGGCGCCTCCCTTCTCATTCACGGAACGGTCTTCGCAGGAAGAAAGAACCCGTATCGTTTGAGCACGGCAGCACCTTCAGGCCCCTTGAGGTAGTCAAGGAAGGCGCGAGCGGTCTTTAGGTCTTTGGCCGCCTTCAGCACGACTGCTCCTTGCTCAAGCCGTGGATAAGCGTCGAGCGGGACCTCCCAGTATGAGCCCGAATCCTTCATGGCCGGAGCAACGGCGAGAGACAGGGCGATGATCCCGATATCGGCGCCGCCCGTCTGCACGAACTGGGCCGTCTGCGAGATGTTCTCACCCAATATCAGCTTGTCCTTGACCGCCTTATGGACCTTGAAGTGCTCCATCGCCGCCACGGCCGCCCGTCCGTACGGCGCGTGCTTCGGATTGGCGATGGCGATCTTCTTGATCGACGGATGCTGCAAGGCTTTGATCCCTAACGATGCGACGTCAATGGAAGAGCCTTTTGGAACCCAGACTACGATCCGGCCCACGGCGTACATGTAGAGAGTACCCGGTTCCGCCAGCCCTGCCTCTTCTAACTTCTTGGGATAGGAGATGTCCGCCGAGAAATACAGGTCGAAGGGGGCTCCGTTTGAAATCTGCGCAAAGAAGTTCCCCGAAGACCCCAAAGACAGCCTCACCGTGTACCCGGTCTTCTTCTCGAACTCCGCGACGATCTCTTTGAACGCAAAGTTCAGATCGGACGCCGCCGCAACGGAAATCTCGCCTGCCTGAACGCGACTATCCACGATTCCTCCGAGAACCGACATCACGATGGCTCCCAGTAAACCTACGATCCGTGACATGCGCCCTCCTCGGTCTCCTCCCATTTCAAAAGGGGAAGCGTACCGTCAATACCCATGTATGCTCCTGGGTGCGGAAGGTAGTTAAAGGGAACTGATAGCCGAGGCCGACGACCGCTCTCACCCTGTCCCAGATCGGGAATCGGCCAAGAATCAGTCCTGATGTCATTGTCCATTGGTTCTTGTTTTTTGTCGTAGTTGGGCCGTCTATCCAATGGGTGTAGCCGAACTCAATCTCGGGCCAGAAGTACTTGAAGCCATATAGCTGTAAGGCTGTATTCCAGACGATCGGCACGCCGATTGTCTTTTCGTGTCCGTCCGGAATGCTCGCGCTCACGGTGCTTTGAATGTCGAAGCCCTCCCGCCTCGTTCCCCAACCCTTTCCGGCAGCAAGAGTCGGGGTATAGACGATCTGTTTCGTCGTGAACTCCTCACTTCCAGTCGGAAGGGTCATGCCGATGAAGCCCGTCAGGATGTAGTTTCCGTGTTCCTCGTTGGCGGCCAGAAACCGGTACTTCAGGAGAAGGTTCTCATCCGCCCAGCCTACTTCCTTGAAGGGCATGTTCGGTGTCCTGAGCATTTGGTAGGTCGGAATGCCGATAATGATCTCAGTGTTCTCTGTCGGGATCAGCTCGAGTCCTTTTTGCCCGCCATAGTTAGTCAGGTAGCGCCCGTTCGGCCTTGGCTGCCAAAGGAAATCCTCGCGCACTTCTTGTTCAAGGCGTGGCGTGACCGTCACGATTGGCGTCATCCAATGTGGCTGCTCTTCTTTTGCCTTGTCTGATCGGACAAACCAGTTCCGAAAATAGCCCCCGTCATTGTCCTGACCAGCCGATGCCTTCCCCATCGTCACGATCAAAAGTCCCAACACAAGTCCGGCTATCCTGCGACTCATTGGTTCCTCCCCAATAGATGATGTAGCCAATATCAAATACGGGAGAGGATGATACAAAACAAATATTATTGTTGTCAATACTGTCTTTATTTTATCATTCGCACGGCAAAAAATATATTTCTTGCAAAGTCGTCAGATCCCCCAGCCGCCGCTGAGGTGGATGTTCGCGCCGGTGACGTACCGCGCCTCGTCGGAGAGGAGGAAGCGGACGGCCGCCACGGGGTCCTTGAGCTCGCCAACGTAGCCGACCGGAATCTTCTTCACCATGCCGGCCAGCTCCGCTTCGGGGGCACTCCCCGAATTGACGAAGCCGGGCGAGATGGCGTTGACCGTGATGCCATAGGGCGCCAGCGCCTTGGCCAGCGTGCGGGTGAGGATGAGAATCCCCGCCTTGGCGATGTAGTGGGCCGTCACCTCGGTCTGGGCGACCATCTGATCCGCATTCGCCATCGAGAAGCTGATGATCCGGCCCGCCTTGCGGGCCTTCATGCCCGGCGCCACTGCCTTGCTCATGTAGAAGACGGAGTGCAGGTTGTGGGCGAACATCTCGATCCAGCCGGCCGGTGTCTCGTCGAGGATATTGATGCGATGGTACGGGCCGGCGCTGTTGATGAGGGCGTCCACCGCGCCGAATTCCTTCTCGACCTTGCGCGCGAAGGCTTCGGCGGCCGCCGGATCGGAGACGTCGCACCGCTCGGCGACCGCGCGCCGGCCGGCTTTCGTGATGCGCGAAGCCGTCTCCGCAGCTTCGCGTTCGGATGTCCGGTAGCACAGGGCGATGTCCCAGCCCGCCGCGGCCAGGTCCAACCCGATCGCGCGGCCGATCCCCTTCGCCCCACCTGTGATCAACGCGACTTTGGCCATAGCAAGGCCTTATAGCACTCCGCTCCAGCCATGACAACCCTCCCCCGAACGCTTGCCCATTGACTTTTCCGTAAGGCCTCACCCACTATACGGACCCATGACACAAGCCGCCAAGCTCCGCGAGCTGATGCGCCGTCCAGGGATCATCAAGACGGTCGGCGCCCACGACGCGCTCAGCGCCAAGCTGATCGAGGAGGCGGGGTTCGACGCGATCTGGGCTTCCGGCTTTGGCATCTCGGCATCGCTCAAGTGCATTCCCGACGGCAGCTTCCTCACGATGACGGAGCAGCTGGAGGTCACGAAGAACATCGTCGAAGCAGTCGGCATCCCGGTCATCGCCGACTGCGACACCGGGTTCGGCAACGCCCTCAACGTGATGCGGACCGTCCAGGAGTACGAGAAGGCCGGGATCGCCGGCATCTGCATCGAGGACAACGTATTTCCCAAGCGCTGCTCGTTCTATGCCGGCGTCCGCCGCGAGCTGGTCTCCATCGACGAGCACGCGGGCAAGGTCCGCGCGGCCAAGTCAGCGCAAGCCGCGCCCGATTTCGTCGTGATCGCCCGCACCGAGGCCCTGATCGCCGGCTGGGGCCAAGACGAGGCACTGAAGCGCGCCGCTGCCTACGCCGACGCTGGCGCCGACGCCGTGCTCATCCATTCCAAGTCTCCTACGTTCGACGAGCTGCGCGCGGTGTCCCAACAGTGGTCCGGTCGCGTCCCGCTCGTTGTAGTCCCCACCATCTTCGGCTCGGTCACGGCTGACGAACTGGAGCGGCACGGCTTCAAGATCGTCATCTTCGCCAATCAGGTCATCCGCACGTCCATCAGGGCGACGCGCGACACCTTGGATGTGCTGAAGCGCGAGGGCCGCGCCGAAGCGGTGGCCGACCGCATGGTGTCGCTGCAGGAGGTCTATGATCTGGTCGGTGTGACCAAGCTGGAAGAAGACGAGCGCAAGTTCCTTCCGGTGGGCACCGAGAAGGTCACGGCCATCATCCCCGCGGCGGGCTTTGAGAAGCAGCTTCTGCCGCTCATTCAGGACAAGCCCAAGTGCCTGCTGGACATCAAAGGCAAGACGATCCTCGAACGGCAGATCGCGGCGCTGAACGAGGTCAACATCAAGGACATCGCCGTCGTTCGCGGGTACCAGAAGGAAAAAATCGCCTTCCCCAACCTGCGGTACTACGACAACGATCGGTACGAGGACACGGGGGAACTGACGTCCATCTTCTGCGCCGAACAGGAGCTGAAGGGGCGCTGCCTGCTCCTGTACTCCGACATCATTTTCGAGACCGGCATTCTGCTGAAGCTCCTGAAGAGCCCCGCCGACATCACCATCGTCGTGGATTTGGCCTGGGCGGACCAGCGTAAGCTGCCGCGCCCGCACTTCAAGCCGGACCTGGTGTTCCTCGACAACCCGCCGGTGACCGGCTACCGGTTCGTCCCTCCGGACGGGCCCAACCGGCTGGTGAAGATCGGCCAGCACCTGGACCCGGAGCGGGCGCACGGCGAATTCATCGGTCTGGCGATGCTGTCGGAACAGGGCACCGAGCAGTTCCGAGCAGTCTACAAGAGCGTGGCGGACAACCCAGCGGCCTCCTTCCACGAAGCGCCCTCGATCACGAAGGCCTCCCTCACCGACATGCTGCAGGAGCTGGTGGACCGGGGGCACAACGTCTCCTGCCTCACCATCTACAAGGGCTGGATGGAGGTGGATACGTTCGAGGACTACCAGCAGGCCTGGGCGGATCTGAAGAAATAGGCGAGACATGCCCGAGCCGAGTGGAACCGCAAAGCTCGTGGGCGAAATCCTTCCTGGCGTGTATCGCTTTACAATCCATGATGACCGGATTGATTCCGAAAGCGACAGCTATTCGATCATCGAGCACGGTAAAGTTATCCTCATTGATCCGCTACCGATGGCCAAGAAGGACCTCAAAAAACTTGGCCCGGTGGAGGCCGTCTGTCTGACCGGCTCGTGCCATGAGCGGTCCGCCTGGCGCTATCGACGCGAGCTAAACGTGCCGGTGTACGCGCCGCAGGGCGGCGTGGATTTCGAGGAAACGCCGGACCGATGGTACAAAGCCCATGACCGCCTGCCGGGCAACCTGCTGGTGGTCCACACACCCGGTCCCACTGAAGCCCATTACAGCTTTTATCTAGAGCGCGAAGGAGGCGTGGTCTTCTGCGCCGACCTGCTCACCAACGCCGGCGTGGAGGGTCTCGCCTTCGTCGCGGGCGAGTATCAGGACGAGCCAGCCCGCACGCGCGAGAGCGTGCGCCATCTGCTCAACTTGGATTTCAGGACGCTCTGTCCTGACCATGGCAACCCCGTGACGGTCAGCGCCAAAGAAGCCATCACACGTGCGTTGGAGCGGGACAAGAAGAAGAAAAAGAGAAAGTGACTACCTAGGGCGCAGGTCGGGGAAGAAGGCCCCCAGCTTCATCGCCAGCCCCAGATCCCCTTCCATCTTCAACCGGCCGCTCAGAAACGCGGACACTCCGTTCAGACGCCCGTCGAGGATCGCCACACAATCCTCGCCAGCCATCCGGAGCGTGACGTCCGGCGAAGGATGGAGCCCGGGCGAGACCCGGCAAGTCTGATCTGCGATGTGGAGCTGGTACTGCCCGCCTTCATTCCCTGACAAGTCAAACTGATACACGGCGGTGACGCCCTCCGCTGCCGCAGCATGGAACCGGGATGGGAGCGCATCGAAAAACGCCTGTACAGCCGACCCGCTCATTTGACAAGCCTCATTTCGCTGTGCGAAAAAACACCATGACCTGTCCCAAGTGCGAAAACCCGACCGTGCCGGTGACCCGGAACGGCACCACCGCGCAAGTCTGCACCGCCTGTGACACCCCCGACCGGGCCTGCACCTGGTGTAAGGTGCCGATGATCAAGCGCCTGGTCGGTGACGGCAAGTACCTGCACTACCTCTGTCCAAAGTGTAGGTTCCAACACACCTCAAAGTTCGCTTGAGACGAACGATACGAGGCCATCTGCGTCGTTCTCGGCCTAGCATCTGACCCCGTCTCCTTCGCCTCACTTCATTACTTTGTTATCTGAGCAGGCGAGTCACCGCAATGAGCAGCACCAGCCCCGCCATCCCGACGCAGAAGGGAAAGACCGAATAGGTCAACACGCTCTTCAGCAGGCGCTGATCCGGCCAGTCCGGACGGCGCGCTTGTAGGTCCCGATACACAAACTCGTACGCCAGAACTAGGTTGCTCATGAACAGGACGAACGTGCGGAGGGTGCGTCCCCACGTATAGTTGCCGCTGAGCAGGAAATCCAAAATGAAAAACCCGCCGGCCGCATGGACGGTCGGGATCACGACGACCAGGAAGAAACCGCCGAATGATCGCAGGCTGGGAAAACGTTCCGCCGTCGCCGGCCCGCTCATGAGGGCGGCATCGGCATCTTCTGAGCGGGACGGACGCGACCAGCTCTGCAATCCACGCAGACGCGAGGACGGTCCTTCAGGAATATCCCCCCGCTGAGGCAGGCGTAATGGACGACCTCGTTGCACTGAGAGCACCGGGCCCACCCGCCGGTGAGGAACGTGATGTTCCGATAGAGGCCCTTCCGGCAGACCGGGCAGGTAGCCGGCTGGATCTCCAAGGTCTGGGTTTCAATGCCCTGCTCAACGCGGCGCCATCCCATAGCGCGCTCAGTATAGACAAGCTCTTCCAACCCTGCAAGCTTGACAGCCGCCACCCGTCTGGGTACATACCGCCCATGAGGCAAGTATGAAGACCATCCTGGCTTGCGGGCTGATCGTCATGTGCGTTGCTCCCGTACGGTCACAGGCCATCGAGCTCCATCCAAGCGCCCAGCAGGTCGCCACGGCATTGGAACGCGGGCAGACCGCCGCCACCGCCCGCACCCCTCCGGTCGAGCTGTATTCGTGGTTCGGGCCACCGCGCGATGACGCGAACGAGTTCCGGCCCCGCGGGTTCCTCATGACGAAGCTCTCGGGGCTGGCCGTGCTGTCGGCCCACTTCGCGTTGCGCGCCCAACAGCCGAACGATCAGGAGATCCGGCGGATCCTGGACGACCAATACCTTCAAGTATCCGTCACGCTCTACGGCGACCGCCGTGACTTCGCGCAGAACACCTTCGTCATGCTCGTCCAGGGCGACAGAAAGATCATGCCGGTGCGAATCCGCGCGGACGACACGGCCGACCGCACGTCCGCCTGGCCGAAATCCCCGGCCTATCGCGCCAAGGTGGTCGCATCCTTCACGTACGGCGACTTCGATCCGCTCGCGAAGACCCAACTCTCCGTCTTCCCGCGGACCGGCGGAGAACTCTCGTTCGACCTGGACTTCGCGGCGATTCCGTAACCCATGCTGTCATTCTGAGCGAAGCGAAGAATCTCGTCCTTAGACCCTTCACTCCGTTCAGGGTGACAGGACGCTCGCGTTGACACCCTTTACAGAGCTTTGCTAAGCTCCGCCGCGCTTGACTTCGAACGCGGTTATGGACATCAAGACCTACCTGGAGCAAAAACGGCAAGAAGTGGACCGTTTCCTTGAGTCCATCATGCCGGCCGAGGACGCCCCGCCCGCGACGCTCCACAAGGCCATGCGCTACAGCCTGTTCGCGGGCGGGAAGCGCGTGCGGCCCATCCTGGCCATCGCGGCCTGCGAGGCCATCCGTGGCACTTCCCCGCTCATCCTGCCCCTCGCCTCGACGCTGGAACTGATCCACACCTATTCGTTGATCCATGATGATCTGCCCGCTATGGACAACGACGACTACCGGCGGGGCAAGCTGACCAACCACAAGGTCTTCGGCGAAGCCATGGCCATCCTGGCGGGGGATGCGCTGCTCACCATGGCCTTCGATCTGGCCAGCCGGCTTGAGCTGGTCAACGGCCTCGAGCCCCGCGCGCAGGTGCAGGTGATCCAGGAACTCGCCGCCGGATCCGGCAACGTCGGGATGGTGGGCGGACAAGTGGCCGACATCGAAGCCGAAGGCAAGGACATCGATCTGGCCACGCTGGAGGGCGTGCACCGCTGGAAAACCGGCAAGCTCATCCGCACCTCCGTCCGCATCGGCGGGATCGTCGGCGGGGCCACCGACCGACAATTGGACCACCTCACTGCCTACGCCGAGGACATCGGCCTGGCCTTCCAGATCGCGGACGACGTGCTGAACGTCGTGGGCACGCGAGAGGAACTCGGAAAGGACGCTAAGACGGACGCCTCTCGGGGAAAGAAGACCTACCCGACGTTCTTCGGCGTGGATGGCTCCCGCAAGCTGGCCGAGGAACGCGCCGCCTCAGCCATCGCCCATCTCAAGGACTTCGATCGGAAAGCCGATCCGCTCCGCGAGCTGGCCCGCTACATCACCGCTAGAAAGAATTAAGAATTTATGAAAGCGCTCGTCACGGGCTCCACCGGATTCGTCGGCGCCGCCGTCACCCGGTGTCTGCTCGAACGCGGTGTGGACGTGCGCGTCCTCGTGCGCCGCGACAGCGATCTGCGCAACCTCGAAGGGCTCAAAGTCGAGCAGGCCTACGGCGACCTGCGCGACGTCGTATCCCTACGGCAGGCCCTGGCCGGCTGCCGCCAGCTCTACCACGTCGCCGCGCATTACGCCCTGTGGGCGCCCGACCCACAGATCTTCTACGACATCAACGTCACCGGCACGCGCAACCTCATGGAGGCGGCGCGGGACAGCAACGTCGAACGGATCGTCTACACCAGCACCATCGGAGCGATCGGCCTGCCGCCGGCCGGCGGGCCCGGTACCGAAGAGACACCGGTGTCGCTGGAGCAGATGGTGGGCCACTACAAGCGCTCGAAGTTCCTGGCCGAGCAGGAGGTGCGCAAGCTGGCCCGAGCAGGGCTACCGGTCGTCATCGTCAATCCCAGCGCGCCTGTCGGGGCCCGCGATATCAAGCCCACGCCCACCGGGCAGGTGATCGTGGACTTCATGAAAGGGAGGATGCCGGCCTACATCGAGACCGGCATGAACCTCGTGGACGTGGACGACGTCGCCGTGGGGCACCGCCTGGCCATGGAAAAAGGCCGGATCGGCGAACGCTACATCCTCGGCAATCGCAACCTGATGCTCCGCGAGGTGTTCGCAATCCTGAGCCGCCTGACCGGCGTGCCCGCCCCGACCATCAAGCTTCCGCGCTGGACCATACTGCCGCTGGCCTACGCCAACCAGTGGCTGGCCGATTACGTCACCCACCAGCCGCCGCGCATCCCGCTGGAGGGCGTCAAGATGGCCAAGTACGTCATGCATTATGACTGTTCTAAGGCTCTCCGGGAGCTGAGCCTCCCGCAGACATCCGTGGAGGTCGCGCTCGAGAAGGCGGTTCGCTGGTTCCAAGATCACCGCTACGCCTAAATGGAATTCCTGGGGCTCCTCAGCAAGACC
>Ga0209058_1005329_pt1 | contig 10084 bp, 9 predicted proteins | sample GraSoiAngelo_147_FD_185904 | JGI IMG/M metagenome (GOLD analysis project Ga0209058, IMG submission 185904) | Grasslands soil microbial communities from the Angelo Coastal Reserve, California, USA - 14_1009_05_40cm (SPAdes) (version 2) | ecosystem: Environmental > Terrestrial > Soil > Grasslands ...
TCAACGCTTCGTGCCCGCCGCTCGAGCAGCCGTTGAAGTACGAGTGCTCGGCAAATCGACCGGTGTGATCGCGGACGATCAGTCTGGCGGTTTCAGTCGTCACATGCAGTGCGCGCCACGCCCAGTCGACCAGCTTTTCCGGATGACCCTGCGCGAACTTCATGTCGTCGCCCGCGTGGCCGGTGTCGGTGCTCGCCGTCGCATAGCCGCGACGCAGTCCGGCGGCCATGGCGGCGTAGGCAATCGCCCCGGAATAGCCGCCGTTGCCGACCCCTTCGAACTTGCCGTTCCACGCGTCGGCCGGCGGAATCCACACTTCGAATTTGATCTCGGAATCGGTGGTCGGCCGCGCCGTCGCTTCAACGCGACAGAACGCGGGCAGTTGAAGCTCCAGCCGCGCCGTGCCGCCGCCGGGAGGCGTGAACACGCCCGCGGCCATCGCCGTCGCGGATCGAATCGTGACGTTGGGGATCGTCAGCGCGGCAAGATTCGCGCACGCGGTGCCGTTGGATGCGGCGGGCGTCACGAGAACACCGACGAACGGCGCAATCGCGATCGCGAGAATCAGCGCTCGAAGACGCATCACAACCTCCTGGGGCCGTGGCCGCGGCAATTCTAATCTGACTTTCGCGCGGGGCCCACCTCGCGCGCTGATGCCTGCCTTGCCCGCAACGCACGCCCGTCCCCAGCGCGGCAGCCGCGCTGGGGACCCCGGCGAAAGCGCGTCCCTAATCCCTACGATCGACGGTGAGCACCACCTTCCCTTCGACCTTTCGTTCCGCCATCAGCTCTAGCGCGTCGGAAGCGCGCTCGAGCGGAAACGTGGACGAGATGTGCGGCTTCAACCTGCCATTGGCGAACCAGCGCGCGAGCTGCCGCATCGATTCGGCGAAGCGCTGCGGCTCGCGCCGCGAGAATTCGCCCCAGTAGACGCCGACGATCGAGCATCCCTTGAGCAGCGTCAGGTTCAGCGGAATCCTCGGGATCTCGCCCGCCGCGAAGCCGACGACGAGCAGCCGTCCGCGCCACGCGATCGAGCGGAGCGCGGGCTCGGTGTACGGTCCCCCGACCGGATCGTAGATGACATCAGGCCCGCGGCCGCCTGTCAGCGCCTTGATTCGCTCGCGCATGTCTTCGGTCGTGTAGTCGATCGTCTCGTCCGCGCCGTGCGCCCGGCAGACGGCGAGCTTGGTCGGAGACGACGCGCAGGCGATGACGCGCGCACCGAGCGCCTTGCCGATCTCGACGGCCGCGATGCCGACGCCGCCGGCGGCGCCGAGCACCAGCAGCGTCTCGCCGGCTTTCAGCTCGCCGCGATCGCGCAGTGCGTGATCGGAGGTCGCGTAGGTCAGACCGAACGCGGCCGCCGTCGTGAAGTCCATGCCGTCGGGGATCGGCAGCAGCCTCGCGGCGTCGACGGCGATCTCCTCGGCGAACGCGCCGTACCCCGTGATCGCCATCACGCGATCGCCGATCTTCACGTGGTCGACGCCGTCGCCGATCGCTTTGACGACGCCGGCCGCTTCGCTGCCGGGCGAGAACGGCAGCGGCGGCTTCACCTGGTACTTGTTCTGGATGATCAGCACGTCGGGGAAGTTCACGCCGGCGGCCTTGACCGAGATGACGGCTTCGCCCTGGCGCGGCAGCGGCGACGGCACCTCTTCCACGACGAGCGACTCAGGCGGACCGTAGGTCCTGCACAAGACGGCTTTCACGCGCAGCCTCGATTATGCGGTCATGCACCCTATGTGATGACGGAGTCTTGACTCGAGCGCGGCGCGCGGCTGAAATGGCGGCGACGCGGTGAATGTTCCGGGAGAACATTCCCCTCGGCGCAGTCCAGTGAACCAGAACTTCACGTCTCGCTGAAAGGAGAAGACATGAAAAAGCTGTTCAGCAGTGCGCTCGTCGTGGGCGCGGCCCTCTCCAGCGGCGGCCGGATCGGCGCGCAGCCTCCAGCACCGAGCATGCTCGATCCGCACCTGGGCGTGCGAACCGTCGTGTCAGGGCTCAATCAGCCAACGAGCCTTGCATTTCTCGGCGCGAACGACATCCTCGTGCTCGAGAAGACAACCGGCAAAGTTCAGCGCGTCGTGAACGGCGCTGTTCAATCGACCGTCCTCGATCTGGCGGTGAACGGCTCGTCCGAGCGCGGACTGCTGGGCATTGCGCTGCATCCGAATTTTCCGGCCAACCCCGGCGTGTATCTGTACTGGACGTGCACCGTTGCGCCGCCTCCGGCGGCGAATCCGTTCTCACCGACCAAGGAGAGCTGTGACAACCCGCCCGTTCCCGGCCCGGACAGCAACAACATTCTGGCAGTACCTCTGCGCGGCAATCGCGTCGACCGCTTCGTGTGGAATGGTTCGACGCTGACCTTCGATCGCAATCTGATCATGTTGCACGCGTTTCAGAACGACGGCGCTCCGGCTCCGCCCGGGCAGGGAGACAGCGCGCAGGGACCGGCCGGCAATCACAACGGCGGCGTCATCCGCTTCGGACCCGACGGCAAGCTGTACATCATCATCGGCGACAACGGACGGCGCGGCTGGATGCAGAACCTCGAGCACGGTCCGACGCCGCCGACGGCCGACGATCAGTTCGGCGGACCGGAACCGGACAATGCGCACCTCACCGGCGTGATCCTGCGGCTGAATGACGACGGAACGACGCCGGCAGACAATCCCTTCGTCCGCGCCGGCGCGGCGATCGCCGCACGCGGGGCGATCGAGGCGGGCGAGAACGTGAAAAAGGTCTTCGCGTACGGCATCCGCAACTCCTTCGGGATGGCGTTCGATCCGAAGTCGGGCGGGCTCTGGATCCAGACGAACGGCGACGACAGCTTCGACGAGATCGAGCGAGTGGATGCGGGTTTGAACTCCGGCTGGATACAGATCATCGGGCCCTCCAGTCGGATCGCCCAGTTCAAGGGCATCGAGACGACATTCGGCGGGAAGAACCTGCAACAGCTTCGCTGGCCCCCGACGAACCTGGCCGACACGCAGGCGGAAGCGTTATCGCGGCTGTTCATGCTGCCGGGCGCGCACTACAGCGAACCGGAATTCAGCTGGCGATGGGCCGTTGCGCCCGCGGGCATCGGCTTCATGCGCGGCGGCGCGCTCGGCCCGCAGTACGACGGCGATCTCTTCGTCGGCGCGGCGCGCCCGACGCTCGAAAACGGGTATCTCTTCCGATTCAACCTGACCGGTAATCGCCGCAAGATCGGCGTCGACGATCCGCGGCTCGAGGACCGCGTCGCCGACAACAACGCGAAGTTCGACATCACGGAGAGCGAGAGCCTGCTGGCCGGCCGGAACTTCGGGGTTGGGACCGACGTGCAGACCGGCCCGAACGGCAACCTGTTCGTCGTCTCGCTGTCGAACGGCGCCGTCTACGAAGTGTTCAGGAGATAGTCTTCGGCACCGTGAGGCTCGATTGCGTGCTTGCTGCGGGCTCGATCAGCGAATGGTCGGGCCCGCCGCGCCGAGGATCCGGACGAGGTCTTCGATCTCGGCGCGTTATGATTCGCGACCATGTCCGACATCATCCGCGAGACCGGTAAGCGCTGCAGAAACTGGGGCAGATGGGGACCGGACGACGAACGCGGCACGCTGAATTACATCACGCCCGAGGCGATCGTCGAAGCGGCGCGGCTCGTCAGGCGCGGCGCCGTCTTCTCGCTTGCGATTCCGTTCGACGCGAAGGGACCGCAGATCGATCAGCCGCGGCGCTTCAATCCGATCCACCGCATGATGATCACCGGTCCCGACTGCACCACCGGCGCGATCAGGTTTCCCGGCGGCATCGGCTTCAGCGACGACATGGTGATCATGCCGCTGCAGTGCGCGACACAGTGGGACGCGCTGAGCCACTGCTTCGAGGACGGCCGCATGTACAACGGCTACGACGCCAACGAGGTCTCGAGCCGCGGCGCGAAGCGCAATGGCATCGACAAGGTCGCCAGCGGCGTCGCCGCGCGCGGCGTGCTGCTCGACATGCCGCGGGCGAAGGGCGTGAAATGGCTGGAGCCTGGCTATGCGATCAGCGCCGGCGATCTCGATGCGGCGGTGGCGGCGCAGCGCGTGACCATCCGGTCGGGCGATGCGTTGCTCGTACGTACCGGTCACATGACGCTCTGCAAGGACCGGGGCGGCTGGGGCAGCTACGCGGGCGGCGACGCGCCGGGGCTGTCATTTCACACGGCCGACTGGATCCATCAGCATCAGATCGCGGCCGTCGCGAGCGACACGTGGGGCATGGAAGTGCGGCCGAACGAGATCGCCGATTCGTTCCAGCCGCTCCACCAGGTGTGCATTCCGAACATGGGATTGACGATCGGCGAAATCTTCTTTCTCGACGATCTGGCGGAGGACTGCGCGCGCGACGGCGTGTACGAGTTCTTCTTCGTCGCTCCGCCGCTGCCGATCACCGGAGCGGTAGGATCGCCGATCAATCCGCTCGCAATCAAATGAAATCACCCGGAGCCGTTATCCTTGCGGCCCCCGAGACACGAAATCACGAGACCGAAGAATTCGCTAAGATGTCCTGCTGGTGAAAGAACTTTGTATCTTCGTGAACTTCGTGACATTCGGTCATGCCGGTTCACCGGCAGTGACCGGTATGCATTGCCCGCTGATATTACGCGCGTGGCCGCTGCAGAGAAACGCCGCCAGCGACGAGATGTCTTCGGCCGTGGCCATGCGGTGCAGCGGCGATCGCTCGACGAACGACTGCCGCATCCGCTCGACGTCGACGCCGCGCACTTCCGCCTGACCCTTGATCACGCGGTCGATGCGATCGCCTTCGACTGCGCCCGGCGCGATCGCGTTGACGGTGATGTTGTGGCGTCCGAGCTCGAGCGCCAGACCGTAGGTCATGCCGATCTGTCCGGCCTTCGCCGAGCAGTAGCCGATCCGGTACGCCAGCCCTCGCCGTCCCGCCATCGATGCGATATTGACGATCGCGCCGCCACCGGCCGCAATCATCGCCGGGACCGCGAAGCGGATGCACAGGTACGAGCTCGTGAGGCACGAGTTGACGGTGTAGTACCAGTCGTCGACCGTGTAGTCCTGAACCGGTTTCGTCGGGCCGCCGTCGCCGGCGTTGTTGACCAGCGTGTCGATTCGATCGAACGCCCGCAGCCCGGCGTCCACGATCGCCTTCGCCCCGGCTTCACTTCCGGCGTCAGCGACGACGGCGATTGCGCTCGCGCCGGCGCTCTTAATTGAGGCGGCGCTATTAATCAATGTTGCGGTCTCGTTGACGAGCGCCTCGGACCGGGCGGCGCAGACGACCTTCGCCCCCTCCCGCGCGAAGAGCTGGCTCATCACTCGGCCGATTCCCTTGCTCGCGCCGGTAATGATCGCAACGCGGCCGTCAAGCAGCTTCACGTCTCACTCGCCTTTCTCTCAACCAATCGCGCCCGATTGGCGCAGCCGTGCGATCTCGTCGTCTTTCATGCCGAGCATCTCGCGCAGGACGCTCTCGGTATGCTCGCCGACCAGCGGCGCGGGCCGGCGGACACCGCCTGGCGTTTCTGACATCCGCACCGGAGGCCCCACCATCCTGATTTGTCCCGCCACGGGATGCTCGCACTCGACGAGCGCGCCGCGCGCCGCCACCTGCGGGTGCTCGACGACGTGATCGATCCGGTTGATGGCGCCCATCGGGACGCCGGCCGGCAGCAGGATCGCCTCCCACTCCTCGTAGGTTCTCGTCAGAAACGCTTCCTGCAGCGCCGCGATGAGCGACAGGCGGTTGGTGTTGCGCTGCGCGTTGGTCGCGTATCGCGGATCGTCGGTCAACTGCGGGAGCCCGATGAGCGGACAAAACGTCTTCCACAGCTTGTCGCTGCCGACGCCGATCGCGATGTCCCGCGTTCGCGTGTGGAACGTCTGGTAGGGCAGCAGCATGCCGTACGCGGTACCCATCGGCTGCGGGACGACGCCGTCCGCGAAATACGCGCCGATCATCCCAGACAGAATGCCGAGCTGTCCTTCGAGCATCGAGACGTCCAGAAACTGTCCGCGTCCCGTTTTCTGCCGCGCGTGCAGCGCCGCCATGATGCCGAACGCGGCGTACATGCCCGCGGTCAGATCGGCGATCGACACGCCCGCGCGCACGCCGTGGCTGCCCGGATCGCCGGTGACGCTGATCATGCCGCTTTCCGCCTGGACGATGAGATCGAGCGCGGCGCGGTCGCGATAGGGACCGTCCTGGCCGAACCCGGAAATCGAACAGAAAATGATGCGCGGCTGCACCGTCCGCACGGCGCCGTAGTCGATGCCCAGCTTCGCCACCGTGCCGACGCGCATGTTCTCGAGGACGACGTCGGCGCGTTCCGCCAGGCGGAGAAACGTCCGTTTCCCTTCCGGGTGCTTCAGATCGAGCGCGACGCTCTTCTTGTTCCGATTGAGATTGACGAAGTAGGCCGACTCGTGGCCGTAGAACGGCGGTCCCCACGACCGCGAAATCTCGCCGGCGATCGGCTCGATCTTGACGACCTCCGCGCCGTAGTCTCCGAGCATGGTCGACGCAAACGGACCCGCGAGCGCATGCGAGAGATCGAGGACGACGAGATCGTCGAGGGCGAACATGCGCGGAGATTGTAGAATGGCTCTGATGCCTGATGCCGTCATTGTCTCCACCGCGCGCACGCCGCTCTGCAAAAGCTGGCGCGGCGCCTTCAATATCACTCACGGCGCCACGATGGGCGGCCACGCGCTCCGCCATGCGCTCGATCGCGCGGCGCTCGATCCCGCCGAGATCGAAGACGTGTTGATCGGCTGCGCCAATCCGGAAGGCGCAACCGGCCGCAACATCGCGCGGCAGATCGCCATCCGCGCCGGCTGTCCCGTCACGACCTCCGGCATGACGATCAACCGCTTCTGCTCCTCGGGGCTGCAGACGATCGCGATCGCGTCGCAGCGCGTCCTGAGCGGCGAGGGCGAGGTCTACGCCGCGGGCGGAGTCGAGTCCATCTCGTGCGTGCAGAACGAGATGAACACGCACATGCTGAACGAAGACTGGATCGTCGAGCACAAGCCGGAGCTCTATTGGCCGATGCAGACGGCGGAGTACGTGTCGAAGAAGTACGCTATCCCGCGCGAGCAGCAGGACCAGTACGGCGTGTGCAGTCAGCTGCGGGCCGCGGCCGCGCGGGCCGCGGGGAAGTTCGACGACGAGATCGTCCCGATGACCACGAAGATGAAAGCGGTCGACAAGAACACGGCCGCTGAATCGGTTCGGGAGGTGACGGTCTCGCAGGACGAAGGGATCCGCCCCGACACGACGCTCGAAGGCGTCGCGAAGATCAAGCCGGCGATCGAAGGGGGCGTCATCGCCGCCGGCAACGCCAGCCAGTTTTCAGACGGCGCCTCGGTCGCCATCGTCATGAGCGACAAGGCGGCGGCGACGAGAGGGCTGAAGCCGCTCGGCATCTTCCGCGGGTTCGCCGTTGCCGGCTGCGAGCCCAACGAGATGGGCATCGGTCCGGTGTTCGCCGTGCCGAAGCTGTTGAAGCAAACAGGCACGAAGATCGACGACATCGATCTCTGGGAACTCAACGAAGCGTTCGCCGTCCAGGTCATCTACTGCCGCGATCGCCTGGGCATCCCCGACGATCGGCTCAACGTCAACGGCGGCGCGATCGCGGTCGGCCATCCCTACGGGATGTCCGGCGCCCGCCTCGTCGGGCACGCGCTCATCGAAGGCAGACGCCGGCGCGCGAAGAAGGTCGTCGTCACGATGTGCATCGGCGGTGGCATGGGCGCCGCTGGCCTCTTCGAAGTCGCGTAGCCGCCCGTTACTTCACGACGGTCAGTGTCACGTCCACCTTCGTGACGATGCCCGTCACTTTGTCGACGGCGCTCGTGAACTGCGTCGTCTGACCGTCCTTCAGCACCATCGAATTCGTCGCGCGAAACGACCGGAAGGACGGCCGATCCGTGTTCGACGTCCGTACCTGATCCTCGGGATAGACCGAGGAATCATCGATCGTCAGGTCGACTCGGAAGCGCCCGTCATTGATCACGGCCGTCCCGCAATCGATGTTCGTGCCGATGTCGGTGTATTGGTACGACGTCAGCGGATTCACGCCGGCGCCGCCGGTCGCAATCGGCGTGAAGCTCGTCGACACGATCGGTACTCTCGTCCCCATGCGAAGGCTTCCGCCGCGGCCGGCATTCACCGACAGCATGTAGGGCATGCTGCTGATCTTCTTCTCGCCCTCGAAGCGCGAGATGACGACCTGCAGCTTGAGCGGTACCGGCGGCGTCGTGGCGGTGGAGTCAGCCGCCTTCTCCTGGGCGCGCGCGGCGCCGGTCGACGCGCCGACGACGAGCAAGGCAAGCGTGAGCGCCTGAATTCGTCTGGTCACCGTAACACTCCTTCTGCCCCGCTCCGCGTGCCGATGGGGTCGAGCACAATCGGGGCAATGTGGATATCGCCGACGGGTTCGGGTTCACCGTGAGACGGAACGACTGCGAGGAGCGGCGTCAGATCGATCCGGCCGTCGCGGACGCCTTCGAAGAACGCGCGAATAGCCCGCGCCTCGCGCGGATCGATGAGGATCTCGGGTTCGCCGGTTCCCGCGCGTTGCCCAACCGCCGCAGGCACGGACCGACCGAAGTGTCGGGTCCGGGCCGCCGCTCCGCCACGCGCTCCTGAAAGCGCCGCGCCACCTGTGTCTGGCAACATGCCGACGCCCTCGATCGATCGCGCCTGCAGCGGCACCGCGGTCGCCGGCGCAGGCGCGGCCCGCGGCGGGCGGGAGGCGATGAGGACCACGACCGCAACGGCGGCCAGCGCGCCGGCGGCGGCGACGATCCACGCGGCTGGCCATCCTGCCGGCGGCGGTTCGCTCGCGATCCGCTGGCGCACGCGCGCGGCGAACCCGGGCGATGGATCGACGCCGAGCACGCGCGCGATCTCGCGATCCAGCGCGGCGTCCGTCATCGCTGCTGACTGTTCATCGTGCATTGCAATTGCTCTCTCATCCGCGCTCGTGCCGTGAACATGCGCGACTTCACAGTACCCAGCGGCACATCGAGCAGACGCGCGACCTCGTTCAGATCGTGTTCTTCAATTCCGGCGAGGACGACGACGACGCGCAGCTTTTCCGGCAGGCGTCGATCGCCTCCCACAGACGCTGCGCCCGCTCGTGTTCGATGACGTGATCGGTGGTCGTCATGGTCGGCGCCTTCGTGGCGTGGATCGTCTCGCGCGTCGCCCGTCGACGGTCGGACCGCTGTCGATCGAGGGCGAGCCGCCACGTCATGCGCACGAGCCACGCGCGGAATCGATCGCGGTCGCGGAGCTGACGAAAGCTCCGATACGCTTTCGCGAAGGCGTCCTGCGCCACGTCTTCCGCATCCTCCCGCCGCCGCAGCACGCCGTACGCGATCCGGAACGCCAGGGTGGACGATTCGACCACGCGCCGTTCGAATTCCAACTCCAGCTCTGAATCCACGGCTACGAGGCGGCGCGGCAGCTCGTCGGCGAGCTCATGCATCGGCTCTGGCCATTCGTCATCAGGCAAGACGCCGCGGTCCCGGAATCGGTTCGTATTGGCCTTCCTGGCGTTTGGCGAGATCCGGCAGCACGATTCCAGACCTGCAGAAGATGACGACAACGTCGTGCGTCGCGCTCAAGCATTGACTTCCGCCGCCGACGGCGGTAGCTTCCTGCTTTCTGCTTCCAGGGTTTTCATAGTCGCCCGGCCGGCACTTTTTTCCATCGCTGGAGGACGGGCATGCGAAATCACGGGACCGCGACGATCATCGTGGCGCTTGGGTGTCTGCTCGCGCTGCCGGCGGCGGCGCGCGCGCAGAGCGCCATCGCAGGAGTAGTACGCGACGCGTCCGGGGCGGTGCTGCCGGGCGTCACCGTCGAGGCGTCGAGCGACGCGCTTATCGAGAAGACGCGATCGGTCGTCACCAACGGCCAGGGGCAGTACACGATCGTCGACCTGCGGCCGGGCGTCTACAGCCTGTCGTTCACGCTGGAGGGCTTCAGCCTGTTCAAGCGCGCCGGAATCGAGCTGCCGGCGAACTTCACCGCGACGATCAACGCCGAGTTGAAGGTG
>Ga0209058_1005340_pt1 | contig 10074 bp, 6 predicted proteins | sample GraSoiAngelo_147_FD_185904 | JGI IMG/M metagenome (GOLD analysis project Ga0209058, IMG submission 185904) | Grasslands soil microbial communities from the Angelo Coastal Reserve, California, USA - 14_1009_05_40cm (SPAdes) (version 2) | ecosystem: Environmental > Terrestrial > Soil > Grasslands ...
CATGCGATCGGACGGATCGAGGCTGAAGCGCGTGCGCCGCTCGCCGCCGTTGCGGTTCAGGCGGATGAGCTTTCGCGCCTGTGCGACCACCGCGCGCAGCTGGTCATCGCTGAGATCGCGGACGCGCGCCCACGGCGAGAGCTTCGCGAGGAACAGCGCCTCGACCTTGAAGACGTTGCCGATACCGGAGATGACGCTCTGATCGAGGAGCGCGGTCGCGATGTCGCGGTCCTGCTTCTCGCGGAGTCGGCGCAGCGCCTCGTCCACGTCGAAGTCATCGCGGATGATGTCCGGTCCCAGGCGACCGACGACGCGATGCAGCGCGAGCTCCTTCGCGGCGAGGAGCTCGACGATCGGCGGATGGAAGCACGGCGCGACGACGTTCGCGGTGCGGATGACGACGCGCGCCTCCTTCTCCGGCTGCCACCACCGTTCGCCTGGGCGATAGACGTGCCACGAGCCGCTCATCTTCATGTGCGTGTGCAGCACGACCTCATGCGGCGTGTCGAAGTGGATGAAGAGATGCTTGCCGTTCGATTCGATCGCCTTCACGGTGCTACCCACGATCTCATCGTCGCGGACCGCTGCGCTCACCTTCGGCGCCGTGATCTCGAAGCCGGTGACGACCTGACCAGCGAGTACGCGCCGCAATACCGTCGCGGCGCGGAAGATCGTGTCGCCTTCAGGCATGGGTCACGGATCGATCAGGCGCTGCGCTTGAGATAGCCCCGCGGCGTGCGCGCGAAGCCCGCGTCGCGCAGCGGCTCTGCCATGGGCGACTCGTCGATGGGCCGGCCGTCGACCTCGTCGATGAAGAACGGAGCCCCGTGCGCTCGTGCCGCCTCGCCCGCGAGGGCTCGCGCGATGAGCGTGCGCGTGCGCCCGGCGTCGACGGGCTCCTCTTCGACGAAGGTGAGCAGCGCGCGCTCGCCCCAGGGGACCGAGCGCGTACCCGACGATGACGGGCGATCCTTCGCGAGCCACGCGACGAGCCGCCCATCGGCAAGCACGACGAGCGCACCGGCGGTGCGCATCGGCTTTCGCCCCTCGTCGCGCTCTGGCCAATTCAGCGCCGCACCGTACGGGTTCGCGGGATCCGTCGCCGCGATCGTGAACACCGCCGGGTCCTCTCCTGGCTCGCGCATCGCGCGCAGGCGGTCGACGGCACCGGGCAGAGCGAACTGCGCTGCGCCGCGGCCGGCGACGAAGTACCCGCGCCGCACACGGCCGGCCTCCTCCATCGCCCGCAACACGCCATAGACCGCGGCGAAGCCCCCGTCGATCTCCTCCGCCTGGACGATCTCCCGCGTGATGACGCCGTGCCGATCGAGCAGCTGGCGGACGCGCGCGGTGAGCCGCTCCGTCGGCGTGAGCGAGGCATCTCCATAGGCGGATACCGGTGACCAGCGCCCCGCGAGCTCCGGGTCGATGCCGGTGTGCGACCCGCGGCGTCGCACGTTGCGTGAGGGCGTCGGGCGCAGCAGCGCGCGCACCGCGCCGAACGTGTCGTTCGTCACCTCGCCAGACCACACGAGATCCCACAGCGCGTCCTTGATCTCCGGCGCGAAGCCGCCCCCGAGCGCGGCTCGCAGTTGGGGGAAGAAGATCGCGCCGCGTTGGCGCAGCACTTCGCGGATGCGCTCGTGGGTCGTGCCCTCACGCGGTGTCGGGATGGGGATGAGGGACGCGTGCTCGGCGAGGTAGAGCGCGACGCGCCCGTCGCGCGTACCGAGCGCACCGGCGCCGACCCAGACGAGCGCGCCGGACGCGAGAAGCGCGTCGAGCTGGCCATCCTCATAACCCAGTAACCGCGAGGGCAGCACGCGCGACTCGAGATCGGACGCCGGGATGAGCGCGCCCTCGAGCTGCGCGATCGCATCGAGGAGCGCGGCCTCGCCGCTGCGCGGCGCATCGATGCCGTGCCACGCGACGGCAAAACGCGCCAGCGCACCCTGCTCAACCGGCTCGACCTCCTTGCGCAGCCGCGCGAGCGAGCGCTGCCGCAGCGTGCGCAGTACGCCGGCGTCGATCCACTCGCGGCCATGTCCGCCGGGACGGAACTCGCCCTCGACGACGGTGCCGACCACAGAGAGCTCGCCGAGCGCGCCCTGCACGAGCGCTGGGCCGACGCCGAGGCGACGCGCGAGGTCGCTGACCGTGAACGGACCGTGGGTGCGCGCGTAGCGGCGAGCGAGCGCGGCAAGTGGCCGCGCCTCGCCGATGAGGAACGCATCCGGAAGGCCTTGCGGCATCACGGAGCCGAGCGCGTCCCGGTATTTCGCGGCGTCCTCGGCGGCGATGAGGCGCGTTTCGTTCGCGACGTTCACGTTCACGACGCGGCGCTCCCGCGTCAGATCCTCGAGCCATTCGTCAACGTGCGCGCCCACGATCGTGCGCGCGGCGATCTCGTCGCGCGTGAGGTCGCCGAGGCGAAGCAGGAGCTCGTGCACGCCATCAGGGTGCTTCGCGTGACGCTCGGGATCGAGGTGTTGCAGCTGCAGCTCGAGCTCGGCGAGCACGTCGGCGTCGAGGAGCTCGCGCAACTCCGCCTCGCCGAGCAGTTGTCGCAGCTGCAGCGGATCGACGGTGAGCGCCTGCGCGCGGCGCTCGGCGAGTGGCGCGTCGCCCTCATAGATGAAGTTGCCGACGTACTCGAAGAGCAGCGCCGAGGCGAACGGCGACGGCGTGCGCGAGTCGACGGTCACGACGCGGATGTCGCGGCTGCGGATCTCGCGTAGCACTTCCAGGAGCGCGGGCATGTCGAAGACGTCCTGCAGACATTCGCGGTACGCCTCGAGGATCATCGGGAACGACGAGAAGCGCGCCGCGACCTGCAGCAGCTCGCCGGCGCGACGGCGCTGGTGCCAGAGCGGGGAGCGCTGGCCGGGATAGCGGCGTGGAAGCAGCAGCGCGCGGGCCGCGGCCTCGCGGAAGCGCGCGGCGAAGAGCGGCGTCTGGCTCAGGCGATCGATCACGAGCGCTTCAACGCGCTCGGGGTCGGGCAGCACGAGCTCAGCATCGGGCGGACGATCCGCCTCGGGGAAGCGGGCGACGATGCCGTCGTCGGTCCAGAGCACATCGATCTCGAGGTCCGATCGCTCCCGCACCATCGCGCCAATGGCCATCGCCCACGGCGCGTGCACCTTCCCGCCGAACGGCGTGAGCACGCAGACGCGCCAGTCCCCCACCTCATCGAGGTAGCGCTCGACGACGATCGTCTTGTCGTCGGGTGCCGCGCCCGCGGCGGCGATCTGATCGCGGAGGTACTCGAGCAGGTTCTTCGCCGCGAGCTCGTCAAGGTCGTGCCGTTCTTTGAGGAGGGCCGTCGCTTTCTCCGGCTCGGTTTCGCGCAGCGTGCGCGTGAGCGCGCCGATGGCGCGGCCGAACTCGAGCGGACGATTCGCCGTCTCGCCTTTCCAGAACGGCATCTTGCCGGGGACGCCGGGTGCCGGTGACACAAGGACGCGGTCATGCGTGATCTCCTCGACGCGCCACGTCGACGCGCCGAGGAGGAACGTCTCGCCCACGCGGGTCTCGAACACCATCTCCTCGTCGAGCTCGCCGACGCGTCCCTTCCCCGGCTCCGCGCCGACGAGGAACACGCCGTAGAGACCGCGGTCGGGGATCGTGCCTCCGGAGGTGAGCGCGACGCGCGCCGCGCCCTCGCGAGCGCGGATCGTGCCGGCGATGCGATCCCAGACGATGCGTGGTCGCAGCTCGACGAACTCGTCCGAGGGATAGCGGCCCGAGAGCATGTCGAGCACGTTCTCGAGCTGCGCGCGCGGGAGCTCCGCATAGGGCGCCGCGCCGTGGACGATCGACTCGAGCTCTTCGACGGTGATCGGGTCGCGTCCGACGATCGCGACGATCTGCTGCGCGAGCACATCGAGCGCGTTTCGGATGTAGCGCGATTCCTCGACCGCGCCCGCGTGCATCCGTTCGGTGAGCGCGGCCGAGGCGAGGAGGTCGCCGCGGTACTTCGGCAGGATGATGCCGGTCGACGGCGCGTCGACCTGATGTCCGGCGCGACCGATCCGCTGCATCGCGCTCGCGACCGACGGCGGCGTCTCGATCTGCACGACGAGATCGATCGCGCCCATGTCGATCCCGAGCTCGAGCGTGCTCGTGGCGACGAGGGCTCGGACGCGACCCGCCTTGAGGTCGTCCTCGATGCGCAGCCGCTGCTCGCGCGCGATGGAGCCGTGATGCGCGTGCGCGATCTCCTCCTCGGCGAGATCGTTCAGCGCGGCGGCGATGCGCTCCGCGAGGCGGCGGCTGTTGACGAAGATGAGCGTGCTGCGGTGCTGACGGACGAGCTCGAGCAGGCGCGGGTGGATCGCCGGCCAGATCGAGACGCGGCCGTCGGTCCGGCTCACGGGGCCAGAGCGGAACTCAAGCGGATCGCCGAGGCGCGCCATGTCCTCGACCGGCACCTCGACGGTGAGCTCAAGTGCCTTCCGGCTGCCCGCGTCGACGATGCGCACCGCTCGTGCCCCGCTCTCGCCGAACCCTCCGAGGAAGCGCGCGATCTCATCGAGCGGGCGCTGCGTCGCGGAGAGACCGATGCGCTGGAGGCCGGCGAGACGTTTCTCTCTCAATGCGGGAGCGACGAGGCGCTCGAGCCGCTCCAGCGTGAGCGCGAGGTGGGCGCCGCGCTTGGTCGACACCAGCGCGTGGATCTCGTCGACGATGACCGTCTCGACGTCCTTCAGGGCCGCGCCGGCGGACGACGAGAGCACGAGGTAGAGCGATTCCGGCGTCGTGATGAAGATGTCGGTCGGCGTCTTGCTGAAGCGCACGCGCTCCTTCGCCGGTGTGTCACCGGTCCGGATCGCGACGCTCGGCTCGCGTACCGGATGGCCGAGGCGCTCGGCGGCGTGACGGATCCCGGCGATCGGCGCGCGCAGGTTCCGCTCGACATCTACCGCAAGCGCCTTCAGCGGTGAGACATAGACGACGCGGCAGCCGCGCTGCGGTGACTGGACGAGCATGTCGATACTCGAGAGGAAGGCGGCCAGCGTTTTACCCGATCCCGTCGGCGCCATGAGGAGCGTGTTCTCGCCGCTCTTGATGACCGGCCAGGCTTGTGACTGCGCGCGCGTCGGCGCCGCGAACGAGGTGCGGAACCACTCACTGACGGCGGGATGGAACCGATCGAGCGCATCGCTCCCCACGCGTTGACGATAATCCGCGGCCGGACCGCGGACCGCATCGCGCGCGACGCTAGCGGAGCTTGTTCGCGAGGTCGGCGAGGCTACCGACGTCAAGGGTGCGCGACGAGATCTCGTACGTGACCCCGCGCTCGGTCCAGCGGATGACCGTGCTCCCGTGATCCGTCGACGCCATGGCGTAATAGCCGCGCACGCGGAACGCGGGATCGGGATCACCGCGGAGCGGCTGGACCGGATCGACGCCGGTCGGCGCCGCCACGCCGACGAGGTCACCGGTCGCGCGCAGACGGAATGTCGTGATCGACGCCGCGGTCGGGATGAGCCCGGTCTCTCCGTTGATGCCGGTGCGACGCACGATCGTCGCGATGTCGTCGGGCAGCGAGAGGTTGAGGTCTGGCGCGGGGCGCGCGCTCGCGAGGATCGACGGACCGCGCAGCGCCACCTTCTCGGCCGGCGCCGACAGCGACTGCGACACGAACGCGGGGATCGGATTGTCGATGCGGTCCTTTGACCAGTACGGCACGCTCGCGACGAAGGCGACGCCGAGCGCGGTCGCCGCGAGCGTGAGGAGGACCTCGAGCGATCGTCGGGTCGCGCGGATCTCTTCGCTGCTCACCGCATGTCATCCGCGATCTTGATGAGCTCGTCCGTCGAGCGGGTCGGGGACGACAGCCAGTAGAGGATCCCTTTCTCGCTCCACGAGATGACCGCAGGCCCCTCGACGGACGCGACGCCGGCGTAGCCGCGCACGGTGATGACCCGGCGCCACTCGAACGGCGCGGCCTCGTTCGCGAGACGCTCAGGCAGCAGGCCGAGGTCAACGTTCTTGGCGTCGGGCGGCAGCGCGAGCGGATGCAGCACCGTGCCACGCTGCACGACCGCCGACGACACGTTCACATCGGGGAAGACCGCGATCGGTACGGGCACAGGTGGAGCGGCCGGGCGGGCGAGCCAGACCGCGGCGGCGAACAGGGCGCTGGCGACGGCGAGGGCCGCGATGATGCCTCGGTCGTGTGCGGACCGCGTCGGGCGCCCTGACGCTCTATCGAGGTCGACGATCGCCGTACGCATTGCCCCGTTCCGTGAACGAATGCTCGCTCGCGATGCTAGTGGAGAGCACAATGACGGCCGGGCCGGACGAGGGGTTGAGAGACCGGCCGGGGAGGACCTCTATGTCACGCGTCCTGACGCTGTTCTTTGCTGCGGTGTTCGTCGCGACCGCTTGCGGTCAAACGCCGACGACGCCGAGCGCGTCCGCATCGGGCGCCGCGTCCGCCACGGCAGCCGCGATCACGCGCGGAGGGACGGTGATCGTCGCGATCTGGCAAGAGCCGTCGACGCTCGCAGCGCACTACCAGAACCAGACCGTGTCGGGCGTCGTCACGGACGGCGTCATCGAAGGTCTCGCGAGCACGACCAACGACGGCAACTACGTGCCCGTCCTCGCGCAAACCGTTCCCGACGTCGCGAATGGTGGCGTCGTCGTCAAGGGCACGAAGATGGATGTCACCTGGAAGCTGAAGCCGGGGATCAAGTGGTCCGACGGCGAGCCGCTCGACAGCTCGGACATCAAGTACACCTGGGACATCTGGATGAAGGATCCCAAGACGAACAACCGGACGGGGTTCGACCAGATCGAGTCGATCGACACGCCGGACGCGACGACCGCGATCGTGCACTACAAGGCGATCTACGCCCCGTACCCGCTGAACTTCGGGGCGCTGATGCCGCGGCACCTCCTCGAGAAGGAAGCCGACATCAGCAAGACGGATTACAACCGCAAGCCGCTGGGCACCGGCCCGTTCAAGGTCACCGACTTCAAGGCCGGCGACTCGATCACGCTCGAGAAGAACACGAACTACCGCGAGCAGGGCAAACCGTATCTCGACAAGATCATCTTCAAGAGTGTCCCCTCGAGCCAGGTCGCGCTCGCGCAACTGCAGGCGGGCGAGGTCCAGGCGATGTGGAACCTCACCGAAGCTCAGACGCCCGACGTCGAGAAGACGCAGGGACTAGCGCTGCAGGTCACGCCCGCGCCAACTGTCGAACGAATCGAGATCAACACCGCGCAGAACAGGGAGTACCCGGACCCGAACAGCACGCACCCCATCCTCGCTGACAGCGCGGTACGCAGGGCCCTCCTGTACGCGACGCCGAAGCAGCAGATCATCGACAAGCTCCTGTTCGGCAAGGCGAAACCCGGATCCTCGCCGGTCTCGCAGGGCTGGGCGAAGTACACCGGCACGCAGGAGGGATACGACCCCGCGAAGGCGAGCTCGACCCTCGAGGCCTCCTCGTGGGTCAAGGGTTCGGATGGCATCCGCACCAAGAACGGCGTGCGGTTATCGCTCACGTACGCGACGACGACCGGCGACCAGCTTCGTGAGCGCGTGCAGCAGGTGCTCGTCGACGAGTGGAAGGCCGTGGGCATCGAGGTCAAGATCCAGAACCAGCCGTCGAGCGTCCTGCTCTCCGGGTCGTGCACGGGCAAGGACCCGCGAAAGCTCGGCACGTTCGACCTCATCATGTATGCCTCGACCCCGAGCATCGATCCACACACGACGATCGCACCGCGCTACAGCAGCAAGGGCATCCCGACGCAGGCGGATTGCTCGGGACAGAACTACACGCGTTTCAAGAGTCCCGACGCGGATAAGGCCATCGATGAGGCCGGGTCCACCCTCGACCTCGAGAAGCGCAAGACCGCTTACAACACGGTGATGAAGCTGCTGAACGACGCGTACGTGATCATCTGGATGTACGACCGCGCACGGATCGACGCGCGCGTGACCGGCGTCCAGGGCTGGCAGCCCAACACGTGGGGCAACTTCACCTGGAACGTCTCCGATTGGTGGTTGAAGAAGTAGCCGCGGCGAGATAAGAGGCAGCGTCGCGTTGGGGCGATATGTCGTCCGCCGGCTGTTGCAGGCAGTGCCGCTCCTCCTTGCCATCAGCGTCGCGGCATTCGCGATCATCAAGGCGCAGCCCGGCGGGCCGCTCGCGGCATACGAGGGGAACCCCGATTTCACCGAGGCCGACCGAGTGCGCCTCGAGCACGCGTTCGGGCTCGATCAACCGCTGCCGCTGCAGTACCTGAATTGGCTGGGGAGCTTCCTGCGTCTCGACTGGGGTTACTCGTTCGCGAGCCATCAGCCCGTGCTCATGCTCATCGGCGAGCGCCTACCCAACACCCTCTATCTCATGGGCACGGTCTTCGTCGTCGTGCTCCTCGTCGCGATCCCGGTCGGCGTCCTCACCGCGGTGAAGCAGTACTCGTGGTTCGACCACATCGTCACCGGCACGATCTTCACGTTCCTCTCGACGCCGACGTTCTGGCTCGGCCTCCTGCTCATCATCGTGTTCGGCCTCCAGCTGCGATGGCTGCCTCTCGGTGGGATGCAAACGCTTGGCGCGTCCTTCGACGTGGGCGATCGCTTGAGACACCTCATCCTCCCCGTCGCGACGATCGCGCTCGTGCAGATGGGTTCGCACGTGCGCTTCCTCCGCGCGTCGATGCTCGAGACGATCGGCCAGGACTACATGCGCACCGCGCGCGCGAAAGGACTTGCGGAGCGGATCGTCATCATGCGTCACGCGCTGAAGAACGCCGCGATCCCGCTCGTCACGATCATCGCGCTCGACATGCCCGAGCTCTTCGTCGGTGCGCTCGTGACCGAGCAGATCTTCGGCTGGCCGGGCATGGGCCGGCTCTTCTGGGACGCGGCCACGCGCTCGGACTATCCCGTGCTCCAGGGGATCCTCGCCGTGTCGAGCAGCCTCATCGTCCTCGCGAATCTCTTCGCGGACGTCATGTACGGCTGGCTCGATCCGCGGATCCGGTTCTCCTGATGGCGACGACCTCCGTCACGGTCACCGCTGCCGCGCAGGATCTGCGTGGCGTCGCGCGCAGCCAGTGGCTCATGGCGTTCGAGCGCTTCCGCGCGCACCGCCCCGCCGTCCTCGGTGTCCTCGTGTTGAGCCTCCTCGCGATCGCGTGCGCAGCCGCGTCGCTCATCTCGCCGTACGACCCCGACAAGACGCAGCTGCTGTCGCTCTACGAGGCCCCGTCGCTGAGGCATCCGTTCGGCACCGACGACCTCGGTCGCGATCTCGCGACGCGCATCCTCTACGGGGGGCGCGTGTCCCTGACCATCGGTCTACTCGCGGTGACCGTCGCGATCACGGTCGGCACGCTCGTCGGCGTGCTCGCCGGCTACTACGGTGGATTTCTCGACAGTCTGCTGATGCGGTTCGTCGACGCGATGTACTCATTCCCGCGCCTGTTCCTGCTCATCCTCTTCGGCGTCTTCTTCAAGGGCATGACCGTCGGCGTGATCATCCTCGTCCTCGGTCTGCTGTCGTGGCTCACGACGTCGCGTCTCGTGCGCGCGACGTTCCTCTCGCTCAAACAGCGCGAGTTCGTCGAGGCAGCGCGCGGCGTGGGCGCGCGCGACCGGCGGATCATCTTCCGCCACATCCTGCCGAACTCGCTCGCGCCGATCATCGTCGCCGGGACGCTCGGTGTCGGCGCGGCGATCATCGCCGAGAGCACGCTCTCGTTCCTCGGCCTCGGCATCCAGCCACCGACTTCGTCGTGGGGCAACATGCTCAACCACGCGACCACCGATATGGATAAGGCGCCGTGGATCGCGTTCTTCCCGGGGTTCTTCATCTTCCTGGCGGTGATGTCGATCAACTTCATCGGCGACGGCCTTCGCGACGCGCTCGACCCGCGCCACGTCGTGCGCAAGACCTGACATCGCGCAGGAGCGTCAGACCGTTCGCGTGTAGATACGAAGCGACCACTCGAGGCGTGATGCGCCGCGATCGAGGATGTAGTCGATCGCCTGCGGCCCGTAGATGAATCCGAAGGTCTCGAGCGCCTCTTGCGGCGTGCTGTAGT
>Ga0209058_1005342_pt1 | contig 10071 bp, 8 predicted proteins | sample GraSoiAngelo_147_FD_185904 | JGI IMG/M metagenome (GOLD analysis project Ga0209058, IMG submission 185904) | Grasslands soil microbial communities from the Angelo Coastal Reserve, California, USA - 14_1009_05_40cm (SPAdes) (version 2) | ecosystem: Environmental > Terrestrial > Soil > Grasslands ...
GGTCACGTAGCGAAACCACTGGCCTAAGCCGATCGCGTCAAACAGCCCGACCATTTGCGGATCGCCGGAGAGCTTGAGGAAGCCGACCATCAGGAACATTCCCGCAGCGCCGATCTGCAAGATCCACAACCCAACGTTAATAATTTTCCCGGTCGAAGCGGACCCGAACCTTGACCCCGCGATCACTGTCTGTGACATAAACTAACCCTCCTAGTCTTGACTCATTTACTCTCTTCTTTGGTTTGTCCTAATGTGGCCGCCGCCCTATAGCCGATCTTCTTCAAGAGGCCGATGAGCGTCTCGCGCTCCGCCCTGCTCAGGGAGGCGGACGCGAGCCGTTCCAGGTCGGCGGCGTGATCGGCGTAGGCGCGGGTGATCAGCTTCCTGCCTTCCTTCGTCAAATGAACTATTCTCGCCCGCCGATCGGTGCCATGCGCGCGCCGCTCGACCAACCCCTTCGTCTCTAAGCGGTCGACGGCCACCGTGATCGAACCGCTCGTCAACATAACTTTCTTTCCGATCTCATTAACGGGCAGCGGCCCTTTGTGCAGCAGGGCTTCGAGCACCGCGAAGTCACTGGCACACATCTCCAACTCCGAGATGCTCTTTTCGGCGTAGGCCTGAGCCGCACGCGCCGCCTTCCACAACACCAGGAAAACGTGAACTCCACTGCCGCCCGTCAACGATTCAAGTTTGTGTTTATGTGCACTCATCCAGTTATCTTGAAGTCAAGATACTTAACATGAAGGCAGTTGTCAAGGGAGTCAGATAGGAAAGCCTGGGACCGCGACAGACCCCTTGCGAGATGCTGCCAAAATACTAGCCAAAGAGATTTGAAATCTTGAGATGCAAAGTAGACCAGGAAAGCCTGTCTCGCGCAAAGGCGCAAAGGACGCCAAGTTCGAAGAGAAAAGAATTTTCTTTGCGTTCTTCGCGTCTTGGCGGGATAAATGTTTTAGCGTTATTCGGTTGAAATTTCGAAGGTCAGAGTGTAAGAGTCTAAGGACGATTCATGCTCACGACTCAAGAGGAGATGAACATGGCACGACCCGAAAGAATTGGCCAATCGTTAGAATCGATCGAAGCATTGATCCATTACCTTGAGGAGGGCGAAAAACCGGCCAGCTACGGTGGCGTGAGAAAATCAGTGGCGGCCCAGAAGAAAAAGGGCAAATATCAAGAGCACAAAATGACGATTTACAACGCCCGCGCCATCGCCGATCAATTGTCCCTGGAGCGCGAAGGTTTCATTCTCGTCAGTCATGAAACCAAGATGCAAAACTTCGACGACGAGGACGAAATTCGCGACCTGTACTACAAGGAGACCGAGGAGCTGGTAAAACGGACCTCCGGCGCCAAACGGGTCGTGGTTTTTGATCACACCTTGCGCTCCGCCGACGAGGCAACGCGTGAAGAAAAACAGATCAGCGCGCCGGTGCGCCACGCCCACAATGACTACACCGATTGGTCCGGGCCGCAGCGCGTGCGCGACTTACTCCCCGACGAAGCAGAAGAGCTTCTCAAACACCGCTTTGCCATCGTCCAAACCTGGCGGCCGATCAATAAGCCCGTGCAGCGGGATCCGCTGGCGATTGCCGATGCGCGCAGCATCGGAACGAAGGAACTAGTCGCCAGCGCGCGGATTTACCCGGATCGGGTCGGCGAAACCGCTCACATGACTTTCAACCCCGACCATGTCTGGTACTATTTCCCCAACATGCAGCGTAATGAAGCGATCGTGTTCAAAACCTTTGAATCTGAAAGAGACGGTCGCGCCCGCTGGACCGCCCATTGTGCGTTCGATGATCCCACAAGTCCGCCGGACGCACCGCCGCGGGAAAGCATCGAAATGCGGACCCTGGCATTTTTCTAATCGTCACGCTCAAGGATCCACACCAACGAGAAAGGCCTGCGTCGCCGTAACGCAGGCCTTTCGTGGTCTTAGCCTATTGCTTGAAAAAAGCAATTAAGAGTCTTCGTCAAAAGACTCGTTTTTTTACCGTATCCAAAGTTATCGCTTGATGCCGTGCCGTTTCTTGAGAAACAGCAGCTAGGGTCAAGTCTAGAGTTGACTAGTCATTGTTGTAAGTACCGGCGAACCCGCCCCAAAACTAACTGGCAACTATCTAACTCCAGACTTGACCCCCAATTTCTCAATTTTTCTCGATATCAGCCGATAGCCGGGCCCGAAGAGTTGGGCGACGGCAGTCGCGTCCGATGGGTGTCCGGCCGGCCGGTGAGGCGCCAGCTTATGCTGGTACTGATTTCATCATCGCGCGGGACGGCCGGATTGCAGCCGTTTAGCAGATTACCCCATCAGCACTTCGCTGATCTGCACCACCGGCTGAATATTGGTATAGTTCGGCGCGTCCCCTTGGAGCTCGGCGGCGTGTGGAGCAAAAGCGGTTGCGAACACCTCAGCGGAGTCGAAGGTGGCGTGCACCATAGCCACGAAGGCCGCGGGCGACCTCGGCGTACTGCCGCCAATTCCGCGTGATACCCGAATGGTTTTCATCGCCGCGCCCATTCGTTTTTGAAATAGCGGAATGTGGGTCTTCAAGTAGTAGTCCATGTTGAATGTGCGGCCTTGGCCGGCCGGGTAGGCTACGGTGACTTCGATCATTTAATTCTCCTGTGCGGCTTAATAAGGCGTCGAACCATTCAGCCGCGCGGCTGCTAACCAGCTGTTACCCTCTTCGTTACTCATTGTTTTATTCGTTTATTAATACCGATCGATGGGCTTCGATTTGGGCTTGGTAATCCGCATCCCTTGTCGGGTAATATGCCTTCAATCCCTTCTCTCGGTTGGCGGCAAGTGAAGAACGGTCGACTTTTTTTAACCACAACCGAAGTTTCTCCTTCGTCGGATTGGTGCAGTAAACAGGAGATCCAGGCTGTTGCCGCCACGATTCAGCAATTGTTCCGGCGTCAACAGAATCGAAACCAATTCGATCAATGAGTTGAGCAACTATTTCTTTTGCCTTGGTATTGTCTCCAGAAATTGGAAGAGCGACACGATCTCTACTTCCAGCGGGACGTCCCGCCGCCATCAAAGCCTTTGAGGGAATCGTGTTGAGGACTTTGATCACGGGCCGCCCAATCTGCCTCTCAACCCACACACTTTCCGTGAGGCCATTTTCTAGTTCATCAATGCGGCCGTCGCGAAAGGGATAATAATTCCCAACATCAATAACAATGGTTTCTTTTCTTGCTTTGTTTAAAAGCCCTTTCGGTAGTTCTGGAATCGCCTTTTGAGGAACAACAAGGAAGAGCACATCGACATCCTGAACGACTTGTTCGAGTGAAACCGGTATTGCTCCCGTCTTCGCTCCGAGGTCTTTTAGTGACTCTGGGCCTCGTGCATTTGCCATTTTCACGCGATAACCTTGATCTCTTAATTTCCTGATAATCACTTCACCAATATTTCCAGGTCCGATCACGCCGATGTTCATAGCTTCTCCTTTTCCTTAGTGATGCCGGGTTCCCTGATTCGTGAGTTGGGTGGTGAGCGTTCACATTCGCGGTCAAGGGTCCCTGGCTTTAAGCCTCGCAAACGCCGGGCTGACGCAGTGTTAGCTACCCGCAATTTCCAACAACTCATTGGCGTGCAGCTTTGCCCAGTCCCGCAGCAACAACGGCTCGCGACCTAGAACTTTCTTTGTATCGTCTGCGACGCTTCCAATGTACGCCATTCTTCCGTGCTCGACCTCTCGGAACAATTCGATTCCTCCCTTTGCATACGCTGGTTCGAACGTTGAACCAGGCGGCAGCGCCATTTCCTTTAGGAAAAGGTCGAGGTCACGAACTGCTGCTGTGAACTTATGGCCGGTAGCCGCAGTTAGAGTTTCAGCCACTTGCTGCGGATCAAGTACGTCCGCTGAAAACCAATAGTCCTTTCCACTATGTTTTTCGGGCCCTTCCATGAGAATGGCAGCTGCAGCTTCTGCTACATCTTCCAGAGCAGTAAACCCAATAGGTTTGGAAGTGTATACGCTGTACAGACCTCCTTTGACCCGCCAGCCTGCCAGCAAATTCTGCATAAACATATTGGGATGCAAATTCGTCCATCCAGCGCCGCTGTCGCGAAGATATGCTTCGATCATCTGATGCCAGGCGAAAACCGTCGTGTAGGTGTCACGTTCTCGCGTAAATGCGCCCAGGTGCACAATGTGATTCACATCGTTTCGCTTGGCCGCATCAATCAGTGTTTTGCTTTGCACAAGCATGTCAACTGTATATCCAGTTACAAGAAAGATCCCCGTGACGTTTTTCAATGCCTCATCGAAGGTTCGTGGATCATCGAGATCGATGAAGCGTGATGCCCCAAACTGGTCTGCGAGCTCTTCCAGATTCGCTTTCCTTCGCGTCCCTACCGAAAGGCGTGCGTATTGTCTTCTTAAATTCTTTGCGACAAGTTTGCCTACTTGTCCTGTTACACCCAACACGAGCAGGTTGCTTGAAGTGTTCATTTGAATCTCCTTTCTACTGGTTTTCTTTTTGGGAATAGCGACCTAGCGCCAGTCGTGAGTCGTGGCCATTGTGAGCCCCGGCAATACGAGATGGAAGACTGCATGCCTGTAGGCGCTGATTGGATATCGAGTTGAGGTTCGTTGTTGCATATCCTGGCATGTGCATTCGGGCTTCCTCCGCTTGGTGAAGGGCCGTTTAGGAGGTTCAGTGATATATCAAAACAGACCCGGCAAAATTGTCGGCCAGTTGCCAACTTGGGCAACAAGCGCCGGAGAAGTGGCACGAACAGAATCGCCCATCACTTCCAGCCGCCGCCGAGAGCTTTATAGAGTTGAACCAAGCTCTGATATTCGTTGTTTCGCGCCTGCGCCAGCGTGAGTTCCGCTTGAAATAATGACCGCTGGCTGTCGAGAACCTCCAAATAAGTTGCCGTGCCGCCACGATAACGCATGAGAGAAACGTCGACCGATTCTTGAAGATCCTTGACCGTCTGCTCCTGGCGCTCACGGACTCCATGATATTTTTCATAGCCGATTAAGGCGTCAGAAACATCGCCGAACGCGCGCTGGATGGTTTGTTGGTAACTGATCAGAGCCTGCCGCTCTTGCGACTTCGCGTAGCGCAGATTGTTGCGCAAGGCGCCGCCCGTAAAGATCGGCTGCATCGCGGTTGCGGCGTAGCTTCCTACTCCAAGAGGGACCGGGATACTCGATCCAAGAAAGGCGCTATGTCCCCATGCCCCACCTCCGAAGCCGAGAAGCGATATTTGCGGGAAGAACATCGCCTTGGCCACGCCGATGTTGGCGTTCGCAGCAATCAAGTTGTGCTCGGCCTGGCGGATGTCAGGCCTGCGCTCGAGCAGGGCTGAAGTCAGCCCCGCCGGCAATTGTGGCAGCAGAGTCTCACTCCACTGCCAGCCGTTTGGGCTCGCGATTCCAAGGACAGTTCCGCGAGGTACGCTTTGCGGATAATTTCCCAAAAGGATATTGATTGCGTCCTCGGTCTGGCCGATTTGCCGCTCCAGGTCCGGAATCTGCGCGTTTGCTGTATCGAGCACTTGTCGAGCCTGAAGCACGTCGAGCCTCGTGCCCACACCGTGAGTGCGGCGCAGCTCGGTGAGCTCGACAGAATTCTCCTGGGTTTGCACTGTTTTCTTTGTGATCTGAAGCTGCAGGTCGAGATCGCGCAGCAGAAAGTAATTGCTCGCCACGTCGCTCACCAGTGTCAGAATCACGGTCTGCTTCGCGTCTTGGGTCGCGAGCAGTTGTGCCCGCGCCGCTTCGGTCGCGCGTCGATAGCGACCGAATAAATCGACTTGAAAGATTACGTCGGCAGCGAGCGAAAAAATGTTGGACTTGATGTTCTGTTCGGTCTTCCCGCCGCTGAAACTGGGGTCGACCGAGACCTGCGGAAACTGGTTGGAGCGCACAATACCAACCTGTGCTCTTGCGGCGTTGACGCGCTCGACCGCCAGTTGCAGATCGTAGTTCTGCTTCAGGGCTGTGCGGATCAGTTCCTGCAATTGGGAATCGTGGAACACTTGCCACCACGGCAGATCGGCGAACGATTCGGTTTGGGCTTGAGTCTGTTGAGAGTCGCTCGAGCCGTGAAACGCCGCAGGTGTCTGTACAACGGGCCGGTGATAGTTGGGGCCGACTGTGCAGGCAGACAGCAGCGCCGCAGCAGTGGAAATCGCAGTATAGTAGAAGACTCTCATATCAATCTCCTTGAGCCGGTGAAGGCAAAGGTTCCGTGCCGCTAGCGACTGATTTCGCGCCCGACAGTTTCTCGACCACAACGAAGATAGCGGGAACGAAAAACCTGCCGATGAACGTCTCGGCTACCATTCCCCCAATGACCGTAGTCCCGATGATCTGGCGCGCGATAGCGCCCGCGCCGGATGCCGTCCACAGCGGGACACAACCAAGAATGAAGGCGAATGAAGTCATCAACAGCGGGCGTAGCCGAAGTCGTGCCGCCTCGAGCGCGGCATCGGCCAGTGATCGGCCTTTTTCATATTCTTCCTTGGCAAAAGCGACAATCAGAATCGAATTCTTCGCGCCGAGGCCAATCAGCATCACCAAGCCGATTTGGTTGTAAACGTCGTTTTCGATCTGTACCATGTACGCGGGGAAAAGTGCACTGGCTACAATCCGCCGGAGCCAGAGTGCGGCGATGGCGCCGAAAACTGCTACGGGAGTGCTCAGCAGGACACTCCATGGCAGCGACCAGCTCTCATATAGCGCCGCGAGCACCATAAAAACGAAGAGCAGAGAGAATCCAAAGATCACCCATGAGGGAACACCTTGCCGCGCCTGCTGCTCCTCATACGACATGCCCATGTAGTCGAAACCCATCTCGCCGGGCATGGTTTGTTTGAAGACCTCTTCCAGGGCCGCCGTTGCCTGATCCGAGCTGTAGCCGGGGGCCGCGCTGCCGTTGATCTGCGCAGACCGGTACTCGTTATAGCGCATCGTGAACTCAGGGCCGGAGCGAGTCTCGAACCTTGCAAGCGCGGAGAGCGGTAGCGCCTCGCCCTGGTTATTGCGCACGTAAAACTGGCCTAGGTTTCCGGTATCTGCGCGGAAAGGCGCTTCGGACTCCACGTACACCTGCCAGGTACGGCCGAATTCGTTGTAGTAATTGACGAACAGGCCGCCCATGTAGGCTTGAACCGTGTTGTAGACATCGCTCAGAGCCACGCCTTGCTTCAGTGCCTTCTCGCGGTCCACCTGTATGAACTTTTGTGGCACACTCCGAATAAACGTCGAGCTGATCGCGCCGATCTCCGGACGCTTTCGGGCGGCCGCCATAAATTTGTCCAGATTGTTTGCCAGGAACTGGACATCCCGGCCGGCGCGATCCTCCAGTACAAACGTAAAACCGCCGGCCGTGCCTACACCTGGTATCGCGGGGGGCGAGAAGCTGAAGACGGTTCCAGCGGGAAGCCGGCTGAGTTCCTGGTTCAAACGCGCCTTGAGGGCTTGAAATTGTTCACCCTGCCCGTTGCGCTCACCCCAGGGCTTCAGACTAACCCAAAAGAACGCGTTGTAACTGGTCCGGACGAAGCTGATCAGGTTGAAGCCAATCACGCTGGTGGTGTACTCGACTCCCGGTGTATTTGCGAGAATCTGCTCCACCTGAGCCGCCGCGGCGCTGGTGCGTCCCTGTGACGCGGCATTCGGGAGCTGCATACTGATGTATAGATATCCCTGATCTTCATCGGGGAGGAAGCTTGAGGGCAGCCGGTTGATGAAGAAAACTCCGGCAATTAGGCAGGCGGCAAGCAGAGCCAGCACCAGAAAGCCTTTCCGAATCATGCCGCCGGACAGGCGCACGAAGCTGTGGGTGGAGCGCTCGAAATACCCATTGAATGCTCTGAAAAATTTGCCGAGGATTCCGCGGCGCTCGCCTTCGGCAGGCGGCCTGAGCAGTAAGCCCGCAAGAGCCGGGCTGAGCGTGAGCGCATTGAAAGCCGAGAGCAGAACCGATATAGCGATGGTCAGGGCGAATTGTTGGTAAAGTCTGCCTGTGATCCCCGGGATGAAGACGGTAGGCCCAAACACAGCAGCCAGAACCAAAGCAATGCCCACAACCGGCCCAGAGAGCTCTTCCATCGCCTTTCGAGCCGCGTCTTTGGGGGCGAGTCCCTCTTCAATGTGGCGTTGCACGCCTTCGACAACCACAATGGCATCGTCGACCACCAGGCCGATCGCCAGCACCAGGCCCAACATTGAAAGGGTATTGATGGAGAAGCCAAACAGCGGGAATAAAACAAAAGTGCCGATTAACGAAACGGGCACCGCCAGCGTTGGAATCAGGGTGGCGCGCCAATCCTGCAGGAATAGGTAGACCACAAAGATCACCAGCGCGAGAGCGATTACAAGGGTTTCGGTGATCTCCTTCATTCCTTCCGTAACCGGGAGTGTCTGGTCGAGCGAGATGGCGTAATCCATATCCTCGGGGAAGCGCTGCTTCATCTGAGCCATCAGCTTCCGAACGCCGGCCACGGTTTGAACCGCGTTGGATCCAGGCAACTGATAAACGGCAATTCCGGCCGCAGGTTTTCCGTTTAGCCGGCACATCATGCTGTAATCTTGGGTGCCCCGTTCCACGCGCGCCACATCTTTCACCCGAACCGTCCCGCCATTTGGCGTCTCGCGCACAATGACGTTGCCGAACTCCTCCGGGGTCGACAGACGGCCCTGGGCGAGCACTGCATAGGTGTATTGCTGATTCGCGGGAGCCGGCTCGCCTCCAACCTGCCCAGCCGGATTGACAGTGTTCTGGGCTTTTATCGCGTTTACAATATCGGTGACCGTGATGCCGAGCTTCGCCAATTGGTCAGGATTCACCCAGAGCCTCATCGCATACTGGCCTGCGCCGAAAACGATCGTCTGGCCGACGCCGTACAAGCGCGCGATGGGATCATTCAGGTTGATGTAGGCGTAGTTGGCAAGATAGGCAGCATCGTGCGTACCATGTGGCGAATTAACGGCGATCAGCATGAGCGGAGCGGTGGCCGACTTCTTGAGGGTGATACCGTAGCTGTTCACTTCGGGCGGCAACTGACCAGTGGCCAATTGCTCACGTGATTGCGTGAGCAACAGGTCCACGTTGGGATCAGTTTTGAGATCGAAATTGACGATCAATGTCGTTTGCTGGTTGAAAGTGGCGTTTAGGGAGTACATGTAGGTCATGTTGTCCACGCCGTTAATCTGCTGCTCGATCGGCACCGAGACCGCGTTTTCCAGGGTCTTTGCGTCAGCGCCGGGATAACTGGCTTGGAGCATGATCTGGGGTGGGGCGATGTTGGGAAACTGGGCTACCGGCAATCCCACCGCCATGATCACTCCGATAATTACCGTAAGAATTGCGATGACAATCGCTACAATTGGCCGCCGGATGAAGAAACTGGACATGTTCTGATTCCTTTCCTTCGCTGGTTACTGCGCTTGAACGTCGGTCTTGAATGCCTTGGTTTGCACGGGCGTTCCCGGTTTGAGGTTCTCCTGGCCTTCGACGATGACCCGTTCGCCGGCTTTTAGTCCGTCCTGGATCACCCACATTGTTCCTGTGCGGTCGCCAACCTGAACCGTTCGAACCGAGACCTTGCCATCGTTTCCGACAACGTCAACGACGTAGCTGCCCTGCTGCTCATTGACGGCAGCTTGAGGAATCAATAAGGCATTCCGCTGCACTCGCATCATGGCGCGTACCTTGCCATACTGTCCCGGCCGGAGAACGCTGCCGGGATTCGCGAAGAGCGCCGCCAATTGGATCGTACCCGTATTCTGATTCACCTGGCGATCCGCGAAATAAAATGTACCTTCGCGTGGATAGGTCGTACCGTCAGCCAGAATGAGCTGTAGCTTCCACTGCTCCGCCGTGGATCCCGAGAACTGTTTCCGTAGCGCCAGATATTCCTGCTCGCTGACACTGAAGTAGTCTCTGATGGGATCGAGCGTCGAAATGGTGGTTAGCGCTCCGCTGCTGGTGCTGACTAAATTGCCCACCTGCGCCTGGGCAATGCCGGCGATTCCATCGATCGGGGAAACGATGCGGGTGAAATTGAGGTTGATCGTTGCGGTTTCGACGGCG
>Ga0209058_1005345_pt1 | contig 10068 bp, 10 predicted proteins | sample GraSoiAngelo_147_FD_185904 | JGI IMG/M metagenome (GOLD analysis project Ga0209058, IMG submission 185904) | Grasslands soil microbial communities from the Angelo Coastal Reserve, California, USA - 14_1009_05_40cm (SPAdes) (version 2) | ecosystem: Environmental > Terrestrial > Soil > Grasslands ...
TCGCTCGAGTCGGCGCAGCAGAACGTCGACCTGGGAGTGCTGCGCTCGCTGGGCTCGAAGACCCTGATCGTCGGCGTGATCGACCTCGCCGACAACAGCGCGATCGAGCACGAGGACGTGGTGGTCAACCGGATCAAGAACGCCCTGCGCTTCGTCGATCCGCAGCGGCTGGTGGTGGCCCCCGACTGCGGCATGAAGTACCTGCCGCGGGAGAAGGCGTTCGGCAAGCTGAGCGTGATGGTCAGCGCCGCGGCGAAGGTCCGGGAAGGTTTGTAGTCTCCCCGCTAGCGGCGGACGATCTCTAACTCCGGACGCGGGTTGCGACCAGGGTCAGCTCCTCGATCGCCCGGCGCGCCAGCCTGACCGCGCGCGCGTACGCGGCTTTGCTCGGCGGTTTGCGGGTGCCTCGCAACGAGGCGTCGATGAACCTCTTCGCCTGCTCGGACGCGTCCTTGGCCACGGTCATCCTCCTTCGAGCTCCTTCCAGTAGCGGTCGATGATCAGCTCCGCGAACCACTCCGACCAGTATTTCTGCTTCAGCTTCTTCCGCGCAAGGTAGGCCCGGAACTCGGGCGTCACCTCCAGCTCCGCGATCAGCAAAGGCACCACGTCGTCGGGGCGGATCTCCTTGATGAAGGCATGGGTGGCGTTGAACGCGTGCCTCGCCTTGGCTTTCCACGACGGCGCGCCGTCGTCCAGCAGCGTCATGAGGCTCGCGTCCTTGAGGTCCTGCAGCTTCTTCTGCGTCAGGGCCACGGCGTCACTGCCACAGCACCATGCGCGTCGCCCAGACGGCGGCCGCGAAGACGGCGATCAGAAGGATCGCGAAGAGCGCGATCGCCCAGTCGTAGAGCGGCGCCGGCCCGCCGTTGATCAGCCAGAGCAGGCTGACCGCGACCGTGACCAGGCTGAGGGCGAAGGTCGCGAGCAGAGCCGTGCCGCTGATCCGGTACGGCCTCACTACCCCGGCGGGCACGCCGCCCGGATACGACTGGTAGGACGCGATGACCACGCCGAGGAAGACGAGGACGAATCCGCCGAGAGCCGCGGAGGAACCGAGGATGGCGATGACGATGTCCTTGGGCTCGATCAAATCGGGCCAAGAATAAAGAGACGAGGCCCGGGGTTACCGGGCCTCGTCCGCAGGGCTCACGCCCACACCCCTGATTTCCGGCGGGCTAACAGCCCGTCGCGGCTTGCTGGAAGATGCGATTTCCGGCGGCGTCCTTCACCTGGTTCAGGTCGCCCAAGAACGTGAAGCGCCCGACGCTCGGGTCGTGCTGCACGCTCTGCGTTTGCGGGTCCGAGCGCATGAACCACGGGAGGAAGACCTGGTCGGACGGGTGATACCTGTGCTCGCTGAACCTGTTGACGTCGAAGTTGTGCGAGCCGATGACGAAGCCAAGGCCGGCCACCGGGTCGGCCGTCTCCATCAGATCGCTGCAGCCGTACTGCATCGACCTGGCGACGAACCACGGCTGCACGGTGTTGGTGACGAAGGGGTCGACGGCCCACGAGACGATCTCATGACTGAGCGAGTGGATGTCCTGGATCGCCCACATGCGGTTGCGGCTGAAGAACCCGGTCGAGAGCCACGATCCCCACACGAACGTCTGCACCGGCTGGTTGCCGTCGGCGAGCACGTTGCCGTTCCCGTTGCCGGTGGCCGGGCCGGCGCCGTGGGCGCCGACCACGACGGTCCCCAGGGTGCCGTCCGTGGTGACCAGGACGTCGTAGGTAAGGAAGAGCGCCAGCCTGGTCGGGTCGAGGTAGTTCAGGCGGCCCAACTGGTTCTGGATCCGGGTCCGGAACCACTTCATGTCAAGGTTGGCCATCGTCACGCCGACGGGGCTGGTCACGATCGTGCCCTGATCGTCGGGGACGTTGATCGAGACCGGATCGTGGACGGCGGGGTCGAGGACCAGGTGGTAGAAGGGGCTGCCGATCTTGTTGAACTGGGCGCGCATCGTTGCGTCCAGCAGCTGCACACCTGAGTTGCCGGGGGAGAGGCTGCCGCCTGGTCCGGGGCCGCCCAACGCGTTGGAGGCAGCTGCCGTCGAAACGTAGGAATAAGGCACCGTCGCAGGGCCCGTGCTCGTCTGAACAGTGAAGCTGGTCGAGAAGAGCGGCGAGGCAAGCACCGCGTTCGTGATCTGCGAGCCGTTGAACTCGTGCCCCGCGACGGTCACGTTCAGCGGGATGATGTCGACGCCGATCACGGCCGACCCGTCGGTGCTCGGGTCGGCGCCGACCATGTTGTATCGATAGGTCACACCGTTGTCACCGTTGGTGGTCTCGCTCGACCAGTGGCGAATCGTGCGCGACGTCGGGAGCGGAGCGGCCCCCCCGAAGTCGGCCCCCGTAATGGTCGCGTCGATACCCTCGTCTGGGATCTCTGCCGGGTCGTCGTCCGCCGCGACAGCGATGGAGGCAAGAAGGGCGGCCGCCATCGCGGCCCCCAGGGCCGAAGAAGACACGCGGAAATATCGATTTGGCGCGAACGAGCGGCCCACTTTCAGAACACCCCTTCTGACGGCGATCTCGCCAAGTTTGGCGGGCTGGACTCGATAGTAGCGAGGCCATGACCGGGCGCCACAAATTAAGGAAAAATTCTTGTCAGCCGAGATCGATTTGATCAGTTTTGGATGAAATTGAAGAGGCCCGGTCGCCCGGGCCTCTCCAGCGGGGCTCCCGCCCCCTCCCCTAACCTCGCCAGGTCAGCCGGCGTTCACCTGCGTGATCCGGGTGGCCCAGTTGGCAAACGCTGTCCGCGTCCCGCCGCAGCTCGCGCCGGTGGCCAGCCAGGTGCTCAGGTTGCACGTCTGGGCGATGTACTCGGAGGCGAGCCAGATGTTCGCTCCATCGACGACGGCAGCGCCGTAGTCGCCCCAGCGCGGCCGGGCCGGGTTCGGGGCGTTGAAGACCGCCGTGCCGCTGAAGCCGTCAGCTGGGCCCGCCCCTTGAGCCGCGACCTGCACGGTGCCCACGCCGTTCGCGTCGATCGAGGCGAACGCGGCGCTAGGGAAGAACGTTCGGCCAACGAGCGTGAACGCCATCACGCCCTTGCCGTCCGGCCTCACCGCGATGGCCGGGTAGATGACGTTGTTCTGGCTGACGGCCAGGTAACCATTGTTGACCAGGGCTGGGCCGCCGCCGGCCTTGGGGTTGACGACGAACCACTCGATGCCGGCACGCGTGTTGGCCGAGGAGTTGACCGCGGTGTCGAGCGCGCCCCAGAGCCGTCCGTTGGCGAAGACGACCTGCTGCATGCGGGTGTCGTTGCTGTCGAGGTCGTACTCGTGCTCCGGCGCGAACGGGTCAGGAACGCCGAGCAGGAAGTTGGTCGCGCACGACTTCATGTTCAAGCAGTCGATAAGCGGCGTCGGGCCGACCTTCTGCTCCGAGCGCGGCGGCACGACGTAGAGGCCGACGCCCAGGGTGGCGTGGGTCAGGCTGAGGTTGGGGGTGGAGCTCAGCGAGGACGTGTGCGCGAGCGTCCACACGAGGAGCTGGTTCGAGCGGCGCGGTCCGGGTGTGGATCCGTTGCCATGCGCCTCGTCCGCCGCGTTCGAGCTCATGAAGTACTCGGTGCCGCCGGCGGTGTTGTCGAAGATGCCCGCCGGGGCGGTGGCCGGCCAGATCGTGAAGCCGGAGTTGCCGTTGTCCATCCCGTGGGTGTCGATCTGAGTCACTCCCACGCTGCCGCCACCGGCGACAAGCGCGGCCTTGGAGAAGGCGTAGATCTGCGCGCCGTGAAAGTCGTTGCCGAACAGCGAGTACTCGTTGGTCGTGACGTAGACGCCGTTGGCGTCCGCGCCGAGGTGCGGGTAGTCGCCGATGCAGGCGTTCTTGAACGTAGGCGCGATCGTTGGCGGCGGGCTGCCGAAAGGCGGAATGCCGGTGCACCCGTGGTTCGGCGTGCCGTTGTTGCCGTCGTCCTGGATCTGGACGCGGAAGACGGTCCACGTGCCGGTCGGGTCGCCGGTGTCGCTGACCGCGAGGTCGATGTGGTTGGCGCCGGTGAAGTCACCTGTGGAGGGGAACACCTCGAGCGTCAGCACGTCGGCGAACCAGCGGTTGCTCGCCGAGTCGTAAATGCAGCTCGGGTCGGTGACAAACGGACCGACCAGGCCCGTCGTGCGGTTGAACTGCGCCGGGTAGCCGAAGAACGTGTTCAGGTCTTCTGTGGCCTTCACGGTTGCACCCGACGGCGAATAGATCTTCAGGACGTCGTTGATGATCTCCATCACAAAGCCGTTGCCCACGCACAGGCCCTGGTCGGGCGGCTCGAGAGAGAACTGGTTGCCGCCGTTGGCAAGGCGCTGGTTGCGGTGGTTCAGGCCGTCGAACGTGCTCAGCACCGTCAGCGGACCGCTGCTGGAGACGCCGACGCCGGCGGCGACTGGTGCGCCAGTGACGTCGGGGGCCCCATGCTGGATCGACCGGCTGCGGTTGACCCCGTTGTTGTTGTGGGAGCTGGCGTTGCCGGATGCCTCACCGATCGCAGGCCCGAGCTCAGGCTGCTGCACGCCGAGGTCGTTTCCGGTGGGCGTGGGGTTGACCGCGGTCTTGCCCGCGGCCGGCACCTGGCGGGTCGTCCCCGCCGCGCCTGTCGCGCCCACGGCCGGAACGACCACCACGGCCGAGGCACAAAGCGCGGCGGCGACCGCGAGGACGGGAATGCCGAATCTGCGCTGAGTCATACGCGAACACCCCTCATTCGAACAAGCCTTTGTGGGCACTGCCCGCGGGGCCCCCCGCGAGGCTCAGGCATCCTAGCCTCTTCAGGTTGGAGGCGCAAATACTGAAGCTGGGGACATCCCTGTGCCTTCCGCTACGCTCATCAAGGCGCGCCGCCGTAGCTCAATTGGCAGAGCAGCTGTTTTGTAAACAGCAGGTTACGGGTTCGATTCCTGTCGGCGGCTCCGGCGCGCCGTGGAGGCGGCAGGATTCCCCGCATCTGCCGGCTCACGCGGGCTTGCGCGGAGCGGATAACCCGCATTTGCCGGCACGCACGTAGATGCGATGATCGCTGGCGGAGGGACGAGATTGAACGCATCCGACAGAGCCGGGCTGATGGCGCAGTACCGCGATGGTTATCAGGTAGTCATAGAGGCGCTAGCAGGGATCACCGAGGACGAGCTCGACCTCGCCGCCGACGGCGGTTGGACGCCGCGCCAGATCGCACACCACCTAGCCGACAGCGAGATGATGTCGGCGGTCCGGATCCGGCGCCTTCTGGCCGAGACCAAACCGGTGATCCACGGCTACGACGAGAAGGCTTTCGCGGAGCGCCTCACCGCCGACCGTCCGATCGAGCCATCGCTGGAGGCGATGCGCTGGGCGCGCGAGACATGCGGGCAGCTGCTCGACCGCATGACCGACGCCGACTGGCGGATCGCCGGCACGCACACCGAGAGCGGCCGGTACACGACCGAGGACTGGCTCAGGATCTACGCCGCGCATGCCCACGAGCACGCGGACCAGATCCGCCGCGCGCGCGGGCGAGCCTAGAGATGGCGACCACCCAGTCTCTGCAGGAGGCCGCCATCGCCCTCGCGCAGTCGCGCCGCCACAAAGACCTCGAGGACCTGGTCGAGGAGCTGCGCATACCTTCCATAAGCACTCTTCCCGAGCGCCGCGAGGACTGCCTGCGGAACGCGCGCTGGCTGCGCGACCGATTCGTCGCGATGGACATGAAGACCGAGATCGTCGACGTCCGCGAGGGCGGGCTGCCGGTCGTGATGGCGGAGTGGAACGGCCGGCCTGGCCAGCCGCACCTCACGATCTACGGCCACTACGACGTCCAGCCGGTCGACCCGGTGGACGAATGGACCTCGCCGCCCTTCGAGCCCGAGGTCCGCGACGGCCACCTGTACGCCCGCGGCGCCGCCGACAACAAGGGCAACCACATGACGACGGTGAAGGCCGTCGAGCACCTCTTCGCGTCGGGCGGTTCGCCCATCAACCTGCGCTTTCTCCTCGAGGGCGAGGAGGAGATCACCGGGCCCTCGCTGCCCCAGCTCCTGCGCGCACGCGGGTCGTCGTTGAAGACCGACTCCGTCCTGATCTGGGACAGCGGGATGGACGAGGAGGGCAACCCGACGCTCGCGACCGCGCTGCGCGGAATTCTGTACACGGAGCTGCGCGCGAAAGGCCCGGCTGTCGACGTCCACTCGGGGACGTACGGCGGTGTGGCGCCGAACCCGATCAACACGCTTGCGCGGGTGATCGGGGAGCTCAAGGACCGCGACGGGCACGTGACCGTGCCGGGCTTTTACGACGCGGTGCGCGAGCCGGGCGCCGACGAGCTCGCGGAGTGGAAGAAGAAGGACGCGCGCTACTCGGCGGACATCCTGCGTATGACGGGGGCCAAGTCCCTCGAGGGCGAGGAAGGATTCCTTGCCCTGGCGCGCGCCGGCGGCCGGCCGACGCTGGACGCCAACGGGTTCATCGGCGGCTTCACCGGCAAGGGCGCGAAGACGGTGATCCCCGCAGAGGCCTCGGCCAAAGTGTCAATGCGCCTGGTGCCGGACCAGGACTGGAAGGCGATCCTCGCGGCCTACGAGAAACACGTCGCGGCGCTCAGCACGCCCGGCGTGGAGATTACGGTGGAGTTGATCGGCTCCGCGCCACCCGTGCTTTGCGGCGTCGACCACGAGGCGGCACGGGCGCTGCGGGCCGCGTATGGGGAGGCGTTCGGCCGCCAGACGGCGCTGATTCGGGTCGGGGGCTCCATCCCGGTCGCGGTGGACTTCCAGGAGGCGGTCGGGGCGCCGCTGGTGATCAGCGGGATCGCACAGGCGGACTGCGCCATCCACTCCCCGAACGAGCACCTGCTGATCGACAACTATCACCGTGGGATCGAGGCGGTGATCCGGTTCATCTGCGGGCTCGCCCAGTAACCCCTCGCCGTATCGGGTCTGCAGATACACCCCTTCCGACCCGGCCCTCGCGAGCTGCCCGGCCCGCGGGGGCCCTACGTTGGGATCAGCTCGAAGACGGCGGTCTCGCCCATGGTCAGCGGCTCGCCAGGTTTGGACGGCTTGACGTAGCTCCCGTACTTTTCGCGCGCGAGCTGGGAAGTCCGGCGCGCCTCGTCCGGATCGGTCACGTGTCGCGGCCTGACCTCGACGCCGCGGCCGCCAAGGCGGAGCGTGGCCTTGCCGTTGGCCATCAGGTTCTGGGGCCACTGCCGCCCCATCCCCTGGCCGGAGCGGACGTAGATGTGCTCGCCGTCGGTGGCGATCCAGATGGTGACGCGCCGCGCCTTGCCCGAACGGCGCCCGGTCGTGGTCAGCGACACCTCGCGCTGGTCGCGCGCCGCCTGGAGGTCGGCGGCGCTGAAACCGCCGCTCAATCCGCTACCATCGCGCACGCCATGTCGGGGCGGGGACTTCGAGCTCTTGGCGGTTTGCTCGCCGTGGTAGTGGCGCTCGCATCCCTCCTTTATATGTGGGGTGGACGGTCTGCATTCCCCGCGCCGCGGTTCGAACGCATGACGACGCATTCGGTTCCCGTCCGCAGCGCGGGGCCGGTAGACAACCAGGGCCACCTCTACGTCCTCGACGGCTGGGGCGGCGTCCACCCGGTGGGCTCGTCCCCGGCGCTGTCCACGAGCGCTTCGTGGCCGAACAAGGACATCGCCTTCAGCCTCGCCTTGTTCCCCGATGGGACCGGCGGATACGTGATGGACGGCTGGGGCGGACTGCACCCGCTGGGTGTCGCGCCGGCCCTGGAGAGCGGCGTGTACTGGCCGGGATGGATCGGCGCGCGCGAGATCGTGATGGCGCCGTGGTCGTCTGCGGGCCGGCCTGCGGGCTACCTCCTGGACGCGGACGGAGGCATCCACGCGTTTGGCGGAGCGCCGGCAGTGACGGCGTCCGTGACGTGGCCCGCCCAGGGGATCGCGCGCGGGATGGTGCTCATGGCCTCGAGCACGCCCACCAGGGTGCGGGGCTACACGCTCGACGGCTTCGGGGGCGTCCACCCGTTCGGCGGCGCGCCGGCGGTGCTGGGCAACAAGCGCTTTGCCGACGACGTGGCGCGTGGGATCGTGCTGGTGGACCGGCAGGGCGGCGTGTTCGTGCAGGGGTACACACTCGATTACTCGGGCGGGCTGCACCCGTTCGGCGGCGCGCCTCCGCTTACGCCTTCTGCGACCTGGGCGGGGCGTGACATGGCCGACTCGCTTGTCGCGTGGACGGCGGCGCCCGGCGGGTCCCCGGGCGGGTGGGTGCTCGACCGGTCGGGCGGCGTGCACGCGTGGGGCAGCGCGCCGGTGGTGCGTCCGTCGCTGGAGTGGCCGGGCTGGGACATCGCGCGCGGGCTCGCGGGCGCGGGAAGCGGCGCGGGCTCTACCGAGCGCTTGATCCTCGAGCCGCAGCCTCTGCGCGACGCGTGGGGCGCCTACTACAACCAGCGGGACACGCGCTGGGCCTCGATCGACGTCGGCGGGACGTTCCCGGTGTGGAAGATCGGTTGCCTGGTGTCAGACCTGGCGATGGTGTACTCGCACTTTGGGTTCTCGTCCGTGACCCCGGCTTCGATCGCAGCGCATGGCGGGTGGTTCGACGCGAGCGGCGCGATCTTCAACTCCGCCCTGAACGTACCCGGGCACCGAACCGTGATGGTGATGGATCCGAGCCCGGAGTGGATCCGGGCGCAGGTGGGGACCGGACACCCGGTGATCGTGGGTATGAACCTGCCCTCGGGTGGAACGCACTTCGTGACGCTGACGGGATTGAACGGCGCCTCCGACTACTGGGTGAACGACCCGTGGGAGCAGAACGCGATGCACGTGGCGTTCGCGGGCGATTGGTTCACGCGCGGGCCGATCTACGAAGCAATCGCGTTCATCTGAGCGCTTGCGTGAACTGGTTGCACTTGTGCCTGTTGCCACAGCGCACGTGTGACAACTGGTTGCACTTGAGGGCCTTCACAGGCTGGGTTGGTTTTGGGCGCAGGCTCAGGCAACATCGTTGGCGATGGATGCGTTGGCGGAGCTTATCGCGCTGCGTCGCAGACTGCCGTATGAGGCGGTCTTTGCCTGCAGGACGGCGGCGTGGGTTCATGCACTTGAAGCGCAGCTGATCCATCCTGTCGAGGTCATAGTGCCCGCTGACGCGAGCATCAGGTCCCGACAGGGGTTGACAGTGCGGCGATCCAATCTCAGTCCTCACGAGGTGACTACTGTCCACGGCCTACCGGCGACGAGCCTGCACAGGACGCTGCGCGACCTCAGCCTGTTCTACGCGCCGGTTGAAGCACTTGTTGCGATCGATGCGGCTGTGTACAAGAAGCTCACAGACAAGGGCAGGTTGTTGGCCGACCCGGCGACCGCGAGAGGCCGGCGAGGCTCAGCGCGGTTGCGCCGGCTCGTGGAGCTCGCGGAACCTGCCGAATCTGCGATGGAGACTCGTCTGAGGTGGATTCTCCACTGTGCGAGGCTGGCAAAGCCCCAGGTGCAAGCCAACCTTTACGACAACAACGGGCGGTTTCTCGGAAGGGCCGACCTGTACTACCCATCTGCCCGCCTGGGGATCGAGTACGACGGCGGCAACCACCGCGACCGGCTGGTGGCCGATGACCGTCGCCAGAACCTCCTTGCCAACGCGGGGTTTCGCATTCTCCGCTTCACCGCGATCGACATCTACCAGCGTGCTGACGCCGTCGAGTCGCTGGTCAGGACTGCGCTTGGACCAAGACGTCGAGTCGCTTAGGTCACATCTGTGCCGGCTGACGCCAGACCGCGCCCTCACCACGCTGGACGAGGCCGTCGGATTTCTGGCCGAGAGGGGCATGCTCACCCGCATGCCGGACTGCGCGCTCCCAAGCCTGTTCGCCGCGTGCCACGAAGCGCCCGCCAACCCGGCGGGCCGCGGTTTCGATCTGTGGCCGAAGACGAAGTGGATCTGGTCGTTCCAGCTGACTCGCGGTCCGGAGGCCCTGCTCACCAAGCTGCACCGCGGTAAGTCGCTGTACCTCTCGATGTCGACGGCGCGTGCGGTCGACCCGCTCGTCAGGCAGACCATCGACTCCGCCGATGGCGACGACGCAGTGCTGCTG
>Ga0209058_1005349_pt1 | contig 10063 bp, 8 predicted proteins | sample GraSoiAngelo_147_FD_185904 | JGI IMG/M metagenome (GOLD analysis project Ga0209058, IMG submission 185904) | Grasslands soil microbial communities from the Angelo Coastal Reserve, California, USA - 14_1009_05_40cm (SPAdes) (version 2) | ecosystem: Environmental > Terrestrial > Soil > Grasslands ...
TCTCGCGCGTGCGTTCGGCGACGGAGTACGAGATGACGCCGTAGACGCCGACGGCGGTCATGACGAGCGCCACGGCGCCGAAGAGCTCGAGGAGGATCGCGACGAACCGCCGCGCGCCGACCGATCGCGCGACCAGGGTCCGCATCGCATCGACGCGGTAGACGGGCACGTCGGTCGCGGCGGACCAGATCGCTTGGCGCGCCGCCGGCGCGAGCAGGCCGAAATCGCTCGCCGATCGCATCACGACGGTGAGAAACGAGTCGGTCAGCTGCGCCTGCGCGGTGTACATCTGCAGCGTCGGCGGCGCCGCCAGCGCGACATGCCGCACGTCGCCGACGATGCCGACGATCGTGTACATCGGGCCGTCGCTTCCGCCGATCCGGACGTGCTGACCGATCGGATCGCCGTTCGGCCAGACCGTCCGCGCGGTGCGATCGCCGATGACCATCACCGGTTCGGTGCTGGCGCGATCCGCATCGGTAATCAATCGTCCTCGCCGAAGCGGAATCCGCATGACTGCGAAGTAGGTCGGCGTCACCGAGTACCGCTCGACGAATGGATCGTCGGGCGTCACCGGCCTTCCTTCGACGTGCAGACCCCAGCGATCGACGTTGCCTGCGAGCGGGATTTGACCCGCGAGCGCAACGGACTCGACGCCCGGCAGGCGTCGAAGCGCGGCGAGCATTTCATCGCCCTTCGCGACGACCGCCTCGTTCTTCGCGTACGCCTTGCCCACCATCGAGATCTGCATCGTGAGCACGTGATCGGGATCGAACCCGGGATCGACGCCGAGGAGCCGGCCGACGCTTTTGATCATCAACCCGGCACCGGCCAGCAGGACGACGGCGAGCGCGACGTTGGCGGCAATCAGGAGCCGGCGTGCGACCGACGTCGGGTTCGCCGCGCTGTGACGCGCTTCGGCGCGCAGCGTCGTCTGAAGATCGACGCGCGAGGCTCGGAGCGCCGGCGCAAGACCGAATACCACGGTGGTGCCGAAGGAAACGGCCAGGGCGAAGATGACGACGGCGACGTCGACGCGCGCCGTGGCGAGACGCGCGATGGGTACCGGCGACAAGTCGGCGACGAGCGGCACGACCGCGGCCGCGAGCGCGATGCCGGCGAGACCGCCGAGCCACGCGACGAGCGAGCTCTCGACGAGCAGCTGCCGCACGATGCGGCCGCGGCTCGCGCCGAGCGCAGTCCGCAGCGCGAGATCGCGCTCGCGATCGGCGACGCGTGCGAGCAGAAGGCTCGCGACGTTGGCCGCCGCGATCAGCAGCACGATCGCCACGGCGCCCATCAACGCGAAGAGCGGCGCGCGAACGTTTCCGGCGAGCTCGTCGGCGAGAGGCGTCACGGCGATGGCAGTCGCGGCGCCGTACTCGGCAGGATGCTCGCGGCGGAGGGCAGCGTGGACGCCGTTGACGTCGACGAGCGCCGCGCCGATCGCCGTGTCCGGCTCGAGCCGGGCGATCGCCTTCAGGTGCTGGCAGCTGCGGCACGCGAATGGCTGCGACCGGTCGTAGCCGAGGAGCGCCCACATCTGCGCAGGTTCGTAGAAATGCTCCGAGATGATCGGCGCGAACGACGGCGGCATCACGCCGCCAACCGTGTACGGCTGATCGTTCATCGTTACGACGCGGCCGATGACCGCCGGATCGGCGTTGAACCGCCGCCGCCACAGGCCGTCGCTCAGTATCAGCACGTGCCATCCGGCCGGCGTGTCGTCGGCGGCGGCGAAGTCGCGTCCCAGCGCCGGAGCGACGCCGAGCGTGCGCAAGAAGTTCGCCGACACGCGCATCGCGATGAGCGTCGGATACCACGATCGGATGATCGCGATCTCGTCGAATGCGTGCGTCCGTTCGCGCCAGTCGACCACCGTCGTGAAGCCGACGTTTCCGGCGCGGCCGTCGGGGCCGGGTTCGCCGACGTCGACGAGCCGCGCCGGATCGGCGAACGGCAACGGCCGGAGCAGCACCGCGTTGACCACGCTGAAGATCGCCGCGTTCGCGCCGATGCCGAGCGCGAGCGTCATGACGGCGACGGCCGTGAAGCCGGGACTGCGGTGCAGCAGCCGGAGCCCGTAGCGGACGTCGCGCCACAGGTCGACGACGAGATGGGTCGAGGACGCCGGCGGCGGCGGAGCGGAGCGGCGCGGCCGATCCGCGCGCGCGATTTCGTCGACCACGCGCCGCCGGTTCTCGAGCGGCGCCAGAGCGCGCGTCAGCGCATCACGTTGGTCCACGCCGGATGCGACGAGATCGGCGTACTGCTGCGCGCAGTGCTGCGCCAGCTCGTCGACGATGTCGGCGGCGCGCGCCGCGTCGACGTCGAGCGGTTCGAGCCGGGCGCGGACGAGCGCCCTGAAATCGACGTCGTCGACGTCGTCGGCCTCACGCATGGCTGATGCGCGCGACGCGATTCAGCGCCGCGAAGAACGCCTTCCAGCTCCGGCGCTGCGCCTCGAGCGTTTTCTGGCCCTGCGCCGTGAGTCGGTAGAAGCGGCGCCGCGTGTTGCTGCGCTCCACCCAGCGGCCCTGGATGAGCCCGCGTCGCTCGAGGCGGTACAGCGTCGGATAGAGCGACGCCACGTGGAACTTCAGGGCACCGTCGGACCTCTGGTCGATCAGCTTCGCGATTTCGTATCCGTGGCGGTCGCGCTCTTCGAGGAGCGCGAGGATGACCGTTTCAGCGCTGCCCTTGCGCAGCTCGCGATCCTCGGACATACGCCGTCAGCATATGTGTGAGTCATACATATGTCAACGGCGAGATCTGCCTTCAGCGGTGAGCCGTCGCGAACCAGAACGACACGCCGCCGCTCAAGGTCGTGCCGGCGCCGTTGTCGTCGAAGGTTCTCACGGTCGTGCCGATCGATCCGAACGCGGTCAGATGCGGCGAGAGCGAGTAGGCCGCGCCGCCGGAGATCTCCTTGCGATCGCGATCGGACAGCGGGATGTCGAGGCCGTTCGCGCCGCGCCATGCCCGGCTGAAGCCGCCGTTGATCGTCACCTTCGGGCTCGTCTGCAGTCCGAAGGCGGCGCCCGTGTACCACAAGCCGGGCGAGAAGTATCCGCCGCCGCCGTACACGCGCAGCGGACCGCGATCGACCTCGGCGCTTACCGGCAATCCCCAGCGCACGCGGCTCTGATTGGGGCCGAGCGCCGCAGCCACGCCTTCGCCGAGCAGCTGCATGGTCGGCGCGACGGCGAGCTTCGCGGTGTGTTCGCGGTTGCTGGCGACGGCGACCTTCGCACTGAAGAAGCTCGTGCCGACGCCTCCGGCCGCGCCGCCGGGATCGGCGCTGCCCACGATCCGCGGCACGCTCGCCGACAGCTGCACGCGCCGCGCGAGGCCGATCGCGACGTCGCTGATCGGAAAGTCGACTTCGCTGAGACCGGCGCCCTGCCACCGCACCGCCGACATCGACAACACCATCGTGCCCGGATCGAGCAGCGTGGCATCGTCGATCCACGCGAGCGGCGTAGCGCTCACGACGGGCGTGACAACGGCGACCGGTGCGAGCTCATTCCGGCTCGGCGGCGCGCTGTTGCCGTGCCCTTTGATCTTGTTGCTTTCTGCGAGAGCAGGAGCGGCGAGCGCCATCGCGATGACGCCCGCCGCGAATGTCTGCCCGTTCATTTGCCGCGCTTCTTCGCCGGCGGCGTCGTGCTCGTGCTCGTCGTGCTGGTGGTGGCCGTCGACGTCAGGTCGGTGACCGCCTGCGTCGTCGCGTGCTCGGCTTCGGTCGTCGAGTTCGCCGTCGGCTGCAGCTTGTGAATCGCCTGACCGAGGCTCATCGTCGAGCTGGTCGTCGTCGTGGTCGTTCCACCGGTTGCCGTTCCGCCGGTTGCCGTTCCGCCGGTTGCCGTTCCGCCGGTTGTCGTTCCGCCGGTCGTCGTTCCACCGGTCGTCGTGCCTCCGCTTGTTGTGCCGCCAGTGGTCGTTCCACCCGTCGTCGTTCCCCCGGTCGTGCCGGTGCCGGCCGGAGCGCCGACCATGAGCGCCTTGAGATCCGCAAACGGGATGTTCAGGTTCTTCGCGACGTGCAGCGCCGCGATGAACTGACCCTGATTCTTGAAGCCCGCCGACGCCTGGTTCAGCGTCATGCCGGCCGGGAGCAGCTTCTGGATTTTGGCGGCGAGGTGCGGCTTGGACGAAAGCTTCTGGGCAATCGGATTGAGTTGAGTCGTGCCAGTTGCTGTACCACCGGGCGTGGCTCCGCCAGTGGCCGTGCCACCGGTCGCCGTTCCACCCGTCGTCGTGCCGCTCGCGGTGGTCGTGGAAGCCGACTTCGGCGACTTGCCCTTCGTCGAGGTCGCGTGATGCTCGGTCTCGTGATGCGCGCGCGTCGACGTCTGCGCTGCCGCAGTCGTCGTGTGCTTGCTCTCGTGCGTCGAGCCGCCGTGCTTCGTCGTCGTTGTCGGCGCGGACGCCTGCGAGCCGTGTGCCGTCGTGGTCGCTGCGACCGTTGTATGCGAGCTGCCGCCGTGCGAGGTCGTCGCCGGTTGGCTGCTGTTGCCGTGGCCTTTGCCGTCTGCGTGCACCGCTGCGACCGACAACGCGACCATCGTCATCGCGCAAAAGGTCATTCGTGCGATTCGCATTGATTTCCTCCCGGCAGCACCCCGGCGCAAGGGATGTGCCAGCCCGTCTGTTTAGGAAAACAAGGCGAAGGCGCCGGCCCGGACCGACAGAATTTGGACCTTTTACACGCGTTCTGTGAGGTAGCGGTGAAGCGCCACGGCGTTGTTGTGCCGCGGATCGCGCGCACCGAACAGCAGCGTGACGCGTCCACGGCGCACGGCGCCGATGAGCGCGCTCACAGCGGTGTGCTTCTTATCGAGCTCATCGCTGTATCGCTTCACGAATTCACTCCATCGCGAGGGATCGTGGTTGAACCAGCGGCGCAGATCCACGCTCGGCGCGATGTCCTTCAACCAGAGATCGACCGCCGCTTTCGTCTTGCTCAAGCCGCGCGGCCACAGCCGATCGACGAGGACGCGCACGCCGTCGTTGTCCGACGGCGGATCGTATGCGCGCTTCACCTGAACGGTTTTCTTCGTTGCCACATCATTCATTGTGACACGGCCTCCTTTTTCAAGAACCGCCGCCCCCGGAGAACTCGACTGTTGCGGCACCAGGCAGTTGCAAATGCGAGCGGGCGCGGTCCGCAGTCCTCGGCGCGAACGACAGGCTTGTCGGTTCCTGTCGGTCTCCGACGCGATAGGGTGTGATGCGGCGTGCAACGTAATCCGATCGTTCGGCGACGTGCATGTCGAGATCGTCGGGAAACGGATCGTCGAGGATCTTATTTAGTGTGAAACCGACACCCGCGGCGACTGTGCTGAGCTGAGACAAAAGAGCGCAATCGTGAGAAGACCAGTCGAATGCTGAACATCTTTTTGCCCGTCCGTGGGGCGTCGCCCGCGGTCCCGCGAATTATAATTTTCTTTTTGCTGGAATCACTGGTTTCCGATGTTCGGTTCGCGCTGCGCTGGCTGCGAAAAAGTCCCGGCTTTACGCTGGTGGCGGTCGTGTCTCTGGCGGTCGGCATCGGCTTCAACACCACGCTCTTCACGGTTGCCGACGCCCTGATCTTCAAGCCGCTGCCGGTGGCGGAGCCCGAGCGGCTGGTCGACGTCTTCACCAGCGATTCCACCGGCACCGTCGAGTTCAGCACGTCGTCGTACGCCGATTATCTCGACCTGAAAGGGCAGAACGGCGTCTTCGAAGATCTCGTCGGCTACTCGCCGATGTTCGCCCCGATCAACCTCGACAGCGGTTCGCGGCTCGCGCTCGGCGAGATCGTCACCGGCAACTACTTCCGCACGCTCGGCGTCGCGGCGGCGGTCGGCCGCACGATCGGTCCGCAGGACGACGTGGTCGGCGCGCCGCGCGTGGCGATGGTGTCGTATCGCTACTGGAGGCGCGATCTCGGGTCCGCTTCCGACGTCGTCGGCCGGACGATTCGCATCCGCGGCAGCGGGTTCACGATCGTCGGTGTCGCGCCGGCGAGCTTCACCGGCATGGTCCCCGTACTGGCGCCCGAGCTGTGGGTGCCCGTCAACGCGTCGCTCGAAACCGAGCCGGTCGGCATGCACGACACGATTCCGTCGCCGACCGGCAGCAACCGGCTCGAGCGCCGCGCCGACCGCTGGATGTTCGTGCGCGGCCGCCTGAAGCGGGGCAAGACGATTGCGGAAGCGCGCGCGAACCTCGATCTGCTGATGGCGCGCCTCTCGTCGGAATTCCCTGCGACCAACAGGGGACGGCACGTCACGCTGAAGCCGACGCGCGACGTGCACCTGCATCCCGAGGCCGACTCGATGATCGTGCAGATTGCGATCGGGCTGATGACGGTCGTCGGCCTCGTGCTGCTGATAGCCTGTGCGAACGTGGCGAGCATGCTGCTGGCGCGGGCGTCGGGACGGCAGAAGGAAATCGGCATCCGCCTCGCGCTCGGCGCGAGCCGCGGACGCCTCATTCGCCAGCTCGTTACCGAAGCCGTCGTCATGTCGTTCCTCGGCGCCGTGCTCGGATTGCTGCTCGCATGGTGGGCCATTTCGGCGCTGGCTGCCGTGCGGCTGCCCATGGCCATTCCGCTCGCGTTCGACCTGCGCATCGACCGCCGCGTTCTCTTGTTCACGCTCGCGGCGTCGTTCATCGCCGGCGTCGTCGCCGGCCTCGCGCCCGCGCTGCAGGCATCGCGGCCGAGCCTGATCGCCGACCTGCGCGGCGAGGCGACGACGGCTCACGTCGGACGGCGACGGTGGACGATGCGAGACTTTCTGGTGGCGGGTCAGATGGCGGTCACGGCGGTGCTGCTGGTCGTGGCGGCATTGCTCACGCGGAGTCTCGTCGCGGCAGAGCGGACCAACGTCGGCCTGCCGGTCGAACGGCTGGCGCTCGTGTCAACCGACACGGCGATGCTGAACTACTCGGACGACCGCAGCCGCCGGTTCTACGACGAAGCGATGGCGCGCGTGGCGACAATTCCCGGCGTCGAATCGGTCGGTCTGGCGACACGCGTGCCGTTCTCCCCGAATTACAACCGGTGGGAAATCTGGATTCCCGGCCGGCACCAGGTCGGTGGACACGGCGACACCGTCGAGGTGACGACAGTCTCGCCCGAGTACTTCAAGACGATCGGCGTGCCGATTCTGGAAGGCCGCGGATTCGCGTACGACGATCGCCCGGACACGCCGCGCGTGGCCGTCGTGAACGAAACGCTGGCGCACCGCTTCTGGCCGGGCGAGAGCGCGGTCGGCAAGACGTTTCGTACTCGCGGCTCCGATGGGCCGCTGTTCCAGATTGTCGGCATGTCGCGCGATCACAAAGTGATGACGATCGGCGAAGCGGCCACGCCGTTCCTGCACATCGCGCGCATGCAGCGGCCGAATCCGTACTGCGCGATCATCGCGCGCACGCGCGGCGACGCGTCGGCGCTGCTGCGCGACATGCGGCGCGAGCTGCTCGCGCTCGAGCCGAACATCGTGTTCTTCGAGAACCAGACCATGTCCGCCGAGGTCGCGACGACGCTGTTTCCCGCACGCGCGAGCGCGTGGCTCGTCGCCGCCGTCGGCAGCATCGCGATGCTGCTTGCCGCGGTCGGTCTGTACGGGGTCATCGCCTATTCGGTCGCGAGGCGGACGCGCGAGATCGGCATCCGTATCGCGCTCGGCGCGCGGCCGTCGGCGGTTCTCGGCAACGTGATGCGGCAGGGACTCGTCGTGGCGGTGGCAGGTCTCGGCGCGGGCTGCGTCTTCGCCGTCGCCGCCGCGCTGGCCGTTTCGCGCGCGTTGTACGGCGTCGCCGCCGGCGACCCGCTGTCGTGGATTTCCGCCGCCGTCATCATCCTGACCGTCTCGGCGCTGGCCAACCTCGTGCCCGCCTGGCGCGCCGCCCGCGTCGATCCGTGCATCGCGCTGCGGACCGAGTGAAGCGAGCATTCACCCTTACGGCCACGCTGACGCTCGCGATGTGCATCGGGGCGAACACGGCGCTGTTCTCGGTCGTCCACCACGTGCTGCTCCGGCCGCTGCCATTTCCGGACGCAGATGGCATCGCGCTGATGGGCAACCGGTATCCGGGCGCGGGGGTCGACATCGGCGAGAACTCCGGCGCGCCCGACTACTTCGACTGATGCGGCGCTGGTTGCCTTCACGAACGAGGCGCTGCGCCGCCTGCGCGCGCTGCCCGGCGTCGCCGGCGCCGGCGCCACGATTCCATTCGGCGGCAACCACAGCGACAGCGTCATCCTGGCCGAGGGCTACCGGTGGCAGCCGGGCGAGTCGCTCATCTCGCCGAACGCGGTCGACGTCTCGCCAGGATATTTCGAAGCCATGCGCGCGAAGCTGGTTCGCGGCCGCTTCTTCGACGATCGCGACGGTCCGACCTCGCCGCTCGTCATCATCGTCGATGAGAAGCTCGCGCATCGCTTCTGGCCGAATCAGGATCCGGTCGGCCGCCGCATGTACCGGCCGACCGATCTGAACAACCTGATTGCGGTCAACGAGAGGACGAGATTCCTGACGGTCGTCGGTGTCGTGCACGACATCAAGCTCGCGGACCTTGTCGAAGGGAACGGCGCCGCCGGTTCGTACTTCTATCCGCTCTCGCAGGACACGTCGCGCGGGCTCACGTTCGCCATCCGGACGGCCACCGATCCGGCGGCGCTGGCGACGCCGGTGCGCGAGGCCATTCGAAGCCTCGATCGCGAGCTGCCGGTATTCGACTCGCAGACGATGGAGGAGCGGACCGACAAGTCGCTGATCAGCCGGAGATCGCCGGTGATGCTGTCGGTCAGTTTCGGGTCGTCGCCGGCGGCTTCCTGCTCGGCGCCGCCGGTGCGGTCGCGCTGCGCAAGAGCCTGCAGAGTCAGCTGTTCGCCATCAGCGCGACCGATCCGTCCGTGCTGATCGCCGTCACCGCCGTGCTCGCCGTCGTCGCGGTCGCGGCGTGCGCGCTGCCGGCCCGGCGCGCGACACGCATCGACCCAATCGTGGCGCTCACCGAATGAGGCCGACGCTCGGCCGAAAGTCTCGCGCTACATAACGCAATCCACGTAGCGCGAGCCTTTCAGGCGAGCGCGCTTATAATCGCGCCCCGTGTCCTTCGTTCGAGATCTTCCCGCGCGGCTCGCCGCGGAGCTGCCCGACGAGCCGCGCTGGCTCGAGACGCGAGCGATGCTGCGGTCGGGGCACGCGACCGTGTTCGGCGGGACGACGATCGAGTCCGGCTTCGCGGTCCGCATGCTGCACGGCGCCTTCTCGGTCGTCGCCGTCGTCGGATGCCCGCCGGGCGGCGCGATCGCCGCGGCGCTCGAGGGCACGACCGGAATGACGCCGCTCCTCACGCAGACCGACAACGCCGACTATGTCGAGCGCGCGATTGGGAGCGGCGGCACTCGGCCCGAGGGCGATTGGCGACGCGAGCGGGTCATCGTCCACGCGCATGGATCGTTCCCGGTGGTGACGCCGCCGGATCGCGACGTCGCAATCCGCCTGCTCTCCGAGGACGATGCGCTCGATCATCTTCCTGCCGGCCTGCGGTTCGAGATGATGCACGCGCGCGAGGTCGCGCCGGTTGCCGGCGCGTTCGTCGACGGCGTCGCGGCATCGTTCTGCTATCCGTGCTGGACCTCGGAGTCGTTGTGGGACGTGTCGATCGACACGCTGTCGACGCACCGCGGCCGCGGCCTCGCGGCTCATGTCGTGCAATTCATGATGGCGGGCATGCGCCGTGAAGGACGAGAGCCGGTGTGGGCCGCAGTCGAATCGAACCGCGCCTCGCTGCGGCTCGCCGAACGTCTGGGCTTCACCGCGGTCGGCGAAATAGTCGCGTTCGCGCGCGGGCCGTGGGCGTTCCTGACCAATGGCTACGACGACGCCCGATAACGAGCCGTCGATCTCCATGGCGTCCGAGGACGTGGCGTCCCGCGTCAGGCGAATTGCACCCACCGTCCTCTCGAAAGTCCGTCGCCGTCTGATTCCCTTTCTCTTCCTGCTCTACATCGTCGCGTATCTGGATCGCATCAACGTCGGGTTCGCCGCGCTGCAGATGA
>Ga0209058_1005350_pt1 | contig 10062 bp, 6 predicted proteins | sample GraSoiAngelo_147_FD_185904 | JGI IMG/M metagenome (GOLD analysis project Ga0209058, IMG submission 185904) | Grasslands soil microbial communities from the Angelo Coastal Reserve, California, USA - 14_1009_05_40cm (SPAdes) (version 2) | ecosystem: Environmental > Terrestrial > Soil > Grasslands ...
ACTCCCGCGCCGGAGCTGATGAGCCGGATGTCGGGATACCCCACATTTGAAGCACATTCTTCGTATATCTCTCCCTGCTCGCGCCGTCAATCGCGGACCAGTCCTATTTGGGGCGAATCACGGGCAAGGCGGAAGTTATCGCTTCGTCAGTCGCATTAGTACCGAAACGCGCATCTCGTCAGTGGTTGATTTCCTCATGAGATGCCGACTTACGGGGGCTTAATGCTCCCGGCGTCCGTTTTTGTGATAGCCTCTTTTCCTCTCACCGTCGGAGCTGGTCCTTCCAGGGATGTGACAACAATGATCGCCAGGTCCGTCGTTGGAGCAATACAAACCTACTCGAGAGGAGGACACCAGACGATGGGATGTTCGGTCTTAGCTGGTACGAGCGGCAGTTGTGAAATGGCTCGGTCGAAAATGAAGGGGCAATTATGAAAATCGTAGTGATCGGCGGCAGTGGACTTATCGGATCAAAGCTCGTCAGCAAGCTTCGTGAGCAGGGACACGAGGCCGTGGCGGCGTCACCCAAATCGGGCGTCAACTCCATCACCTGCGAGGGACTTGCCGAAGCGCTGAAGGGTGCATCGGTGGTCGTTGATGTAACGAACTCTCCTTCCTGGGAGGACGCGGCGGTGATGACGTTTTTCGAGACATCAACCGGCAACCTCCTCGCCTATGGAGCGGCCGCGGACGTAAAGCATCATGTTGCGTTGTCGGTCGTGGGAACGGAACGCCTGCTCGCAAGCGGTTTCTTCCGCGCAAAAATGGCTCAGGAGAACCTGATCAAAGCCTCCTCGATTCCTTACACAATTATCCGCGCGACGCAGTTCTTCGAATTCGTCAAGGGCATCGCCGATTTTTCCACAGAAGGCAACAAAATACGCCTGCCAACTGCGCTCATCCAGCCTATGGCGGCCGACGATGTCGCCAGTGCGGTAGGCCGGATCGCGACGGGCGTACCAGTGAATGGTGCCGTGGAAGTAGGAGGGCCGGAAAAGTTTCGTCTCGATGAACTCGTCCGGCAATTTCTAGCCGCACGAAAGGATCCGCGCGAGGTTGTCCCGGACCCGCAGGCGCTCTACTACGGCGTGAAGCTTAGCGAGAACACACTCCTTCCAGGCGATGGCGCGCCACTCGGCGAGACGCGCTTTGAAGACTGGCTTAGCCTGTCCGCAAGTCAGATCCTGCCAACGAAACCGCTGACCACAGCCGTTGCAGCCGCTTCGAATCAATCTAGTGGCCCTCAAAAATAACGAATTTCGTGCAAGCGAAGTGCCGAACGCAGTCAATCCCTTCGCGGCGTGAGCCTTGCCATGCCGCAGGAGGTGGCGGAGATGGCGCATCTCGTCAGTGCTTGATTTCTGACGAGATGCCGACTTGTCGGTACCGATCCACATATCCCGATCTGGATTACTTCCGACCACTCGGACGGAGCGCTCTGAGGCTTTACGCCAGTTGAGATCGGACGTTGCCCGTTGTCGACAGCGGCAACGCGCGCCATAGTGATTCGCATCCGGCGCGCGTGAGCACCCCGAAATCTTCTTGCGGCGCGAGGGCTCGCCAATCTGAACTTGACTCGTGTAATCTCGTCGCCGTAAGCTAAGAATTCTTGGTATGGGACGCAAGGCCCAAAAGAACGATTCGTTGCCCGGTTCACTGGACATGTTAATTCTGCGGACGCTGTCGCTGCGCGACCTCCATGGATACGGCATCGTCCAGTTCATTCAACAATCGTCCGACAATGAGCTCCTCGTCGAGGAGGGCTCGCTGTACCCCGCTCTCCAGCGGCTGGAGCTAAACGGCTGGATCGACGGTATCTGGGGCGTGACGTCGAATAATCGGCGGGCGAGGATCTACAAGATCACGGCGGCTGGTCGCAAACAGTTGGCCGTTGAAACCCGGCAGTACGCCAAACTCACGTTGGCGATCGCGCGCGTGATGGGAGCGGGTGACGGACATGTTACGACGGCTGAGGTATTGGATAGAAAGCGCCAGGCGCAGCGAGGCGCTGCGTGAGGAAATGGAACTTCACCTTGCGGAAAGGGCCGCGGAACTGCAAGCAGACGGTATGACGGCGGAGTGTGCCCGGGCTGAAGCGCGTCGGCGATTTGGCAACGTCGGACTGAAGCGCGAAGAATCACGGGAGATTTGGATAACACGGTTTTGGTCGGAACTTGGCCAGGATGTCCGCTATGGCTGTCGCACCATGACCGCCAACAAGGCCTTCAGCGCCCTGGCGGTCTTGTTGCTGGCGCTCGGCATCGGGGCCAATACTGCGATCTACAGCTTGATGGAGTCGATTCTGTTGCGCTCACTGCCGGTGGCCGATCCCGAGTCGCTGGTGGTCTTGAATTGGCATAGCCGGCCGCCCCAAGAGGGCAGCAGGGAATGGGTCCACGTCATACACGGGGTACAAGGCATGGCGTGGCCGGGCGATAAAGGCGCCATGGTCAGCGGGATGTTCCCGTACGGCGCGTTCGAGACGCTTCGCGAGGAGAATCCCGTCTTTTCGACGCTCTTCGGATACTTCAACGGACTAAACCGTAACCTGTCTATCCACGGGCAGGCCACGACCGCCAGCACGGAGTACGTCACCGGCGAGTATTTCCGCGGCCTGGCAGTGTCGCCGGCCGCGGGACGTCTGATCGACTCCGAAGACGACCGTCCAAGCGCGGCGCCGGTCGCCGTAATCAGTTTTGCGACAAGCCAAAATCGCTTTGGAGGACCGCCGAATGCGATTGGACAGTCGATTCTCGTCGATAACATTCCCTTCACGGTGATCGGCGTGGCGCCGCCGGAATTCTTCGGAGTTGACCCAGCGGAGGCGCCGGACCTCTACCTTCCGTTGCACACGAATCTGCTCGTGGACGGCGCCCGAGCGGCTCGTATGTATCCCGACGGAAACTTCTACTGGATCGAAATGATGGGCCGTCTGCGTCCCGGCGTAAGCATGGCCCAGGCGCAGGCAGTGCTGGCTCCTCGTTTCCATCAATGGGTTGCCACCACCGCGACGACCGACGGTGAGCGTGCCAAACTGCCCGCGCTGATTCTGAATCCCGGCGCCGCCGGTCTGGGCAGCCTGCGCCGCAGGTATTCCAGGCCTCTGTACGTGCTCCTGGCGATGGTGGCATTGATCCTGGCGATCACGTGCGCGAACATCGCCAATCTGCTGCTGGCAAGGGCCGCGGCGCGACGCCGCGAAATGGCTGTCCGGCTCAGCCTGGGAGCGGGACGGTTCCGCGTCGTGCGGCAGTTGCTTACCGAGAGTTTGATGCTGGCGTCGCTCGGCGGAGCATTAGGGGTCTTGTTTGCGATCTGGGGCGTGCGATCGCTGACGTTTCTGCTCTCCAACGGGCAGCAGAACTTTACGCTGCACGCGGAATTGAACTGGAACGTGCTGGGCGTGACGGCGGCGCTCTCAGTGGTTTGCGGCCTGTTATTTGGCCTCGCTCCAGCGATTCAGTCGACGCGTCCGGACGTCATGCCCGCGCTACAGAATGGCCGCGGGGGCGGACCGCGCCGCCGCGCGCAGCACGTTCTGGTGGTCGCCCAAATCGCGATCTCTTTTCTCATCCTGGTCGCTGCGGGTCTGTTTGTCCGGACACTCAACAAGCTGCACTCCGTCCAACTGGGATACGCCCGCGAGAACATCCTTCTGTTCTCGGTGAATGCGCGCCAGGCCGGGCATCGCGACCCGGAGATCGCCACTTTTTACGCGGACCTGCGCAAGCGCTTCGAATCGATCCCCGGCGTGAGCAGCGCGACGCTTTCGCAATCCTCGATCATCAGCGCCGGCCGCGTCGGGCAGGCAATCAGGGGGGCAATGAAGATCGGCGCTGTTACCATCCAGGGCGCAAGCGTCATGGCCGCGGGACCGCGTTTCCTCACGACGATGCAGATTCCGATCCTGGCCGGGCGTGAGATTGACGACCGCGACCAACCGGGCTCCAGGCCGGTTGCAGTGATCAGCGAGCGGCTGGCGCGAACTTACTTCGGGAACGAGAATCCGGTGGGCCGGCGCATCACGCTCCCGGACGAGAAGCGCGATCTCGAAATCGTCGGCGTGTCGGGTAACCTGCGGTACGGCGGTCTGAAAAATGAAGAGGAGAGTGCAATGACCGTGTTCGTAGCGGTCAGCCAGTTTTTTCCGGACCGAATGACCTACGCGCTGCGCACTGCGGGTGATCCGCTGAGGTTTGTTCAGAGTGTGCATGAGATCGTGCGGGAGGCAGATTCACGTATACCCGTCACAAACGTGGTCACACAGGCTGCGGAAATCGATCGGACGATCAGCCAGGAAGTCACGTTCGCGAAACTAAGCACGGGTTTCGCGGTTCTCGCTCTCCTGATCGCGTGCGTGGGACTCTACGGGACGGTGTCCTACAACGTCGCGCGGCAGGTCGGCGAGATTGGAATCCGTATGGCGCTGGGCGCGCAACGCGGCGCCGTGGTATGGATGGTTCTGCGCCGCGTTCTACTACTGGCGGCGGTGGGACTCGCGATCAGCGTGCCTGCCGCGTTGCGCGCGTCGCAGCTGGTCAAATCGTTTCTGTTTGAGACCCAGCCCAATGATCCGGGATCCCTGGCGCTGGCCGGTGTCGTCCTCCTAAGCGCCGCGATTCTCGCTGGCTATGCGCCGGCAAGGCGAGCGGCCCGAATTGATCCGCTGGCGGCTCTGCGGCACGAGTAAGACATGGTCCTTCGTACCGCAACGAAGGATGAAAATGCTCCGCGCCCGCGTACATTGATCATAGTAGACGCTCGCGAGAGAGGCCGCGCTACTCTGGCGCACTTTTAGCCCGCGCACGAGTATGGCCCCGATGCTGCTGACGCACAACGAATGGTCGCTTGGCTAGACAAGTTGACAAACCTCAGTTCGTCGGTCCGCGCTGAAGTGAGCAGTCCGGCATCGTCTAAAAAAGAGACGACACAGCTCGGTTTCGTCGGGATGGGATCGAGGACGCGTACGCAGCGAAGCTCCTGGACGAGCAACCCAGAAGTAATAAGAAGTAATGTGGCACGTTCACTCGATTGTGTACAAGTTGTGTATAAGAAGGCGGGTTTGAAGGGCCTGAAAATGGACCTAAGCAACGCAGAATCAACAACAGACTCTTGAGCTACAGGCCCCAACATCGCAGGGGGAACGTTCACAACTATCTCATTGTACGGTGGTTTAGCGTATTTCGCAATTGTGCGGAATCTGCGCTTCGGTACAAGACAGCAACTTCTCCGGTCCACTTACTGTGCACGATCTCCTGAATCAGAGTTCCGTGTATCGCGGAGGGTTCAGCCCACGCAGCGTCAAGATGTACTGGCTCAGCCAGGAAGTGCAGTGTTTTCGCGTAGATCCGATCAACAAACAGGCCACAATGGGGGTCGCTCGAAGATAAACTCCTAAAAAGCAACGAGCCCTACAGTTAGGGAATTGAGCTTAGAACGACGCCGAGATCACGGCCACCTGAGCTTATAACTCAAAACAATTCTCGGCGTGGTTCCTCATCGGCTGTAAACCCCATTGAATCCGATCGACCCGGAACGAGAGTACCTGCGGTCCAACTTTTAAATTCCCGATAAACTGGAAGCTATGTAGCTCGATGAGCCGAACAACCACGTCCCCGCTGGTCGTAGTCGATGAGATGGAACGCATCGGAGAGGCGGTCTAGTTCCGGCAGGAGATAGCTGTGATCGAAATCGGCCCGCCGTGGAGGACGATGACTGATGTACCCTTTCTGATTTCTCGGGCCTAAAACTCAGCGCCTCCGACCGGGACGCGGCTTTCTCTCGGCGTGCCGGTCTGTCCGCCCTTCAGCCTAGCCGTCGAACCGGAAGGCACCCATGCTGAGTATGCGCACGCAAGGATCCCAAGGACCAGCGTCGCTTTCAGGCGTTGAAGCCTATAATACCTTACGGCAAACCTTTGCCTTAATAGGGACGACGGCCGTGTCACGGGCAACTCTGCTGTAAAACCATTAGGTAAGGGTAGTCGACGATTCGGCAGCCATCCCGTGCGTTGAGCCGGGTTTAAAGGGCTAACTTCGCGGCTCCAAAGATAGCAGTTCTTTCGTCTAGTTCATTTTCTGTACTTGTGAGCCGTAGTAGCGTAGCTGATCGCTTGTCCGGCGAACGTTCATGTCTTTCCCGAGAGGATTCCGGGAATCTGACGAAGCGAAGTTATTTCATGTACCTTCACCAACCACGCATGGTAAAGCGTATTGAATTGACAAAAGGCGGGGAACTACTACAGACCGATGGTTGATACGATGCTCCTTGCCTTTTAGGAGGGCTCTGCAGAAGCTACCCGATCCCACCTAGCCAGAGAACCTAATCAGTCTTTCCCGGACAGTTTGAAATTTCACATAACGCTGCTGCGTCCGACGAGAATTCTCAGTGTGAAACACAATCCGAGAACGATGCTGTTTGTGTGCACAATTTGCGATAGTTCCGACAGGTCGAAGACGTTCCCCTCGCCGTCCCTCTACTCGATGCGGAGGGCGGTAGCGGGGTCGGTTTGCATGGCGCGGCGGCCAGGGATGTAGCAGGCGAGAGCCGCGGTGGCGAGGAGGAGAGCTGCGACGGCGAGGTAGGTAAGGGCGTCGAAGGGTTTTACGCCAAAGAGAAGGGTGGCCAAGTAACGAGAGAGCCAGAAGGCGCCGATGGCTCCGAGGAGCGCGCCGATGAGAGCGGGACGCAAACCCTGGCGAATGGTCATGCCAAGAATATTGGAGCGAGTGGCGCCAAGTGCGACGCGGAGACCGATTTCGGGCGTGCGGCGCGTGATGGAGTAGGAGAGAACGCCGTAAATGCCGGTTGTGGCGAGGAGAAGGGCCAGCACGCCGAAGATGGACAGGAGAACGGCATTGAGGCGCTGCGGAGCGACGGAGCGGTACACGATCTGGTCGAAGGAGCGCATGTTGGAAATGGGGAGATTGGGATCGAGTTCGCCGACGAGCGACCGAATCGTGGGAACGAGGGCAAGCGGATTGTCGCGCGTGTGAACGACGAACTCGCTGGTCAGGGCGTTTGTTCCGTAGGGAAGATAGACGGTGAGCGTCGGGTTTTCGGCGAGGCCGCGCTCGCGACTATCCCCCACAATACCCACAACTTCGGCGAGGCCGCTGCTTTGGCCCTTCCAGAGAAGCACTTGCTTTCCGATGGGATCCTCGTTCTTGAAAATCTGTTTCGCGAGACGATCACTGATTATTACCCGGCGAGGATACGGCGGCACGTCTTTGGGAATCCAGACGGGCTTGTCGTTTTCACCGAAAAGTCTGCCGCGAACGAGGGGAAGGCCGACCGCGGCGAAATAGCCCGGCGTAACGACGCGCCATCCGGCCCAAGGGGGTTTCGCCGAAGATTGCGGCGTGTCGATGCCCATGCCGGGATCGCCGCCTTCGACGGGGCGCTGATTGACGGCGCCGGATGCCAGAACTTGCGGGTTGGCCTTGAGGCGCTCGAAGAAGCGATCGAGAAACTGTTTGCCGACGACTCTTTCCCAGTAAGACCCCGGCATGTTGACGGTAAACACGAGGCGATTTTCTGTGTGAAAGCCACGGTCTACAGTCATGAGTTCTTTGAAGCTGCGGATGAGGAGACCGCCGCCGACGAGCAGAAGAAACGACAGCGCCACTTCACCAGTGACCAGAATGTTGCGAAGGCGCCCTTGTCCGCGGCTGCTGGTTTGGCGATCGCCATCGCGAAGAGCGGCAGCAATGCCGGAAGCGGGCGCCTGAAGCGCGGGGGCGAGGCCGGAGAGAATGCCAGTCACGAGGGCGATGAAAACAGCGAAGGCAAGCACCCAGGGGTTGAGCCCGGCGTCAGCAAGGCGCGGTATGCCCCGAATTTCGAGAGATTGGATGACGCCGATGCCGACGTAGGCGACGAACAATCCTGCCGCCGCGCCGAAGCCGTTCAGCAAAAGCGACTCCATCATCACAAAGCGAATGAGGCGGGCGCGGCTGGCGCCGAGAGCGGTGCGCACGGCGATTTCGCGCATGCGCGCGGTACCACGAGCGAGGAGAAGATTGGCGATATTCAGACAAGCGATGAGAAGAAGAAAGGTGACGGCACCGAGGAGAACCCAGAGAGCGCGGCGGGTGGTCTGACTGGCAACCCAGGTACTCGAAGGGGTGAAGAAAAAGCCAATGCCCTTGTCCTGTTCGGGGAAGGACTGCGCGAGAGATCCTGCGATTTGAGCGAGATCGACTTGCGCCGCTTCTTGCGTGGTGCCGGGCTTGAGGCGGCCGATGACTTGAAATTCCCAACTATCACGGTCGGCGTCGGGGCGATAGCCGAAAGGCATGTAAAGCTGATCATCAATCCAGGGCTCGCCGGGAGGAAGAACGCCGATGACGACGTAGGCTTTGTCATTGAGGCGGAGAGCTTTACCGAGAATGTTTGGATCACTGCCAAAGCGCGTCTTCCAGAATTTGTTGCCAATTATCACAACCGGATTTCGGAATCCGCCACGGTCATCGTCGTAGGAAAAATCGCGGCCGAGAATCGGTGAAACGCCGAGCGTGCGGAGGAAGCCGGCGCTGACTTCGCAAGCGACGACCTTCTCAGCGGGGCCCAGGCCGGTTAGGTTGGCTTCGTCATAGTGATAGGCGCCGACTTCGCTGAAAGAGTGATTGTAGGACCGAACGTCCCAGAAATTGGCTTCGGAAAAGGATGCCTGATCGATGCCGCGGTCGAGGCGGGTTTCCCAGATGGCGAGCAGCCGATTCGAGTCGCGGAAAGGCAAGGGTTTGAGCAGCGCGGATTGAAAGATGCTGAAAACAACAATGCTGGCACCCATGCCGAGGGAGAGCATGGTTGTGCCGAGGACGGCTAGCGAAGGATTGCGGCGAAGACCGCGGAGGGATTGCCGAAGTTCTGCGCCCAGGACGTCAAAAGCAGCTCCGCGGCGGACGTTGCGAACTTCTTCCTTGAGCTTCTCGGCGCCCCCGAGTTCGATCGAGGCTTCCCGCCGAGCCGTGACCGGATCAACGCCTTCGCGGATCTTTTGTTGCTCGAGCAATTCGCAGTAGGAGCGAATTTCGTTGGTGAGGTCGTCTTCCACCTTCTGCCTCTCCATGAGACTACGCCAGAGAGAGTTTAGTTTGGGCCAAAGGGGCATTGTCCACCTCGAAGAGCTGCTCGTTCTCACGTTGCTTTCAGAGCGCGGGCCATGGCGGCGGAAATGCGCGCCCAGAGATCGGTTTCCTGTTTGAGCTGTCGGCGGCCGACGGCGGTGAGGCGGTAGAACTTCGCGCGACGGTTGTTTTCGGATTCGCCCCAGGAGGAAGTGAGCCAGCCGGCCTCCTCCATGCGGTGAAGCGCGGGAAAGAGTGAGCCAGGCTTGACGAGAAAGGTGTTCGAGGTCACCTGCGCGATTCGGTTGGAGATTCCGAGGCCGTGCATTGGCTGGAGCGCAAGAACTTTAAGGATGAGCACATCCAGTGTGCCCTGGAGAAGATTGGTGTTGGAAGGTGGCATTTGTTCTGTCCTATAGAGATTCAATAGGAGATGCTATAGACACTCTATAGAAGAGAAGTGGAAAAAGCAAGATCCGAGCGGGGATCGGGCGTATTCATTGAAGGCCATTGCATACCTTGACCTTCGACCTATCATAATGTACGCTGACCGGTAGGAGGTTGAGGCATCGATGCCCTCGCCAAGGTTCCCCATCCCGCAAGGCACACTTGACATGCTGATTCTGCAGATTGTGTCGCTGGAGCCGGTGCACGGCTACGGGATCGCTCAAAGACTGGACCAAATCTCGCGGTCGGTGGTCCAAGCAAATCAAGGCTCCCTCTATCCTGCGCTACACAGGCTGGAACTAAAGGGATGGCTTAGGGCCGAATGGAAGGAATCAGAAACGGGGCGGGAGGCCAAGTTCTACTCATTGACGGCCTCAGGACGAAAGCAGCTCGCCGCCGAAAAACAAAGTTGGGCGCGCTTGGCGGGCGCGGTTCAGCTCATTTTCAACGAGGGCAACAGATGATGTGGCAACTAGCGAACTGGTCCCGTCGCAAGAAGCTGGAGAGCGATCTGGATCGCGAACTGCACTACCATCTCGACCGG
>Ga0209058_1005353_pt1 | contig 10061 bp, 10 predicted proteins | sample GraSoiAngelo_147_FD_185904 | JGI IMG/M metagenome (GOLD analysis project Ga0209058, IMG submission 185904) | Grasslands soil microbial communities from the Angelo Coastal Reserve, California, USA - 14_1009_05_40cm (SPAdes) (version 2) | ecosystem: Environmental > Terrestrial > Soil > Grasslands ...
ATGCGACGCCTTCAGGAACCCCGCACCGAGCGGGATCGCGACCAGCAGGCTCATGTAGAGGAGCGTGTAGCCGAGGCTCAGCGAGAAGCCCGGCAGCACGCGGCGGTTCACGTCGGTCGTCATGGGTGCGATCCCGGGGCTCCCCTCACTGCTTCGGCTTGTAGAAGCTGTCGAACAGGCCCCCGTCGTTGAAGAACTTGACGTAGGCCTCGTCCCAGCTCTTTGCGATCACGGTTATCGGGAAGACCCTGATCTCGGGGAATTCGGCCGCGTACCTCTGACGCACGCCCGGGTCGATCGGGCGGTAGAAGTTCTTGGCGATGATCTTCTGCCCCTCTTCGGTGTAGAGGAACTCGAGGTACGCCTTGGCCGCGGCCTCCGTGCCCTTGCGCTTCACGTTGGCGTCGACCCAGGTGACCTGCGGCTCGGCGAGAAAGCTGATGGGGGGGTAGACGATCTCGACCGCGCCGCCGGCCTCCTGGACCTCGAGGCGCGCCTCGTTCTCCCACGCGAGGTGCACGTCCCCGATCTTCTTCTGCACGAAAGTGGTGGTGGAGCCGCGCGCGCCCAGGTCGAGGACGGGTACTTGCGCGTAGAGCTTCTTGACGAACTCGAGCGCGTCGGTCTCCGAGCCCCCACGCTGCGTGACCGAGCCCCAGGCGGCCAGGAAGGAGAGCTTGCCGTTACCGGAGGTCTTCGGGTTGGGGGTCACGATCTCGATGCCGGACTTCACGATGTCGGGCCAGTCCTGGATGCCCTTGGGGTTCCCCTTGCGGACCACGAACACGATGGTCGAGGTGTAGGGGAGCGAGTTGTTGGGGAGCCGCTTCTCCCAGCCGGCCCCGATCTGACCCGTCTTGCGGATGGCGTCGGTGTCGGGCCATATGGCGAGCGAGACCACGTCAGCGTCGAGGCCGTCGATCACCGCCCGCGCCTGCGTGCCGGAGCCGCCGTGCGACTGCTTGATCTCGAGCGTGGTGCCGGTCTGCTTCTCGTAGATCGGAATGAAGGCCGCATTGATATCGCGCCACAGCTCGCGCGTCGGGTCGTAGGACACGTTCAGCAGCTCGAGCTTGGCGGCCCGCGCCGGACCCGCAGCGAGCGCGGCGGCGAGCAGGGCGAGTGTGATGCGTCTCAGCATGGGGATCTCCCTCAGCCCTGGACGAGGTCCCAGGACTCGGTTGGGCCGTCCGCGATCACGCCAGGACGGTCGATGAACGAGATGTCGGGGGAAACGAGGCGGCTAGGCCGCCAGCTGACGGGAGGGTCTACAAAGGCAATCCCGGAGGGCGGCAGGGGCCGTGGCGCGCGCCGCATCGCGGAGGGCGCGGCGGCTCGTGCCGAGCGAGCGCAGGCGTCGTTTCGTCTTCAGCCATCTCAGGTGCAGGTCGTGTCGCATCGTTCCTCCCGTTTCGTTGGTGCCGTCTCGGTCGCCGGAAAACAAAAAGGCCCGGGGGCGTGAGCCTCCCGGGCCTTCGGGTTCGCGACGGTTCGTTCGGGCTAGGACGTGGCGACGAGCGCGGCGCGACCGTGGGCGAGGGAAGCCCCCAGGGCCTCGGTACAACAACAGCAGGTCGCGCTCTGCATCGTCACGCGCTCGTTAATGCCTGAAGGTGTGCGCCAGTGTCAAGCACCGATGAAGGAGATTGAGGATCGCGAACGGCGCGGGCGGATGCGCACGCTCGAAGTAACGGCGGAACAGCCGCACGATGGCGCCCTGCAGGGACCGAATCGAACGCGGGATGAAGTGGAGCCGCGCGGCAAACGGCTTGGGTGGCTGACCGCGCGGCTGCCGCGCCTGCCGGCTAGGCCGCACGCCTCGCGCCGAGGGTGGCGCTGAGCCAACGTGAGGCGGACACTAGACCGCCGCGACGATCATCGGGAGCGGCTCGAGCGTCCGTCGGATCGGGTCGAGCACGAAGCCGAGCGACTCCAGCGTGAGCGCCCCGAGCAGCACGCTGTCCCCTGCCTCCCCGAAGATGACGTCGGAACCCCCGACGCGGTCCTCGAGCCGGAAAAAAGCGATACCCCTGCGGCGCCTGATCTTTGCGCGTTCGCGAGCCTGAACTCCTGCTCGGCGATCGGGTCGATGCCGAGCCGGTCGAGCACGGCGGCCGGTACGACCGAGTAGGTCGCCCCGGAATCGATCAGGAACTCGAGCTTCTCGGCGACGTCGGGGCGGGCCGGATTCGCGACCTCGAGCTCCAGGAAGGTGAGGCCCATCGCGGGCCCACGACGATAGCGGAGCGACCCCCTGCGCGCCAGCCGCAGACCTACCTTGCATTGGAGTACGGCGATTTAACGGGTCGGCCCGCGCCTCAGATCGAGTAGTCCTGCACGAAGACGCGGAGCTGCCGGGGCACGACGTGCACCACGTCGCCGACCGCGAGGCCCAGCTCGCGGTGCCGCTCCGGCGTCAGGTCGACGCTCAGCACGACGCCGAAGGGCTCCGCATAGACGCGCACCTTGACCACCGCGCCGGCCGCCCGGATGTCGGCGACCTTGCCCTCGAGGCTCGGCCGTCCGTCGGCCGCGCGCAGGATGTCGAGCTCGTGGGCGCGGGCGAAGGCGGTGGCGGCGCGCGCCTGGTCGTGGGGATGCTGCGGGTAGGAGATGTCGAGGCCGCCCACGACTGCGCGCCCGCGCTGCACGTGGCCGCGCAGCACGTTCACGTTGCCGAGGAAGCCCATGACGAAGGGGCTCGCCGGCTGCTCGAAGATCTCGCTCGGGCTGCCCACCTGCTCGATGTGCCCGCGGTACATGATGGCGACCCGATCGGCCACCTCGAAGGCCTCCTCCTGGTCGTGGGTGACGAACACGCTGGTCACGTGGATCTCGTCGTGCAGGCGTCGGAGCCACTCGCGCAGCTCCTGGCGCACCTTGGCGTCGAGCGCGCCGAACGGCTCGTCGAGGAGGAGCACCTTCGGCTCCGCGGCCAGCGCCCGCGCCAGCGCGACGCGCTGGCGCTGCCCGCCCGAGAGCTGCGAGGGGAGGGCGCGCTCCAGCCCCTCCAGCTGGATCAGGGCGAGCAGCTTCTGTACCCGCTCGTGCGCCCGGGCCCTCGGCCAGCGGCGCACGCTGAGGCCGAAGGCGATGTTGTCGAACACGCTCATGTGCCGGAAGAGCGCGTAGTGCTGGAAGACGAAGCCGACGTTGCGCTCGCGGACGCCGACGTCGGTGACGTCCTGGTCGTCGTAGCGCACGGAGCCGTCGTCGGGGACCTCGAGTCCCGCGATGATCCGGAGGAGCGTGGTCTTGCCGGAGCCCGAGGGCCCGAGCAGGGCGAGGAGCGCCCCGCTCGGCACCTCGAGGCTCACGTTGTCGAGCGCCAGGAACTTGTCGAAGCGCTTGGTGACCCGGGTGATCCGGATGCCCATCCGCTCAGAGTACCACCGCGCCCGTCCGGATGAGGAGCGCGAGCTTCGCGCGCTGCTCGGGGCGGAGCACCCGGTGCAGCCGGTCGAGCGCGCGCACGGTCGCCTGCCGCATGCGCTCCGCGCTCTCGACCCGCGCCCGTCCCGCCTCGGCGGCCCGGGTCGCGTCGAAGCCGTCCTCGGCGAGCAGGTCGGCGAGCGCCGCCGACATGCGCCGGTGGTCGACCGAGGCTTGCGCGCGCTCGGTCTTGAGCTCGTCCAGGATGCGCGCCAGCTCGCGCGTCTGCGCCTCGTCCAGGCCGAGCTGGAAGGCGAGGAAGCGCAGCGGCCTCCGCACGCCGAAGGCGGCGGCGCCGAAGAAGAGGCCCGACGCGGCCGCGACCCAGGGCGCCGCCTCCTCCCACGCGGCACGCGCGTGGGGGCCGCAGCCCGTCCAGTAGGTTCCGTGATGATGCATCATGGCTCACTCTCCTCTCGCCGGGCTCTCCGCGCCGGCGGGTGTTCGCGCGCGGGCACCATGCCTCGCGCGGTGGATCCGTTCAGCGCACGGGGACCGCCTCGGGCAGCACCATGGGCACCAGCCGCCCGCGCCGGCTGCGCTTCAGCTCGTCGAGCTGCGCGCGCGCGGCGCTCTCCGCCTCGGCCTCGCGGATGCGCCCGAGGCGCTTCTCGAGCTCCGTGTCGCCGAGGTCGCGGCTCACCTGCGTCTCGGCGACCAGCCGATTGATGTGGTCGCGCACCTCCTCCAGGGCGCGGATGTCGGCGTCCGGGGAGAGGCCGTTCAGCGTCGTCTGGAAGCGGAGGCGGGCCTTCGCGCTCGCCAGGCGGGCGAGCATGCGCACCCGCTCCTCGCGCAGCCGGGCGATCTCGCGCTGGAAGGTGACCAGGTTCTGCTTGGCGCCTTCGGCCTCCTTGGTGAGCTCGGTCAGCTCGGCCGTGAGACGCGTCACCTCCGCCCCGAGCGTGTCGCGGCGCCCGATCAGGTGGAGGGCCACGGCATCGTCGTCGCGCTCGACGGCGATCTCGAGCTGGCGGCGCACGCGCCCCAGCTCGCCCGACTCGCGCTCGAGCTCCTTCGCGAGCTTGCTGCGGAGGTAGATTATGCCGGCCGCGGCCTGGCGCAGCGTCGCGTACTGCGCCACGCGCTCCTCGATCGCGGCCGCATAGACCGCGTCGGGGTGGCGCTGCTCGCGGCGGCCGACCCAGTGCGCGGCGAGGCCGCGCAGGAGGTTCCAGACTCTTCCGACGAGTGCCATGGGCTCTCCTTCACTCCTTGACCGCCTCGTCGGCGGTCAGGCCGAGCTCGCGCATCTTCTGCTGCAGGTTCTGGCGGTGCATGCCGACCTCCTCGGCCGCCTTGGTGATGTTGCCGCCATGGCGGCGAAGCGCCTGGCGGAGGAAGTCGCGCTCGAAGTTCTCCACCATGCGCTCCTTGGCCTCGCGGAAGGTCGCGGGGAGCGGGTCGGGCGCCGGCGTCTCCGGGATGGCCGGGCGGCCGAAGAGGTCCGCCGCCGTGATCTCCGGGCCGGGCGCGAGCAGCAGCGCCTGCTCGACGGCGGAGCGCAGCTCGCGCACGTTGCCCCGCCACTCGTGCCCGACGCAGGCGCGCAGCGCCTCGCCGGTGAGCGGCTTCGGGTCGCGGCCGAAGCGTGCGGCGGCCCCTCTCAGAAAGTGGTCGATCAGCAGCGGGATGTCCTCGCGCCGCTCGGCGAGCGGCGGGATGACGAGCTCGACGACGCGCAGGCGATAGTAGAGGTCCTCGCGGAAGCGCCCGGCGCGCACGGCGCTCTCGAGGTCCTGGTTGGTGGCGGCGATGAGCCGCACGTCCACGCGGATCGGCACGTTGCCGCCCACCCGCTCGAACTCCTTCTCCTGGATGGCGCGCAGGAGCTTCGCCTGCGTCTCGAGCGGCATGTCGCCCACCTCGTCGAGGAAGAGCGTGCCGCCGTCGGCCGCCTCGAACTTCCCCTCGCGCCGCGCGATCGCGCCGGTGAACGCGCCCTTCTCGTGGCCGAAGAGCTCGCTCTCGACCAGCTCCTGGCTGAGCGCCGCACAGTTCATCTTGACCAGCGGCTTCGTGCGCCGCGGGCTCCGGTAGTGGAGCGCGTTCGCGACCAGCTCCTTGCCGGTACCGCTCCCGCCGCGGATCAGCACGGTCACGTCGGTGTCGGCGATCTTGTCGATGGTCTCGAAGAGCCGGCGCATGGCCGGGCTCTGCCCGACGATCTGCTCGAAGCCGAAGGCGCCCTGCACTTGCTCGAGGAGCCGGCGGTGGTCGCGGCGCAGCAGCACGGTGTCCATCACGCGGCGCACGACCAGGCGCAGCTCGTCGTTGTCGAAGGGCTTCGGCACGTAATCGACGGCACCGAGCTTCATCGCCTGCACGGCGATCTTCTCCGAGCCGTAGGCGGTGATCATGACGACCGCCAGGTCCGGGTCGACGCGGCGCGCGTGCTCGAGCACCTGCATGCCGCCGACGCCGTTCATGCTGAGGTCGGTGATGACGACGTGGAAGCTCCCGGTCTCGATGCGCCGGAGCGCCTCCTCGCCGCTCCCCGCCGTCTCGACGTGGTAGCCTTCCTTGCCGAGCAGGCCCTTCAAGGCCAGCACCATCGCCTTCTCGTCGTCGACCACCAGGACGCGACCCTGCATGGCTCAGCCCTTCGCCGGCAGCGGCAGCGTCACCTTGAACTCGCTGCCGCGGCCCGCCTCGCTCACCACGTCGATCGTGCCCTCGTGCGCCTCGACGATCTTCTTGGCGATCGCCATCCCGAGGCCCGTGCCCTTGTCCTTGGTGGTGAAGAAGGGGTTGAAGATGCGGTCGAGCTTGTCGGCGGGGATGCCGCAGCCGTTGTCGCGCACGCGGACCGTCGCCGCACCGGCGCCGTTGTCGAGGAAGAGGTCGATGCGGCGGCCCTCGGGCACGCTCGCGAGCGCGTCGATGGCGTTGTCGAGCAGGTTCACGAACACGCCGCGCAGCTTGTCGGCGTCGGCCTGCACGGTCGGCCCGGCGATGTAGTTGCGCGACACGGCGACCTTGGCCGCGTCGAGCTTGGCGCGCAGCTGGGTGAGCGCCGAGTCCACCACCGTCGCCAGGTTGACCAGCGCGAAGCTCATGTCCTCCTCCTTGGCGTACTTGAGGAGGTGGGAGACGCGGTGCTCGACGCGGTCGAGCTCCTCGATCGCGACCTTGGCGTACTCGACGTTCTCGACCGAGGTCGGGTCCTCGCCCATCTGCTGGACGAGGCTCTTGGCGGCCGCGATCGGGTTGCGGATCTCGTGCGCGATCGACGACGACAGCTCGTCGATGCTCGCCTGCTTCTCGGTCTGCATGGTGACGCGCTCGCGGCGCAGCTCGCGCTCGACCGCCGGGTCGAAGAAGCGCTCCTTCAAGGCGCGCGAGCCGAACACGGCCATGTAGTGCGAGAAGAGGCCGATGCCCCAGCCGAACGCGGGCCAGAGGAACCACGGGTACCAGGGCGAGGTGAAGAGGTTGATGAGCGCGAGGAAGGCGATGACGCTCAGGTAGCTGACCAGGTGGGCGTAGAAGCCGGCCTCGGCGGCGGCGCGGCGGCGGGCGCGGCGGAGCGCCTCCTCCTCGGGCGGGAGCGGCTTCTCGTCCTCGTCGCCGCGCGCCCAGCGCCCGGCCTCGCGGGCGAAGCGGCGCGCCTGGTGCTCGGCGTGCCGCGCGAAGTGGCGAGCGCGCCGCTCGGCCTGCCGCTGGAGCCGCTCGGCCCAGCGGCGGTGCCAGTCGTCGTGCCAGGTCATGCCGCAACCCTGCTCGTCCTCGAGGGACCGCCGGAAGCGACGGTGGAAGTGGCCGAAGGGGCCGAAGGGGAAGCAGAACATGGCGTCACTCTCCCCGCCGCATGACGACCATCGGCCGCGGCGCGACCCAGCGCCGCAGGCAGAGGACGAGGAGCGGGCGCAGGACGGTGCGCAGGACGGCGTGCACGACGACGAACGGCGCCGCCGGGAAGAAGGGGTACTTGCCGATGATCGCCCGCTTGGCCGCCGGGTCCTCGACGATCTCGGCCCGCGCGGGGATGGTCCAGCCGGCGCACGTGACGGAGACGCGCGGGTCCGCGCGCAGGTTGCGGATCCAGTCGGAGCGCCAGTGGTAGGTGGAGATCACGATGACGGCGTCCGCCGTGCGCTCGCACGGGAGGAGCACCTCGCGGGGGAGGCCGGTCCGGCGGCCTCGTGTGGTGAGGAGGACCCAACCCGGAGCGCGCTCGAAGTAGCCGCGCAGCACGCGCACGAGCCAGGCGTGCGGCCGGCGGAGCGTGCGCGGCACGAAGTGAAGGCGGGCCGCGAACGGCTCCCGTGTCGCACCGGGGGCGGCTGCCGCGCGAGCCGGCTGCCCGGCTCCCCGCCAGCGGACGACCCTTGCCATCGCGGAGTAGACCATGCGTCCGTCAGGCGGGGAAGGCAACAGGCGTGCCATCGCGCGGGCCGGCGCCGTGGCCCGGGAATCCGGCGCGGGCGGCCGCCGGCGCACGGAGCGGCATGCGGGGCCCGCAGCGGGGGGGCTGCACCCGCGCCGTCAGCCCGCCGCGGCGACCGCGCCCTCCAGGCGGAGGAGCTTCCGCTTGATCGTGAGCCCGCCCGTGTACCCGCCGATCCGCCCGCCGGCCGCGACCACGCGATGGCAGGGAATGACGATCGGGACGGGGTTGTGGCCGAGCGCCTGCCCGACCGCTCGGCTCCCGCGCGGGTCTCCGATACGGCGCGCGATCTCGCCGTAGGACACCACCTGGCCCGCCGGCACGCGCGCGGCGGCCATGAGCACGCGGCGCTGGAAGGATGTGGTGTGGCGGAGGTCGAGGCGCACGTCGAAGCTCCGCCGTTCGCCCGCGAAGTAGGCGCGCAGCTGGTGGACGATGTCCGCGGTGCGCGCCGGCGAGCGGATCACGTCGGCGGCGAGCCGCTGCCGGAGCTCCGCCACGAAGGACGCCTCGCTCTGCCGGAACGAGACACGCACCAGCCCCGCCTCGCTCGCCGCCACGAACACGCGGCCGATCGGGGTCGACATGGCGCAGTAATAGACCGTGCGCCGCGGCGCGGCGCCGGCGTCCCCGTACAGCTGCCGGAGCGCCTCGAGCGTCCGGCGGTAGGAGCGGAGCTCGCGCCGCCCCTCGAGCGTTCCGAGCCAGCGCCCGAGCGCCGGCGAGTGCCGCCGATCGCCGAGCAGCAGCGCGATCAGCTCGTCGTCGTGCCTGGTCATCGTACACCTCGTCCAAGCGCCGCGCGCAGCTTCTTGAGCGCCTGGTACACGTTGGCGCGCGCAGCGTCCTCGTTGCCGCCGAGCGTGGCGGCGATCTCGGCGTAGCCGAGATCCTGGAACTGCCGCAGCATGAGCGCGGCCCGTTGCCGCGGCGGGAGCGCCTCGACCGCGCGCCGGACGGCGCGGAGCTCCTCGCGCCGCTCGAGCGACGGCCCGGCGTCGGCGGGGAGGGCGTCGGGGTGTACGTCGGCCCTACGCGCCGCCCGGTGCGAGCGGCGGCGAGCGGCGTTGAGCCCGGTGTTTGTCGCGATGCGGTACAGCCAGGCGCGGGAGTTGGCGTCCGGCGCGAGCCGGCCGAAGGCGCGATGGGCGCGCATGAAGGCCTCCTGGCATGCGTCCTCGGCCTCCTGATGGTCGCCGAGCAGGCGCGCGAGGTAGCCCACGATCTCGCCCCGGTGGCGCTCGGTCAGCTCGGCGAGCGAGACGGGGCGCGGGCTCATGCTCGCCTGTGTAACACGGCTCATGCTCGCCTCTGTAACACGCCGCCCGGGCGGAGCGTGAAATCCAGGGCGGCCATCCCGCACCGCCATTTCACGTTTCACGCCGCTCGGGTGTTGGTACCGGGGGAGGAGATGGACGATGGATGCCTCGATCGACCCCGTGGCCGGCATCGAGTGGCTGGCCGGCCTCTTTCCGGTGCGCGCGGCGCGGCGACGCCCGCTCACGGTGATGTTCACCGACATCGCTGGCTTCACGGCCTACGCCGCCACGCGCGGGGACCGGGCCGCGGCACGCTTGGTCCAGCGGCACGACCGAGCGGTCCTGCCGGCCATCCGTCGGCACTCGGGCCGCATCCTGAAACGCCTCGGTGATGGGCTGATGGCCGCGTTCGCGTCACCCGCCGCGGCGCTCCGCGCCGCGCTCGAGATGCAGCAGGCGGCGCGGGGCGTGCGTCTCCGCATCGGCATCCACGCCGGCGCGGTGCGCTCGCGCGCGGGCGATCTCATCGGCCACGAGGTGAACGTGGCCGCGCGCATCGCGGAGCGCGCGCTCGGCGGCGAGATCCTGGTGAGCGACGCGGTGCGCGGCGCGGCGGACGGTCTCGCGGCGCGCTTTCACCCGGTGCGGGCGCTCGTGATCGCCGGCCGGGAGCCGCGCGCGCTCTTCCGCGTGCGGGAGACGACCATGTCCGCCGCTTGCCAGACGGCGTCGAAGGCACGATGTACGGAGAGCGCATGACCATGACCCAGAGCATCCGGGACTCCGTCCAGCTCGCCTTCCGGCCGCCGCTCGACTGGCCGGCGCTGCTCGGGTTTGTCGCGCTGCGCGCGACGCCGGGCGTCGAGGCGGTCGCGGCGGGCGTCTACCGGCGGACGATCGCGATCGGCGGCGATACCGGCACGATCGAGGTGCGCGCGGCTGCGGCCGAGCCGCATCTTCTGATGCGTGTCCGCCTCGGG
>Ga0209058_1005354_pt1 | contig 10057 bp, 9 predicted proteins | sample GraSoiAngelo_147_FD_185904 | JGI IMG/M metagenome (GOLD analysis project Ga0209058, IMG submission 185904) | Grasslands soil microbial communities from the Angelo Coastal Reserve, California, USA - 14_1009_05_40cm (SPAdes) (version 2) | ecosystem: Environmental > Terrestrial > Soil > Grasslands ...
GTGAGCCTGGGTTATCAGCTCCAGGACATCGATATTTTTGATGTGTCCTCCGGGGCCTCCGCGTTCATTAAGTCACAGGAGGGTTCGTTTACCGAAAGCAAGATCATAAGCAGCGTCGTGTTCGACCGGCGCGACAATGCGTTGCTCACGCGGACTGGGCAACGCATCACCCTTGCGCCTTTTGTTGCGGGTGGTTTTCTGGGTGGCAACACTCAGATCTACGGATGGGACCTGGAGGGATCGCAATATTTTCGTCTCAAGTGGGACACCATCCTGCTCATCAACGGTGAAATTGCGACGGTTGATAATTGGGGAAATGGCAGCGGGGTTCCAATCTTCGAGCGCCTTTATCTTGGCGGCGCAAACAACCTCCGCGGATTTCCCTACCGCGAAGTTGGCCCGCAAGATGTCACTGGCGAACCAATAGGCGGTCTATCAATGGCTCGGGCGACGGTTGAATGGACTTTCCCGATCATCGAAAAAGCGCGTGGCGCAATTTTTTACGACACTGGTTTTGTCAATAGTGACGCCTGGTCCTTTGGCTTCAAGCATATCGCCTCCGATGTCGGTGTGGGGATTCGACTCAATCTGCCTATCGGCCCGTTGCGCCTTGACTATGGGTATCCGCTTCAACGCGATGGCTACAATGGCGGCGGCCATTTCAATTTCAGTGTTGGTTACCAATTTTGAACAAATATAAATGGTTGCAGTCTAACGCGGTTCCATCGACCGTTACCTCCGTTTTATGAAGAAGTTTGTTTCCATGCTGTTTGGCTTGACGCTGGCCTTTCCGATTGCGGCCTTTGCGCAAGGCACACTAAAAATCGGAACCGTCGATGTGAGGCGCGCGTTTGATGAGTATACCAGGAAGAAAGAGGCGGACGCGAAATTGAACGACGCCAGAAACGCTGCTCAAAAGGAATTTACCGATCGGGCTGACGCCTACAAGAAAGTACTGGATGAGATCAATAACTTGAACAAGCAACTGGAGTCGCCAGCGCTGAACGCCGAAAAGAAAACTCAAACCGCCAAGGAGCGTGACGACAAGATCGCCAACATCAAAAACATGGAGCGGGAGATCAATGATTTCCGCCAGACCCGCGAGCGGCAGTTGCAAGAACAGGCGATGCGCATGCGAGAAGGCATTGTGAAAGAGATCACCGACGTAGTGATGGAGAAGGTCAAAGCCAAAAATCTGGATCTCGTGTTCGATAAATCGGGCATGAGCATTAACGGTGTTCCTGTTGTGATGTACGCACCCGATAATGATGATTTTACCAATGAGGTCGTTGCCGCCCTAAACAAGCCGGGCCGCGCCAGCGCAAGTTCGATCTCAACCAGTCCGTCTCCGTCGCCAGCAAGAGCGTCGAGACCGTAGCTTTAATTGCAACGAGTTCAAATACACGCGAGCCCAAGCTCGCGTGTATTTTCGTACAGTGAAAAGCAGACGCCTACTCCGGTCTCAATTCGTTTGCCAACGGCTACAAAATGCGAGCATGTGGGGTTGCCCGCTGTGGATTGTAGATCGGACTCGATTGCGGCCACACCAGTCAGCCGCAATTGGGCTTCTTCTCCTTTTTGCTTCGGCGCTTACGTCGGTTGGGGCGAGTTGGCAATCAACTCTCACGAAAGATCCGCCCGGTAATTTTCCTGAGCTGCGACCTCTTCGTGCAACATACCGGTTCGGATGGGCGGGTTTTACCGCAGCTACGAGCGAAATCCATTTCACAAAATCCTCGGAAAACAAGTTTCAACTCGATGGCACAGGACGGACTATCGGCCTCGTGCGTGCCTTGTGGAAGCTGGACGCGGACTACCATGCAGTCGCCGATCAGGAAACGTTGCGCCCTATCGAAGCACGGCAAACGGAGAATTATCGATCTAGGAAAATCGCAACCCATCTTGCTTTTACAAGCAACGGGGTCACTCGGACGAAAACAGAAAGCCAGACAGGCTCCCCCGGAACAAAGGCACGCCAATTCCGCTTTGCTGACCTCTTCGATATGCATTCGGCGATACTTTATTTGCGGAGTCAGCCACTCAAAAACGGAGATGTTTACCGGCTTGTCGTTTATCCCGCCAATAACGCCTATCTTGCTACCACTACAGTAATTAGCCGGGACAGAATTTCCGTTCAGGCAGGCGCCTACAAGGCCATCAAAATCGATTTGCAACTGAAGCGGATCGGGAAGCACTTGGAATTGGAACCACACCGGAAATTTCGTCGGGCCACGATCTGGGTCTCGGACGATGCCGACCGGATTCTGCTTCGCATTGAAGCTCAAATTTTCGTCGGCACAGTTTGGGCCGAGCTACAATCGCTGCAATTCGACAATCCACGATAGAACCGTAGGGGAAGCGGATAGCTTTCCCGCCAAGCCTTCGGGAGGTCAACAACTACTCGGGAACCCATTCGCCACGCACAGGCGGCGGCGGTCGAAAGCGTCGCCGCGACGGATCATAGACTGGTTCGCGTGGCGGCGGCAGCAAGCGGAGCGCGGCGATCGTTTCCAGATCGAGCTGGCCAGTAATGGGAAGGTGTGTTCGTGCCTGGTAGGCGCGCAGGGAAAATTCCATTTCCGTGCTGTAGGCACCGTCGATTTCTCCTCGATACAGGCCGCGACGGCCTAGGGCTATTTGCGCAGAGACGATGACTTTGCGTTGCACCTCTAAAGGTGCCTTCTCATATGGGGTTCCGGGAAGGAGTCCTGCGCCCGGCGAAGCGCTTGGATACACAGGGCTGGACGGATAAACCTGTCGATCTTGTGGTGCGTTTGCAAAAGGCTGAACTGGCGCCGGCGTCGCACTTGCTCCCGGGCGGGTAGACTGCTCGCCGGGATTTATGGCGCCGAGACCGGGTGACGGACTGGGTTTTGTCTCGCGCCGTGCCACGCCTGAAGAATCAATGCCAAGGGACTGCAATGTTTCACCATTAAGTTCGCCGTTTACTGTGAGCCCATTACGGATTTGGTAGCGACGAATCGCTGCGGTAAGATTTGCGCTCGGTTCACCGGTGATCTCTCCATAATAAAATCCCTGGTCCTTCAGCGCCTGCTGAACGCTCTCAATCATTTGGTCCGCGTACGCGAGCGCAATCCAACCAAGGAAGATGATCGCGCCCACTTTGGTCTTCATGGAATGTTATTTTTGACGCTTTGCATTCTCGCCTATTCAGTGCTGTTCCGCATTTGTAACGGCAATTGTTGATTGACGCTGCTTCACTGCATCGCGGTAGCGCAAAATTCCGTCGCTGACCGCCGCGGCAATTTCCTCCCGGTAATCTTCGCTGGCGAGCTTGGAAATGTCCTCTTTATTCGTAAGAAATCCACCTTCTACCAGAACAGCGGGGCAAGTGACATTTGAGATCACAAAGAACTGTTTCGCCTTGGTGCCCCGGTCGAGCGCCCGCGTGCGTGCCACCAGCGCTCCCTGAATAAAAGCGGCAAGGCTTTGGCTTTCAAAATTTGGCGATTCGGAAAGTGCGCGCCACAGAAAAGGCAGCCACGAAGCCGCGAATGAGCCCCCAGTAATTTGATGGGCCGCGTAATAAGTTTCGACTCCAGTGGAAACGGGCCGGTTATCTTCGTTGAAATGAATGCTTATCAGGATGGAATCTCGTACGCGATTGGCGAGCGCCGCGCGATCGGCCAGTGAAACATAGCTGTCGCCCACGCGCGTCATCACGGTAGCGATCCCGTCCGCCTCCAATAGCCGTTCGATCCGTCGGGCCACATCCAGGGTCAGATCTTTTTCAAGCACGCCACCGCAGATGGCACCCGAGTCTTGGCCGCCGTGGCCGGGATCAAGAACTACTACTACGAACGGCTTAGGCGTGGGCTGCGGCTGCGCGATCTGCGGTTTCACCGGCCGCTGCCGCCCCGGGATTCGCTGCATCCAGACGAAGGAGGCGATCATCAGCAACAACCCTGCCAAGGCCAGTATGCTCCCTATGGTTTGTCTTGCTCGTGGTCTTTGGCCGAACATTTCTCTCCATATTTTATTCGTGAATCAATGCGCGCAGTTCCTTATCCAGTAATGAACGATAGCGAATTGCCCGGCTCGCGTCGCGCTCAAGTATTCCGGCTTCAACTCCAGCTTTGGCGAGTTGCTCCTGTCGATATTTCGTAATGGCGGTGCGTTCCGGAAGTTCTTTTGCGTCGCTTGTCTGCAAAGTCATATGTCCAATGCTCCAGGCATCGAGCCCGGATTTGAGCGCTGCTTCAAAACCGGCGTCCGGCGAATGTTCGGCTTGCAGAAATGATTCCATCTGCTCGCTCGATTGCCGGGTTCCGCTCAGCACAGCGAAATCCCGCCGCGCCTGCGTGAAGGTTGCGCCGTTGCTTGCAATCTCGCCGTCATAATCGACCCGCAGGAACAAATCTTCTTCAGGCCGATCGCCGACCTCGGCAAAAAGCATCCGCGCCAGATAAGGCGCGCCATATACCTGTTCGAACGCCCCCTTCATCACCGGACTGAGCGAATAATGCACCAGCCGCCGCAGCGAAACATCGGCCGCTGAGCGAGTGAAGCCTTCGGTGCTAGCCAGCTCGATGGCCGCCATCCGCAGCCGCTCGATGTCCCCTGGATGACCAATGGCGCCCATGGCAATGCGGTCGTAAATCTCAAAAAGTTTCTGCCGTCTCTGACCGAAGGTGAGAAACAAGATGCCATCGCGATAGCCAAGCGCCACGATAGGACTGCCCGAGGCGAGCTGCATTTCGATGTACTCGCGGCGGTTGGCGATCGCTTCAACCCAACGATACGGCTCTTCGATCATGCGACCGTTTCTTTAAACACGGCAGCGATTTTGCTTTCCGGCAAGGTCCTGATGCCTTCGCGCGAGACGATCTTGATGAGCGGATAGATTTTCCCGCTGCGATCCACGCCGCCCGTCGATGTGTCGGACTCCGCAGCCGTGTCCAGCGCGCGCAAGGCAATCGATATCGCTTCGTCCTCGCTCGTTTTTTGCAGCGGCTTCCCGCCCCAGTTATTTTCGTAATAAAGAATGCCGCGCACGGCCGGCGACCCCGACCCGGTCGCGGCGTAGTCGGCCGCTTCAAACTGCGCGCCCATAGCGTCGTAAAAATAGAGTCGCGCCTCCGGTTTCGGATGAGAATTGTACGTCGCGAAAATCGGCACTACTACTCCCACTCCTTGCATGACGAAGCCGATGTTGTCCCGCAACAGCTTGGAAAGCGCGCGCACCTTGCCATCCACGCTCATTTCCTGTAGTTGCGTGCGTCGGAAATATTGAAACGAATGTTCGAGCACGCGCGCCATTTCCCACGCCGTCGCCGGCACGCCTGCGATTGCCATGATCGATTGGCGATCGATTTCCAGTACTTTGTCGGCGCGATCGTAGACGACAGTATTGCCAGCCGTGGCGCGCCGATCGCCAGCCACTAGCACGCCGCCAGAAAACTTGAACGCGAGAATGGTAGTGGCCTCCGTTGGCTGCCACGATTTTTGGTGCGGCGTCGCCACCGGAGAAGTCGAAGTGACAGTCGCCGGAGCGAGTAACCCTTTGCGCCTGAGCAATGCGGGAAAATCGTCGGCCGTGCCGGAAAAATGTGGCCCAAGCGTCACCAGGGACGGCTCCATTATTGGCCGGTGCGCTGGCGATAGCGCTTGGACTGGTTAGGATCGACCTTGCGCATTTTTTTTAAAAGATCCTTGGTGTCCGGCCGTGAAACGTCGGGTGAACGCGGGCCGCCGCCATCGCCTTGTTTGGGTCCCCACGGAACTGGATCGAGTGGCTTTTGAATGCGCTCTGGCATAAAAAAATCTAAGGGCAAATATTGGAAAGGCAAGCGATCCCGCGCCGTGGGTCTCGCAAAATTCGGCTACCGCCCCACGCTTGCCAGGCAAAGCGGCCGATGCCAACATTCGGGAGGATGAAGATCCTTCCTGTTGTTGCTGCTGCGTTTTTCTTCAGCGCGGGGCCGTTCCCTGCGGCGTGGGCGCAAGCGCCGTCGCCAGAATCGTTGAAATCGCCCGAGCATGCTCAACTCGAAATGTTGGCAAAAAAAATCGACGAACAGAACGCAAAGATCGACGCGCTCTCTCAGGAGATCCTGAAACTAGAACAGCAGCTTTCACACGTTCGCCCGGGCGTAATGATTGGAGAGAGCACGCCTGCGACTCCTACGGCAGGCGCTCCGGCCGAATCTGCGTCGCGTCCTGAGAATGGCAACACACACGTGGTTGCCCGCGGCGAAACGCTCACATCTATCGCAAAATTGTACAGAGTAAGCGTGGATGAATTGCAAAAGGCCAATCACATCGAAGACGGCCGTAAACTGCAGGCCGGACAGACAATCATCATTCCTGCGGCGTCATCGCCCGCGCCGTCTGTTTCCCCGCCACCACCCAATTAGCAAGCGCGCTTGTGGTACGGAGCCGCTCCGTTCAGTTAGACAGGCAATTGCTCATCTAAGGTGTCAATTGGCGTAATCTCAGTTTCTGCCGGGGTTTGGAATTGAGGCTGCGGTGATGTCTCAAGCAGGCTTTGTTCGCAAAGGCGCGCATATTTTCCGCCCAGCGCGATCAATTCGTCGTGCTTGCCTCGCTCGATAATGCGGCCGCGATCAAGCACCAGAATTTGGTCTGCGTGCACGATGGTGGAAAGCCGATGCGCAATCACGATCGACGTCCGATTCGCCATCAAATGTTCCAGTGCTTCCTGAATCAGTCGTTCCGTGGCGGTATCCACGCTGGCGGTTGCTTCATCAAGAATCAAAATCGGCGGGTCCTTTAAGAGCGCCCGCGCAATTGAGAGCCGCTGTTTTTCGCCCACGCTCAATTTCACGCCGCGCTCGCCGACCACGCTCTCCAAGCCCTCTGGCAAACGCTCGATGAATTGTCGCGCCTTCGCCGCATCCACGGCACGCCACAGTTCCGCATCGGTGGCAGTCGGTTTCCCCATCAAAAGATTTTCCCGAATCGATCCGTTGAACAGGAAGCTCTCTTGCGTCACCACTCCGATTGCTTCGCGCAACGCACCTAGCCCGTACTCGCGAATAGGTCTGCCATCGATATAAACCCGGCCGCTCGTAAATTCGTAAAAGCGCACCAGCAAATTCACCAGCGTCGATTTCCCGGCGCCAGTCGCGCCGACCAGCGCAATCGTCGCGCCCGGCGCTGCATGAAACGAAACATGCTTGAGCGCGGGCAATCCTTCCGTATAACTGAAGCTCACGTCCTCGTAGCGAATGTCGCCAGCAATTCGCACCAACATTTTTCCCTTCTCGATCAATCCCGGCTCGGCTGATTCATCGAGAATCTCAAAAACGCGTTCGCCCGCCGCCCGTCCGGCTTGAACAAGTTGATTGAGTTGATGCAGCCGGCTGATCGGATCGTAAAGAAATGCCGTCAACAAAAGGAAAGCGACCAGATCACCCATCTGCATCCCGCCGTTTAAGACGGCATAGCTGCCAAACCCAAGCACGAGCACGGCGCCGATCGCTTCAAACATCGACATCGACGGCGAGTAAATGGCCCACGTCCGCATCACCACCAGTGTGGCGCGCCGCAATTGATCGCTTACCCGATTGAAACGCGCATGTTCCTCTCGCTCGCGCACGAAACTTTTGATCTGACGAATCCCGGCAAGATTATCGTGCAACAGCGCGTTGATGTCCGATGACGCGCGCCGCTGCAATCGATAGCGTCGATGCGCGGTGAGCGTATAAGCTAGTGCGCCCGCGATGAGCAGCGGAAACGGCACCAACGCTAGGAGCGCCAGCTTCGCATTCCAATAAAACATCACCGTCATGACGATGACAATTTGCAAGACCGCAACCACGCCCTGCTCGATTCCATCGATGAGGACACGCTCGACGGAGTTCACGTCTTCTATCACCCGCGTCATCAGATCGCCCGTGGCGCGATTATCGAACCAGCGCAACGGCAGCAATTGAATGTGGGAATACAAATCGCTCCGCAGATCGAAAATGACTTTCTGCTCGAACGTGTTGTTGAGGATGATCCGCAGCGCGTTGAAAACGTGCTGAAGCAGAAATGCCACTGCCGCCAGCAAAATGAGCGGCAACAATTTGTCCGGTCGCTGCGCGCGCACCACGTCGTTAATGATCCATTTGGTGACGCTTGGGAAAACGATCACCATCAGCGTGGTCAGAATCGCGCACGTCAACGTGCCTGCAGCCATCCATGGGTACCGCGTTAAATAACCAAATACGCGCCAGACCGTTTTCATCTCCCGGTCAAAGTCGACGCGCAGGTCACCACGTCAAGATAGGGCGATTCACCTCAATCGCTCCGCTTTACGTCGAAACACGTTGTCGTCCTCATCCGCACTGCGGTAATCTTGCCCCATGACCAACGAATCGAACCCTTTCGCCGACGAAATTCACATTGACCAACTTGAGATTTTCACACATATCGGGGCTCCGGAGGTAGAGCGCGCTGCTCCACAACGCTTAACCGTCAGCATTTCCTTTTGGCCGTATCAGCAAACGCCCGATCTGGCAGATAAAATCGACCAGACAGTTAACTATTCAGCCGTGGCCGAGGAGACGAAGAGTTTCGTGCGCGATCAATCGGTCAATCTGATCGAGACGTTGGCGGACCGGCTCGCAACGCATTTACTGAAAACTTTTCCGATACAGAGGGTCGCCATCGACCTGCGGAAATTCCCTTTGGAGGATGCCAAGTACGTCTCCGCAACTGTAACGCGCACTGCATCCGTCGGTTGACGATGCGCAAAGGACGATTCAACACACCCGCTGCGGAGATCGCCCAGCGCTACAGCGAATCCGTTTCGTTTGATTGGCGACTTTATCGCTACGATATCGCAGGATCGACCGCGCATGCCGCAGCGCTCGCCCGCGCACGAATCATGACTAGGGCTGAACACCGAAAAATTGAGGGTGGCTTGCGCGCAATCCAGCAGCAGATCGAATCCGGCAAATTCCAATGGGACCGCTCGCGCGAAGACGTGCACATGAACATCGAAGCCGCGCTTACGAAACGAATCGGGCCCGCCGGCGCGAAACTGCAGACTGCCCGCAGTCGGAACGACCAAGTTGCGCTGGACATGAGGCTTTATGTAAAAGACGAGATCACGGAAGTCTCATCGCGCCTGCGAAATTTGCGGAGAGCGCTGCTCAACCTCGCCGAAAAACACGTCGATGTTGTGGTGCCTGGTTACACGCATCTCCAGCGCGCCCAGCCGATCACTTTTTCGCATTACTTGCTCGGGCAAATCGAGGCTTTTGAACGAGACGCGGAACGGCTTCGTGATTGCCTGGTTCGAACGGACGTTCTCCCGCTTGGATCTGGCGCGCTCGCCGGATCGACAATCGTCCTCGATCGCGAACTTATCGCGCGCCAACTCGGTTTTTCGCGCGTGAGTCAGAACAGCACCGATGCCGTGAGCGATCGCGATTTCGTGTGCGAATTCCTTTTTTGCCTCGCCGTGATCGGCCTGCATCTGTCTCGTTTAAGCGAAGACTTGATCATCTGGAGCACGAGCGAATTCGGATTTCTGGAATTCACCGACGCATTTTCCACCGGCTCCAGCCTGATGCCGCAGAAAAGAAATCCCGACATGGCCGAGCTGACTCGCGGCAAGACCGGCAGGCTTTACGGAAATTTGATGTCGATCCTGACGATGACGAAAGCGCTTCCATCTTCCTACAATCGCGACCTGCAGGAAGATAAGAAACCGCTTTTTGATTCCGTGGATACGGTCCGCGCCGCGCTGGAAATTTTTGCGGCGATGCTCCCCGAATTGAAAGTCAATCGCAAACGCATGCAGGCCGCAGCAAGCGACCCGAATCTTTTCGCGACCGATCTGGCGGAATATCTAGTGAAAAAAGGAATACCCTTTCGCAAGGCTCATGAAATTGTCGGCAGTCTCGTTGCAGAATGCGCGAGGAAGGGAATCGCACTTAATCGGGTGTCCCTCGCCGAACTGAAAAAACGTTCGGTGCTGTTCGATGTCGACGTTGCTGATGTTTTCGATGTTCGCCATTCGCTTTCGCAGCGCCGCGCCATCGGCGCGCCATCACATGAGAACGTCGCGGCGCAGATCAAG
>Ga0209058_1005370_pt1 | contig 10028 bp, 8 predicted proteins | sample GraSoiAngelo_147_FD_185904 | JGI IMG/M metagenome (GOLD analysis project Ga0209058, IMG submission 185904) | Grasslands soil microbial communities from the Angelo Coastal Reserve, California, USA - 14_1009_05_40cm (SPAdes) (version 2) | ecosystem: Environmental > Terrestrial > Soil > Grasslands ...
AGCGCGAGCTCTTCCTCGAGGTCGCCACGGCTTGGGTGACGGCCTTTCCGCGTAGCGCCGACGCCCTGGAAGCACTGGCAATCGCTCTGGAGATGCTCGGCAATCCCGCCGCCCTCGACACGCTCCGGCGGGCCTCGGCCCTCGCGACCACGCCCGGCGAGCGCGTTCGCATCGGCGTTGGCGAGGTTTGGATGCTAGTCAAGTTTTCCGTCCCCGCCGATGTGGCGGGGCTGCGCGCCGCGCGGGCGTTGGCGGATTCCGTGCTGCGGGCCTATCCACCGCCCAAAGCACCCGAGCCTCTCTTGCTCGCGACGCTCGCGGCGCTCACAGGGCACGCTGAACTCGCGGCTGCGTACGGCCGGGAGCCGCCCGCCGCCACCGAATGGATCGTGCCCGCGCCGTTGGCCCAGACCGCCCTGCCTCTCGTGCTACTCGCTTCGCTAGGCGGGCCAGCCGACCGCCTGGGCACGTTGGAGCAGCAGGTCGACTCGGCCATCGACAATGCGCTGGCAGCGCCGCTGCGCCAACAGACGCGCCTCCAGTGGCTCGCGCGAGCAGCTACGCTCGCGTTTCCAGACTACCGATTCAAATCAATTCCCAGGCTCGCCGGAACGGGGGATTACTTGTTGGACGGACAAGCGGCGTTCCTGCGGGGCGATACGGCCGCCGTCCGGCGACTATTCGCCGAGCTAGAGACAGCGCGTCGCCATCTCCCACCGGCACAGTTGACGCTCGATGCGCTCTATCCGGAAGCGTGGCTGCTAGCAGCGCTCGGTGACGAGAAGGCGGCGATCACATGGCTTGATCCGACACTTGTCTCCCTCTTGTCGACGCCACCGGAGGTTTTCACCGACCCTGCCAGGGCTGGATCCCTGGTTCGGGCGATGGCCCTGCGAGCGGACCTCGCCGAGCGGGTGGGGGACCATGCCGTCGCCGCGCGGTGGGCGGCGGCTGTCGCGGCTTTCTGGTCCGATGCTGATCCGTTCTTGCAGCCCCTGGTCCGCCGCATGCGGCGCCGGGCTGGGTGAGCGTGCGCGCTGGGCTCTGTACCTCAGAGAAGAGGAGGTGACCATGAAGCGGCAAAGCGTGCAGGCCCTGGTGCTGGCTTCGAGTCTCGTCGCGGGCGCGATCGCCTGCGAGACCACACTCTCAGGTGGTGCGGCTACGCCTACCATCGGGCGTCCTGAGTGCCCGTCCGACTCGTTTGCAATCAGCGTGGTCGACAGCGTCCGCACCCCGAGGGGCGTTGTGACTCGTCCACGGACCATCACGACGATTCCGCTGGCTGGCCCCATCAGCAACGTGCCAGAGTTCCACGACTGCCAAGAGCTGATCAAAGACAACCGGTACCTCTCCCTTTATGCCATCTTCGCCAGTTTCCGGTTAGACTTGCTGGCCGACAGTCTCGACACGCTGAAGTACACGACCACGAAGCGGGCGTTTCCCGCCGCCGAGATCTACAGCAGCGACACCCACGAGTACGCGCCGCTTGCCATTAAGCCCTACTTCAACTGTCTGTACTTCTATCGCGATGGGTCGCAGTGGCGGGCAAACATGGTGCCGATCGGAAAAGACGAAAAAGACTGTGGCAAGCCCCTGGTCAATCCTGCCACGGCCGGCACTGAGCTAAAGGTTCTCCCGGTCAGCCCCAAGTCGAATGACGACGCATATCCTCCGGTCGCGCGGTGGGACTGGGACCCGGCACACGGCGAGCAATACATCGGCATCAAGTGTGGCGTCGCGTGGTGCGAGGTCGGAAGTCAACAGTTCGCACCGGCCTCCGCACTGACGGCTGGCCCGTCGTTCGACCCCATCACCGGCTTCACCACGACCACAGGGACCGACCAGGTGTACGCGATCAAGGGCTGGTACGACGAACAACAACTCGCGGTGCCGGCCGCAGGTGGCGGTGTTCAGCCGGGCGCGGTACACGGAGTCATCATTCCGAACCCCGTCTTGGGCCAGCTCAATCAGGCGACCGACTTTCACCCCACCTCGAGCAAACCGTGGGTGCACGTCGCCACCGCAAACGTCACTGGCCCCTACTCAAGCAAGCTGCACCTCCGGAATGGCGACAACAAGATCTACCTCTGTTATGGCACGGCGATCGAGTGCCACGTGCCGGGCCCGGTACCCACTTGTCCACCATCAGCGGACGGCAAGTGGTGGGCGAAGATCGAGTCGCCTTACTGGCTCTGGCCGTTCTGGCTTTCGCACAAGGCAACATACCGTTGCGTGACCCAGCGCCCGCACCCGAGCGTCAAGATCCCAGGGACGGTGCGTTGGCGTTGGACGGTGGACGACGAGACGGGCTGGATACGATGCACCAATGGCTGCTGTCAGGTTAACTGAGTTACGACGGCCGCCCGTCCCGGCTCGACCCCCGAGCCGTTCGTTCGCATCACAGCAGCGCGATGTCGAACGCGGAGCTCTCGGCGCTCTTAAGCCCCGAGGCCGTGACCTGCAGCGTGTAGCCGTTCCCGAGCTGGTCGATGCTCAAGTCGCTGAACCGCGCGACGCCGTTCACCGCCCGCACCATCTTGGTGCCCGACAGGACGGCGTTCCCGAGCAAGCTCGCGTCGTGCCCGAGCGCGATCGTCACGTAGCCGGTGAAGCTCGTGACGCGGTTGCCGAGGTCGTCCACCGCCGTCACCTCCACGGCCGGCGTGATCGTCGCGCCGGGCGGCGTCTTGCTCGGCTGCACCGTGAACACGAGCTGGGTCGCCTGGGGCGGCGGCGGCGGCGCGGTGATGTTGAACGCCGCACTGGTCGCTCCCGCGAGCCCAGCCGCGCTGGCCGTCAAGGTGTAGCCGTTCCCGGCCAGGTTGATGCTCAGATTCGAGAACGTCGCCACGCCGTTCACCGCGGGCACGCTCAGCGTGCCGGCGAGCGTTCCGCCCGCTTGGTTCGCCCCGATCGCCACAGTGATGGTCCCGGTGAAGCTCGTGACGGTATTCCCTGACGCGTCGAGGGCGCTCACTGCGACCGCCGGGGTGATCGTCGCCCCAGCCTCGGTGTTGCTGGGCTGGACGCTGAAGCCGAGGTGCGTCGCCGGCGGCGGCGGCGGCGGTGGTGCCGTGATGTCGAACGGATCGCTCGTGGCGCCAGTCAGGCCTGGGGTGGTGGCGCGCAAGGTGTAGCCGTTGCTGGCCTTGTCGATGCTCAGGTCCGAGAACGTCGCGACACCGTTCACGGCGTCGACGATTTTCCTTCCCGCGAGACCGGCGCCGCCCGGGTTGGCGTCGAGCGCGATCGTAACAGGCCCCGTGAAGGCCGGCACGAGGTTCCCGGCGTCGTCGAGGGCCGCTACCTTCACCGCCGGCGTGATGGCCGAGCCGGCTTGCGTCGGCTGCGGCTGCTGGGCGAATCCGAGGTGCGTGGCTGCAGGCGGCGGTGGCCGTGGGGCGGTGATGTCGAACGGATCGCTGGTGGCACCGGTCGCGCCCGAGGTGGTGGCGCGCAGCGTGTACCCGCTGCCGGCCTTGTCGACGCTCAAGTCGGCGAACGTCGCGACGCCGTTCACCGCGTTCACCTGCGCCGTGCCCAACAAGGCGGCGTCGCTCGGGTTCGCCTCGAGGCCCACAGTCACGGGCCCGTTGAACGTCGTGGCCGGTTGACCGGTCGAATCCTGCACGGTCACCCGCACGGCCGGCGTGATCGGCTCGCCCGCGGGCGCGTCGCCCGGCTGACGGGTGAACGCCATCCGCAGGGGAGTTCCCGGGCCGCCACCCGGATCGTGCAGCAGCTTGTCGATGCGGCAGGCCCCTACGAATCCTGCCATCGCCGCGAGCAGGCCCCAAGCCGAGGTAATGCGCAGTCGCTTCATAGCCTGCGCGGGCAGTGTCGCAAACATCGCACCGTTTCGCTCGGCTATGGCGACTCGAAGCAACGCTCTGCGCCACGTTGCTTCAAGTGTCGAGTGCACGCAACGGTATGTGGAGTGGCCTCCGTGTTGCAGATCACAAGCTTTGCGCCCAAGCTGCATTGGAGCCGCAACCGTGGTGGCGGACTTGACGGATCCTCCTCGGTGGCCCATAATCGCACGCCGCCGGAGAGTCGCGCCCCTCTCCCTCACACAGGGAGCGACGTATGCCGCACCTCCGCGTTTCCCGCCGCGCCGCAGTCCTCGCCGTCATCGGATTGGGCGCCAGCCTCTGGACCGGCTGCTCCGACCGCTCACCCGACGCGCTCATCGGGCCATCGGCTCAGCGACACTTCGCCGGGGATCAGTTGCAGGAGATTCACGCCGTGCTCGCCGTGCACAAGCGGCACAGCGCGGCCCTCTTGCGCCTGCCCGGCGTGGTCGGCACCGCCGTGGGCCTGCTGCCGAACGGCAAGGCGGGCCTCAAGGTCCTGCTGGCGAGTCCCGATGTGCGCGGGCTCCCGAGCGCGCTCGAGGGCATTCCCGTAGTCACGCAGGTGACGGGCATGCTGGTGGCGTTCAGCGATCCCACGACGCGACAGCGTCCGGCGCCGCTGGGCTTCTCGGTGGGCCATCCGGCGATCACTGCCGGCTCGATCGGGGCGCGCGTCGTGGACGGCTCGGGCACCGTCTACGTCCTCAGCAATAACCACGTGCTCGCGAACTCGAACGATGCCAGTATCGGGGACGCCGCGCTCCAGCCGGGACCGTACGACGGCGGCACGGCTCCAGCCGATCAGATCGGCACGCTGACCGCATTCAATACGATCGACTTCTCGGGCGGCGACAATACCATCGACGCCGCTATCGCCCGCTCCACCACGAGCAACCTCGGCAACGCGACGCCCACAGACGACGGGTACGGGGCGCCCAGCGCCACCATCTTTGGCGACGCGAATAGCGATCACGTGTTCGACGACGTGGCTACGCTGCTGGGCCTCAACGTGGAGAAGTACGGCCGCACCACAAAGCTGACGCATGGGCAGATCACCGGGATCAACGCCACGGTTACGGTGTGCTACGAGGTGTTCTTCGGCTTCTGCATCAAGGCAGCCCGGTTCGTGGATCAGCTAGTCATCGAGCCCGGGACCTTCTCGGGCGGCGGTGACTCGGGCTCTCTGATCGTCACCGATGACGGCAACAAGAACCCCGTCGCCCTGCTGTTCGCCGGCAGCTCCACCCAGACGATCGCGAACCGCATCGACCTGGTGCTGAACCAGTTCGGCGTGACCGTGGACGGCGGCAACTCGCCTCCACCCACACCCATGACGGACGTCGCGATCACGACCGTCAGCGCACCGACATCCGTCACTCAGGGCGCTACGGTGAACGTGGCGGTCACGACGAGGAACGTGGGCAACCAGAACGTGCCCGCTACGTTCGACGTGACGCTGCAGGACGCGACCGACGGCGTGACGATCGGGACGCAGAGCGTGGCCGGTCTCGCGCCGGGCGCGAGCGCGACGCGCACGTTCAGCTGGAACACGACCGGGAGCACGATCGGGAATCACACGCTCACCGCGAGCCACAGTCTCACGGACGACAACGCGGAGAATAACCACGCTTCGACCACCGTGACCGTGAACGGGGCGTCGAGCGTGATCCACATCGGCGACCTGGACGGCTACCCGTCGCGCAACGGGTCGAACTGGTCGGTGACCGTCGAAATCACCGTGCATGACGCCAATCACGCTCCGCTCAACGGCGCGACCGTGGTGGGACACTGGAGCCAGCTGGGGCAGAACTCGAACACCTGCACCACCGGGGACCTGGGCGGTAACGGGACGTGCACCGTGCTGTTCCCGTCGCTCAAGCGGAGCGTCAGCTCGGTGAACTTCACGGTCGTGAGCGTGACGATGCCGGACCGGATCTACGATCGGACGCTGAACCACGACGTGGACGGCAGCAGCAACGGCACGACGATCAAGGTGTCCAAGCCATAACGGTGACCTCCAAGACGATCCGAGAAGTGCTCGCCGCCCACACCGACACACTCATGGCGCTGCCGGGTGTGGTGGGCACCGCGGTCGGGCTGCGCGACGGCGTCGCCTGCATCCGCGTGTTCCTCGCTGACTCGAGCGCCGTGGCTCGGGGGAGCATCCCGGCGCAGCTGGAGGGCTACCCGGTGAAGGTGGAGGTCACGGGTCCGATCCGCCCGCGACGGCCCTAAGGTACGCGCCGCACCTCCGCCACCACACCCGGATACGCGTGCAGCAGCTCGGCGCCGCGTGCGTCGTCCAGCACTGTGAGCGCCGTCGCGAGACCGTCGGCCGTTAGGCCGTCCTCGGCCACGACCGCCGCCTGGCGCCGGCTCGTCAACCCGACGCCAGTGCGCGGATCGACAACGTGCGAATACCGCACCCCAGCGACGATCACGTACTGCTCCGTGTCCCCGGAGAGAGATAACGCGGCGTGTGCCAGTGCCCCGGCCCGCCCCCGCACCGCCTCACCGCCTCCCGGCACTGCCACGCGCCAGCCCGCCCGGCCCGGGGGCGGATCTCCCACCACGATGTCGCCCCCGGCCTGGATCAGCGCCCGCGTCACGCCGTGGCGGCCGAGCACCAGCAGCGCCTGGTCGAGGATGTACCCCTTGGCGATGCCTCCTAGATCGAGCCCCATTCCCGCGGTGTCGAGCCGGATCGAGCGGGTCACGGAATCGGCACGGACTTTGCGCCACCCCACGCGCCGGGCGGCGGCGTCGAGCTCGGCCCGGCTGGGCAAGCGGCCGGTGCGCCGCGCCCGGCGCCACAGCGCGACGAACGGCCCGACGGTGGGATCGAAGGCGCCGTCCGACAGGCGGGCGAGCTCGAGCGCCCGCGTCAGCACGACGAACAGGGGCTCGCTCACGGGCACGGCGGCGTCCGGCCGCTCGGCGAGGCGCCGGACCTCGCTCTCGGCGCGGTAGTCGCTCATGATGTCCTCGAGCTCGGCGATCCGCGCGTACGCTGCCCGCGCCGCCGTACGCGCCGTCCCGTCGTCCGGGGCATACAGCTCGATCCGCACCGCGACGCCCATGTGCAGCTCGGCGAATTCGCGGCGTACTTCCTGAGCGCGCGCGTCGCCGGTCGAGCCCGCCAGCACCGTGACTGTGACGAGGAGCCGCGTCCGCATGCACATTGCAGGCAAGATATCGCTGCTGCTGCTCGTCCAGAACGCGCCCCCGCCCCCTCCGAATCGTGACTCGATCCCCGGGACGCTGGTCCGCTTCGAGACCGTCCCCGTGCCCGCCGGACCGGTCACCGTGCCGACGTCCCGCGGTCCGCGCAGCGTCGCGGTCGGCCCGTTCGCGATCGGGCGGACCGAGGTCACGTGGGACGAGTACGACGTGTGGGCGTTCCGGCTCGATCTCACGCCCCAGGAGCGGAGCTCCGGCGTCGACGCGACGGCCCGACCCAGTCGCCCCTACGGCGCCCCCGACCGGGGCTTCGGCCACCACGGCTACCCGGCGCTCGCCATGACGTACTTCGCCGCGCAAGCTTACTGCGCGTGGCTCTCGACCAAGACCGGCAAGCGTTATCGCCTGCCAACCGACGCCGAGTGGACGCGCGCGGTGCTGCTCGGGCTCGGCGGGGACTCCGCCCTCACTCCTGAGCGTCGCGACGCACTCGGCTGGCACGCCGGCAACGCGGCCGCCAAGGCCCACGCCGTGGCCGCCAAGGCCGCCGATGCCCTCGGCCTCCACGACATGCTGGGCAATGTGGCCGAGTGGGTCACGGGCATGGACAGCGGGCGAGGAGGCGTCGTCCGCGGCGGCTCGTGGGTCGACCGGCCGGAGCACGTGGGACCGAACGCCCGAGCCCGGCAGACGCCCGCCTGGAACGAGACCGATCCCCAGTTTCCCAAGAGCCGCTGGTGGCTCGCGGATGCGCCATTCGTCGGCTTCCGCATCGTCCGCGAACCCTGAACCGAGAGGAGCTACGAGCCATGAGTCGGAGCCGCAAACCTGCGAAAGACTTGAGCCGCCGTGAGTTCGTCCACGTTACCGCGGTCGCGAGCGCCGCGCTCGCGCTCCCCGGCGCCCCGGCGTTGCTCGGGCGCGCCGACACGCTGCGGATCGGTTTGATCGGCTGCGGCGGGCGTGGTACCGGCGCGGCGAAAGACTGTCTTACATCCTCGGAGCGCGTCGAGCTGGTGGCCATCGGTGACCTGTTCCCGGACCGCGTCACGGAGTGCCGGACGAATCTGGCCCGCATGGCCACCGAGGACACCACCGGGGGACTCAAAGCAAAGATCAGAGTGGACGACGCCCATGCGTTCGCGGGGTTTGATGCCTACCAGAAGGTGATCGCGAGCAAAGTTGACGTCGTGCTGCTCGCGACGCCGCCGGCGTTCCGGCCCCGCCACCTCGCGGCTGCCATCGAGGCCGGCAAGCACGTCTTCATGGAGAAGCCCGTGGCCGTGGACCCGGTGGGCGTGCGCTCTGTAATGGCGTCGTCCGATCGCGCGGCCCAAACAGGGCTCGCGATCGTGGCCGGAACGCAGCGCCGCCACGACGCCGGTTACCAGGCGGCGATGCAGCGCATCCACAACGGCGCCATCGGCGACATCGTCGCGGCCCAGGTCTACTGGAACCAGGGCGGGTTGTGGATGAAGCCGCGGCAGCCCGACTGGTCCGACGTCGAGTGGCAGATCCGGAACTGGCTGTACTTCACGTGGTTGTCAGGCGACCACATCGTGGAGCAGCACATCCACAACATCGATGTGGCGAACTGGGCGCTCGGCGCGCATCCGGTGAAGGCGATCGGCGTGGGCGGGCGTCAATGGCGCACTGATCCCGCGTACGGGCACATCTACGATCACTTCGCGATTGACTTCGAGTACCCGAATGGCGTGCACGTGCTCTCCATGTGCCGCCAGATCGACAGCACGGCGTCTCGCGTGGCGGAGCGTCTGGTCGGCACGCGCGGCACATCGGACGCGCACTCCGTCATCACGGGCGCGGCGCCGTGGAGCTGGGATGCGCAGACCCCCAGGACCAACCCCTACGTGCAGGAGCACGCCGACCTGATCGCGAGCATCCGCGCGGGCAAGCCACTCAACGAGGGCCGGCAGGTGGCCGAGACCACGCTCAGCGCGATCATGGGACGAGAGGCCGCCTACACCGGGAAGGAGATCACGTGGGACGAGCTCCTGAACGCCGAGCAGGACCTCGTGCCGGCGGACGTGAAGTTCGGGCCCATGCCCGTGGCGCCGGTGGCGATGCCCGGGCAGACCGTGCTGGCGCGCAGCTGGCGGAGCGCGTGACCATGGAACGGCGGGCCCCGGGGCATCGCCCCGGGGTCAGCCGCGCAGCGGTCAGCGATTGAGTCGCACGCTGGGGCCGAAATGAATGCCCCAGTTCCCGTTGTAGAACGTGAAGAGAGTGTTGTCCGCCGTGTGGAACATGACGTCCAGGTCGGCGCCGAGTCGGAGCCACACCTGGCTCCGCAGGTGATAGCGGAGCCCCAACAGCAGCGAGAGGCCCTGGTCGGCGGCCGAATAGGGCGCGCCGTACCAGTTCCGGACGTACCCGCCGCCGACCAGGGCGTCGAGGCGCGGGCTCACGGCCCCGATGTACACGGCCCGCAAGTGCAGCGGGGTGTAGGTGACCGAGCTCTGGGATGAGCGCGCGAGGTCGAGCTCGACCGCGAGCGCGGGCTCCAGGTACACGCCCACGCGTCCTCCGACGCCCATGTCGTCGCCCATCGGCAAGGTATTGTCGAAATCGACGTAGCGCGCGAACCCGCCGACTTCGATGGTGCCGGCCCGCTGGGCCGCCACCGGAACCGCGAGGACGAGCGTGGCCCCCGCCAACAACCGCATCACGCGAGCTAGCATGCTGATCCCTCCTAACGAGCCCGTTTCGTGGTAATGACGATCACCCCGTTGGCGCCGCGCGAGCCGTACTGGCTCGTGGCGCCAGCATCCTTCAACACGTCGATCCGAGCGACGTCGTTGGGCGCGAGGTCGGCGAGCGCTGCGGCACCGGCCGAGCTCGGCACGCCGTCGATCACGATCAGCGGGTCGTCATCGCCGGGGTTGCCGCGGATGCTGCGGTGCCCGCGGATGCGGATCTGGTAGGCGCCGTTCGCCAGGGCGGTCACCTCGAGCCCCGGCACGCCGCGCA
>Ga0209058_1005371_pt1 | contig 10027 bp, 6 predicted proteins | sample GraSoiAngelo_147_FD_185904 | JGI IMG/M metagenome (GOLD analysis project Ga0209058, IMG submission 185904) | Grasslands soil microbial communities from the Angelo Coastal Reserve, California, USA - 14_1009_05_40cm (SPAdes) (version 2) | ecosystem: Environmental > Terrestrial > Soil > Grasslands ...
CAAGCGCGACTTGGAAGCCGCGATATTCTGATTCGCTTGACCGTGGGTACAGTTGTATTGGCGGAAGTCGAGCGATGCCTGGCGGGATCGTCGTGAGCAGACTGTTATCGCTCTTGATCCGGAGTTATCGCTACGGTTTGAGCCCGCTGCTCGGTATGCACTGCCGTTTCCACCCTTCCTGCTCCGCATACGCTCTGGAGGCGCTCGAACGCCACGGCGCAGCGCGGGGCGCGTGGCTTGCCCTCGCGCGGCTTGCTCGCTGTCATCCTTGGCACCCGGGTGGACATGACCCGGTCCCGTAATTGTCTGCTTCCCTCATGGACACTCAGCGTTTGATCCTGTTCTTAGTGTTCGCTTTCTCGCTGCTGCTCCTTTGGGAGGCGTGGCAGAAGGAGCTTCGGCCTCCCGCGCCTGCCAACCCGCCGACGCAGGGGCCGGTGCCGACGCCGAGCTCCGGGGCAGCGACATCCACGGAGAAGAGCGGGGATGCGCTGCCCACGACATTGGCACCGGCGGGCAAACCCCGGGAGCGCCTGCGAGTTCACATGGATACCATGCTTGCGGAAATCGATACGCAAGGCGGGGACATCGTCTACCTGGAATTGCTCAAGCATAAGGATACGCTCCACGAGACGAAGAATTTCGTGCTGTTTGGGCCCGAGCATCGTTATGCCGCGCAAAGCGGCTTGATCGGCGAGGGCCTGCCGAATCACCGGACGCTGTTTCACGCGTCCGCCAGGGAATTCACTCTCGAACAGGGTCAGGACAGGCTCGACGTGCGCCTCCAGGCAGACACGCCGGAAGGCATCAGGGTAACCAAGATTCTGACGTTCTATCCTGCGAGCTATCGCATCGATATCGCCGAGGAGATCGCGAACGGCACGGTCAAGCCGTTCGCAACCCACGCCTATTTTCAGATCACCCGCGACGGCAAGTCCCCCGGAGGTGATCCCTATATGGCGCAGACCTACACTGGGGCCGCGGTTTATACCGAACAGAGCAAGTTTCAGAAGGTCAGTTTCGAAGATATCGCCAAGGGCAAGACCCCTTATCCGAAGAGCTCCGACAACGGGTGGATCGCGATCATTCAGCACTATTTCGTCGCAGCGCTCCTTCCTCCCGACAAGTCGCTGCGCGAGTTCTACGCGCGAAAGCTCGCCGAGGACCTTTATTCGGTCGGCGTGATCGTGCCCCTTGGACCGATTGCGCCGGGCGCTAGCGCCCGCGTCGTGGTGCCGCTGTATGCAGGCCCTCAGGATCAGGACCACTTGCATTCGGTCGCCCCGGGACTGGAACTCGTTGTCGACTACGGATGGCTTACGGTGATCGCGGCGCCGCTCTTCTGGGTCCTCAAACTTTTCCATGGCTGGATGGGGAACTGGGGTCTTGCCATCATCCTGCTCACCGTGGTCATCAAGCTGATCTTTTTCCCGCTGTCGGCCGCGAGCTACCGCTCGATGGCGAAGATGAAACTGGTGACGCCGCGGCTGATGAAGCTCCGCGAACAGTATGCGGACGACAAAACGAAGATGAACCAGGCGATGATGGAGCTATACAAGACCGAGAAAATCAATCCGCTGGGTGGTTGCCTGCCGATCCTCGTGCAAATTCCGGTCTTCATCGCGCTCTACTGGGTGCTCTTCGAAAGCGTTGAACTGCGCCAGGCCCCTTTCTATCTCTGGATCAAGGATCTTTCGGCGCCCGATCCTTGGTACGTGCTTCCAACGCTGATGATGGCCTCCATGATCGTCCAGACCAAGATGAATCCCACGCCGCCTGATCCGGTTCAGGCCAAGGTCATGATGATCATGCCGTTTGCATTCGGGGTGATGTTCTACTTTTTCCCCTCGGGTCTGGTTCTCTACTGGTTCGTCAACAATATCCTGTCGATCCTGCAGCAATGGCAAATCACCCGCATGATCGAAGGAGAAAAAGCCGCCGCCAGCGCAAGACGCTAAGATGCCGCCCGATTGCGGGCGGGACGATAACGCCCGGAAGCAACCATGGCAGGACCGTCCGATACCGAGGTGATCGCGGCTGTCGCGACCGCGCCGGGAAGGGCCGGTATCGGTATCGTGCGCGTTTCCGGGAAGAAGCTCGAGCAGCTCGCATCACACTTGCTCGGTGGTGTACCGGCGCCGCGACTGGCCGTGCGTGCGACCTTCCGCGCCGCCACCGGTGAGCCGATCGACGACGGCATCGCACTTTTCTTTCCCGCACCGGCGTCCTATACCGGCGAAGATGTGCTCGAACTGCAGGGTCACGGGGGGCCTGTGGTGCTGCACATGATCTTGAGGCGATGCCTAGAGCTTGGCGCGCGTCTCGCCGAGCCCGGCGAATTTACCCGTCGCGCTTTCCTGAACGACAAGCTCGATCTCGCGCAGGCCGAGGGCGTGGCAGACCTCATCGACGCCGCTACCGAGGCCGCGGCGCGTTGCGCGCTGCGCTCGCTGCGCGGCGAATTCTCGGAGGTGATCGGAAACCTTGCGAAGCGGCTCGTCGAGCTGCGCGTGCTCGTGGAAGCGACCCTGGATTTTCCCGAGGAGGAAATCGATCAAGTGGACCGAGAGGACGCCCGCGGGCGCCTGAGGCACCTGCAGGAGGACGTTCGCAGTTCGCTTGCTCGCGGCCGTCAGGGCAGCGTCCTTCGCAGCGGACTTCAGGTGGTACTGGCTGGCCAGCCCAACGTAGGAAAATCGTCGCTCCTCAACCGGCTTGCCGGAGAGGACCTCGCCATCGTCACTGAAATCCCCGGCACCACGCGCGATGCAGTGCGACAGACCATTCAGGTTGAGGGCGTGCCCGTGAATATCATCGATACTGCTGGTCTGCGAGACGCTGCCGATAAGGTGGAAGCAATCGGAATCGCACGCACCTGGGAGGCTATCGAGCGGGCGGACGCGATGTTGCTGGTCGTCGACGCACGTGAAGGGGTCACGGCCGCCGATGTCGCCATCGTCGAGCGACTCCCGAGAAAACTCAAGCCCGTTACCGTATTCAACAAGATCGATCTCTCCGGCGGCGCGCCTCGGGCCGAGCAGAACGAGCAGGGCTGGCGCATCCACGTTTCTGCCAAGACAGGCGAGGGTCTCGACGCGCTGCGTCGCACGCTGCTCACGCTCGCCGGCTGGCAAGCAGGGGGAGAAGATCTGTTCATGGCGCGCGAGCGGCACCTCGTCTCCCTCGAGCGCGTCGCCGAGGCGCTTGAGCGGGCCGGACAGACGATGCCCCACAGCGAACTTTTCGCAGAAGAACTTCGTCTAGCGCAGCTCGAGCTCGGCTCGATTACAGGGGAGTTTTCGGCGGATGACCTGCTCGGTCAAATCTTCGAGCGCTTTTGCGTCGGGAAATGAAATCGGTCTCGAAGGCGCTCCTGATTTGCGGGGCGGGCGGTGTCCTCTTCAGCGCTCTGCGCGCACCCCTTCCATGGATGCTTGGGCCTTTGCTTGCCATGGCCTTTGGAAAATTCCTGGGCGCCGATCTCGCTTCGCCCAAGGGGGGCCGAGCGACCGGACAGCTCATCATAGGCTGCGCGCTTGGCTTGTACTTCACCCCGGTGGTCGGCCACGAGGTCGTGGTGCACTGGTATCTGTTGATCGCAGCGGCGGTTTTCGCGCTTCTGCTCGCGTACGCAAGTGGATGGTTCCTCACGCGCAGCACGGGGCTGGATGGGACGACAGCGCTTTTTGCCAGCGTTCCCGGAGGAGCCGCGGAGATGACTGTCTTGGGCGAGCGCTTCGGCGCCCGGCCTGACCGCGTGGTGCTCGCGCAGTCGCTGCGCGTCATGATTGTCGTTGTGGGGGTGCCATTCCTGTTTACTTTGCTCGGTGTGCACGGAGTGGACGACTACCGTCCGGCGCAACTCGGCGTGGAGGCCACGGGGCTGCTTGCCTTGCTGGTGCTGGCGGCGACAGCCGGTGCGCTGCTCGCGAAACTGAGCGTGCCAAACGCCTGGATGCTGGGACCGCTCGCTGTAGCGGTCGCGCTGACTCTTGCCGAGGTGGGGTTGTCGGCAATTCCGCTATGGCTGTCCAACTCGGCGCAGCTTCTGCTCGGGTGCGCGCTCGGGTCCGGGTTTGATCGAAAATCGCTTAGCACGGCACCGCGCTTCGTCGCCATGGTGTGCGCCTCCGTGGTTCTGGCCGTTTTGGTCTCCGCCCTCTTCGCGTGGGGCCTCGCGCTCGCAGGCACGGTCCCAATCTCGACGATGGTGCTCGCCACGGCGCCGGGCGGCATGGCGGAGATGTGTGTCACTGCCAAAGTGCTCCAACTCGGAGTGCCGCTCGTCACGGCGGCCCACGTCACGCGGGTGATTATTCTCGTGACCACGACCGCACCGATGTTCCGGCTTGCGAAACACGTCAGGCGCAACTGGCGGGCATAAGGAACTGAGTTCTCGTAAGCCCCAGTTTCATCGCCCTATTTTCCGCATCCCGCGGATCGTGATAGAGTTCGGACCCTTACAGGTTCTGTCACGACGAGCAGCCCAGATTGACATGCTGCCAAGTCGTCATCGCGAGGCCCCAGGATGAATCAACCTTCCGTTGCCGCCATTGATATAGGCGCTCCCGCGCACGTTCAGCACCATGGCGTCAAGGAATGGGTCGCGCGTTTTGCCGCGCTGACCAAACCGGCCCGGATTCAATGGTGCGACGGCTCGCGGGAAGAATACGACCGGCTTTGCGACGAGATGGTCAGGTCGGGAATGCTGAAGCGGCTCAACCCCGAGCTTCGTCCAAATTCTTTCCTCGCGCTCTCTGATCCCAACGACGTGGCGCGCACCGAAGACCGCACGTTCATCTGCTCTCAGCGAGAGGAAGATGCGGGCCCTACCAACAACTGGGTCGATCCGGGGGAGATGCGCGCGACGTTGAGCAAGTTCTTCGACGGCTGCATGCGCGGCCGGACCTTGTATGTGGTTCCGTTCTCCATGGGGCCGCTCGGCTCGCACATCGCGCATATCGGCATCGAGCTGACCGACTCGCCGTACGTGGTGGTCAGCATGCACGTCATGACGCGGATGTCGAAAAAGGTGTGGGGGATCTTGGGCAAGAGCGGGCATTTCGTACCCTGCGTCCATTCTGTCGGAGCGCCGCTCGCTCCCGGCCAGAAGGATGTGCGCTGGCCGTGCAGCAAGGAGCACAAATATATCGTTCATTACCCAGAAACCAAGGAAATATGGTCCTTCGGCTCCGGTTACGGTGGCAATGCATTGCTCGGGAAAAAGTGTTTTTCGCTTCGCATCGCCTCGATCATGGGGCGCGAACAAGGTTGGCTCGCGGAGCATATGCTGATCCTCGGTGTGACATCGCCTTCGGGTGAGAAACTCTACGTGAGCGCTGCGTTTCCCTCGGCGTGCGGCAAGACGAATTTCGCCATGCTGATTCCGCCGCCGGCGTTCAAGGGTTGGAAGGTGTCGACGGTCGGGGAAGATATTGCGTGGATCAAGCCGGGCAAGGACGGTCGCTTCTACGCGATCAATCCCGAGTCGGGATTTTTCGGCGTTGCGCCGGGGACGTCGGAGAAAACCAATCCCAACTGCATGGCGATGATCAAGAGCAACACGATATTCACGAACGTGGCCATGACCCCGGACGGAGACGTGTGGTGGGAAGGGATGACCGATACGCCTCCCGCCAGGCTCATCGATTGGCAGGGAAAGGAATGGACGCCCGGTTGCGGCAGGAAAGCGGCGCATCCCAACGCACGATTCACGGTTCCTGCAGCGCAGTGTCCCTCGATCGATCCCGATTGGGAAAATCCGCAGGGCGTTCCGATATCTGCCTTCGTGTTCGGAGGCCGGCGCTCTGACACCGTGCCGCTTGTCTCCGAGGCAGTCGATTGGGACTCTGGCGTGTATATGGCCGCAACGATGGGCTCGGAGACCACGGCCGCCGCGACCGGTAAGGTAGGGGTGGTGAGGCGAGATCCCATGGCAATGATCCCATTTGTCGGTTACAACATGGGCGATTACTTCAGCCATTGGCTTAAGCTGGGCCGCTCGGTGCCCCAGCGCCCCCGCATCTTCTGCATCAATTGGTTTCGTACCGACGTAAATGGAAGGTTCATCTGGCCGGGATACGGCGAAAACATGCGAGTGCTGAAGTGGATCGTGGAGCGCTGTCAAGGTAAAGGCAATGCGGTCGAAACACCCATCGGCAAGGTCCCAGATTTCGAGGATTTGGATTGGAAGGGTCTGGAAAGCTTCGGCAGCGACAAGTTCAAGCGCGTGAGCTCGGTCGACGGCAGGGAGTGGAGGCGGGAACTGAAGCTGCAAGATGAATTGCTGCAACTGCTGGGAAGCCGCTTGCCGCGTGAGCTTGCCGCGCGGCGTGAGACACTCGGACGTTCCCTGGACTGAGAGGTTCCGAAGGTCCGACGTCTTGCGCAGCTGTCGCGAGACAGATTCAACGCTAAGATATTGTTTATATTTTGATTGTTCGTGTCACCGCCGGGCTTTACCGGACGCGAATATCGGGTGTGGACCCTGTTAGCAAGCTGTGTCCTTGCGGGTTAACAGGCTGTGTAATTCCGGTGGGAGGATATGCAGAACACGGACGTTTCACGTGAAACGTCCACCCGCCGTGGGCTTGCTCAACCTCGGGTCCCCTCATCGACCGAAGCCGTCTTTTGCGCGCTGGAAGTTCCACGTGAAACACTGTCTCTCGTCGTGGAATAGCTTTAAAATTCGATTGCTTTCGGTCTATTTTCCTGCTCAAAGCGATGCAATTTCCCACTCGATTCGATGTCATCGTGGTCGGCGGCGGCCACGCTGGGACCGAGGCGGCGCTTGCGGCAGCGCGGGCCGGTTGTCGCACCCTTTTGCTGACCCACAACATCGAAACGCTGGGGCAGATGTCCTGCAACCCGTCCATCGGGGGTATTGGGAAAGGGCACCTTGTCAGGGAAGTAGACGCCTTGGGCGGAGCCATGGCGATCGCTACAGACGAAGCGGGGATCCAGTTTCGCATCCTGAATTCCTCCAAAGGCCCCGCAGTCCGTGCGACGCGCGCACAAGCTGATCGCCTCCTGTACAAGCGCGCGATACGGTCGCGGCTGGAGAACCAGGCCAACCTGACTTTGTTCCAGCAGGCGGTGAACGACCTCCTGTTGGAAGGCGACCGTGTCGCCGGGGTGGTGACTGAGCTCGGCGTTCGCTTTTCCAGCCGCGTCGTGGTGCTGACCACCGGCACTTTTCTTTCCGGACTCATCCATATCGGATTGTCAAACTATCAGGCCGGTCGGGCTGGGGACCCGCCTTCCCTCAGTCTCGCTGCGCGGCTGCGCGAGCTCAAGCTTCCGGTGGGTCGCCTCAAGACCGGAACACCGCCCCGGCTCGACGGTCGCACCATCGATTTTTCGAGCATCAAAGCGCAACCGGGTGATGAGCCGGTGCCCGTCTTTTCGTTTGTCGGAACACCGGGGATGCATCCTCCCCAGCTACCCTGCTGGATCACCCACACCAATCCACATACGCACGAAATCATCCGCGGTGGCTTGGACCGCTCGCCGATGTACACCGGCGTAATCGAGGGGATCGGCCCCCGCTATTGCCCTTCGATCGAGGACAAGATCCATCGGTTTGCCGCCAAGCAAAGCCACCCGATTTTTCTGGAGCCTGAAGGGCTCACCACCAACGAGTTTTATCCGAATGGAATCTCGACGAGTCTGCCCTTCGACGTGCAGATCGAGCTGGTGCGCAGCATCCGCGGACTGGAGCAGGCCCACATTCTGCGGCCGGGTTACGCCATCGAGTACGACTACTACGATCCGCGAAACTTAAGGTCGTCGCTGGAAACGAAGTCGATCTCGGGTCTGTTTTTTGCGGGACAGATCAACGGCACTACCGGCTACGAGGAAGCGGCAGCGCAGGGAATCCTCGCCGGTATCAATGCCGCGCTCTTCATCCGGGACGAGCATGCCTGGTGCCCGCGGCGCAATGAAGGCTATATCGGTGTCTTGGTCGACGACCTCATTACCCGCGGTGTTTCGGAGCCGTATCGCATGTTCACCAGCCGCGCGGAATACCGGCTCACGTTGCGCGAGGACAACGCGGACTTGCGGCTCACCGAGACCGGTCGCAGGCTCGGCATCGTGGACGATGTCCGCTGGGACGCGTTCAACCGCAAGCGCGACGCGATCGGCCGCGAGCAGGAGCGGCTCAAGTCCACTTGGGTCACTCCCCAATCCCTGCCTGCCGAGGTTGCCGAGCGTGTGCTCGGCAAACCGATCGAGCGCGAGTACTCCCTCATGGATCTCTTGAAGCGTCCCGGGGTGGGTTACGCCTCGCTGGCTGAACTTTCTGAACGAGGTGCATTCGTCGGCGATGGGGCGGTCGCCTCACAGGTGGAAATTCAAGCCAAATACCAAGGGTATGTCGAGCGTCAGCATGAGGAAATCGCGCGCCAGGAGCGCTACGAAACGATGGCACTGCCGCGCGGTCTCGATTACCAGAACGTGCGCGGCCTGTCGATCGAAGTGCAGCAGAAACTGAACCAACACAAACCCGAGACCATCGGACAAGCCTCGCGCATCTCGGGTATGACTCCGGCCGCGATCTCGCTCCTGCTCGTTCACTTGAAGCGCGGATTAGGCGCATCAGAGAGATCGGCCGCATGACGACGCTGGTGGCGGGGTTGCCGGCGCAGGCCGAGTTGGGCCGGCGCCTCGAAAAAGGAGTAGCGGAATTAGGTCTGGCATTGGGTCGCGACGGTAGAAACAAGCTCCTTCAGTATCTCGCGCTGCTGCAGAAGTGGAACCAGGTATATAACCTGACTGCAATACGGGGCGTGGAGAAGATGATCAGTGGCCACTTACTTGACTGCCTGGCCGTGATCCCATACGTGACTGGAACTCGGGTGCTCGACGTCGGCACCGGCGCGGGATTCCCTGGGATTCCCGTTGCGGTGGCCAGGCCTGACATTCAGGTCGCATTGCTCGACAGCAATCACAAAAAATCGGCCTTCCTCCGACAGGTGGTAGCGGACCTCCAGTTGAAGAACGCCGCGGTGATATGCGAGCGGGTCGAGGCTTGGGACGCCGCTGAGAAATTCGATTACATCATTTCCCGCGCGTTTGCCGAAATTGCCGAGTTCATCGCGCTGACCAGACATTTGCTCGCGCCGGGCGGCGTGCTCGCGGCGATGAAGGGTGTCTATCCCTTCGAGGAAATCGAGCGCCTGCCGCCGGACTTCCGCCTGCGGCAGGTACACGCCTTGGCCGTTCCCGGGCTCGACGCCGAGCGGCATCTTGTCTTGATCGAGCGCGCATGACCCGCATCCTCGCCGTCACCAACCAGAAGGGCGGCGTCGGAAAGACCACGACCAGCGTCAATCTCGCGGCGAGCCTCGCGCAGTCCGGGATGCGCGTCCTGCTGGTCGATCTCGATCCGCAGGGCAACGCCACCATGGGCAGCGGAATCGACAAACGCGCCCTGAAGATTTCTGTCTACCAAGTGCTGCTGGGGCTGGCGACCGCCGATTCGGCGCGGCTGAAGTCGGAATCAGGCGGGTACGACCTGATTCCCGCCAACCGCGACCTCGCCGGCGCGGAGGTAGAGCTGGTCGACCTCGAGCACCGCGAGTCACGCCTGAAAGGCGCGCTCGGAACGATCGCCAGCCAGTACGAATTCATCCTGCTCGACTGCCCTCCAGCGCTCAACATGCTCACGGTGAATGGATTGGTCGCAGCCGATGCGGTGATGATACCGATGCAATGCGAGTACTACGCGCTCGAGGGGCTCTCCGATCTCGTGAACACGATCAAAAAGGTCCGCCAGCACCTGAATCCGAAGCTCGATATCGAGGGGCTGCTTCGAACCATGTACGATCCGCGCAATGCGCTCGCGCAGCAGGTGTCGGCGCAATTGCAGGAGCACTTCGGCAAGAAGGTGTACGAGACCGTGATCCCGCGCAACGTACGGCTCGCCGAGGCGCCGAGCTTCGGCGCGCCCGCCGTGAAGTTCGACCGCGAATGCAAGGGCTCGCAAGCTTACGTCGCCCTGGCGGGCGAGATCCTCTCCCGGAAC
>Ga0209058_1005376_pt1 | contig 10025 bp, 9 predicted proteins | sample GraSoiAngelo_147_FD_185904 | JGI IMG/M metagenome (GOLD analysis project Ga0209058, IMG submission 185904) | Grasslands soil microbial communities from the Angelo Coastal Reserve, California, USA - 14_1009_05_40cm (SPAdes) (version 2) | ecosystem: Environmental > Terrestrial > Soil > Grasslands ...
GGACTTCAAGAAGCTCTCGATGAACTGCCAGGTCATCGACATGGCGCGTCGTTACGGCTGGATGATCGCCCTCACCCGCGAGGACCACATCTGCTCGCTCGGCATCGCGGCGCTCGGCTTCGAGAAGCCCACGCATCTGCACAATTCCGGGACCCTGTGTGAAGGGATGTACACGGAGACGAAAGAAGCCGGCCAGCGGTCGGAAGCCGCGGTGGACCAGTTCGCGCCCGGCGAGTACTACGCGCTCCTCGTCGCGCCCCTCGATCGGACCACCTTCGAGCCGCACCTCGTGTGCATCTACGCGAACCCCGCCCAGGTCATGCGGCTCACCCAGGCCGCGCTCTGGAAGCGCGGCGGCAAGCTCGCCTCGGCGTTCGGCGGCCGCGTCGACTGCTCGGAGATCATCGTCACAACGATGCGCACCGACCGGCCACAGGTGATCCTCCCCTGCTCCGGCGACCGGATCTTCGGACAGACCCAGGACCACGAGATGGCCTTCACGATCCCGTGGGCGCAGATGGAGGAAATCGTCGAGGGGCTCCGCGGCACGCACGCCGGCGGCATCCGGTATCCGATCACGCAGTTCATGGAGTACGAGGCGAAGCTGCCGCCGCGCTACATGGAAGCCAACCGGTTGTGGGACGCCGAGAAGGGCCGCAACGAGTTCACCCCGCGCGATCGGGTCGTCGCGGCCTACAAGCGCAGCTTCGCCGATCGCGTTCCCGTCTATCCGATCGTCGCCTCGTTCGCGGGCACGCTCGACGGGTTGTCGATCGAGGAGTACTGCACGAACACCACCCGGGCCATCACGGCGATGATGAACTACTACGAGCGCTACCAGCCCGACGTGGTGCTCGCGTACAACGATCTGGCCAAGGAGGCCGAGGCCTTCGGCTGCCGGGTGAAGTACTCGGACTACGTCGTCCCCTCGATCGACGCTCACGTGCTCGCCGAGGACAAGAGCGCGCTGGCCAGGATCCCGATGCCCGATCCCTACAAGACGGCGCGCCTGCCCGGCTTCCTCGAGCAGTGCGAGGCGCTCGTGAAGGCCAAGCCGCCGACGGCGATCGGGGCCGTCGCGGTGGGGCCGTGGACGATCGCCATGCTCATGCGCAATCCCGAGGTGATGCTGCTCGACACCTTCGAGGATCCGCAGTTCATCCACGATCTCATGCGGGTGACGACGGACTTCTGCAAGACGTGGGGCGACGCCATCGCCAAGACGGGCATCGGGCTGTCGTTCTCGGAGCCGACGGCGTCGATCAGCCTGATCTCACCCGACAACTACCGCGACTTCGTGGCGCCGTACCACAAGGAGCTGGTGGAGTACTTCAAGGCCAAGAAGGTCGGCGTGACCACGCACATCTGCGGCACGACGTATCCGATCTACGAGGATCTGATCCAGTGCGGCTTCACGACGGTGTCGTTCGACCTCGACCAGCAGGCCGATCCCACGCTCTACGTCGACCAGCTCGAGCGCTTCGTGGAGGTCGCGCGCGGCCGCGCCGTGGCCATCGGCAACGTGGACGCCACCAAGTTCGAGAAGACGACGAAGGACGCGATGGTGGCCGACGTGCGTCGCTGCCTGGACGCGGCGGCCCGCCAGTCCGCGTTCATCCTGTCGACGTCCTGCGAGATCCCGCCCAAGTCCGATCCCGAGGTCGTGCGGTGGTTCATGGACGCCGCTCACGAATACGGCCGCTACGATCGGATCTTCGAGACCGCGCCGCCGGCCGTGACCCCCGCGCCGGCTCCCGGCGACTCGGGAGACGCGAAACCAAGGCACAAGAGGTAGAAACGGAACGGGGCCGGCCGAGCGGCCGGCCCCGCGTTCGTACCATCCTCTGATGTTCGGTTAGTTCACCGCTCTCGCGTTACCAGCGGACTGGCTTCGATGGCCGATGAGCGTAGCCGCTCTCTCGACCACCACCACCGCCCGGTCCGCGCCCACCGCCGCCGGGTCGTCCTCCGCCACCGGGGCGCCCACCACCCGTGCGTGGCCCCTGGGGATTCGACACCTCAACGGTGATGCGGCGACCGTCCAGTTCCCGACCATTGAGCTGGGAGATCGCGTTCTGCGCATCCTCGGCGGACGCCATCTCGACGAACCCGAAGCCACGGGACTGACCTGAAAACCGGTCTGTGATCACTGTTGCGGAGAGTACGTTGCCCGATTGCGCGAAGAATTCCCGCAGGCCTTCGCTGGTTGTGGAGTACGAGAGACCGCCGACGTAAAGCTTGGACGCCATAGACTCCTCCTCGACCTCTCTCCCGGTACGGTCATACGTCACACGCCCCGCGAACGGAAGAGAGCAGCCTCGGCGGAGGCGAGGTCCGGCCGGCTTGTGGCAGACAGAGCAAGTGTACACGGGCCGAGCCTCGGCGCAAGCAAGACGCGACTAGCCTACTGTAATCTTGAGCACGTCCTCGACGTCGACGGGACGAGGAACCACGGTGAACCCGACCAACTCCCAGCCCACACGGGCTTCGAGGGTGGCCGACGGGGGCGCCGCGATCACGACGGGCACGCCCGGGGCGACCCGATCGAACAACACGGCCTGATCACGCGCGCTCAGATGCATGAGCGAGGGCTCGACCACGATGAGCGAGACGCTCTCGTTCAGGAGCAGGCGAACACCTTCGCACACGGTGTCGACCAGCGCCGTCCCGATGTCCCGCTTCAGGCAGGCGAGCGCGAACTGATGCGCGGTGGCGCGATCTTGATCGATGATGAGAATTGTTCTCATCCATTCCTCCTCGGCTCCGCGGGGAGCGGACCCCGAGGGAGCAAGGTCAATGCCACACCGCGCCATCCCGTAACTACGCGGATCGAAGAGGCGAGCAACATTCACACTCGAAACACTCCAGGGAGGAACGCCGTGGAGCGGGATCTTTTCCCAGGTGCGGCCCGTTCATCGGGCGTGACACTCGGGCGACGGATATTCGTCTTGGTGGTCGCCGTTATGGCCGCGGGCTGCGCGGGCGCCGTCGGCAACGTTCCGAGTCGCTCAGCCCAAGACGACTGCGAGCGCGGCGGTGGAGTCTGGCGGCCGGCGCTCTCCTACTGCGAGGTCCAGGCGGGGAGCAGTCCGATCTAGGGCAATCTCAAGATGCGACCCGGCAGGCTGCCGGTGTGCTCGCCGTCGCGGATCACGAATCGCCCGTTGACGACGACGTGCTCGATCGCCTCCGGGTATTGATGCGGCGCCTCGTAGGTCGCCCGGTCTCGCACGCGGCGCGGCTCGAACACGACCAGGTCGGCCTTCGCCCCCGGACGGATCACGCCGCGATCGGACAGGCCGAGTCGGCGCGCGGGAAGTCCCGTCATCTTGTGGATCGCGTGGGCGAGCGGGAGCACGCGCTGCTCTCGCACGTACTCGCTCAGCACTCTCGGGAAGGTGCCGTAGCTCCGCGGATGGGGCCGGCCCTCTCCCAGCTCGCCGTACGGCGCCAGCGATGACCCGTCGGAGCCGATCATCACGCGCGGGTGCGCCAGCGCCTGCCGCACGTCGCGCTCGTCGAGCTGGAACAGGATCATCGCGGTCCGGGGCTCCGCAGCCAGGACGTCGAGCGCTCCGGCCAGGCCACCGATCTCGCTGAGCCGCCGGCCTTCGGCGTCCTTCCGTCCGGGCGAGAACGAGATCATGATGTTCTCCCAGCCGACGCGATCGAGCAGGCTCTGCCCCGTGACCGGCTGCTCGAGCTCCTTGGCGATGCGCTCGCGCACGGCGGGATCGCCCAGGCGCTCGACCATCGCGGGAATCCCGCCTTCGAGAGCCCAGTCGGGGAGCAGCGACCGCAGTGACGTGCTGGAGGCCGTGTACGGGTAGACGTCGGCCATGACGTCGATGCCCTCGGCGACCGCCGCGTCGACGAGGGCGAGCGCGCGCGCGACCTTGCCCCAGTTCGGCCGACCCGCCGCCTTGATGTGGCTCACTTGCACCGCGAGCTCCGCCTCGCGGCCGACGGTGATCGCCTCGGCGACCGCATCGAGCAGCGTCGCGCCCTCGCCACGGATGTGGCTCGCATAGAGCGTGCGCTGCCGGCGTGCGCAGATGCGCGCGAGCTCGACGATCTCGGCCGTGGTCGCGTAGGAGCCGGGCGCGTAGATCAGTCCGGTGGACATTCCCCAGGCGCCGGCCTCGACGGCGTCGGCGAGGGCGCGCTGCATCGTCACCAGCTCGCCGGCCGTCGGCTCGCGCCGCGCGAAACCCATCGCGGCAACGCGCAGCGTGCCGTGGCCGACGAGCTGGACGACGTTGACCGACGCCCCGCCGGCATCGAAGGCGTCGAGATACTGACCGACCGAGCGCCAGCGAAGGTCCAGGCCGCGCGGCAGATACGGGGCGAAGCCCTTGAGATCGTCGAGGTGCTCGTCGCTCACGGGCGCCGGCGAGAAGCCACAGTTGCCGACCACTTCGGTCGTCACGCCCTGGCGGATCTTGGACTCGGCGCGGCGATTGGCCCACAGGCGCCAGTCCGAGTGGGAGTGCATGTCGATGAAACCCGGAGCCACCACGCGGCCGGCGGCGTGAACGGTCCGGCCAGCCGATTCGCGGGAGAGATCGCCGACGGCCACGATCGTATCGTCGCGCACACCGACGTCGCTACGGCCGCCGGGTGTCCCCGTGCCGTCGACGACGGTGGCGCCCTCGATCTTGAGATCGAGCACTAGAGCGTCGGCGCCGCGGAGAAGCGAAGCACGCCTTCGCACCAGGCGGCCACGCGCAGGAGCGACTGCTCGTGGCCCGCGCCGCTGGTGAGCTGGATCGCGAACGGGAGGCCGGAGGCAGCGAGGCCGCTCGGCAGCGAGATCGACGGCATCCCTGAGTAGCTCCAGGGCGCACACAGTGAGCCGTCGCCCGTCGAGCCGAGTCCGGCCGGCGCCGGCGTCGGCACGGTGGGGCTCAGCAGCGCGTCGTGCGCGGCCAGCATCGGCGCCACGTCGGCGCGGAAGCGGAGCCGCGCGCGGTTGGCGTCGATGTAGGCGACGGCGGTCGTGGCGAGCCCTGCCTGCACGCCGGCGCCGATCTCCTTGCCGAATTCGGGGCCGTGCTTCCGGAAGTCCTGCTCGTGGTACGTCGCGGCCTCGGCCTCCAGCACGGTGAGCCCGGCGGCGTGCAGCACGCCGAAGGACGGAGGAAGCGTCACTTCCACCAGCGTCGCTCCCGCCGCGCGCAATGCGTCGGCGACGAGGCGCAGATGGGTGACGACCTCGGGCTCGGCGCGGGCGACGAGCTCGGGCGACACGGCGATCCGAGGGGGCCGGCCTGCGGCGGCGTCGTACTCAGCGCCGGCGAGGACGCCGAGCGCGAGGGCGGCGTCCTCAACTGAGCGCGCGAGCACGCCGACGTGATCGAGCGACCAGGCGAGCGGGATGACGCCGTCGACCGGGATCAGGCCGTGCGTGGGCTTGAGGCCGACGACGCCGTTATAGGCCGCGGGTCTCAGCACGGAGCCGACCGTCTGTGACCCGCTCGCGAGCGGAATCATCCGCGCAGCGACGGCCGCACCCGAGCCGGCCGACGATCCTCCCGGAGTGTGGCCGAGATTCCACGGGTTCCGGGTGGGCGCCGGATCGCGATAGGCGAATTCAGTCGTGGCCGTCTTGCCGACGATCACGGCGCCGGCCTCGCGCAGGCGAGCGACCGCCGTCGCGTCTTTGGTCGCCCGGCGGTGCCTCCACGGCCGCGCTCCGCCCGTCGTCGGCATGCCGGCGACGTCGAAGATGTCCTTGATGCCGACGGGCACGCCGTGAAGCGTGCCACGAATCCGGCCGGCTCGAGTCTCGGCATCGCGCTCGCGGGCGGCGGCGCGCGCGCTGGCCTCATCCACGTGCGTCCAGGCCAGGAGCTGTCCGTCGAGCGCACGGATGCGGTCGAGGCAGGCCTCGAGCAGCGACGCCGCGGTGATCTTGCCGTCGCGAATACGCCGCTGGGCTTCGCGAGCGCTGAGACGGGTCAGGAGCCGTGCGTCATCTGAGGACATCGAGCACCTCCGCGACGACCTCGAAGCGCCCGAAGGACGGCATCAGGTAGGCGCCCGCGTAGCGTGACCGTATCTCGCCGACGAGCTGCTGGGCCATGTCGATGCCAGCGCGAAGCGCGCCGTCCCCGGCGGCGCGGAGTCGGGCGCGCACACCATCGGGAATCGTGATCCCCGGCACCTCGTTGTGGAGGAACTCGGCGTGGCGGAAGCTGTGGAGCGGCAGCACGCCGACCAGCACGGGCACCGGCGAGCCGACGACGCGAGCCAGGAAGCGATCGAGGACTTCGAGGTCGTACACGGGCTGCGTCTGGAACCAGCGCGCCCCGGCCTCGAGCTTGCGGTGAAAGCGCTCGACTTCGCGTCCGGGGTCCGGCGCTCCGGGGTCGAGCGCGGCGCCCACGCAGAAGGACGTGGGCTCGCCGATGCCGTTGCCGGTCGCGTCCATGCCCTCGTTCATCCGGCGCAGCACTTCGAGCAGGCCGATGCCGTCGACGTCGAAGACGGCCGTGGCGTTCACGTAGTCGCCCGTGCGCGGCGGGTCACCGGTCATGGCCAGGATGTTGCGAATGCCGAGCGCGTGCGCGCCCAGCAGGTCGGCCTGGATGCCCATGAGATTCCGGTCCCGGCAGGTGAAGTGCATGTTGATGTCGAGACCGGTTGCCTCGCGCACGAGGATGGCGGTCGGCAGCACGGCCATGCGGACGCGGCCGAGCGAGCCGTCGTTGATGTCGACGATCTCCACGCCACGCTCCTTGAGGAGCTTGGCGCCTTGCACGAGCTTTTCCACGGTGTGGCCGCGCGGCGGATCGAGCTCCACGCTCACGACGAAGCTGCGCTGCTCGAGCTTGCGTCCCAGCAGCGTCGGAGCGAGGGTCGTGCGGAGTCCGGGGGTCTCGAGTGCCTCGATCACGCGTGCGGCGCTCGTCGGCCGGGGCTCGGCCTTCGATGCCGGCGCCCGGGCGTCGAGCACGCGGCGCATCGCCGCGATGTGCTGGGGCGTCGTCCCGCAGCAGCCGCCGACGATGCGCGCGCCGGCGTCGATCATCCGGCCGGCGTAGTCGGCCATGTAGCCGGGTGAAGACAGATACATGAGCCGCTCGCCGATGCGATGAGGCAAGCCGGCGTTCGGCTGGATGGCGAGTGGCACGTCGCGGGCTTCCGGTCCCATCGCCTCCAGGACCTCGTAGAGCGTGCTCGATCCGACCGAGCAGTTGGCGCCGAGGGCCCGCACGCCCAGCTCGCGCAGCGTTCGCGCGACCTCGGCCGGCGAGCGGCCCGCGAACGTCACCCCTTCATCCGTGAACGCCATCTGCGCCACGATCGGCAGATCGGTCAGCGCGCGAATCGTCTCGATGGCCAGCGCGATCTCGGTGAGATCCGAGAACGTCTCGACGACGAACGCATCGATGCCGCCCTCCAGCAGCGCCTCGGCCTGCTCGCGAAAGGCCGCGCGCGCCTCGTCAGCCGTCACGGTACCGAGGGGAGCCAGATACTTACCGAGCGGCCCGACGGAGCCGAGCACCAGGACGTCGCGCCCCATGCTCTCGCGCACGTCTCGCGCCAGCTTGACGCCCCGCAGGTTGATCTGGTGGACGTCGCTCGCCAGGCCGTGCACGGCTAGCTTGAACCGGTTCGCGCCGAACGTGTTGGTCTCGATGCAATCGGCGCCCGCCGCGATGTACTCGCTGTGGACCGACTGCACGACCTTGGCCTGGTTGACGTTCAGGACGTCGAAGCAGGCATCGATGCTGACCCCGCGCGCGTAGAGCAGCGTGCCCATGGCGCCGTCGCAGAGGAGCGGGCCGGCCGCCAGCCGGCGATCAAACGCGTGCGGCATCGTGCTCGCGCAGCGCGGCCATCACGCGCGCCACCACCTCGTCGGGGCCGAGCCCGGTCGTGTCCACGCTCAGGTGAGCCTGACGGTAATATGCCTCGCGGCGGCGATAGAGCTCCTCGATCTCGGTGGTGGAGCGGCCCGCCAGCATCGGCCGGTCGCCGCTCCGCGTGGCGCGGGCGTGGAGCTCGGGCAGCTCGCCCCGCAGCCAGACCACCGTGCCGAGCGCGCGCAGCGCCTCCATGCGGCCGTCGCGGCAGGGAAAGCCACCACCCGTCGCGATGACGTCACCGGACTTGAGCCGCAGCAGCTCGAGCGCCTCGCCCTCGAGCTGACGGAAGCGCTCCTCGCCTTCACGGCGAAAGATCTCGGGGATCGAGCGGCCCTCGGCGGCGACGATCATGTCATCGGTCTCGACGAAGCAACGACCCAGACGCCGCGCGAGCAACCGCCCGCATACGGACTTGCCGGCTCCCATGAATCCGACCAGCACGATGGTGCCGCGACGCATCGACAAGCATCGTAACACTGCTCTTTGCACGTGAGCGAAACGCGAGCCTCAGTCAATCATCGGCCAGGTAGAGGCGGCGGACGATTTCCCAGCCGCCCGCGAGCAACGGGACCGAGGCGAGCGCGCCGATGAGCCCGCCCATATGAGCCCCGGCGACGAGCGCGAGGAGCACGGCGAGCGGGTGGAGACCGGTCGCGCGGCCGACGAAGTGCGGCGCCAGGAGCTTTCCTTCGAGGACCGTCACCCCCGCGGGGGACGCGGTAACGCTCGGCCCAGCGGGCGGCTGGCAGGACGGCGGCGACGATCAGCGCCGCGAAGAACAGGAGCCAGACCACGGTAGCCGGGTCACCGGGCGAGAGCGATCACGCCGGACGCTGCCAGCGCATCGATCTCGCGACGTTCGATCCCCAGCTCGCCGAGGATTTCCGCCGTGTGCTCACCGAGCGCCGGCGCTGGCCGTCGCACGCGGGCGTCGATCTCAGAGCCGCGAACGGGAAATCCGAGCATCCGGATGCGGCCGTACCCGGGCTGCTCCATCTCGGTGACGAGTCCGAGGTGCTGGACCTGGGCGTCGGCGAAGACCTCGTCGAACTCGTAGATCGGGCCGCAGGCGATCGTCGCCTTCTCGAGTCGCCTCACCCACTCCTCCGTCGTCGCGGTGGCCAGCCTGGCCTCGACCCGGGCACGGAACTCGTCACGATTGGCGACCCGCGCGTCGTTGTTGGCGAAGCGCGGATCACCGGCGAGCTCGGGGTCGCCGAGGGCGTGGCAGAAGCGCTCCCACTGATCGGGACTCATGATCACAACGTTGAGGAAGCCGTCCTTCGTCTGGAACGCTTCGGCCGGCGCCAGGTTTGGATTGCGATTGCCCTCGCGTCGCGGGCGCGCACCACCACTCGCGAAGAAGTGGGCGATCGGATCGGGCAGGAGGCCGAGCGTCGAGGCGAGCAGGCTGACGTCGAGATGCTGGCCGCGGCCGCTGCGGAAACGATGGACGAGCGCGGCGTTCACGGTCCCGAACGCGTGGAGAGCGGCGGCCAGGTCGGAGACGGAGCCGCCGACCTTCGTCGGCGGGTGACCGGGCATGCCGGTGAGCGCCATGAGGCCACTCATCCCCTGCGCGATCGTGTTGTAGCCCGCCCGCCGCGCGTACGGCCCATCCTGTCCGAAGCCGGTGATCGAGGCGTAGACGACGGCCGGGTTTCCGGCGCTACTGCTCGGTAGCCGATGCCGAGCCGGTCGGCTACGCCGGGCAGGAAATTCTCGATGACGACATCGGAGCGCCGGGCCAGCTCGAGCGCCAGTCGAGCGCCGTCAGGATGCTGCAGGTCGAGCGCGAGCGAGCGCTTGTTCCGATTGACCGCCGCGAAGACGGGGCTCATGCCGTCCTGGCCACGCCAGTGGCGCATGTCGTCCCCGCGGCCGGGCCGTTCGACTTTGATGACGTCGGCGCCGAGGTCGCCCAGCAGGAGCGCGCAGTAGGGTCCCGCCACGACGCGCGAGAGATCGAGGACTCGGAGCCCGGCCAGGATCACTCGCGCTCGAGGAACCCTTCCGTCATCGCGTTGACCTCCGGAATCCCGGTCCTGGCGATCGCGTTGATCCGGGCCTTGACCTCGGCCAGCGCGCGGAACGGCTTGGTGGCCATGCGCTCGGCGAACGCCCGCACTTCCTTGGCCAGCGCGTCGCCCG
>Ga0209058_1005379_pt1 | contig 10022 bp, 8 predicted proteins | sample GraSoiAngelo_147_FD_185904 | JGI IMG/M metagenome (GOLD analysis project Ga0209058, IMG submission 185904) | Grasslands soil microbial communities from the Angelo Coastal Reserve, California, USA - 14_1009_05_40cm (SPAdes) (version 2) | ecosystem: Environmental > Terrestrial > Soil > Grasslands ...
CGCGCCCAGGTCCTGGACCAGCGGGTCATATGGCGCGAGCAGCGGAGCGAGGAGGGCGCACGCCGCGAAGAGGGCAATGAGCGCGATGGCGACGACGTTCAGCGGATTGCCGAGGATGGGTGCCGCCCGCGCGGCGAGACGCAGGCCGCGGACCGAGACCGACGCCGCGTTAACCACGCTGCGTCCGCGGGTCGAGCCAGAAATACGCGATGTCGACGAGCAGGTTCGCGATCGGGTAGACGATCGCAGCGAGCAGCGTGACGCCGAGCACCGCCGGAAAATCGAGCGCGATCGCAGCCGCGGTCGCGTAGCGCCCGAGACCGGGCCAACTGAAGATTGTCTCGGTCAGCACCGCGCCCGAGAGAAGGCTGCCAAAAGTGAGACCGAGGATCGTCACCGTCGGGATGAGCGCGTTGCGCAACCCGTGTCGCATCACGACTAGCCGCTCCTGGAGCCCCTTGGCCCGTGCCGTCCGCATGTAGTCCTGCCCGAGGACCTCGAGCATGCTCGATCTCGTCATCCTCGCGATCACCGCCGTCGAGAAATAGCCGAGCGTGAGCGCCGGGAGCACCAGGTGAAGGATGCTGCTGCGAAGAGCCTCGAAGTCGCCGGCGATGAGACTGTCGATGGTGTACAGGCCCGTGCGCGTTGGTGGCGGCGCGACGAAGGTGTCGATGCGCGCACCGCCCGGAAGCCAGCCGAGCTGGTAATAGAAGAGCCCGATCACGATGAGTCCGAGCCAGAACACGGGGATTGAGCCGCCGACGAGCGAGGCCAGACGGACCAGATGGTCTGGAAGGCGGCCGCGCGCGATGGCCGACCACACCCCCGCCGGAATGCCGACGAGGATCGCGACGAGGAGAGCGGCCAGCGACAGCTCGATCGTCGCCGGGAACGAATCGAATAGATCGTCGCTCACCGGTCGGCGCGTACGGATGCTTCGACCGAGATCGCCGTGGAGGAGGCCGTTCACGTAGGTGAGGTACTGCTCGGGAAGCGGGCGGTCGAGGTGGTACTCCGCGCGGAATGCGGCGATCTGCTGGTCGGTCGCGTGGTCCCCGAGTGCGGCTGCGACGGGATCGGCCGGGATGACGTGCGAGATCGCGAAGGTGATGATCGAAACGCCGACCATCACCGCCGCGATCCCGACGATCCTCCGGGTCAGGAACCCGAGGAACCGCATGGCGCCCTTGCGACTGCTACTTAGTTACTGACGCGAGCTCCGCCCATCCGATCGAGCTCCAGTTGAAGCCCTTCACGTTTGAGCGAAGTCCGAAGAGCTCCGTGGGCTGATAGAGCACGACATACGGGCCGTTGTGGAGGACGTAGTCGGTGATCTCCTTGTACGCGGCCACCCGCTTGGCCGGGTCGCTGATGAGCTCAGCCTCATGTGCCTTGGTCGCGATTGTCGCGTCGTCCCACCCGTTGCGGTAGGCGATCGACTTCGCCTTGTAGTCGGTGAAGGGGTTCACGTTCGCGCCGGGATCGGGATAGTCCGGCCCCCAGTTGATCATCACGAGCTGGCCCTTCTGCGCGCGGTACGTCCCAAGCAGGTCCGCCGTGGTCGTCTGCTTGATGTTCACGGTCACGCCGATCTTGGCCCAGTCGGACTTGAGCTTGGCCGCGATGTCGCTCCAGGCGGCCCCGCCTGGCGCTGGCCCGGTCGGAACGAGGAAGTCGAGGGTGACGGCGGTCTGGCCCGCTTCCTGGAGCAGGGACTTCGCCTTGTTCACGTCGGCCTGGAAGGGTGCCGACTCGTTGTAGCCGGCCAGACCCTTCGGGACGATGCCCTGCACCTTCTTGCCGTTGCCCTTGAGGAGGTCCTTGATGATCCCGTCGTAGTCGACGGCGGTGCGAAGAGCCTCCCGCACCTTGACGTTGTCGAGTGGTTTGACCATGGCGTTCATGCCCACGTAGACGAGGAGCAGGCTGTCCGCCGAGGTCGTCGTGACGCCGGCCTTGCCTTGAAGCGCGGCGATCTGCTCCGAGCCGAGATCGTTCGCGATGTCCGCGTCGCCCTTCTCGAGTGCGAACTGCTGGTTCGTCGGCTCAGGTACGTGCTTGAACAGGACCCCGACGAGCGACGGCTTCGTCCCGCCGTAGTTGGGGTTGGCCTTGAGAAGGACCTCGGTGTTCTTGGTCCAGTGATCGACTGAGAACGGCCCGCTCCCGGCCGAGTGGTCGAGGAGATACGCCGAGCCGAAATCTCCGCCCGTCTCCTTCGTCTTCACTTCTTTCGAGTCGACGACGCCGCCGATCGTGAAGGTGAGGATGACGAGGAAAGTCTGGGTGCTCGACGTCTTCGGCATGGTGACCACGACGGTCGATGCGTCGCTCGCCTTGATGTTCTCGGCCTTGAGGCCCGCGACGTCGGTGAAGAGGAACGCCGGCGACTTGTTCAGCTTGATAGCGCGCTGGAACGAATAGACGACGTCGTCGGCCGTGAGCGGATTTCCGCTCGCGAACTTCACACCTGACTTGAGCTTGAAGGTGACGTCCCAGTTGCTGCCCGCGTCCTTGATATCCCAGCTCGTGGCGAGCGAAGCCTTGGGTGTGGTGAGATCCGTGCCCTCGAACTTCACAAGGGTCTCGTAGACGTTGTGGGTAGCGAAGACAGCGCTGAATTCGTAGAGCACGGCTGGATCGAGCGAGATGAGGTCGCTCGTGTCCCGGTCGATGACGAGCGTGCTTGCGGCCCCACCCGCCGACGGCGACACCGAGGCGCTGGTCCCGGGCGTGCCGGCTGGCGCACAGGCGGCCGCGACCAGCAGAGCGACGGCGACGACGATCGAAGCGCGCGGCAACGGAATAGACATTCAGTGACCCTCCCCCGAACGGTAGGGGTGAGCCTAGCACCGGGTTCATTTCGGCAAGCCCACCGAATCGGAAGATACGGACGGAGGAGCGCGATTTGACTCGGGGAAGTCTTCTGCTATCCCTCTGTAGTAGTTCCTGGCGGAGGTGTGCGGGATGCTGCGGCTCGGAACACCGATACAGGTCGCCGCGAGGTGGCGGCGGCGCGCGTTTTTGAGGGCCGGCTTCCTAGCGACGCTCGGCCTCGCCGCGGCGGAAGTGACGGCACTCGTCGCGCCGTTCATCCGGGTGAATCGGATCGTCGGGCTCGGTACTCCGGTCACTGTTGGCAACCGGGCCCAGATCCTCGAGACGTTTTCGGCCACCAACGATCGGCCGATCCTCTTCCGGGAGGGCCGCTTTTTCCTACTGCACGCTCCGGGCGGGATCATCGCGGCGTATCGCAAATGCACCCACCTTGGGTGCGCGGTGCCGTGGAATGACTCCGAGGACCGCTTTCATTGCCCGTGTCATGGGTCGCAGTACGACAAGCACACGGCGGTCGTGCTGAGGACTCCCGCGCCGAAGCCACTGCAGCTCTTTCACATCAGCGAAGACGCCCAGGGTCAACTCGTTGTCGATACGAACCCGCTTCGCGTCATCGACCGCACCGGCGAGTGGGATCAGTCGGTGATCGAGATCGCCGCGGATTAACCGGCGGGCATCGGAATGGCGGCAGTCTTTCGCTCGACCTCGCGCCGCACGAGCGGTGCGACCTTCGTCCCGAAGAGCTCGATCGAGCGCAGCACCTTCTCGCGCGGCAGGGTGCCGACGCTCATCTGGATGAGGAATCGGTCCAGACCGAATAGCTCGTGCTCGTAGACGATCTTCGCGGCGACCTCGTCCGACGAGGTTCGCGCCGAGCGGACCGCGCTCGGCCTCGAACTGGTCGCGGCTCGGCGGTGACCACCCCCGCTCCCGTCCGATCTTCGCCATGACGTACGAGTAGGCCGCGTACGCGTCGTCCGCCGCCTGCGCTGAGTTGTCTTCGATGAGGCCGTGCGAGTTGATGCTCACGCGTAGCCTGGCCGGATCGTGGCCGGCGCGGCGCCCCGCCTGCCGGTAGAGGTCGACGAGCGGCACGAAGCGGCGCGGCTCGCCGCCGATGATCGCCAGTGCGAGCGGGAGACCGAGACGGCCGGCCCGCACCACCGACTCCGGATGTCCGCCGACCGCGATCCAGACAGGGAGAGGGTTCTGCAGCGAGCGCGGAAAAACCGGGAGGTCTTCGATCGCCGCTCGATGCGTGCCGTGCCAGGTGACGCGCTCGCTCGCGCGCACTCGTAGAAGAAGGTCGAGCTTCTCTTCGAAGAGGTCGTCGTAGTCGGCGAGGTCGTATCCAAACAAAGGAAACGACTCGGTGAACGATCCACGCCCGGCCATGATCTCGGCACGGCCGTCCGAGATGAGATCGAGTGTCGCGAAATTTTGAAAGACGCGTACTGGATCGTCAGAGCTCAGGACGCTGACGGCGCTCGTCAGGCGGATGCGCTTCGTTCGCGCGGCGGCGGCGGCGAGAACCACCGCGGGCGCGGAGACAACAAACTCGCTGCGGTGGTGCTCTCCAACGCCGTACACGTCGAGGCCGACCTTGTCGGCGAGCTCGATTTCCTCGATGAGACGCTTGGTGCGCTCGTGGGCGCTGATCGTTCGACCGGTCTCGGGATCGGGCGTCGCCTCGCCAAAGCTGTAGATCCCGAGCTCCATGTCTTAGTTAAACGCGCTCGGCGACCTCGAACATTCCGCGCTGAGGCACAAGCTCCTTCTCGTTCGAGGCGAAGCTGACGACGGTGCCCGAGTCGAAGTCCAGGACGCTCGTCAACGTGTAGCCGGACTTCGCCAGGTACGCGACGGCCCAGACATCAGCGGTCACCGAAGCGACTTCGTATTTGACCTTGGTCTCGCTTCCTGGCTTGCCCGGGGTCGTCTTGGCCTTGCCGTTCGTCGGCGGTTTCGTGGCCTTCTCATCCGTCGTCGCCTCGCGCCAGCTCACCAGGCCGTCCTCGCCGAAGCTGTGCTCGAAGCTCTTGCCCGCCATCGGGCCGTTCTCGTAGGTCCAGCGGATGGTCTTCCCGCGTATCGGGTCGGATCGCATTCGTGGCCTCCTCGCTCATAGTTTCGTCGCGGGGTTGGCGCCGCAAGGGAAGGACCACCGCGGTGATTTCTCCGCGCACAACGGAAAAAGCTCGCCCCCTTGGGTAAGAGTTTTCGCGGAGAGTGTCCGGTCGACGGACAGCACAGATACCCGAGGCTCGCCGCATGTTCGCATCGTCCAATGGGGTTCTTTCGGCGCTCGACCGTTGACAGACCGACCCACCACTTGACGTGTGGAGCGGGCGGTACGCAACCGACGGATAACCGACCGGACAACACCATGATCTCCAGCGGAAGGGATGAGGTCCGCCTGCGCCCGGCTACGGGCACTCCTTGTTGCTGTCGCCGTGGCGCTGTGCGTCAACGGATTGCTGGGTGCCGCGCCGGCAGCGGCCGACGGAGGCCCGAAGGCCACGCCCGCGCCGCGAGCTGCACCGATCTCACGCTCGTACCCCCGGAGCTTCAGCACGTACGACGGCCTCGTTGAATACGCAAGCAAGGTCGCCGAAGACCAGCAGACGCTGAACCACCAGCTCGCCGACCTGGCGCAGCGCGAGCACGCTACCGCCACGGCGCTCGCTGCCGTGCTCGCCCCCGAGGTGCGCCACCGGCTCGCCGACGTGGACGCGGATCTGATCGACAGCCCGAGAACCGCGAGGTTGCGGTCACAGCTCGCAGTCGACGCGGCCGCCCGCCAGGAGCTCGTGGTTTCGGGAGCGACCGCACGTGCGGTTGAGCCATGGAAGCTCCCGCTCGAGGGCGAGATCACGCAGGGCTTCGGCCCGACATCAGCGTTCTTCGAGCCACCGCTCGCGTACGGCGGCACCGTCTACGCCCACTTTCACGCAGGGACCGACATCGCCGCGTCCTGGGGCTCTCCGATCTATGCGCCGGCCGCCGGGACGGTCATCTTCGCGGGAACGATGGGCGACGGGGCGGAGGTCGTCGTCATCGCACACGACTCGGGACTCGTGTCGATGTACGCGCATCTGGACAACTTCGCGCACCCGCCCACGGTGAGCGCCGGCGACACGGTCCAGGCCGGCGACCAGATCGGCAACGTTGGACTCACGGGCATCACGACAGGCCCTCACGTCCACTGGGCGGTGTGGCGCGATGGCGAGCTGATCGATCCGCTCTCGCTGGTCGGCGGCTAGACGCGGGTTCCGCGGTTCACCGCCCGTAGCCCACGGGCAGCCAGATGTCGCCACGCGTGGTGAGGTAGTACACCTGCCAGTGGTAGTACCCGCGGAAGGCATCGGGGTCGGCGCGCATGACCTCGGCATACGCGGTGACCGCCCGGACGTAACGCTGAGACTGGTTGTAGCGGAACAGCGCGCCGGCCATGTTGCCTGGCGCACCGTTTGCGCGGAGGTAGCGGGCAGCCGCGCGGATCGCGTCGCGATCTGAGTCCACATCGCCTTCGCCCCAGACCTTCCACGTGGCGGGCATGAACTGCATCGGCCCTTGCGCGCCCGCAATGGACGTTCCGCGGATGCGACCCATGCGCGTCTCGACGAGGTGGATCGCGGCGAGGTAGGCCCATGAGACACCAAATTCGGTCTCCGCCTCCCGGTAATAGCGATTGAGATCGCTGAGCGGCGCCGGATCGACGATGCGCCACGCGGTTGGGAGATCGGGGCCCGGAACAACCGTCGCGCGGAGATCGGCCGTCGCGTCGGCGTTCGCTGTCGCGGTCACTCGCATCTCGGCCGGGAGCGCGCCGAGAACGGCGTCGTGCCATTCGGGGCGCGCGGCCAGACGCCGGTACGTGAGCTGCTGGAGGTGCCCGAACCAGGCGAGGTCCGCGCCGCTCACGCTCTGGTTGCGGACCGCGCGCTCGGCCTCGACGATCTGCAGCGCAAGCGTATCCGGGTCCGAGGCCACGGCGGGCGGATGCGTCCTTGGGGCTCCGGGCTCGGTGTCGCGGCGGCGAGCGACGGTGACGACTCCACTGTTGCGCTTGGCGCTGCCGTCAACGGACTCGGAGGCGCGGCCGCCGGCCCGGTGCACGCGGCCAGCAAAAGGGCGGTCAGGATGCGCGCCGCGGCCCTTTGGTTCACCTCAGGCCGAGCCCTCGACGATCCACTCGCGAACACCAAGCGGCATCCGCTGCGCCACGCGCGAGATCTGCCCGGCATCGTCGAATGTCAGGACGAACTGGAAGGCCTCGCCGGGGCGGGAGAAAGTCAAAGTCCGAGGGCTTGGAGATGCCGCTCCAGGATCGGATCCCTCAGATACGGAAACGAGGACGAGATGCTCGTCTTCGAATGAGAGCGCGGTCGAATGCGGCGACGATCTGAACGACGCGAAGGCCGACGGCATCACCCGGAGACTCGGCGGCGCGGTGCTGCCCTCGACCGAGCTGTCGAGGCCGCATCCATCGACGGCCACGAGGTGCGCGCGATATCCAGCGGGAGTCCGCTCTATCGAGAGCGTCTCTCGGCCGAAACCGGTCTGGGTAGTGGCGGAGAGCGTTTCAACTGAGCCGTCGGAATTGAGGACGGCCTTCGCCCGGCGTCGTGTCTCTCCCCACTGGAACGTCGCGCTTTCTTCTTCGAGATGCGTGCGCTCACCGGTCGATTCGTGCCGCGTGGCGAGACGGCCGAACGGACGCCCAGCGTGCAAGATGTTCCACTTCACATCGCCTCGGCCGAGGGTGAGCGGATCGAGCCCTCGTCCGACGTCGCGGAGCCGCGCAACCAAGAGCTCGTCCAGAGCCGAACGGTCGAGGTCGTGTCCATTCACGAAAACGTGATCGATCTGGCGCAGCGCTTCGACATCCCCAAGCGGGTCTCGCGAGAGAAGGACCATGTCGGCGCGACGGGCGGGTGCGATCGTGCCCCATTCGTCGTCTTCTTCGAGGAACCGGGCGGCCTCAGTTGTCCCAGTGCGAAGGACCTCGTAGGCCGAAAGCCCGGCGGCGCGTAGATGGGACAGCTCTTGATGAATCGAGAATCCCGGGATGACGTACGGATTCGGCGTGTCGGTGCCGAGCAGCAGCGGCGCGCCCTCGTCGCGCAGGATTCGAACGACCTGACGCAACACCTCGTCGACTTTGCGGGCAGCAGGCTCGATGTCGTCCCATGTGAACGGCATCCCGCGGAACCGGAAGTCTTCTTTGGGGTCCCAGCTCTCGCGCGTGAATGAGCGGACATACTCGAGGTGCGGCGTCGCGAGGGCGTCCGCTCGAGCCTGAGTGATTTGCCGTTGCACGACGAGGGTCGGACAGTTCCAGATCTGCTCGCGGGCCATGCGTGCCGCGAGCACGCGGATCTGTTCGAGATCCAACCGAGCGAGCCGGCGCAGACGGTCGAGCCAGTTGGTGGGTCCCAGGGCTGGTGAGCTTTCACCGTCGGGCACGTGACCGTTATCGATCGCTGCGAAGTGCTCGAAGCAGCGCATGCCTGCATCGATGGCCTCTTCGTACAACACCACCCGGGGACAGTGGCCCGTCACCGGTATTCCGCGGGTCTTCGCGGCCGCACAGAGCGCGCGCAGCGGCTCGAGCTGAAGAGCCGAAAGTGCCTTCACCTGCGCGTACCCTCGATCCGCGAGGCGCTTGACCAGAGGTCCCGCGTCTTCTGGGGCCGCCAAGAGGACCGAGCCAGGCCAGATCGTCTTCCCGTCGGGCCCGGCGCCGTCCACGATCGGACCCGTCGTCGTGACTCGAGGGCCCGCGACCTCACGCTTGGCGACCTTCTGTCGCCACGCGAGGTGCAGCGGTGTGCCCCACATGTTGCGAACGTGCGCGATCCCATTCGCTAGGAAAAGATTCGCCTCGGATGGGTCCCAGAAATGCACGTGCATGTCCGCGAGAGCGGGCATCAGCCACTTCCCTCGCCCGTCTATGACACGCATCTGGCGCGCGTCGATGCCGGCCGCGGCGCCGACGGATTCGATCCAACCGTCACGTATCACGACGGTCTGGTCATTGAGGACCACCTCGCGGTCCATCGGCACGACGCTCACGTTTGTGACGGCGACGAGACCCTCGGTTCGCATCCGCGAAGTTTATGGTGCGATCCGAGGCCTCGGCCTTTGACCCGCTATGGCCTGCTGACGCGGAGATTCTTGAAAGAGGTGCGGTTAGCGACGCTGCATTGCGACCGAGCCGGCGGTCACATCAGCCTTCTGTGCCTTGAAGGCGGCCAGAACCTCCTCCTTCTCGCGAGCGGGGATCTTGAAGTTGTCGAGCGTGCGACCGAGCTCGCCGAGGATCACTTCGTCAAGAACTTCGGGAGTGATGTGGGTTCGAAATACGCGTCGCGGAGGCGTTCGCCGGTGTATTCAAACGGTCCGGCCGCTACCGACGCGGCCCAGAGCGTACCCAGGAACTTCAGGCCAGGGAGGCGCTCACGGTAATTGACCGTATGCCATTCCTTGAGCTCGGGGTTCGCATTGACGATCTTTGGTTCTTCAAGAGTTGATCGCTGAAGTGGTCGACAACCGCGGCGATCGCGAAGATGCCACCGAGCCTGTCATAAAGAGTCTTTTCCGCCATGCGCTGACTCCTTCGGCGTAGTGCCACGTCGTCGACGACGACGCACGACAAAGGTCCGACTGAGCTCGCTCCCCCTGCTCCCGCGGATACGCGCTGAGACCGGACGTGGATCACCCCAATGCGGGCCCTGGACCGGGTCGGAACCCCTCAGCGGCGCGGCGCCATGCTTATGCGGTGACTTATCCGGAGGCGGCGAGCTCGTATAGATAGGCGACATGGGAGGCGACGGCGCCGTCCCAGCTACTTACCCTCGGGTTCGACGGCTCGATCACGAAGTACTCGTCGGGCGCGTGCGCGCCGCTGCCATGGCCGAGACCGTAGTGGCCGGCCGCGAGACTGATCGGAGGGTTGGTGAAGACGTAGCCGGGATACGAGCCGGCAAGACGAGGCAGCAGGACCGGGTCGATCCCGCTGCGCTTCAGCACCGCGAGCATCGCCTTGATGACCGCCGCATCGGCGGACGTGGTCGTCGGGTCGTAGCCGCCGCTCGGATTCACTTCGATGTCGCCGAATCCGCGCTTGGCGAGGTGTGCCCTTAGCGCCGTGAGCGCGCCGTCGTAGGTCATGTCGG
>Ga0209058_1005387_pt1 | contig 10006 bp, 9 predicted proteins | sample GraSoiAngelo_147_FD_185904 | JGI IMG/M metagenome (GOLD analysis project Ga0209058, IMG submission 185904) | Grasslands soil microbial communities from the Angelo Coastal Reserve, California, USA - 14_1009_05_40cm (SPAdes) (version 2) | ecosystem: Environmental > Terrestrial > Soil > Grasslands ...
CCGAAGCACGACAAGCCGGGACGCAATCTCGGCTACACTCGCTACGACAAGGTCGCCGAGGACTTCGGCGGGTACGGCGAGCTCGTCGAGAAGCCGCACGAGATTCGACCTGCGCTCGAGCGGGCCTATACGTCCGGCAGGCCGGCCGTGGTCAACGTCAAGACCGACTACCGGATGCGCGCGACGACGGTTCGATTCTCGGCCTACACGACCTAGCAGCACGAGAAGCTTTGGGGGCCGTCGAGGCCCCATGACAATGAAGCGAGCTCGAGGGGCGCCCCGGTTGAGCCGGGGCGTCTCCGAGCGATGGGGGCTTGGGGGGCCCGTCGAGGCCCCCCATGTGAATCGAATGGCCAAGGCGCTCGATGGGATCGTGGTGCTTGACCTCACGCAATACGAGGCGGGGCCGAGCTGTGCCCAGATGCTGGCGTGGCTCGGCGCGGATGTCATCAAGATCGAGCCGCCCGGCGGCGAGCCGGGGCGCCGTGCGCTCTCGGAGCGGCCTGATCAGGACGCCTTTTTCTTTCTGCTCCTCAACGCCAACAAGAAGAGCGTCACGCTCGACCTCAAATCCGCCGAGGGACGCGCCCTCCTCACGCGGATGGTCGAGCGCGCTGACGTCCTGGTGGAGAACTTCGGCCCGGGCTCGATGGAGCGGCTGGGCTTCGGGTACGAGGATCTTCGCCGGCTCAACCCCCGGATCATCGCGGCCTCGGTCAAGGGCTTCGGCAGCAGCGGTCCGTACGCCGACTACAAGAGCTTCGAGATGATCGCCCAGGCAATGGGCGGCGCGATGAGCGTCACGGGTTCCGCCGATGGGCCGCCCGTTCGGGTCGAGGCCGGACTGGGGGACACGGGCGCCGGGCTCCACCTGGCCATCGGCATCCTGGCCGCGATCGTCCAGCGCCAGACGACCGGCATTGGCCAGCGCGTCGAGGTCGCCCAGCAAGACGCGGTGCTCAACCTGGTGCGCATTCACCTGCGCGAGCAGTACGTGACCGGAAAACCGGTGCCGCGGCGCGGGAACCGCTCCCCCGGCGCCTCGCCCTCGAACATGTACCGCTCTCGGCCTTTCGGGCCGAACGACTACGTCTTCATCCACTGCGCCACGCTCGAGATGTGGCGTACGCTTGCGAAGATCCTCGGGCGTCCGGAGCTCGGCGACGACCCGAAGCTCGCCGACCGCATGGGGCGGGCCGCGCGGAACGACGAGCTCGACGCGCTCGTCGAGGCATGGACCGAGAAGCGAACCAAGCACGAAGCGATGGAGACCCTGGCCGGCGCGGGGATCCCCTGCGGCGCCGTCCTCGACTCCGGCGAGGTTCTCACCGATCCCTCGCTGGTCGAGCGTGGCATGGTGGTCGAGCTCGACCACCCGACGCGCGGCCGGTTCCCGATGCCCGGCAACCCCGTGCGCCTTTCCGACTCGCCCACGGACGTGAAGCGCGCGCCGCTTCTGGGAGAGCACAACGCCGAGGTGCTCGGCCGGTGGCTCGGCTGCGGAGCCGACGAACTCAAGGCGCTCGAGCGGAAACGCGTGATCTGACGCGCGCCCGCACGGGGTCCGATTCCCGGAAGGAATCATGGGTCGGATTGGCAAACCAGCCTGTCACACGCTCCGGAAACAAGCCACGTAACCCCTCGGGAACAATCGCCATTCTTCACTGAGACCCGTGGCATTTCGCTTGCTCCTCCGAGAACATTGCTGCCCATGCCTCGCACGGAAAAGCGTACGGACAAGCCGTTTGATCGACCCACGAAGCGGGTCCTCATCATCGACGACGAGGAAACCATCCGGCAGGTGCTCACGGAGTTTTTCAACAGCTTCAACCACGGAACCAACTACAAGGTCGAGACCGCCTGCAACGGCGCGGACGGAGTCATGATGGTGCTCCGCGGACGTCCCGATCTGGTCCTCATCGACCTGCACATGCCGGTGATGGACGGGCTCCAGGCGCTCAAGCAGCTTCGGAGCATCGACACGACGGTACCCGTGATGGTGATTACCGCGAGCCGCGACAGCAAGGCCGCCGCCGAGGCTCTCAACCGCGGGGTCTTCGCCTTCATCCCCAAGCCCTTCGACTTCGGCCAGCTCGACCATCTGGTCGCGCTGGCCCTGGCGACCGGGCGACCCCGACCACCGTCGATGAGCCACGCGTGATCGTTCTCTGAAACGAGCGCGCAGTCTTTCGGCGCTACCGGATCAACCCGTAGAGCTTCCCAGCGTTCTCGCAGACGATCTTGCGGCGTACCCCGGCCGGCAGCTGACCCAGCTCGCGAGCGATGTACTCGCGAGAATCAGGCCACACGCCGTCGGGATGCGGAAAGTCCGAGCCCCACATCACCTTGTCCTCGCCGAGCTCGTCGATCAGCTTCACGCCGATCGGGTCCGTCTGGTAGGTCGCCCAGCACTGCCGCTTCCAGTACTCGCTCGGCGGCATCGTGAGCGAGAGGTCCTTGAACTGATCCTCCCACTCGGCGTCCATGCGCCAGAGGACGTAGGGGATCCAGCCGATCCCGGACTCGCCGAGCACGAGCTTCATCCGCGGATAGCGCTCGAACACGCCCGAGAAGATCATCGACGTGAGGATGTTGGACATGTTCATCTGGAACTGGGTGATGTTCGACGCGAATGCTGACCGCGCCACCGAGAGCTCGACCTTCGGCGCGTCGGGGGCATTGGCCCGCGACGGATCCGAGCCGATCATGATGATCTTGCGAATGTGATCCGGAGTGGAACCGCCGACCGTGTGGAAATGGAGCGGCAGCCCGCAGCCGTCGATCACGTCCCAGAGCGGGTTCCAGTAAGGATCCCAGAGCGGTTTCAGGTCCGCCGAGTTGGCGATGTCGAGCCCGCGGAGGGCGCCGCGCTTGACGACGCGCTCGACCTCGGTGATGGCCGCTTCCAGCGGATGGTTCGGGATCGAGGCGAGCCCGGCGTAGCGGTCCGGATGAGTCGAGCAGAAGTCGGCGAGCCACTCGTTGTAGATGCGCAGGACCTCGACCGCCGCCTCCGGGTCGTTCATGCGCCCCGTGGTGCCGAGCACCCCGTAAAGCACTTCGGCCTGGACGCCGTCGCGGTCCTGGTCCTTCAAGCGTAGCTCGGGATCGGTGACGCGGCGGATCCCGCGCTTGCCGTCCTCGTAGAGGCCCGTCGATGCCATCCGATCGGAGCGGTGGATACGCCCGGGGATGTACTCCCGGCCCGCCGAGCCCATCCCACACGCGAGGCCGAGGCTCGCTCCCTTGTTGGTGACCCAGGCCGGGCCCCGCGGCCCCTCCTTCGTGTACGGCATCCGCTCTTGAAGGGCTGCGGAGGCCTTGGACGTGAAGAGGTCGGGCGGAAGCCAGCAGAGATCGAGGTGGCAGTCGGCAGAGATCATTTCGTATCGCATGGCCGGCAGCGTAGCAGCAGCGAATTGACAAGGCAAGTCGGCGGCACTAGGGTGCAGCGAGCGTCTGCGGGTCGAGCCCAGAGGGAGGACGGAACATGAGATTCAAGGGACGGATCGCGCTAATCACAGCTGCGGGCCGGGGCATCGGCCGGGCGACCGCCGAGATCATCGGTCGAGAGGGCGGGACCGTGGTCGCCGTCGACCTCGACAAGGAGAGCCTGGATCAGGTGGTCGGCGCCATCCGTACCGCGGGCGGCACCGCCCACGGTCTCGCGGCCGATGCGCTCGACGCCTCCCAGGTTGCGGGCGTGGTGCGACGGGTCATCGATGAGCACGGCCGCATCGACATCCTGGTCAACGCGGTCGGCGGCAGTACCATCATCCAGAAGCCCGCCGCCGCGGTGGACGAGCTGACGCTCGACGACTGGCAGCGCCTGCTCCATTTCAACCTCACCGGGACCTTTCTTTTCTGCAATGCGGTCGCGCCCGTCATGAAGCGCCAGCGGGGCGGCAAGATCGTCAACATCTCGTCGATCGCGGGGCGCGGCCTGAGCGCTACTAGCAGCAGCGCCTACGCCACCGCCAAAGGCGGGATCATCGCCTTCACCCGCAAGCTTTCGTTCGAGCTCGGCCCGTATGGGGTCACGGTGAACGCCATCGCCCCCAGCCTCACGTTGAGCCCGCGGCTACGCCCGCGCTGGGATCGGATGTCTCAGGAGGAGCGCGCGCGGGAGAATTCGCGTACGCCCCTGGGCCGGGTGGCGGAACCCGAGGACCAGGCGCGCGTCATCTGCTTTCTCGCGTCCAGTGATGCCGACTTCGTCACCGGGGTGACGATCGATGTGACGGGAGGTCAGTAGCCGACTGCCTGCCGCGCGATGTCGGTGTCGACGAGCTCCTCGAAGCGGTGCGAGCGCTTGATGAGGCCGCCGTCCAGAAGAATCGCTTGCAGCGCGTCGAACCCCGTCCGCGTCAGCACCGGATCGCGCGCCCAGGTGGATTGCCGGAGGTAGCGGTCGACGGCCGCGACGCGGATCCTCGGATCGATGTCGCCGAACGCGGGGGCGATGACGGCGGCGATCTCGGCCGCTCCGCTCGACGCCATCCAGCGCTGCGCCCGGTAGAGGCCGCGGACGAAACTGATGAGGACGTCGCGGTTCCCCGCGAGCGTCTCTGGCGTCGCCATAAACGAGCTGAACGGCACCGGCCCGGTGGCCTCACCCATCGAGGCGACGAGGTGCCCGGTGCCGTCCGCGATGAGCTGATCGACCACGGGTGGGCCGTGCTCGATGAAATCGGCCTTGCCCGCTCGGAAGGCTGCCACCGCGTCGGGCGTGGAGAGATCGCGCAGGAACGTGACCCGCGTCGGCTCGACGCCGTGGCGGCGCAGCACGGCCTGCATGCAGAGCCAGGGGGTCGGTGCGCCTCCGAACGAAATCACCGTCCGGCCGACCAGGTCCGACCATCCGAAGCCGGGTCGCGCTTCGCGGCTCAGGAGGAAGAACCCGTTACGATCGTTCGCCCCGGCGAAGTGGACGAGGCGTGACACGCCGCGGTCGAGGAGCTCGAAGCTCCGCATGAGTCCAGACAGGGCGATGTCCGCGTGGCCGTTCCGGAGCGCGTCCACCGTTCCCGCTCCCAACTCCCCCGTCGGCAGCTCGATCTCGAGGCCCTCGTCCGCAAAGTGACCGCCATGGAAGGCGACAGGCAGTGACGCGTAGAAGATGGAGCGGAACGCTTCGACGACTCGGAGACGGCGGCCCGGCGTCACGACCCCGGAGTATACTCCCGGCTGATTTCTCACCGCCCCTGGGATCTTTCTTTCCAGAAATCACCGTCGAGCGTCTTCTATCCTAGTGATTTTAATAGGTCGAACCGTGGCACCCGCCTTGCGTACCAACTCCGGCGGTGCATACGGGACCCAGAGGAGCGAACTACGCCCGGCCGTTGCTCGCGCGGGCCTACAACAACCCCGCGGCGAGAGACCTCCGCCGGCGACAGCGGCTCTATCAGGAGCTCGCGGTCCGCGGCGGCGTCACGTTCGTCATCCTGGTGTTCCAGATCGTCTTTCCCATCGAGCCCGCGGCCATCGCCCGACGCATAGCGCTGATCGCGCTCTGCGGGCTCTTCCTCAACTGGCCGTACTACCTTGCGGCGCGCAGCGGACGCGGCTACCGCGCCCAGGCCTATGCCCGCATGCTCGCTGACATTCTCCTGATGAGCCTCGGACTCTACGTGGCTGGCGGACTCGCCGCGGCGCAGTACCTCGGGGTCTACTTGATCGTGACGATCTATGCGGGGATCACGTTCTCGAGCCGGGCCTGCCTCATGGCGACGGCGGCGGCGACGGCCAGCTACGTTGCGATCCTCATGCTGCAGCACGCGGGGATCCTGAGCGCGCCGTTCGATCTCCCGAACGCCGCGACGATCGCCGCGTTCAACCTCGTCATCCTCAACATCGCGGGCGCGCTCACTGCCATCCTGGCGCGCGCGCTGCGTGACAGTCGTCGCCGCCTCCGGGCGACGGCTCAAGAGCTCGAGCGCTTCGTCGAGGCGATCCCCGACGTCATCTACGTGCTCGACAGCGCCGGACGTCTGAGCCTCTGGAACCGGAAGCTCGAGAGCGTGACCGGCCGCGGAGCGGAGGACCTCAAGGGCAAGCCGCTGATCGACCTGCTGGCCGAGGACGATCGCGATGCGTTCCGCGCAGCGCTGGCCTCAGGCCTCGAAGACCGGCCGTTCGAGGTCGAGAGCCGATTGGGCGGCGCTGACGGCGCCCTCACGGCCTACCAGTGGACGGGCGCGGCGCTCAAGGATGAGCACGGCGAGGTGAGCGGTCTCACCGGCGTGGGCCGGGACGTCACGGAGCGCCAGCGGGCCGAAGAGGTCCTGCGCCAGCGCGAGAGCGAGATGCGTCAGCTCCAGAAGATCGAGGCCATCGGCCGCCTTGCGGGCGGCGTCGCGCACGACTTCAACAACGTGCTCACCGTGGTCATCGGACGCTGCCAGCTCCTGCTGGCCCGCTACCAACCCGAGGACCCGGTGTACCAGGACCTCGACCAGATCGAGAGCACCGCCCAGCGGGCCGCGAGCCTGACGCGGCAGCTCCTCGCGTTCAGCCGCAACCAGGCGTCCGCCCAGCAGCCACTCGACCTCAACACCACCGTCGCCAGCGTGAGCGACATGCTCGGGCGCCTGATCGGCGAGAACATCCAGCTCGCCGTCACGCTCGACCCGAAGCTCGACCTCGTCATGGCCGACCCGGGACAGATCGAGCAGGTCATCGTCAACTTCGCGGTCAATGCGCGAGACGCCATGCCGGACGGCGGCCGCCTGAGCATCGCGACACGCAACACCACGCTGAACGCCGAGTTCGTGTCGGTTCATCCGGGCGCCATCGTCGGACCGCACGTGCTGCTCGAGGTCCGCGACACGGGCCTCGGCATGGACGAGGAGACACGGCAGCGCGCCTTCGAGCCCTTCTTCACGACCAAGGCGCCCGGGAAAGGATGCGGACTCGGGCTGTCGACGGTGTACGGGATCATCAAGCAGCACGGTGGGTGCATCGCCGTCGAGAGCGGGCCGGGGCGGGGTGCGGCGTTCAGCGTCTATCTGCCGAGGATCGAAGCGGCGATCGAAGCTCCCCGCGTCGACGCCGGGCGAGGACCGTTTCCCGGCGGAGAGGAGACGATCCTCCTCGCCGAGGACGAGGAGGCCGTGCGGGGGCTGGTGTGCGAGATCCTGAGGAGGCTCGGCTACCGCGTGCTGGTCGCGGGTGACGGAGTCGAGGCGCTTGCGCTGAGCCAGCGCTTCCCCGACCGGATTCATCTGCTCCTCACCGACGTCATCATGCCCGGGATGGACGGCCGCGAGCTGGCCGAACGGATGCTGGCCGCGCGCCCGGACACGCGGACGCTCTTCATGTCGGGCTATGCTGAGCCGCCCATCCCCGACGACGTTTTACTCCAGAAGCCCGTCACGCCGGACGCGCTCGCACGGAAGGTCGCCGAGGTCTTGCGCCAGCCGGCGCCGCATCATCGCGACGCGATTGGCGCCGGGCCGGCGCTCGCCGGCTGACTTCGCAGGTCAACCGTTCGGGTTGACTGCACAGGTCAACCGTCGCGGTTGACTTCGCGGACGGTTCGCCCATAATCGCTGGCTATGAAATTCTCGACCCAGAACCTCTTGTCGATTCGTGAGTGGCAGACGCACGCCGAGGTGTACCGGAACGCGCTCGAGGAGTGCCGTCTGGCCGACGAGCTCGGCTTCGACGTCGTGTGGCTGGCGGAGCACCACTTCTCGCCGTACGGCATCTGCCCCTCGCTCGCCCCGTTCGCCGGGGCCGTCGCCGCTGCAACGCGCCGGGTGCGCATCGGCACGGCCGTGGTCATCGCGCCATTCGAGCATCCGCTGCGGATTGCCGAGGAATGGGCCGAGATCGACATCATCTCGGGCGGGCGGCTCGAGTTCGGCCTGGGCCGCGGCTACCAGCCGACCGAGTTCCGCGGCCTCGGCGTCTCGATGGAGGGCACGCGCGAGAGCTTCGACGAGAGCCTCGAGATCATCCGCCGCGCCTGGACTGAAGACCGCCTGACGTTCACCGGCACGCGCTACAAGGTCGAGGACGTGCGCGTCCTGCCGAAGCCCATCCAGAAACCGCACCCGCCGCTCTGGACGGCGGCGGTCTCGCCCGACACCTACACTCTGGCCGCGCGCCGCGGACTCAAGATCCTGACTTCACCGTCCTTCACGCCTCTCGATGTCCTCCGGAAGAACTACGATGCCTACCACGCCGAGTGGCGCGCCGCGCACGGCACCGACGCGGGCGCCGAGATCTGCGTCAACAAGATCATCCACGTCGCCGAGACGTCGAAGCAGGCGCGCGAGGATCTGCGGGAGCCCATCGTGTGGTTCTACCGTACGCAGGCCGGTCTGATCTCCGATCCGGCCGGCGCGCCGCCCGACCAGTACCGCTTCTACCGGCGCGTGCGCGAGAACTTGTTGTCGCTCACGGAAGAAAAGGCGCTCGATCAGGCGGCGATCACCGGCGACCCCGAGGAGGTCGCGGACAAGATCCGCATGCACCACGAGACGCTCGGGGTCAGCCACTTCATGGGTGCCTTCGCGCGCGGTGGCCTCGCCCACGACAAGGTCATCCGCTCGATGCGGCTCTTCGCCGAGAAGGTGATCCCGAAGGTCGCCTGAGCAGGGCGAGTCGATCCCCGACCTTGAGAGGGGAGGCGCTCGCGAAGACCGGGGTGGTGGTGGCGGCGTCGCTGGACTTCCGCATGCCGCCGGTGGCGTCGTATCCCGGGTCGATGGCCGACATCACCTACGGGATCCGCTGGGCCAAGACCCGGGCTGCCCAGTGGCACAGCCGGCCGGACAGGGTGGGCACCATGGGGAGCTCGAGCGGCGGCCATCAGGCCATGCTGCGATGCGGCCGAAGGACGCGCGCTACTCGGCCCGTGCGCTGCGTCGTCATGTGCTGGCCCGTCATCGATCCGCTGGGTCGCTATCAGCATGCCAAGCAGCTGAAGGAAGCCGGCGACGCCGCGCGTCCCCGCCCGCAGCCCGACCGCTTCGTCACGCGGTACCGGCAGGCGGGCGGCCAGGTCGAGGTGGAGCTGCTCGAGGGCGAGTCGGAAGGGTTCATGACCAGGAATCCGAATTCACCGACGGCCAAGCACGCGATCGAAAAGATCATCGAGTTCGTTCGCAAGCCGTCTTGACCACCCGCGAGCATCGCGGCTAAGCTCGGTCCGCTCAGCCGCGATATCAGGACGGAAAGGACACCTACATGGCTCGATTCGTGACAGTGGCGAAAGCAGACAGCATCCAGCCCGGGCAGATGGTCAAGGTCGAGATCGACAACCTGCCGGTGGCGGTGGCGAACGTCGGTGGCACGTTCCACGCATTCGACGACACGTGCACGCACGAGGACTGCTCGCTGGCCGAGGGCGAGCTCGCACGCACGACGGTGACCTGCCCCTGTCACTTCGCCGAGTTCGACATTCGCACTGGCGCCGTGCTCGCTCCGCCGGCCACCGTGCCGCTCAAGGTCTATCCGGTTCGCGTCGAGGGTAACGACCTGCAAGTGGAGGTCTGATGCCTCGGACCATCGCGATCGTCGGCGCCAGCCTCACCGGCGCCTCGGCGGCGGCGACGCTGCGCGAGGACGGCTTCGACGGGCGGGTCGTGCTTCTGGGCGCGGAGCGGCAGCTTCCGTACGATCGCCCGCCGCTCTCGAAGGCGTATCTGCGCGGCGAGATGCCGTTCGAGAAGACACTGTTGCGCCAGCCGGAGTTCTACCGCGAGCGCAACATCGAGATGCGGCTCGGGACCATGGTCGTCGGCGTCGATCCGGAGGAGCGAACGCTGGAGCTCCAGGGCGGTGAGCGGCTCGAATTCGACAGCGTCCTCATCGCCACCGGCGGGCGGAACCGGCGCTTCCCGATACCCGGTCTCGACTTGCCGGGCGTCTACGACCTGCGCACGGTGGCGGACGCCGATCGCATCCGCGACGCGATCGCGCGCGGGGGCCGTGCCGTCGTGGTCGGCATGGGCTTCATCGGCGCCGAAGTAGCGGCGTCGATGCGGCAGTGCGGTCT
>Ga0209058_1005389_pt1 | contig 10003 bp, 10 predicted proteins | sample GraSoiAngelo_147_FD_185904 | JGI IMG/M metagenome (GOLD analysis project Ga0209058, IMG submission 185904) | Grasslands soil microbial communities from the Angelo Coastal Reserve, California, USA - 14_1009_05_40cm (SPAdes) (version 2) | ecosystem: Environmental > Terrestrial > Soil > Grasslands ...
CGGCGCGTCGCTCGTCATCACCGGCGAGGGCCGCATCGACCGGCAGAGCCTGTACGGCAAATTGACGCAGGCGGTGACGCTCGCGGCGCGGGCGCGCGGCGTGCCAGTCGTCGCCGTCGCTGGCAGTCTCGGCGAAGGGCATGAGGCGATGCGCGACATCGGTGTCGAGCACATCGAGATGCTTGCGGCGTCTCCCGCGGAACGTGAGGCGGCGATTCGCGATCCGCTGCCGCGCATCGAAGCCGCAGCCGAGCGCGCGGTGCGAGCACGCGCGAAGGCAAATGGCTAGCGTGTAGGCGATGGGTCCAGCGATCCCCGCGGAGCGCACGCCGAGCATGGAGCTCGTGCGCATCACCGAAGCCGCCGCGATCGCGTCCGCGCACTGGCTGGGTCACGGCGACAACACGCGTGCGGATGAAGCCGCTGTCGAGGCGATGCGGCGCGCGATGGACGAGGTCGCGTTTAACGCCACGATCGTGATCGGCGAGGGCGAGCGCGACGAAGCTCCGATGCTGTTCATCGGCGAGAAGGTCGGCCGCGGCGATGGCCCCGCGGTCGACATCGCGGTGGATCCGCTCGAGGGCACGAATCTCGTGGCCAAGGCGCGGCCGAACGCGATCGCCGTGATGGCGGTCTCCGAGCCGGGCGGGCTGCTACACGCGCCCGATACCTACATGGAGAAGCTCATCGTCGGGCCGCCGGCGAAAGGGAAGGTCGACATCGACCGTCCGGTGAAGGAGAACTTGCAGATCATCGCGCAGTCGCTGGGACGCGAGATCGACGACCTCGCGGTCGTCATCCTCGACCGACCGCGTCACGAGAAGCTGATCAAGGACGTCCGCGAGGCCGGCGCGCGGATCCACCTCATCGAGGACGGCGACGTCATCGCCGCGCTCGAGGTGGCGGTCGCGGGCACGAATCTGCACGCGGTCATGGGCAGCGGCGGGGCACCTGAGGGCGTCCTCGCGGCGGCGGCCCTCAAATGCATCGGCGGCGAGATCATCGGGCGCCTGAAATTCCGCAACGACGAAGAGCGCGCGCGGGCGAAACAGATGGGGATCAAAGACGAGAACAGGATCTACCGCACCGAGGATCTCGCGCGCGGCAAGGACATCCGCTTCGTCGCGACCGGCGTGACGGACGGCGAGCTGCTGCAGGGCGTCCGCTTCTTCGCGCGCGGCGCGCGCACGCACACGATCCTGCTCGACGGCCGCATGGGCAAAGTGCGCTTCATCAACACGCAGCACTTCGAAGATCCGGCGAAACCGCCGGTGGTGCGTATCTAACCCACGCGGAACTGGCAGCGCTGCACGCCGGCCAGCAGCGGCTGGATCTTCTCGCGGCGGATGCGCTCGTGTTCGGGATGCGTGTCCCACGCGCGGTACGCTGCCTCATCCGCGAAATCAAAGCACGTCGCGAAGCCGCCGTTCCCTACGCGAAGACCGAGGTCGGCGCCGTATGAGGACATCATCGGACCGGATACACGGTCCCGGACCTCATCGAGATAGCGCGTGATCTGACGGAGATCGGCTCCGTCCTTGAGCGTGAAGATCGAAACGTGTCGGATCATCGGTCTCCTCCTTGGCGTTCGGCGGCGGTGACCACGTTGCGCAGCAGCAGCGCGGTGGTGACGGCACCGAGCCCGCCCGGCACCGGTGACAGCGCACCCGCGACCGCGGACACGCTCTCGACGTCGACATCGCCCACGAGCCCGGCCGGCGTGACGTTGATCCCTGCGTCGATCACCGTCGCCCCCGAGAGGAGCATGTCGCCGCGCAGAAAGCCCTTCTTCCCGACCGCGACGACGACGATCTGAGCGTCACGCGTGTGCGCCGCGAGATCGTGGGTGCGGCTGTGCGCGAGCGTCACGGTCGCGTGCGCGTGAAGGAGGAGCGTCGCGGCAGGGCGGCCGACGATCGGACTGCGTCCGATGACGACGGCGTGGGAGCCGTCGATGCGCACATCGTAGAAGCGCAGCAGCTCGAGCACGGCCTCGGCGGTGGATGGAATAAAGCGCGGCCGGCCCAGCGTCAGCAGGCCGACGTTCTCGGGGTGGATGCCTTCGACATCCTTCTCGGTCGATACGTGCGACGCGATCGCGTCCTCGGAGATGTTCGGCGGCAACGGCGTCAGCACGAGCACGCCGTGCGCATCGCCGGTGCCGCGCTCGAGGTGCGCAGCGAGCTGCGCCTCGTCGGCGTGCGGGTATGCCCGTTCGCTCTCAGCGATGCCGAGATCCTTCGCGAGCTTCGCGATGCGCCCGCGATACGTACGCGCATCGGGGAAGTCACCGGCCGACACGATCGCAAGCGTCGGCGTGACGCCGCGCGACGCGAGTGCGGCGACGCGCTCTTTCGTCCTCGCATTGATGCGCTCGGCCACGGGGCGGCCGTGAAGGAGCCGCATCACCGAGCGATGCGCGACTCGACGAAGTCCGTGATCCGCTTGCGCTGCGCGGCAGCGCCCTCGATCGCGCGGTCGAGGTCCTCGGACAGCGCCTTGACCTGACCGCGGTCCTTCACCGACGCGAGGTTGATCATCACGTTCATGGCGGCGCCCTCGAGCGCTGCCTCCGACAGGATCGCACCGACGCCGATGTCCGAGACGGCCGCCGGCGGCGCTTTCGCGAGACCACGTTCGCACGCATCCAGCAGCCGGCGGCTCGTCCTCGCGAGCTCGAGCGGCACGCGCGACGCGGCGAGCAGGGCCGACTGCACGCGCTCGGTGCGCGCGTCCTTCTCCGCGTCGGTGTTGCGCGGCAGCTTCATCGCCTCGGCGACTCCCGCGTACGCGGCGCTGTCGTCGTCGACCAGCCGAAGGAAGTCGGCGCGCAGGTTGTCCATCTCAGCGATGTAGTCGCGAAGCGCTTCGTCGTTCGACTTCTTTGAGGCGATGCGCGCGACCATCGCCGCCAGCGCCGCGCCCATCGCGCCTGCGAACGCCGAGGCGCTGCCGCCACCGGGTACCGGCGCGTCCGAGGCGATGTCGTCGCTGAACGCGCGCAGCGTCCGATCGACGAATCGTTCCGGCATGGGGCGGTTGGCAGTGTACGTGCTAGCATCCGAAGACCAGCCAAATACGCGATCCCTTTCATCCAGAGAGGCTGAGGGAACGGCCCGATGACGCCTCGGCAACCGGCGGAGACCCGCAGGGTGCCAACTCCGGCCCGATCACGGGAAAGATGAGAGGTCTAAGACCATAAGCACCTTCACCCAACTGCTCCGGCGCGGCGACTTCGTCGTCACCGCCGAGCTCAACCCTCCGAAGTCGGCCGCGGCGCAGGTCGTTCGTCGTCGCGCGAGCATCCTCAAGGGCTACGTCGACGCGGTGAACGTCACCGACAGCAACCGCGCCGTCGCGGCGATGGCCGCGATCCCCGCCGCCGTGATCGCGCGTGAGGCCGGCGTCGATCCGATCGTGCAGATCACCGGCCGTGACCGGAACCGCATCGCGCTGCAGGCCGACGTGCTCGGGGCGGCGGCACTCGGCATCGAGCACTTCGTCTTCATGAGCGGGGACGACCCGAAGCAGGGAAACCATCCCGACGCCGTGAACGTGAAGGACCTCGACGGCATCGGCCTCGTGAAGATGGCCGCGTCGCTGCGCGACAAGGCGCAGTTCCTTTCCGGCGACGAGATCAAGGAGCCGCCGCAGTACACGATCGGCGCGACCGCGTCGCCGTTCACCAAGCCCATGGAGTCCGACCTGAGGAAGACGACCGAGAAGATCGCGGCTGGGGCGGACTTCATTCAGACGCAGCCGGTCTTCGACCTCGCGACGTTCAGCCAATGGCTCGCGGAAGTCCGACGGCTCGCGGGCCGGCACGTCGCCATCCTCGCTGGCGTCCTCGTGCTGCGCGGCGCCGAGCAGGCCGAGCGACTTGCGAAAGTTCCCGGCCTCGCTCTCGGAACGCATGTCGTGGAGCGCATCAGAGCCGCTGAGGACCAGGAGGGTGAAGGCATCGCCATCGCCGTCGAGACGGCGAAGAGCCTGCGCTCGTTGCCCGGCGTCAACGGTATCCACCTCTACGCGATCGAGTGGCCGCAGGGCGTGACGAAGGTCGTGCGCGCGGCCGGTCTCTATCCGCGACCGCTATTGAAGGAGTCGAAGTCAGCATGAACACGACAGTCGTCGGCGCATATCCAAAGATCTCGGACGAGCATCAGGAGCTGCGGCGCGCACTGCACAAGGCGGATCGCGGGGAGCTCGATGATGCGAGTCTCGCCGTGGCGTTCGATGAGGCGACGGAGTGGGCGATCGGCGAGCTCGCCGACGTCGGGATCGACGTGATCAACGACGGTCAGATCCGCTGGGACGACCTGCTCGCGCCATTCGCGAAGGCCTGGCGCAACTGCGAGCGCGGGCCGCTCGAGCGTTTCTACGACAACAACACGTACTTCCGGCAGCCGATCATCAAGGGGCCGATCGAAACGGACGGCCAGACGCTCGTCCGCGACTTCACGTTCGCCGACGGCAAGCTGCGCGGCCGGGCGCACCTGAAGGCTGCGGTATGCGGACCGCTCACGTTCGCGACTCTCACCGCCGAAGACGATCACTACAAGGACCTCGAGGCGAGGACGCTCGCGATCGCGGATGCGCTCGCGAAGGAGCTTGCCGGCCTGGGGGCGGCCGGCGCGAAGATCGTCGACGTCGAGGAGCCGGCGCTCGCCGCGCATCCCGAGCTCATCGATCTGGAGCGCGCCGCGCTCGCACGGCTCGCGAAGGGCGGCGTCACTGTGGCGCTCTACCCGTACTTCTTCCCGATCGACAAGATCATCGAAAAACTCGACGTGCCGCCGGTCGGCATCCTCGGGGTCGACGTGCGGAGCCGCGAGACCTCGCCGAAGGCCATCGAGCGTCTCGGTGCGTGGAAGGGCACGGTGTCGCTCGGCGTCATCGATGCCCGCAACACGCGGATCGAGACGCCGCGCGAGACCGGGGAGCTCGTCGACGCCGCGCTCAAGCAGCTGCGCGATGAGCGCCGCTTGATCCTCTCGACGACGACCGGTCTCGAGTACCTGCCGCATGACGTCGCGAGAAAGAAGCTAAATGCGCTTGTGGACGCGGCGCGTGCCGCGAAGGGGGTGCCGGCATGAGCGAGATCCTGCTCACGACGACCGTCGGGTCGTTCGGGAAGCCCGACTACCTGCAGAAGGCGCGCAACGCGAACGCGCGGGGGAAGGTCAGCGACAGCGAGCTGCATGATCTCGAGAAGAAGGCGACCGAAGAATGGATCCGCCGTCAGGAGGACATCGACCTCGACATCCTCGTCGACGGCGAGATGTACCGGGGCGACATGGTCGCCTATTTCGCGGAGCGGCTCGACGGCTTTCGTCTCGGTGGGCTCGTACGCTCCTACGGGAACCGCTACTACCACAAGCCGGTCATCGCATCGAAAGTGTCGCGGCCGAAGCCGATGACCGTCGACTGGTTCCGTTTCACGCAGGGGCTCACCGACCGGCCCGTGAAGGGCATGCTCACCGGCCCGTACACGCTGCTCGACTGGTCGTACAACGAGGCGTACCGCACGCGGCGCGACGCGGCGCTCGCGCTGGCTGAGGCCGTGCGTCAGGAGGCGGAGGACCTCGAGCGCGCCGGGGCGAAGTACATCCAGATCGATGAGCCGGCGATCCATGCGCGACCAGAGGAGATCGACATCGCCATCGAGGCGATGGCCGTAGTAACGCAGAACCTCAAGGCGAAGACGGTCTCGCATATCTGCTACGGCGACTTCGCGGCGATCTATCCGAAGGTGCTCGAGCTCCCGGTGGATCAGCTCGACCTCGCGATGCACAACTACGAGTACCGTTGGCTGAAGCTCTTCGACGAGCACCCGTTCACGAAGGAGCTCGCGATCGGTGTCGTGGACGTGCACTCGCATCGCCTCGAGACGGTCGAGGAGGCGGCTGAGGGCATCCGCAAGGGTCTGAAGTACGTGAGCGCGGACCGCTTGCTGCCGCATCCGGACTGCGGCCTCAAGACGCGCACGGTCGAGGAGTCCCTCGACAAGTGCCGCGTCGTCGTCGATGCAGCGAAGAAGGTGCGAGCCGAGATCGGGTCGCGGGCGGTGCCGGTCCAGGCGTAGACCTAACGCGTGCAGGCGCGTCCTGAGTCGCTCGAGCTTGACCGGGCGATGCTCGAGACGACGGTCTCGCGCGCGCTCGGTCACGAAGCGACGCTGGTCGGCGACTGGACGGTCGCGCCGATCAAATACGACGCCTTCAATCCTGTCTCCGCGGGCCTGTACCGCGTATCCGGGACCGCCCGCTCGGCGTCGGCTACCGGCTCCTGGAGTCTTGTGGTCAAGATCTGTCACGAACCGCAAGAGGAATGGCTCGCGCGCCTTCCGCCTGACCGGCGAGCGGCGGAGCTCGACTTCCTGCGCTGGGACCGCGAAGCCGAAGCGTACGAGTCAGGCCTCCTCGAGACGCTGCCGCGCGGCCTCGTCGCGCCGCGCTGCTTCGGGGTCGAGCGCGACGGCGCGAGTGCGCGCATCTGGCTCGAGGATGTGCGCGACGAATTCTCGTCATGGGACACCGCGCGCTACGCGCTCGCGGCCCGGCACCTCGGTCGTTTCAACGGCGAGTACCTCACGACGAAACCGCTCCCCGATCAGGCATGGCTCTCGCGGCGCTGGATCCAGGGCTGGGTCGCGTTCTTCACGCGCAATGCCGCGACGCAATTGGCGGACGACCGCATCTGGGCGGCGCCGCTCACTCTCGAACTCTTCGGGCCGAGCGCGCGCGACGAACTGCGACGCACGCTCGCCGCGCTCGACGGATGGTGGGCGGCGCTCGATCGGCTTCCGGTCACGCTCGGTCACCTCGACGCGTTCCGCGCGAATCTGCTCAGCCGTGTCACGCGCGGCCAGACCGAGACGGTCGCTGTCGACTGGGCGTTCGTCGGTATCGCACCGCTGGCGGCGGATGTGACCCAGCTCGTGCTCGCGAGCATCTTCTATCACGGGGAACGGCTTGAGCCCGCCGCGCTGGCCGAAGCATGTCTTGGGGGGTACGACCGTGGCTTGCGCGACGTGGGCTGCGTCATCGCGCCCGACGCGCTGCGTCGCGCCTACGTCATTAACGCGATCACGCGCTGGCTCTTCATCTTCGGACCGTTTGCCGCTGTCGGCCAGCCCGCGCGCGAGGCTGCGGTCGCAGAAGCTCGTGGGAAGCCATATCGCGATGTGCTCACGCTGATCGCGGAGAAGACGCGCTATCTGCTCCAACTCTCACGCGACGTGGCGCTCGACTAGAGTCTCCTTCGTCGTGACGACGGTCCTCGCGGAGACCACCGATCTCCTCCAGCAGCTCATCCGCAATGAGTGCGTGAACGACGGCACGCCAGCCTCCGGTCACGAGGTACGGAGCGCGGACCTCCTTGCGTCCTATCTCACGGCACCGGGCGTCGAGATGAAGCGGTACGAGCCGTCGCCGGGGCGAGGCAGCCTCGTCGTGCGCATCGAGGGGACCGACAAGAACGCGCCGAGCCTTCACCTCATGGGCCACACCGATGTCGTGCCCGTCACGCGTTCTGGCTGGCAGCACGATCCGTTCGCCGGCGAGCTCATCGACGGCGAGGTCTGGGGACGCGGCGCGATCGACATGCTCGACGTCACCGCGTCGATGGCCGTCGCGCTGAAGCGCCTTCTTCACAGCGGCTTCCGGCCGAAGGGCACGCTCATCTATTCGGCCGTCGCGGATGAGGAGGCGCTCGGGACCTGGGGTGCGCAGTGGCTCACCGAACACGCCTGGGACGACGTGAAGAGCGACTATCTCGTGACCGAGTTCGGCGGCGTGCGCATGCCGATCGGAACGGGCACGAAGCTGCCGATCATGACCGCGGAGAAGGGCTCGCAGTGGACGCGCCTTCGTGTGAAGGGGACGCCCGGACACGGCTCGATGCCCTACAAGTCCGACAACGCGCTCGTGAAAGCATCGGAGCTGATCACGCGCATCGCGCGTTACAAGGCGCCTTTGCACGTCGGCGGTCTCTGGAAGCAGTTCGTCGACGCAATAGATCTGCCCGCCGTACAGCGTGTGGCCCTTACGAACGCCGCGAGCTTCGATGCCGCGCTCGACCGTGTCCCGACGGGCGCGGATCGCATGATCTACGCCGCGACGCGCACGACGCTGTCGCCGAACATCGCGCAGAGCGGTGTGAAGCTCAACATCATCCCCGACACGGCGGAAGTCCAGATCGACATCCGCACGCTGCCCGGTGACGACGGAGAAACCGTGCACAAGATGCTCCGCGAAGCGGCGGGCGATCTGTGGCGCGACGTCGAGCTCGTCGAAGAGGGACACAACCCCGCGACGTCCTCTCCGCGTGACACGCCGCTCTGGGATGCGCTCACCAAGGTCACGCAGCGCCTCATCCCAGGATCCACGACGGTGCCGTTCCTCATCGTCGGCGCGACAGACTCGCGTTTCTTCCGTCGCAAGGGCGTCGTCGCGTACGGCTACGGCCTCATGAGCGAGAAGATCCCTTTTGGGGAGTTCTCGAAGCTCTTCCACGGCAACAATGAGCGCATCGACCAGGACACGCTCGCGCTCATGACGCCGCTATGGGATGGCGTCGTGCGGGAGATGCTTGGCTAGCCCTTCGCGAGCGCCTCGCGTAGCTTCGACGTGATCGCCTCTGCTTCACCCGCCGCGTAGCGCTGGCGCATCCAGAACGGCCGGCCGGGCGTGAAGAAGCGGTCGCCCTTGCGTCGTGGCACGACGTGCACGTGCACGTGCGCGACGCTCTGGCTAATGCGCGTGTTCGCGAGCGTGAGCGAACCCTCCGCGCCGAGCGCCGTGGCGAATGCCTTCGACACCCGCTTCACGACGGCGAAAAGCGGCGCGAGTGCCGCGTCGGGCACGTCCTCGAGCGTCTCGTAGTGCGTCGTCGGCACGACGAGCGTGTGGCCGTGCGCCACCGGCGCGTGGTCGAGGAACGCGACCGTCGCGTCGTCGCGGTAGATCGCGTGATGCTCCGCGCCGGACACGACCGCGCAGAAGGCGCAGCCCTTACCAGAAGGCACGGTCCACCGTGCCTTCGAGTACAGGCCGAAGCGAAGCTCGGGTCTTAACGGCCATACAGTTCGAGGACTTCCCGGCGGAACGGCACGCCAGCCTTGTCGCGCAGCCGTTCGAACTCCTCGAAGTCCCATTCCGCGACGAACGTGACCGCCACGCCGGTCTCGCCCGCGCGACCGGTGCGGCCGATGCGGTGCGTGAACACCTCCGCATCTTCGGGAAGGTCGAAGTTCACGACGTGGCTGATGTCCTCGATATGCAGTCCCCGCGCGGCGAGGTTCGTCGCGACGAGGATCTTGATCTCGCCGCTTCGGAACTTCTCGAGCGTCCGCTCGCGCTCACGCTGCGTCATGTCGCCGTGGATCGCCGCGACCGCGTGCTTGCGGCGCTGCAAGATCTCGAGGAGACGATCCACGCCGCGTTTGGTGTGACGGAACACGAGGACCTGGTCCGTCTCCCAACGCCGGAGCAACTCCTCGAGCACGCGCGGCTTGTCCTCCTCGAGCAGTTCGACGTACACCTGCTCGACCGACTCTTGCGTGCGTCGTTCCGGATCGATGGCGATCTCCGCTGGCTCCTTGGTGAAGCGGTACGCGAGGTCGCGGATCTCGCCAGTGAGCGTCGCTGAGAAGAGCGCGGTCTGCCGTCGCTGCGGGACCATACGCAGCAGCCGGCGCACATCCGGCGCGAAGCCCATGTCCAGCAGCCGGTCGGCCTCATCGAGGATGACCACGGCGATCGCGTCCAGCCGCAGACGTCCGCGCTCGATGTGATCGAGAAGTCGACCGGGAGTGCCGACGATGATCTGCGCACCGCGCGCGAGCGCGCGCTCCTGCGGTCCGTAGGGGACACCGCCGTAGATCGCTACCTCGTGGGTGCGGCGGTATTTCCCGATCGCCCCGAACTCGCGTGTCACTTGCAGTGCGAGCTCGCGCGTCGGGACGACAACGAGCGCCTGCGGCTCCTTTCGCGTCGAATCG
>Ga0209058_1005400_pt1 | contig 9995 bp, 10 predicted proteins | sample GraSoiAngelo_147_FD_185904 | JGI IMG/M metagenome (GOLD analysis project Ga0209058, IMG submission 185904) | Grasslands soil microbial communities from the Angelo Coastal Reserve, California, USA - 14_1009_05_40cm (SPAdes) (version 2) | ecosystem: Environmental > Terrestrial > Soil > Grasslands ...
CCCGCGATGGAGGAGGCGCTCGCGCATGCCCACTGAGTCGGACCGCCACGAGCGCACCGACGTGAGCGTGCGCGGCGTCCTCCTGGCCGCCGCACTGCTCGCGGCGGCGGGGATCGTCGTCCAGCTCGTCGTGGGGGCGCAGTTCGCGGCGCTGCGCGGCGCGCGCGCGCGGGAGAACCCGCCCGCCCCGGTCGCCGCGGCGCCGCCCGAGGGGCCGCCCGAGCCCCGCCTCCAGACCACGCCCGCCGAGGACCTCGCGCAGCTGCGCGCCCGGGAGGACACCATCCTCGACGGCTACGGCTGGGAGGACCGCACCGCCGGCGTGGTCCACATCCCGATCGCGCGGGCGATGGAGCTGGTCGCGAAGGAAGCGGCGAAATGAGGACCGTCTTGCTCGCCGCTCTCGTGCTCGCGCTCGCGGCGCCGCTCGCGGCCGACGAGGCGCGGCCCCCCGCCTTGCGCGACGTGGGCGTCGATCCGCACCTCGGCGCCGCGCTCCCGCTCGACCTGGCCTTCCGCGACGAGAGCGGGCGGACGGTCGCGCTCCGCGACTACGTCGACGGCAGCAGGCCCGTGCTGCTCTCGCTCGTCTACTTCGGGTGCCCGATGCTGTGCGGGCAGAGCCTGAACGGGCTCGCCGCGAGCCTGAAGGCGCTCTCCTTCGCGCCGGGGAAGGAGTTCACCGTGCTGGTGGTGAGCTTCGACCCCCGGGACACGCCCGCGGTCGCGAGCGGCAGGAAGGCCGCCGTGCTGGCACGCTACGGACGGCTCGACACCGCCACGGGCTGGCACTTCTTGACCGGCGAGCAGGCGATGATCGACCGCCTCACGCGCGGGGTCGGCTTCCGTTACACCGCCGACGCGGCGAGCGGGCAGTTCGCGCACGTGCCAGCCGCCATCGTGCTCACGCCCGCGGGCACCATCTCGCGCTACTTCTACGGCATCGAGCCGGCGCCGCGCGACCTCCGCCTCGGGCTGGTCGAGGCCTCGGCCAACAAGATCGGCTCGGCGGTCGATCAGCTCCTCCTCTTCTGCTTCCACTACGACCCCGCCACCGGCAAGTACGGCGCGCTCGTCATGGGCGCGGTGCGCGCCGGCGGCGCACTCACGCTGGTCGCGCTGGGCACGTTCCTCGCCCTCGCGTGGCGCCGGGAGGCACGCCGCTCGTGATCGAGGCGCGCTTCTCGCTGCCGCTCTTCCCCGAGCAGGCGTCCACGCTCGCGCCGCGGGTGGATGCGCTCCTCTTCTTCCTCCTTGGCGTGAGCACGTTCTTCACGCTGCTCATCGCCGGCTGCATCGTGGTGTTCGCGATCCGCTACCGCCGGCGTCCCGGCAACGAGATGGCCGAGCAGGTCGAAGGCTCGGACCGGCTCGAGATCGCCTGGTCGGTCATCCCGCTCCTCCTCTGCCTGGTGATGTACGCGTGGGGGGCCCAGCTCTACTTCGCGGCCGCCACGCCGCCCCCGGAAGCGCTCGAGGTCTACAGCGTTGGCAAGCAGTGGATGTGGAAGTTCCAGCACCTCTCCGGCCCGCGCGAGATCAACGAGCTGCACGTGCCGGTCGGTCTGCCGGTGAAGGTCCTCATGACCTCACAGGACGTCATCCACAGCCTCTTCGTGCCCGCCTTCCGCGTGAAGCAGGACGTGCTCCCGGGCCGCTACACGCAGCTCTGGTTCCAGGCCACCAGGCCCGGGACCTACCACCTCTTCTGCGCCGAGTACTGCGGCACGCTGCACTCGGGCATGATCGGGCAGGTGGTCGCCATGGAGCCGGCGGACTTCCAGCGCTGGCTCGCGGGCGGCACGGGCGCCACGCCGGCGGTGGCCGGCGAGAAGCTGTTCACGGACCTCGGCTGCATCACCTGCCACCGCGGCGACGCGCAGGCGCGCTGCCCCGAACTGGCGGGTCTCTTCGGGCGCACCGTGAGCCTCACCACCGGCCGGACGCTCACGGCGGACGAGGGCTACATCCGCGAGTCGATCCTCGATCCGGGCGCCAAGATCGTCGCCGGCTACCAGAACATCATGCCGACCTACCAGGGCCTGGTGAGCGAGGAGGGCGTGCTCGAGCTGATCGCCTACATCAAGTCCCTGCAGACCACGGAGGCGAAGGGACCGTCATGACCACCGCCGCCGCCCTCGTCGCCGAGGAGCCCCGACTCCACTACCTGAACGAGAGCTACGGCGTGCGCTCGTGGCTCCTCACCACCGACCACAAGCGGGTCGGCCTCCTCTACCTGATCTCGCTCACCGGCGCCTTCTTCGTGGGGGGCTTCTTCGCCGTGATGCTGCGCGTCGAGCTGCTCACGCCGGCGGGCGACCTCCTCCAGGCCGAGACCTACAACAAGTTCTTCACCATGCACGGCGTGATCATGGTGTTCTTCTTCCTGGTGCCGTCGATCCCGGCGGTGCTCGGGAACTTCGTCCTGCCGCTCATGATCGGCGCCCGCGACGTCGCCTTCCCGCGCCTCAACCTCCTGAGCTGGTACCTCTACGTGCTCGGCGCCTCCTTCACGACCTATGCGGTGGTGAGCGGGGGCGTCGACACGGGGTGGACCTTCTACACGCCCTACAGCACGATGTCGTCCACCACGCAGGTCATGCCGACCGCGATCGGCATCTTCATCGTCGGCTTCTCCTCCATCCTCACCGGCCTCAACTTCGTCGTCACCATCCACCGCATGCGCGCGCCCGGGCTCACCTGGTTCCGGCTGCCGCTCTTCGTCTGGTCGCTCTACGCGACCAGCCTGATCCAGATCCTCGCCACGCCCGTCCTCGCCATCACGGTCATGCTGCTCGGGCTCGAGCGCCTGCTTCACGTGGGCATCTTCGACCCCGCGCTCGGCGGCGACCCGGTGCTCTTCCAGCACCTGTTCTGGTTCTATTCGCACCCGGCGGTCTACATCATGATCCTGCCCGGCATGGGGGTGATCAGCGAGCTGGTCACCTGCTTCGCCCGCAAGCGCATCTTCGGCTACCACTACGTCGCCTTCTCGTCGATCGCGATCGCGGTCTTCGGCTTCCTCGTCTGGGGCCACCACCTCTTCGTCGCCGGCCAGTCGGTGTACGCCGCGATGGTGTTCTCGCTCCTCTCCTACCTGGTCGCGATCCCCTCTGCGGTGAAGGTGTTCAACTGGACGGCGACGCTGCACAAGGGGACGCTCGAGTTCCGCACCCCGCTCCTCTACGCACTCGGCTTCATCGGCCTGTTCACCATCGGCGGCCTCACCGGCCTCTTCCTCGCCTCGCTCGGCATGGACGTGCACGTGACCGACACCTACTTCGTGATCGCCCACTTCCACTACATCATGGTGGGCGGGATGGTGATGGGCTACCTGGGCGGCGTGCACTACTGGTGGCCGAAGATCAGCGGGCGGATGTACCCCGAGGGCTGGGGGCGGCTGGCGGCGCTCATCATCTTCATCGGCTTCAACCTGACCTTCTTCCCGCAGTTCATCCTCGGCTACCTCGGCATGCCGCGGCGCTATCACGCCTATCCCGACGAGTTCCAGGTGCTGAACGTGATGTCGACGGCCGGGGCCTCCATCCTGGGCGTCGGCTACCTGCTGCCGATGATCTACCTCCTCTGGTCGCTGCGCTACGGCGAGCCGGCGGGCGAGAACCCGTGGGACGCCACCGGCCTCGAGTGGCGGACGCCGTCGCCGCCGCCCCGCGACAACTTCGCGACCGCCCCGACGGTCAGCGGCGAGCCCTACGCCTACCCGGGCCGCGAGCCGGTTCATGGCTGAGCACGCCGCCGCGGTCGCCCACCAGTTCGACGACGCCGAGCAGCAGCGCGGCGCGGCCGAGCTCGGCATGTGGATCTTCCTCGCCACCGAGGTGATGTTCTTCGGCGGCATGTTCACCGCCTTCACCGCCTACCGCTGGCTCTACCCGGCAGCCTTTGCGCACGCGAGCCGCCACCTCGACGTGCTCCTCGGCGGCACCAACACCATCGTGCTCATCGGCTCGAGCCTCACCATGGTGCTGGCGGTGCACGGCGCGCGCGAAGGGCACCGCCGCTCGCTGCTCGTCTGCCTCGCGCTCACCATGCTCCTGGGCGGCGTCTTCCTCGGCATCAAGGCGATCGAGTGGACGCACAAGTGGGAGGACGGGCTCGTGCCCGGCCTCCGCTTCACGCTGACGGGCGCCGATGCCGGGCCCCAGGAACTCTTCTTCTTCCTCTATTTCGCGATGACCGGCGTGCACGCGCTCCACCTGATCATCGGGATCGGCGTGGTGGGCGTGATCCTCGCGCTCGCCTGGCGCGGCCACTACACGGCGGAGTACCACAACCCGGTCGAGGTGACCGGGCTCTACTGGCACTTCGTCGACATCGTGTGGATCTTCCTCCTCCCCATGCTCTACCTGATCGGACGCCATGGCCCGTAGCGGGGTGCGCGTCTACGTCGCCGTGTTCGCGGCGCTCATCGTGCTGACGCTCGCCACCGTCGCCGTGTCGTACGTCGACCTGGGGCCAGCGAGCGTGGTGGTCGCGCTCTCGATCGCGTTCACCAAGGCGGTCCTCGTCGTCCTCTTCTTCATGCACTTGCGCGAGAGCCCGGGGCTCACCTGGGTGGTCGCGGGCGGCGGCTTCTTCTGGCTCGCGATCCTGATCGGGCTCACGATGAGTGACGTGCTGACGCGAGGCTGGCTGCCGGTGGCGGGCCCGTAGTCAGTGGTTCAGCGCGGCACCACCACCGGCCCGTGGGGCGGTGGCGCCACCCGGCAGGGCGGTCTAGAATCCCTCCATGGAACGAACCGAGCTGACGCGCGACGTAGAGGCGATCCAGGTCCCCGGCGGGCACACCATGACGCTCGAGAAGGGCTGGGACGTCGTCATCACGCAGTCCCTCGGCGGCTCCTACACGGTGCAGGTCCCCGCCTACGGCGGCCTCTTCCGCATCGCGGGCAGGGACGCCGACGCGCTCGGCAAGGAGCCGACCACGGCGCCCGCCTCCGCCGCGGGCGGTGACCTCGAGGAGCAGGTGTGGGCGACGCTCAAGACCTGTTTCGACCCGGAGATCCCGGTGAACATCGTGGATCTCGGCCTGGTCTACGACATGCGCATCGCGCCGGAGGGCGACGGCCACCGCGTCGACGTCAAGATGACGCTCACCGCGCCCGGCTGCGGCATGGGGACGTCGATCGCCGCCGACGCGCGGCTCAGGCTCCTCGACCTCCCAGGCGTCACGGACGCCGACGTGCAGATCGTCTGGGACCCGCCGTGGAACCCGCAGATGATCTCGCCAGAGGGGAAGGAGCGGCTGGGGATGGCGTGACCGGCGGGCGCCGCCGGGAGTGCCGCTGCGGCTCCCGCTCCGGCGCCGACGCCGCGCGCCTGTCCCTCCGCACGGCGCGTGCGGCGCCGTCGAAGGTCGCCGCAGCGGCACCCCCGGCGGCGCCACGCGGCCGTCACGTCCCCCCGGTCGCTAGAAGCGGCGCTTGAGTCCGATGCGGAGGACGTCGCTGCGGCCGGTGACGGGGCCGCGGTACTCCTCGTCGTAGGCGACGAAGGCCATCCAGCCGCGGCGCGGGCGGCGGAGGATGTCGTAGGAGACGATGCGGTCGCTGTCGACCAGGTTGCGCGGCCGCCTGAGCCCGACGTAGTCGTCGAAGTCATACTCGTACCCGTCCACGATGTGAACCTGCTTCGGGATGAGGCTGAGCAGCGGACGGTTGCCGGGGCCGAGGGTCGCCACCTGCCGCGGCGCCTCGCTCGCCGCGGAGGCGAACGCGACCGCGCTGACGAGCGGGAGGACCAGGTTCGGCGCACCGTCGGCGAGAGCGGGGGCCGCCCGCGTCACCAGAGCGACCGTCATCGCCGCGAGCGCGTTACGCGACGCGGTGCGCCGCCGCGCGAAGTCCATGCAAAGCAACGCGCGTGCCGCGCGTGCCGCACACCGCGTCCGCACCGAAATAGCGCCGGCGGCGCCGGAGGGCACGTTGCAGCCGCGTCGCATCGTGCAGCGCCACGCGCTCGCGCCGAGCGACGACGGCGCAGGCGACGTGCGACGTGCGATGACTCAGTGCGCGACGATGGCCGAGCTGACACGGCGCGTGTCGCCGGCGCTCGACACGACGATGGCAACTGCGCGGCTGCATGCCCAGGCGGGCTCTTCCGGGATCAGCGTGAAACCATCCCCGGCGGCTTCGACGCGGCCGGTGACCAGGCTTGCATGCGCATCGATACCGATCGCAAAGCGCGCGGCCGGTCCGCCCGCACCGGGCAGGAACGGGTCGAACGACAGGACGAGCTCTCCCGGCATCTCGCTCGCCGACGGGACGCGCAGCTCCACGATGTGGACGCGCCCGGCCAGCAGACACGCCGCGATCCGCTCGGCGCGTCCGGAGCGCCGCACGATCACGAGCCGGTCGCCGTCGCACGCGGCGACGTCGTAGACCAGCTCGCCGCCCTCCCGGGCGTACACCCAGCGCGCCCCGACCCCGAGCTGCGCCGGCCGCTCCACGAGGCGGAGGTCGGCGACGCCCGTAGTCAGGACGCCGATCGCGAACCCCTCCGTGTAGTACGCGGCCGCGAGCGCGCACGGCTCGCCGCCGATCGTAAGCCGGGTCCCGGGGGCCGCCGCCGCGCTCGCGTCGCGATACATGATGGGCAGCACGTCGGGGGCGTGGCCGAGCGGATCGGTGAGCCCACCGAAGGCCGGCAGGGGCGGCCCTGCCGTGCGCAGCTCGAGCACGATCCTAGTGCCGTCCGCCGTCGCGAAGCCGAGCCCTACCCTGAGTGTGTCCCGCCGGCCGCCTGTCTCGAAGACAATCGGCGCGAAGTGGACCGCGCGCGGACCGGCGCGCTGGTCCGCCACCGCCGCCCGGTCGTTCACGTAGTCGGTCTGGCCATGGTCGCGGCGGGTCACGATGGCGCGGACGAGCGGCTCGGCCCCGCGGCGCCTCGTCGAGAACGCCTCCACCGCCACGTAGGCGGGATGCTCGGCGAGGAGCGCGATCACGTGCCCCTCCTCGCGGCGAAAGACGACCTCGAGGGGCTGAAGGAACTCGGGGGGCACGCCTATGGCGCGACGACGACCGCCTGCCCGCCGCCGCGACCACGACGGCGGCGCCCGCCGCGGCGCCGGCGCCGGCGCTTCCCCGGGGTCGGCGGGCTGGCGGTGTCCGCGGCCGCGGAAGCCGCCTCGGGCTCCCCGGCGCTGCGCTCCGCCGTCTCGGCCTCCTCCGTGCCGTGCGCGGCCGGCTCCTCGGCGGGTCCGGGCTCGACCAGCCGGACGGCGCCCGTGCGGCCCACCTCGAGCTCCTTGATGCGGCGCAGCCGCGTGATCAGCCGCGGCGAGCCCGGCGTGCGCCGGAAGCCGCGCGCCTTGAGGGCGTTCGAGAGGGCGTCGATGCTGACGGTGCGCTCGGGCGCACGCGCGAGCAGCTCGCGCGCCACGGCGAGGAGCTCGTCGTGGGGCGCCGTGTGGCCCTCGCCCGCGGGCTCGCTGCCGTTCGCCACCGGCGTGGCGGCCGTGGCGGGAGGCGATGGCGCCGCCTCTTCCCGTCGCCCGCGCCGCCCGCCGCGCCGCCGGCGGCGCGAGCGCGGCTCTCTGGCCCTCGCCTGCTCGGGCAGCGGCTCGGCGGCCGCCCCCGCGACGGCGCGATAGGAGAGCCGGCGGAAGCCGACCCCCAGGCTGGTCGCCACGTCGCCCACCGCGTCGAAGGCCTGGTCGTCGGTGATGATCTCGAGCTGGTCGCCCGGCCGCGCCGCCGCGAGCCAGACGCCGGCCGAGACCGCGATGCGGAGGTCGCTCCAGTCGCGCACGCCCACCGACGGCGCGCTGTGTACGAGGTGCGCGCCACGCTCGGCGAGGAGGCGCGCGGTGTCGTTGTTCACCACCCGCCAGTTGCCGACCGCCACCAGCTCCGTCGCGCGCGTCAGGCGATCGATGCCGAGATGGTCGAGCACGCGCGCGACGTGGTCGGCGCGGCTCGAGTTCTCGACATCGAAGTAGATCGCGCGCCGGATGGACGGGCGCGGCCGCTCGGGCTCCGGTGCCGGGACGCGCGCCGCGAAGCGCACCTCCGGATCCGCGGGCGCGACGTCTGCCGGCGCGGCCTCGGGCGGCGGCCGAGCGGGCTCTTCGAGCGGGAGGTCGAGCGGCGCCTGGGCGGGCGTCCGCCGTCTGCCGCCGTGGCGTCGCCGGGCGGGCTTCTTCCCCGTGGTCATCGCACACACCATAGCAAACGCGGACAACCCGGGCGACCGCTGCGCGACGAGGACTGACACCTTTTCGACGCTTCCGGGCCCGGCGAGCCCGGCGGAATGCGCCATTCCACCTGGCACAGCCGGTGCTGACTGCCGGCGATGGGCGTCCCGCCCCGAGGCGGCGACGTGATGCGGTCGGGCCTCGACGACCTCGTCACCTTCAACCGCTGGCTCTGCATGACCCGCCTGCGGGCGGCCGGGGCGGTCGTCGTCTTCACGCTCGCCCTCGCGTGGCTCGGCATAGGGGACATCGCGTCCGCGCCTGCCCTGGCGGCGTGCGCCGGCCTCTTCGTGGTCTCGGGGATCGGGCTCTCGTGGGACCGCCTCGCGCGCGCGCCACGCGTCCTCTTCTACCTCCAGAGCCTCGCCGATCTGGCCGGGATCACGTTCGGCATCGGCGCCTCCGCCGCCGGGGTCGAGGCGCTCCTCTTCCGCTCGGTCTACGCCCTCACCATCGTGCCGGCGGGGCTCATCTCGGTGCCGAGCGGGCTCGCGATGGCGACCGCCGCCACCCTCGGGCACGAGGCCCTGCTCGTGCACGAGCGTGGTCTCTCCCTGGCCACGCTCGCGAGCGTCGAGTCGCTCGTGCCCACCTTCCTATTCTTCCTCCTCGCGCAGCAGTGCTTCTTCTACGGCGCGCACCTGAAGCGCAAGAACACCGCGCTCGCGAGCCTGGCGGAGCGGCTCGAGGAGAGCCGGCAGCGCCTGGGCGCCGAGGCGCGCACCTCGGCCGCGCTCCTCGACGTCGCGCGTACGCTGAGCTCCACGCTCGAGGCGCCGGAGATCCTCGCGCGCCTGAACTCGACCACCAGCCAACAGCTCGGCGCCGACTGGAGCGGTACCTTCCTGGTCGATCCCGACTTCGGCACCTTCCGGCTCGTCGCCGCCACCGATGCCGACGCCGCCGCGGGCGAGCCCGAGCGCCTCGAGTTCCCCGTGAGCGGCTGGGCGCCGGTCGGGCGTCTCGCCGGAGAGCCGGTCGTCGTGCTGACCGCCGCCGAGGCCGCGTGCACCCCGGGCCTCGGCCGGAGCGGCCGCGTGCTCTCGACCATGATCCTGGCCGCGCTCTACCACGAGCGCGTGCTCGCCGGCTTCCTCGCCGTCGGCTTCGGCAGCCTGCCCGCTCCCGAGCGCGAGCAGGCGGTCGAGTTCCTGTCCGGCATCGCGCAGCATGCGACCATCGTGCTGCGCAACGCACGCCTGCTCGAGGAGGTGCGGCTGGCGAGCGCCATGAAGTCCGAGTTCGTGGGCGCCATCTCGCACGAGCTCCGCTCGCCGCTCAACGTGATGCTCGGCTATCTCGAGATGACGCTCGACGGCGCGTTCGGCCCGATCACCGCCGAGCAGAGGCACGCGCTCAGGCGCACGCAGGAGCAGTCGCTCATGCTGCTCGAGATGATCACGGCGCTCCTCGACATGAACCGCCTCGAGGCCGGCCGCCTCCCGGTGCAGCCCTCGCGCGTCTCCGTCCCGCAGCTGCTCGAGGAGATCTGCCAGCAGCTCCCGGAAGGCTGGCGCCGCCCCGAGGTGGCGTTCCGCCGCGCCATCGTGGCCGACCTGCCCGAGATCGAGACCGACCCGGGGAAGCTGAAGACCGTGGTGCGGAACCTCCTGCACAACGCCTTCAAGTTCACCGAGGGCGGACACGTGATGCTCGGCGCGAGCCTCACGCCCGAGGGCGACCTCGCCATCACGGTCGCCGACACCGGCTGCGGCATCCCGCCTGAGGCGATCCGGTACATCTTCGACATGTTCCGCCAGGTGCCGGGCTCGGGCGG
>Ga0209058_1005401_pt1 | contig 9993 bp, 8 predicted proteins | sample GraSoiAngelo_147_FD_185904 | JGI IMG/M metagenome (GOLD analysis project Ga0209058, IMG submission 185904) | Grasslands soil microbial communities from the Angelo Coastal Reserve, California, USA - 14_1009_05_40cm (SPAdes) (version 2) | ecosystem: Environmental > Terrestrial > Soil > Grasslands ...
AGAGTGAGAGATACTCCTGAATGGCCGATGGATTGAGTCTGAACGGAAATCCTTTTACACGGAATAACGCCTTTAACTCAGAACCAAAAACGAAGCGTCCATCGAAGCGGGTGTAATAGAGAGGCTTGATCCCAATCCGATCCCGCACCAGCAATAAGGACCTTTCTTTTGAGTTCCAGATAGCAAACGCATACATTCCCCGCAGATACTCAATTCCTCGCACTCCATACTCCTCGTAGAGATGCACGAGCGTTTCTGTATCGCTATGTGTTTCAAACCGGTGACCTTTTCGCTCTAGATCCTGCCGAAGTTCACGATAGTTATAGATCTCGCCGTTAAAGACGGTCCACACGGTATGATCTTCGTTATGAATGGGCTGCCGGCCACCTTGCACATCAATAATCGATAAACGTCGCATGCCGATACCAGCTTCCCGATCGCGAAATATGCCTCGGTCGTCCGGTCCCCGGTGCAGGATGGCCTCATTCATGGCCTCTAATGCGCTCAGGTCAACAAGTCGACCCGGAGGCTCGATAATCCCGACTATGCCGCACATATGCCGCACATAATTAGAGACTCCCTGGCAGGGACGTGGACGCAACAGTCATCGAATCACGAGTCCAGTCCTACTCCAACATATGACGCTTGGCGATCACATATATAACTATAGCCGTTTCACGAGATTCACATAAAACTCCTTGGTGCAGGATGCCATTCGCTCGGCATTAAACTCTGTCACTACCCGTTCCGGTCCAGCCTTCTGAAAGCGTGCACGAAGAGGTTGCGACGCATAAAGAGCCTGGATGGCGTCCGCAATGGCAGCCGGGTCCTTGGAGGGAACAAGCATTCCATCTATTCCGTCGCGAACGACTTCGGGAACGCCCCCTACTGCACTCGCAATAACTGGACACCCGGCATCCAATGCTTCAAGAAGCGCCATGGGAATCCCCTCGTGGAGCGACGGCATTACAAAAATGTCAAAGAGGCCCAGCAGGCGTGGCACATCTTGCCGTTCCCCCATAAATCGCACACGCTCACTGATACCTAGACGCTGAGCCAGTCCCTCTAATGCTGTCCGCGATGGCCCGACTCCGACAATCACCACCTGAATCGAAGGCACTGTTTGCTCACGGACGAGTAAAGACACAGCCTGCAACAGATACTCAATCCCTTTTATCGGGGTGAGTCGTCCTACGGTTCCAACCACAAACGCCCCGGCTCTAATCCCTACTGTCTCTCCAGTCACCTCAGCGCCACGTATTTCTGCCACTGCATCACACTGGATTCCATTGTGAATACACACGACTTCAAGACCGGGAAATGTCTTTTTTAGAATAGATGCAATTTCTAGTGAGACACCGATCAAACCGGAAGCAACCCATCTTGTTATTTGGCGAGCAATCAGTAAATAGAGTCTCCACTTAATATTCTCCCAACCCGCAAGTGCTTCATGAATGCCATGCACGGTATGCACGATCACGGGAACACGTGCGCACGAGGCAGCCAGACCGCCCAAACAATTCTCTTTGTACCGATGCGTATGGACCACATGCGGCTTCCAATCCTTATTAAACCGATACAGCCGCTTTGCGATCTCCACGGAACTCAGCACGCGCTCATCCAATACTTGTGTTGGGATACCGTAGGCCGTGAGGAGATCATACAAGATTCCCTTATTGAGCAGGATGGCACGAACATCTAGAAAAGAGTCTTTCTTAAACTCGTACAGAAGACTGGCAAGTTGCACCTCGGCCCCCGCCCACAAATCCCCTGACGCTACGTGACAAACCCGAAGCCCACTTAACTTCTGCATCGTGACCTTCTCGAACTTTTCCTCACCTCAAAAAAGAATTGTGTTGTAGCATCACTTGCTGCCCGAGAAGAGAACAATGTCTTTGAACACATTCAAAGAAAGGTATTACAGGCAGAAGCCTACAACAGAGACCACCTCGGGGAAGCAGCGACATGCTAATTCATTGCACTAGAGTCTAGTCCGTTACGTAAGTTTCCCCGTTTCGTAGACAGTCTGGGAGTAGAGCTCTCTGGCAGGATGATACTGCAAGGAGGCTCGGATGAAGCGGTCACGGTTTACGGAGCAGCAGATCGTCGGTTTGAGCTGCGCTACATCCAGCCGGGCAAACCCGATCAGAACGCCTATATCGAACGTTTCAACTGGACCTACTGCGAGGAGGTGCAGAGCGCCTACCTGTTCGACTCGCTGGATGAAGTACGGGAGATCATCGCCGAATGGCTGGAGCGCTACAACGAAATCAGACCGCACGACGCGCTGGGAAGCCTGCCGCCATCGCGTTACCACGAACGATTGCTCGCCGCGGAAACTCGAGTTTAGAACTGTCTACGAAACGGGGGAGCTTACGCACTCCCTCGCTCCCTAGTTGTTACAACAGGAGAATAGACGTGGACCGACTCAGTTGATCGACAGGACCGCTGCTATGACAAACAGGGGTCGTACAGATCTTGGTACCGTTCCAGCATCCGTGCAGTGGTGAACTCTCGGGCGACCCGTTCTCTCCCTCTTTCCCCCATCAATCTGCTGGACTCCTGGTTGCTCATGAACTCAATGATACGTGAGGCCAATTCCTCTGGCCTTTGTGGAGGAACCAAATAACCGGTTTCCCCATTCACAACAATCTCGGGGTTGCCACCCACCTTCGAAGCAATAACCGGAACCCCTGCCGACATGGCCTCCAATAAAGCAACGGAAAGCCCCTCTGACAACGAGGGAAGCACAAAGAGATCGAGGAGTGGAAGTATTCGAGGCACATCGTTTCGCAAACCGAGGAAGGACACGGCTCGTTCAATCCCAAGCTCCAATACCTCCTGCTTAAGAGCCTGCTCTAAGTCCCCTTGCCCAATGACGAGAAGCCGTGTCTTTGGATGATGCACAAGCACGGTCCTCAATGCGTGGAAAAGATACGCATGCCCCTTGACCGGATACAGACTTCCCACAATCCCGATCACAAACTCATCCTCACCGACCCCGAATTCAGATCTCAATCGTCGCATCTGAGCGAGTGATCCCTGCTGAATCATATCAACTCCGTTGTGAATAACGGTGACCCGGTCATGCGCGATTCCAATGCGCTCTTCAAGAAAACGCCGAAGATCGTAAGAGACCGCTACCATATGAGCCGCGCGGCTGGCCCAGCGGTAAGCCATACGACGCTTCGCATGGTCGGGATAGTAGTTTTTCCCGTGAACCGTAGCCACCAGAGGTATGCCACACAGTTTGGCCACAAGCGCACCAAAGACATTCGCTCGAAACTCGTGGGCATGGATCAAGGACACGTTCTGTTGGCGTACCATTCCGCAGCATTGGACAATCCAGCGAAAATCCCATTGACCCTCCATTGGGACGACAAAAGTGGGAAGACCCAAGGTTTCACATCGGTCCTTCAACCAGCCCAAAGCGAACAATCCAATAATGGACGTGAACCGCTTCCGATCGAGACCGGACGCAATACGGCTCACAAGCATCTCTGCCCCACCGGGACCGCTTGTGCTAGACAAGTGCAGGATAGTTTTGGTCAGCGTAGAGATATTAAGATCGCAATTTCGTTTAAACACTCACGATCTCGGCAGTAGCGATGTGCATCCTACGGTGCTACTGTGACCAGACGCATGCTTGACTATTATCTAGCGGCCTAGTTTCATGACATCAAAAAACGCCCATGATGACGAGGAGGCAACAAGCCGAACGGCTAGGCTGGGTGACGTCTCGCTCACGCGCCTGCCTTTCCCAAGCTAGCTCATTTTGGCCATCTGCTTGAAGCAGAGTTCCGAGTGGACGCGAGGATTACCACCGTTTTTCGAGAAATGGTCGTTGCAACGAGGGCCAGCATCATGATCGACCACATCCAGTAGTTGATGAAAAGCTGTGGATAAAATACCGAACTAACCATAAAGCCAAACATGGCAGCTTCTAACCCAAGAGCCAGCATGTTCGAATCAATAAATGCTCCTGGTTGGCTTGCCCACGCCTCTTGAACAGCCTCCGTGCGGAGAGATCTCACCTTTCCAAAAAAATATATGAACACGGCAGCCAGCGCGAACAGCCCCACAAGACCCTGCTCGACCATAACCTGCACATAGTCATTATGCACCGAAATCCCGTACATCATGCCAGGGGTATTGAAGCCGCCACCCATATTGGTCACACCTCGTTCCGCAAAATATTCAGCGGCGTTGGGACCAAAGTTTCCCGGCCCCACGCCAAGCAGGGGATACGTCAAGAATAACTCCCATGCGGCTTGCCACATCACCCATCGGTGCTGCCCGGTCCCCGACGTGTTCCCTTCCTCTGTAATCGTCGCCATTTCATCCCAGAACTCTCCGTTCGGGAACATAACCATGATCACAATCAGACCAGTCACAGCAAGCAACGCGCCATACCCTAGAAAGGCCAATTTTCTTGGCGCGCGGGCTGCCAGCGCCGCAAACACGACGCAGAGCCCAATCATTGCACCACGAGCGAAAGACATGATTGTCCCCGCCACGCCCAAAAAACATACTGCCCATGCCAAGTAGCGATACTTCTTCATCGTTGTCCCCATCGCCACATAATACGAATAACCGAGTCCGATCGTCATGAAGGGACCAAACGAATCTTGGTTTCCCAGATTTTGATGCCATGGCACGGTCGCAGTAGGAAGCCCCTGGACACCAAACCAGATGAAGCTAAACAGGAACAGTTTCAATAGTGGGGCCATCTGCTTCGGCGTTTCGATAACAGAAACGGTCAGTGCAGTGAGCAGAATATACTGCAGGACCTTGACAAATCCATTGATAAGAAAACCTCGATTCAGACAAGATAAATTCCAATGATCAAGAGATATGGCCAGAACACAGCTTCTCGCCGAAGATGCATCATCAGCAAGATACACACAGGAATAAACAGCAGGGCGTATAACTTCACGAGGACGACGCCCGCTCCGAGCGCCTCCAGCAACCAATCCGGGTCGTACCACACGAAGGCCCACATGATATATATGAACATGACTCGGCCCGGCGTCCGCTCGAGGGGTGCCGTATGGGCGTCAGAGGGGTGCCTCTCCACACCAGCAGGCCGTTCCACCTGTAGTTTTGTCGATGTGATTCTCATCTCGATCGGTGCAAGATCCCGCCGTACCGGAGATCCTTCGGTTGCACAAAATGTCCGAGACTGCCCCTCGCCAGCCTCGGACTCGTGACCTCCGCTTCTCTAGGAACTGATGAGGAGTTGCCAACCCTTTCCCTTAAGGTGTGGGAACCTGGCTTGACATCTAGGTGAGGGAGAATACGCTCACCGATTCTCTCAGCCAGCCGCTTGTTTCCTATCGGCGTGAGGTGGCAATAGTCGGTATAGGCATCTCCCGTAAACCCCCCAAAGATATCGGTCATATCAAGAAAGATCGCCCCCGTTTTCGCCGTACTCCGGGTTAAGTAATCGACCACCAGCGGCTTCGCCTTATTCTTAAACTCGACTAAGTTTTCTTGCCACTGCTGGTCCAACTCCTGATAAATGTTCCGCTCTAATTCGGTGAACACTTTTGACTGCTTAAAGACAAGCTCAGGCTGCAGGACAAAGACCGGCACCACCCCTTCATATCGAAGGATGAGCGCGTTACGCTCGACCATTTTCAGGAAATTCGACTGAGCATTCTCCGCCAAATTGGCCAGTGCGTCATCGACGTTAATACGAGCCCGTTCATGCCCCATCGTCATCAAACCGATCCAGATAGGCCGAAGGGTTTTTGCTGCCAGATGGATAAAGTGACTCTTCCGAAAGAGCCACCATCCCGTATATTCAACCCAAGCCTTGATGGTTGGGTCCCCCATATACAGACTTGCTCGTTCTTGATACGCATAGTCGCGAAACTGATCAAACCCCTTTGCATAGCTAAAATAATCATTGAAACCATCAATAAAGATCACCATATCGGGCTGATATTTCAGGATGGTCTGGTTCAGGTAGATCAAGTGATGATGGCTAAAGTGACTGGTAATTGCCGCATTGATGACCTCAACTTTGTTCTTCGCTCCTAATTTGCGCTGCAGATACTCCTCAAGATAGGTATCGATTGTTTCGCTGTTTCGAATCACCGAATACTTCACTTGTCCGTATCTCGATAGGGATGGGAGGCCATACGCAGTGGATCCGCCCATAATGAAAATTCGATAGGTATTCGGCGCTTTCCTCTGTGACGTATCTACATCTTCCCGAAATCCCTGTGCATTATGATGGACTCCGTTTGCATTATGGTAATTAGGAGTTGGCCGTATGTTCTTGTAATTATCAAACTCATACGTAATAAGATGCTTCCCGTCATACCCCGTGAACAGTCGAAGATATGCATACGACGCGATCTCAAGCATAGAGAGCCCGAACAGAACCATCAACCCATAGGCAATCGCCCTTATCGCCACCCTCGCCTTCGGTGTAGGACGCGGCTCACCCATATCCGACACATCTTTCGCCTTGGTTTCGGCCACAGGATATTCTCCCTTGCTCAATCCGCTACTATCAGCCAGACTTCGGCAATGCCCTAATGAAGCGGGCAATTTGTTCAGCCGCAATTCGATGAGCGTTTGGGTTCGGGTGCCCATCCCATTCGATAAACAACGATCCAAACCCCGTAAACTCTCGCTTGAAACTATCCAACAGATCAATGGATGGAATGCCATGCCTGTCGGCGATAGCCTGGACCCGTGTTTGGTACTGCGCACGGGGATAATCACGCAGGAGTTGTTCCGCCATTAGAAAGATGACCAGGAGCAAATCGAAGCCGTGTTCTTTTTTCAGAATAGCCATCTTCCTCAGTGAGGCATCAACTTCCTGCCAACCCCGTTCTACGAAGTCGTCCTTGGTTCCCTCTAGTATTGACTGCTGGTGTAAGAATTCTGATCACGGGCGAACCCGATTGTATAGCTTATTAACTCGGTCCCTAAGGAGGAGGAGCAACCGGCTCCTCTTGAGCGCATGAACAGCAAAATCAGGAAGCAGTCCACCAAACCCCTGCCTCCTAAGCGTACCGTCACTCGTCAGGTAAGCATTCACCCTTTCAGGCTTGGGAACAACATCATTCGCATAAAAACCAATCACAACCGTGTTCGGCTCCAGCCGAATTCCCCATTCCTCGAAATACGCCACTTCCTGCCACGTGTCGTACGCAGACACTCCCGCATTGATGACTTCATATTTTATTGTGCCTTCCTGACCCAACCATGCTTCAAGCTGTTTCGGATAGGTATCCTCGACGGACACACCATTGCCGAACGTCAATGAATCTCCCAAACAGAGTATCCTGACAACACCAGGACTCGGAACGGCGGAGGCACAAAAAACACGAGGAGGCCTTCCATAAGGGCAAGACCAACAGCGGAACTCAGAACGAGCAAGAGGACATTAATGACGATCGCCTGACGCCTACGAACTGCTGATCCAACGATGGATGGATGACGATCACTCATCGGCTACAATATCCCTAGTTTCCCGAGCCCTTTCTATCAGGATCAAAGTTCCGAGCAGAACAGATTGAAAGACTCCCTGACCCGCACGCCCACGTCCACATCGTGCAGACGACGACAAATTGCACGGGATTGGAGACGAGCAGAAACGATTCGTCAGCCATGCGGGTGGACCTGCTTCCTCAGATGGACGAGAAACCCTTCGCAGGCCGACGAAAGAAACGAGTAACAACGAGCAAATTCCTCGGGCGTGCCTCCATACGGATCCTGTATGTCGGTCACGGGCTTTTCCTGCGCAAAATGTCCAAGGAGAAACGTTTTTCGTCCAGCATCCGGAAACTTCGCAAGGAGCTGCCGAATGTGGGCCAGTTCCATGACAAGAATCACATCGGCCTTCGCCACCAGTTCCGCCGACACCACCGTCGTGCGATGGCACCCCAAATCAATGCCGTAGTCACGAGACACGATCGCCGCCAAGGGATACGCTTCTTTCCCAGGAATCGTATCCAACCCGGCAGAAGAAATTTTAAGAGGCAGGTTCTGCTCGGATACTTTGCCTTGAAGCCACCAGTCGGCAAAGGGGCTGCGACAGATATTCCCCCTACAGAGCACAAGAACGCGTGTGACCTGTCTCGGGAACCTGGATTTCAGCGCCCTGCGATGAACGCCGACTAACAGACCAGCGTTCCAGAGCGTGCGAATAAGCCCACGGTACAAATCATAGAGACGCTTGGTGAGCGCCCCTCCGATTGCTTGAATCAAGGAGCGACTATAGTCCTCTAATTCATGAACACCCGGTTTCGGATCGGAGAGCCGGAAAACCTCTGACTTGGTGTTGCGGTCAAGGATATGCAGGAAATTCCACAGCGTCGTCCATCGTGACGGACTTCCAGGAAGCAGGGCAAGTTCGCTGTCCGACTTCCACCATCGCAGCAGCAAGTGATCGAGATCGCCTAGCCACCAACGAGACCGTACACCAGTCTGATACGGGTGGCGATCGTCACTGATGGCTCCGGTCGTTGCGAACTGATAGAGCAGCCAGGGAAAATCGATTCCGGCATCAATCGCCAACTGCAACGACCCCCAAAACCGGCCGTTTACCTCCATGAGATAGGGTATTTGCGATTGCCGCGCGATCTTAAATTCCACCATGGCGATGCCATGCCAGTCTGCAGACTGGGCCACGCGCACCGCATAGTCGGTCATCGGCTGTGGCAGCGGGATACTCTCGCGTAACACGCTCACCCCTCCGGACGGTGGCCGTTCACGCAGACGTCGATGGGAAAACAGCGCCAACGGCTTGCCGCGATCGAATAGCCCAAAAACGCCCTGCCCTTCACCGGAGATTCTCTGCTGAATCAATGACGGCCAGGCGAGATACCAGACCTCGTGATAAAACCGACGAAGCTCGTGTGGATCGTGGGCATACAACACCGTCGTCTTTTTCCAGACGCCATCGACCTTGAGGAGTGATCGCCCCGGCTTCACCACCACCGGCCATGTGGCGATCCGATCGATCACGCTCGCCACAACACCGTCGGGAACGAAGATCGTGGGGGGAACCGGAATCCCCTGCTTTTCCGCCCACGCGGTGAGTTGATACTTATCAGACAGTTGGTGGTACTGGTCGAGGGACGGAATGGGAAGTGCGACCTCTACTCCTAGTCGCTTCTGCTGCTTTCCGATAATCTCAACAGCCAAGTCCGTCATGGGAAAGATGACGGTCACCTTCCATCGTCGTATAGCCTCAATAAGACACGATACATACTCTTCCGGATGACGCCAAGGCGACGGATACACAAACGACTGAGTGCAATACCGAGAAGCCCCGGACAGGGACCTTGGAGTTTCTGCCCCGACATAGACGGAGAGGCCTCGTTGCCCGAGCGATCGCGTGACCGCAAGAGCCGAGCGCTCATTCCCATCCGTGACAATAACGCTACCTGGCCGCATCGTGTTCCTACTCACTGTAGGTCCCTACCTGCCCTCGTTCTGAAGAACAGCCGACGCAACCTCTTTACCCTCCCACTCAGCGAATACCGCTCATCATCTAACGTTGAACCACGACATTCCTTGTAGCGGAAAGAGTTGCCGCAGGATGAAGCAGCTACCAAGGCCTTGCATTATTATAACCTGCAAGATGGAAGGCAAAGAGCGTGTCGCTACACGAAATATCGTCGTGGACACTCACTCGCTTCAGCCCGAACAGATTCGACGGGGCCTGAGTCTCGTAACCAAATTGAGTCGTCGTCGCGGCCTGATACCCTGCCGCCTTCACACAGCGACCAATCTTCTCTGACCAATCTCCATTCGGGTAGCAAAAGATGGGAACCAAACGGATGGGCTGCTGCTTCAGCGCAGACCACGAATCTACCGCTTCTCGCATTACGTCGTCACAATGAAGTTTCGTGAGAATCGTATGCGTGACCGAATGCGAACCGAATGATACCCCCACCTCGGACATGACTCGAACCTCATCCCAATTCACGACCTGCCGATCAGAGGGAAGCGTGACCTCAAGCGCCG
>Ga0209058_1005404_pt1 | contig 9989 bp, 8 predicted proteins | sample GraSoiAngelo_147_FD_185904 | JGI IMG/M metagenome (GOLD analysis project Ga0209058, IMG submission 185904) | Grasslands soil microbial communities from the Angelo Coastal Reserve, California, USA - 14_1009_05_40cm (SPAdes) (version 2) | ecosystem: Environmental > Terrestrial > Soil > Grasslands ...
CCGGCGCGGCGCAGGACATCCAGCACGCGACCGACGTCGCGCGTCGCATGGTGACGCAATACGGCATGAGCGACACGATCGGGCCGATTGCGATCGGCGACCGGGAGGCGGAGATCTTCCTGGGCCGTGAAGTGGTCCAGCGACGGGAGATCTCGGAGCGCACAGCGGAGCTGGTGGATACGGAGGTGAAGCGCATCCTGGGCGATGCCTACGAGCGCGCCAAGGCGGTGCTGCTCGAGCGCCGCGACGCGCTCGACCGCCTCGCCGCCGCCTTGCTCGAGCGCGAGACGCTCGACCGCGAAGAGGTCGAGATGGTCGTGGCCGGCAAGCCGCTGCCGCCGGTGCCGCCGCCGCCGCCCGCACCCGCGGCGCCCTCGGCCGAGGGGACGGCGCGCGAGAAGACGCCGGCCGCGCGCGGTCCCGTGCTGGGCAGCCCGCCCCCCGAGCCCGCCGGCGCGTGACACTCCAGAGTTAGCTGGCTCAAGTTCCGCGTCGCTGCCGGGCTGCCCCGGGTGTTAGGATTGAGGGCCATGGAAGCGAAGAACGCGGACCTCACCGCGCTGCGAATTGACCGCGCCGCTGACGCGGCGGCCCCGATCCCCGGGGCGCGACGCTGGTGGGTGATCGGCTTGTCGGTTACGGGGGTCGTCGTCCTCGCCGCCGTCCTGTTGGCGACCAGCGGGGCCCTCGGCTCGGCAGTCCCTGTTCGGCTCACGCCAGCCACTATGGTATCGCCGATGCGGTCCGGCGCGGTGCTCGTCGCCAGCGGCTACGTCGTCGCCCAGCGCAAGGCCGCCGTCGCCTCCAAGGGCACGGGCCGGCTCGTCTATCTCGGCGTCGTCGAAGGGGACCGGGTACGGGCTGGCCAGGTGATCGCCCGCGTCGAGGACGCCGACGTCCGGGCCCAGCTGGCGGAGGCCCAGGCCAATCTCGACTTGAGCCGCGCCGACCTGCGCGACGCCGAGCGGGCGCTGGCGCGCGAGCGCATGCTGATGGACAGCAACTCCACCTCCCAGGCAAGTTACGACGCCGCCGAAGCGCGCTACCAGCGCGTGAAGGCCAACATCGCCGTCGCCCAGGCGGCGCTTCAGTCGGCCCAGGTGGCGCTGGAAAACACCGTCATCCGCGCGCCGTTCGATGGCACGGTGCTGACGAAGAACGCCGACGTCGGGGAGGTGGTGGCGCCGCTCGCCGCGAGCGCCTTCTCCAAGAGCGCCGTGGTCACGGTCGCCGACCTGAGGTCGCTCCAGGTCGAAGCCGACGTGGCCGAGTCGAACCTCGAGGCCGTCAGCCCCGGCCAGCCCTGCGAGATCGTGCTCGATGCGTACCCCGACGCGCGCTATCCGGGCTCTGTCGCGATGATCGTGCCGACGGCGGACCGCGCCAAAGCGACGGTGCAGGTCAAGGTCGCCTTCCGCTCCTATGACGCGCGCGTGTTGCCGGAGATGAGCGCCAAGGTTCACTTCCTGCCGCGCCCGTCGCGGGTGGCGGTCGACACTCAGCCTGTCCTCGTGGTACCGGGTACGGCGGTGGTCGAGCGAAACGGCCGCAGCGTGGTTTTCGTCGTGCAGCGTGGCCGGGCGGTGGAGGTGCCGGTCGTCGTCGGTCGGCAGGTTGGGTCGTCGGTGGCCATCCGTGAGGGATTGCTTCCCGGCGTTCAGGTAGTCGACAGCGTCGGCGCCCGCCTGCGTGGCGGCGCCAAAGTCACCGTGCAGTAGAGGAGCGTATGCCCAATCCGATCGTCCAGGTTCGCGGTGTGTCGAAGTCCTATCGTCGGGACAGCATGGCGATTCCCGTGCTGCACGACATCTCGCTCGATGTCCCCGAGGGAGAATTCCTGGGCCTGATGGGCCCCTCGGGGTCGGGCAAGACCACGTTGCTGAACCTGATTGCGGGCATCGATCGCCCCGACGCGGGGTCGGTGGCGGTCGCGGGTACGGACGTCACCAAACTGAGCGAATCAGAGGCGGCCCGCTGGCGCGCCACCCACATCGGGTTCGTGTTCCAGTTCTATAACCTGCTGCCGGTGCTCACGGCCTTCGAGAACGTCGAGCTGCCGCTGCTCCTGGCGCCGCTCTCCAAGGCCGAGCGGACGCAGCACGTCGAGACGGCGCTCACGCTGGTCGGCCTCGCCGACCGGATGCGCCACTATCCGCGCCAGCTCTCGGGCGGGCAGGAGCAGCGGGTGGCGATCGCGCGCGCCATCGCCACGGATCCTACGATCCTCGTGGCGGACGAGCCGACCGGAGACCTCGATCGCAAGTCCGCCGAGGAGGTGTTGACGCTGCTCGAGCGGCTGAACAAGGAGTTCAAGAAGACCATCGTGATGGTGACACACGATCCGCACGCCGTCGAGCGGGCGCATACCGTGCGCCACCTCGACAAGGGCGAGCTGCAGTGAGGGGGCGGGCGTGAAACTGCTCAAGATCGTCCTCAAGAATCTGTTCCGGCATCGCCTGCGGACGGTGCTCACGATGCTGGGCATCGCCACGGCGGTGATGGCGTTCGGCCTGATCCGCACCATCGTGGGCGCGTGGAACGCCGGCGTGGCAGGGTCAGCGGCGAACCGGATGATCACGCGGCACAGCGTGTCGTTCATCTTCCCGGTCCCGCTGCCGTACCGCCAGCAAATCGCCCGGGTCCCGGGCGTCACGGCGGTCTCGTGGGCCAACTGGTTCGGCGGTGTGTACGGCGACCCCAACGACTTCAAGAATTTCTGGCCGCGCCTGGCGGTGGACCCGGAAACGTTCTTCGATCTGTACCCCGAGTTCCAGGTGCCGCCCGAGCAGCTCGCCGCGTTCAAGAAGGAGCGCAACGCCTGCGTCATCGGTCGCAAGCTGGCGCAGCAACATGGATTCAAGCTCGGCGACGCGATCACGATGGAAGGCGACATCTTCCCCGGTCGCTGGGAGTGGGTGGTCCGGGGGATCTACACGGGTCGGGACCAGACGGTGGATGAGACCCAGATGTTCTTCCAGTGGATGTACCTGCGCGAGCAGGTGCAGCAGCGGGAACCGGGTCGGCCCGTGGACGCCGGCTGGTACATCCTCCGGGTCGCGTCCCCGGACGCGATGCCGCGGGTCGCGACCGCCGTCGACGAGCAGTTCCTGAATTCGCGCGCGCCGACCAAGACCGAGAGCGAGAAGGCGTTCCAGCAGAGCTTCGTGGCGATGTCGAGCGCCATCATCACGTCGATGCAGGTGATCTCGGTCGTGATCGTGGGGATCATCCTGCTGGTACTCGCGAACACGATCGTGATGGCGGTGCGGGAGCGGACGCGCGAGTACGCCGTGCTCAAGACGCTGGGCTTCTCCGCGCGCCATCTCGTGGGCCTCATCTTCGGGGAGGCGCTGCTCATCGCCTTGTGCGGAGGCCTGCTCGGCCTGGCGCTCACGTTCCCCATGGTGGCGGGCTTCGGCAAGGCGCTCCCCACGTTCTTCCCGATCATCAATGTCGCGCCGTTGACGATCGCGCTGGCGCTCGGGGCGGCGCTCGTCGCCGGGGCGGTCGCAGCGCTGCTCCCCGCCGCCCGGGTGGTGCGCACGCCGATTGTGACCGGCCTGCGCACGGTGGGATAGAGGACGACCGATGCGCATTCCCTTCTCCTACATCTGGCGCAGCCTCTGGGCCCGCCGCCTCACGACCACCTTGACGCTCGGCGGCGTGGCGTTGGTCGTATTCGTGTTCGCCGGGGTCCTGATGCTCGCGCGGGGGCTCGAGGCGACCCTGGTAGACACCGGCTCGCCCGAAAACGCCATCGTGCTGCGGCGCTCGGCGGGGTCCGAACTGGTGAGCCAGATCGACCGCGGCACCGCCAGCGTGCTCGAGACGCAGCCCGAGGTAGCGCCGGCCAAGGACGGCCGCCCGCTCCTGTCGCGGGAAGGTGTGGTCGTGATCAACCTCTACAAGAAAACGACGAACGGGATGAGCAACGTCGTGGTGCGCGGGGTGTCGCCCCAGGCGTTCGAGCTGCGGCCGGGGTTTCGCGTCACGCAGGGCCGCCCCTTCCAGTTCGGCACCCACGAGATTGTCGTGGGCAAGAACATCGCGGACCGGTTTAAGGGCGTCGCAGTGGGCGCCGAGCTCTTGTTCGGCGGCGACCGCTGGACCGTGGTCGGGATCGCCGACGCCGGCGGTACGGGGTTCGACTCCGAGATCTGGGGGGACGCGGACCAACTGATGCAAGCCTTCGGCCGCCCCGTGTATTCGTCCGTGACGTTTCGCCTGCGCGATCCGGGCGCATTCAACGCCGTCAAGGCGCGACTCCAGGCCGATCCGCGCTCCCAGTCTCTGGAGCTCAAGCGCGAGCAGGACTTCTACCGCGAGCAGTCGCAAGCGATGGCGAAGTTCATCAAGATCCTCGGCCTCGTCGTGACCACCATCTTCAGCGTCGGAGCGATGATCGGCGCGATGATCACGATGTACGCCGCGGTCGCGAGCCGGGTCGTCGAAGTGGGGACCCTGCGCGCCTTGGGGTTCCAGCGCCGCAGCGTGCTGACCGCGTTCCTGGTCGAGTCGGTGCTGCTCGCGACGGCCGGCGGAGCGGCGGGCGTCGGGCTCGCCTCGCTGCTGTCCTTCGCGCGGGTCTCGACCCTCAACTTCGGGAGCTTCTCGGAGATCGGCTTCGGGTTCGCGCTGTCGCCCGGCGTCATCACGAGCGCGCTGATCTTCGCCGTAGTGATGGGCATGGTTGGCGGCTTTCTGCCGGCGGTGCGGGCCGCGCGCCTCAACATCGTCAACGCGCTGCGGGCGTCGTAGCCGGCGAGGCCCGTGCGGTGAAGCTCACCCCGCTCGCTCCACACACCCCGGAAGCGGTGCGCGCGGCGCTCGCGGCCCGCGGCTGGGACACACAGCCGGCCTGGTTCGCCGCGACCGGCATGCAAGCCCTCGTCGTCCTCCTGGAAGAGATCACCGAAGCGGAGCGCGAAGCGCTGGTACGTTGGGGGGCGAAGGGCGGTGCCGACGTGCTCACCGGCGAGGGCTGGGCGTTGGTGGGCGCACCAGCCAGCCGACTCGCGCCGCTCGCGCGCTCCGACCGCCTGCCCCCAGGGCTCGAGCGCCTGGCGCCGGAGCTGGGCCGCTTCCTGGCGAGCTACGTCGACCCGCCGCGCCGCTGGGCGCTCGGCGGGGGTAGCGCCCTCGATCTCGATCACCCCGTCCTCATCGGCATCGTGAATGTGACGCCCGATTCGTTCTCCGACGGCGGGCACTTCGCGACGGTGGACCGCGCGGTTGCACAGGCGGAGCGGTTAGTGGCCGACGGGTGCGAGCTGCTGGACGTGGGCGGTGAGTCGACGCGCCCGGGTTCGGCGCCCGTGCCGGTGGATGAAGAGATCGGGCGGGTTGCCCCGGTGATCGAGCAGCTCGTGCGCCGGGGTCTGGGCCCCGTTTCGGTGGACACCCGCAAAGCCGCGGTAGCGCGCGCCGCGCTCGGCGCCGGCGCCGCGGTGGTGAACGACGTGTCGGGACTGGCGTTCGATGCGGCGCTCGCGGGCGTCGTGGGCGCTGCCGGGGCCGGGATGATCGTGATGCACATGCGCGGCACGCCCGACACGATGGACTCGCTCGCCGTGTATCGGCACGTGGCGGCGGACGTGGCGGCGGAGCTCGGCGCGGCGGCGGCACGGGCTGAGGCCGGGGGCGTCGCGCGGGAGCTGATCGTCGTGGATCCGGGCTTCGGGTTCGCCAAGACCCCGGAGCAGAACTTCCGCCTGCTCGATGAGCTGGCAACCGTCGTCGGCTTGGGCTATCCTGTAGCCGTGGGTCCGTCGCGCAAACGATTCCTCGGGGCCGCCACCGGGCGCCCGGTCGAAGATCGCGATCGTGCCACGGCGGTGGCGTGTGCCCTCGCGTGGGAGCGGGGCGCCCGCCTGTTCCGGGTGCATGACGCGGCGCTCGCGCGCGAGGCGCTGCGGGTGGCCGGCGCGACGACGAGTCCAAATTGAACCTCGAAGCCTACCAGTTCCTCATCCCCCGGTTCTGGCCGGACGTGGTCGAGATCCTTCTCGTCGCGTTCGTGATCTACCGGTTCCTGCTGTTCCTGGTCGGGACGCGGGCGATGTCCATCGTCGTGGGCGTGATGATCCTGTCGATCGCCTACTTCGGGGCGCTGCTCGCCAAGTTCACCATGATCAGCGCGCTGCTCTCCTACGTGTTCACCTTCGGCGCGTTCGCGGCCGTCGTCGTGTTCCAGCCGGAGCTCCGGAACGCCCTGGCGCGGCTCGGCCAGTCGCGCCTGATGCGTCGCTTCTCGCAGAGCGAGCGCCAGTCGGTGGCCGAGGAGATCGCGGAGGCCATGGACCGGCTGTCGCGCGCCGGCACGGGCGCCATCATCGCCGTGGAAGGCGACATCGGTCTCGAGGAGTTCATCTCGTCGGGGGTGCCGATGGAGGCCAAGGTCTCCGCCGATCTCCTGACCACGATCTTCACGCCCTACTCCCCGCTGCACGACGGCGCCGTGCTGGTGCGCGGCGATCGCATCATCGGCGCCGGGTGCGTGCTGCCCCTCACGCAGTTCAAAGTCGCCGACAAATCGCTCGGCACCCGCCACCGCGCCGCGCTGGGGCTCTCGGAAGAAACCGATGCCACGGTGCTGGTCGTGTCAGAAGAGACCTCGACGATCTCGATCGCGAGTCACGGACTCCTGCACCGTCACCTCACCGCGCCCCAGGTGCGTGATCTCCTGTCCGGCGCGATCTCGCACCTCGAAGGCGGCGAACGAGTTACGGCACCAGCCGGCTGACCCCCCCGATTGTTTCACGCCCGGCTCCGGGCTACTTTTTGCGGTTATGAATTTTGTAGCCCTGCCCGAGCGGCTGGCCCACGTACGGGCCGAGATCGCTCGGCGGCAGGCGACGGCAGGGCGAACCGGATCCGTCACGATCGTCGCCGTCACCAAGGGCTTCGGGCTGGACGCGGTGGAGGCGGCGCTCGCCGCCGGGCTCGCCGACGTGGGGGAGAACCGGGTGCAGGAGGCGCTGGAGAAGCTCGACACACCCACCGGTCGGCGGGCGACGTGGCACCTGGTGGGGCACCTGCAGCGCAACAAGGCGAAGCACGTGGTCGGGCGCTTCGCCCTGATCCACTCGGTGGACGCGGTCGAGCTTGCGCAGGAGCTGGACAAGCGTGCGGGGGGGGCGGCGCCCGGCGTGAAGCAGCGCGTGCTGCTGCAGGTGAACGTGGCCGGGGAGGCGCAGAAGAGCGGCAGCGCACCGGGCGAGGCGTCGGTGGTGGCGCACCGCATCGCGGCGCAACCGCACCTCGCGCTCGAAGGATTGATGACGATCGCGCCGTTCACCGACGACCAGGACGTGCAGCGCCGGACGTTCCGTGCGCTGCGCGTGCTGCGGGATGCCTTGCAGGAGGAGGGCTTATGGCTGCCGACGCTCTCGATGGGGATGTCCGCGGACTACGGCGTAGCGGTCGAGGAGGGGGCAACGGTGATCCGCTTGGGTACCGTCCTGTTCGGTCCGCGGGAACGGGCGGCGACGTGAGCGGCGACGCGTTCCACCTCACGCCGCACGACGTCCGCAAGCAGGAGTTCCGCCGCAGCCTGCGGGGCTACGAGCCGCTGGGCGTCGACGACTTCCGCGTGCGCGTCGCGGACGAGCTCGAGCGGATCCTGCGCGAGAAGTCGGTGCTCGAAGAGCGGCTGGCGGCCCTGGGGGAACAGCTGAGTGTGTACCGGGAGCGGGAGCGCGCGATGAACGAGGCGCTCGTCGCGGCGCAGCAGCTCCGCGAAGAGACGCGCGCGGCGGCCCAGCGCGAAGCCCAGGTCATCGTGCGTGAGGCGGAGGCCGAGGCGCGGCGCGTGGTCGAAGAGGCGCGGGCCGCGCAGGGCGAGGTCCAGCGGCAGAGCGCCGACGTCGAGCGCCAGTTTCAGGCGTATGTGGCGGGATTTCGCGCGCTGCTCGAGCGCCAGCTCGCCGAGCTGCGCGCACTGGACGGCCAGCGGGGCGGATGATCGACGAGGCGGTCCGCGCGGTGCGGGCGCGGACGAAAGTCGTTCCCGAGGTCGCGATCATCCTGGGCACGGGGCTCGGGGGGCTCGCGGACGAGATGGCGGTGGAGGCGCGGATCCCCTACGGCGAGATCCCGGGGTTTCCTATTTCCACCGTCGAGAGCCATGCCGGGGAGCTGCTCGTCGGAACCCTGGCCGGCCGGTGGGTGGCGGCGATGCGGGGGCGGTTTCATTGCTATGAGGGGTACACGCCGCAGCAAATCGCATTACCCGTTCGGGTGCTCCAGCGGCTCGGCGCGCGGACCCTGATGGTCTCCAACGCGTGCGGCGGCATGCACCCCCTGTGGAGTCCCGGCGATCTCATGCTCATCGCGGATCACATCAACCTCCTGGGCGCGAACCCGCTCGTCGGTCCGAACGACGACCGACTCGGCCCCCGGTTCCCGGACATGTCGGAGGCATACGACTCGGGCCTCCGCGCGCTGGCGCGCGGCGTGGCCCTGGAGCGGGGCATCAGGCTGCGCGAGGGAGTCTACGTCGCCGTCACCGGCCCGAATCTCGAGACCCGCGCCGAGTACCGGATGCTCCGCGCCCTCGGGGCCGACGTGGTCGGGATGAGCACCGTGCCGGAGGTCATCACCGCGGTGCACGTGGGGATGAAGGTGCTCGGGGTATCGATCATCACCGATCAGTGTCTCCCGGACGCGCTCGCGCCGACGTCGGTCGAGCAGATCATCGCGGTGGCGCGGGCCGCCGAGCCCGCGCTCACCGACTTGGTGGGCGGCGTGCTCGAGCGCCTCAACTGATGACCTACCCGCTGTTCGACCCCAAGCTCTCGGCCGACGCGCTCGAGAAGCAGCTGCTCGCGGCGTGGAAGCACGAGCGCTTGTTCCAGAAGACGCAGGAAGCCGCGCGCTACGGGCCGCCGTTCGTGTTCTACGAAGGGCCGCCCACGGCCAACGGGCGCCCGGGCATCCATCACGTGTTCGCGCGCACCATCAAGGACCTGGTGTGCCGTTACCACACGATGTTGGGGCAGGGCGTGACGCGCATCGCCGGCTGGGACACCCACGGCCTCCCCGTCGAGATCGAGGTCGAGCGCATGCTCGGCATCTCGGGCAAGAAGCAGATCGAAGCGTACGGCGTCGAGAAGTTCAACCGCCTGTGCCGTGAGAACGTCTTCAAGTACAAGGCCGACTGGGAAACGCTGTCGGAGCGGATCGCCTACTGGCTGGATTACGAGCACCCCTACATCACGTACTCGAACGACTACATCGAAACGGTGTGGTGGCTGCTCAAGCGGCTGCACGACAAGGCGCTCTTGTACCGGGGCCACAAGGTGCTGCCGTACTGCCCGCGCTGCGGCACGGCCCTCTCCTCGCACGAGCTCGCGCTCGGCTATGACGAGGTGCAGACGAACTCGGTGTTCGTCACGTTCCCGCTCGCGAGCGATCCCCAGCGCCAGCTGATCATCTGGACCACCACGCCCTGGACCCTGCTCGCGAACGTCGCCGTCGCCGTCCACCCGGACCTCGAGTACGGGGAGTACGAGGTGAACGGCGTGCGCTACGTCGTGGCCGCCGAGCGGGCGGCGCACGTGCACGTGGGCGGCAAGCCGCTGGCCGCCGGGTCCCGAGTCGCGGGCTACCGCGGCCGCGACCTCGTGGGGCAGAAATACGTTCGGCCGCTCGACGTCGTGCCGTTGCCGCCAGAGGGCCAGCGGGCCGTCGTCGTGGCCGGCGCCTTCGTGTCTGCCGAAGAGGGGACCGGCCTCGTGCACATGGCCCCGGCGTTCGGCGCCGACGACTATGCCGTAGCGCAGCAGTACGGTCTCGCGTTCGTCAACCCGGTCGCCCCCGACGGCACCTTTCAGGACACGCGCTGGCCGGAGATCAACGGCAAGCTCGTGACCGACAAGGAAACCAACCGCCTGATCATCGAGCGGTTGAAGCACGAGGGCCGCTGGCTCGAGACGCTGCCGTACACTCACCAGTATCCCTTCTGCTGGCGCTGCGACTCGGCGCTGATC
>Ga0209058_1005408_pt1 | contig 9988 bp, 8 predicted proteins | sample GraSoiAngelo_147_FD_185904 | JGI IMG/M metagenome (GOLD analysis project Ga0209058, IMG submission 185904) | Grasslands soil microbial communities from the Angelo Coastal Reserve, California, USA - 14_1009_05_40cm (SPAdes) (version 2) | ecosystem: Environmental > Terrestrial > Soil > Grasslands ...
TCATCGGCCTGGGCCAGTCGACCGGCCGTGTGGTCATGGTCGGCCACACTTTCATCTACAACCCCGCCGTGCAGGAGCTCCGCCGCCTGGTCGGGGATGGGGAGCTCGGCCGCATCTACTACGTCGACGCCGCGCGGCTCAACCTCGGGCAGTTTCAGCGCCGGGCCGACGTCATCTGGGACCTGGCGCCCCACGACATCTCGATCCTTATATATGTGCTGGGAATGGCGCCCGTCGCGGTCAGCGCCCGCGGCAGCGCCTGCGTTCAGGACGACGTCCACGATGTGGCCTACCTCGAGCTGATCTTCGAGAGCGGCGTCAGCGCGCACGTCCACGTCAGCTGGCTGGATCCCGCCAAGGTAAGACGGATCACGGTCGTCGGCGACCGCCAGATGGCCGTGTACAACGACGTCTCGCTGGTCGAAAAGATCCGCGTCTACGACACTGGCGTGGGAACGCCGATGACAAACAACTTCGGCGAGTTCCAGCTTTCATACCGGCATGGCCAGGTCACCATCCCGTACATCACCTGGCAGGAGCCCCTGCGCCTGGAGTGCGAGCACTTCGTCGACTGCGTGCGCACCGGGGCCGACCCCCGGACGGATGCCATGCAGGGCCTCGCGGTGGTCTCCGCTCTCGAGGCGGCGACGGAGTCGCTACGCCACGGCGGTCGCCGGGTGCCGATCGAGCTGCCGGTGCTGGCCAAGCCAACCCCGGCGCCTGAGGTCAGCCGGCTCACTCCCGCTCAGCTGGGGCTGGCTTCGGCTTCCTGATCACGCGACCAACGCGGTTCGTGCCAGGCCAGCACGAGCCCAGACGTGGTCAGCTCTGAAGCTACGGCGAATCCCGCCATATGCAGCTTGTCGATAAGCTGCTGAGCGGTCGCCCCCTCCACGGGGTGGCATTCGATCACGATCAACCTCGCCTGGCTGAGCAGGCTGAGAGACGCGGTGGCGAACAGCTCGTACTCTGCGCCTTCGATGTCGAGCTTGAGAAAGTCGACCGACTCGTAGCCCGCATCCGCAATTGCCTCGACGAGAGTCATGGTCTGGACAGCAATCTCCGCGCCCCCTTTGTCACTGACTATCGAGGCCCCATGCGAGGCTCGCGTCGGTGAGCTCAGGGTGGCTACCCGGCTGCTGCCGGCCAACGCGGCGCTTCGAACGACCACGCGAGGCGAGATGCCGGCGCGATCGAGGTTCTCGACGAGCATTCGGAAGACTTCGGGGTTCGGCTCCAGCGCGTAAATCTGGCAGTGAGCGCGGAGCCCAGCCCACAGGCTGAACGATCCGACATGGGCCCCGGCGTCGATGACAGTGTGTACACGATTCCAATCGATCACGTTGAAGTCGTACTCGCTCAGCCCGAATACATGCATCGGCCCCTCCAGATCGCAGACCCGGACGAGCATCTCGGGTCCATTCCTGACCCGCAGCCTCATGCGGTGGACGTACAGCCGGCGTGCAAGCGCGGGAAAGACACGTTCCAGACGGTGAGCCAAAAAGCGCAGGAAAAGCGCCGGAAACCACTGCTCAAAGGTGCGGCGCATCGTTCTGAGCGTCGAAAGCTGCGTGCTGTCGTCACGGTAGGGCTGCAATCGCATCGCGCCCGCGTCGGCAGCAGAATGATCGGCGACCCCGCTGGAGCCGACCCGCTCACCGATTTCGTGAGCACTCAGTTGTGGTCCGCTCTGGTTGTAGGCGCCCAGCACAGTGGCAGCGTAAGTGGGTATCTGGCTGGAAGGAATGGGCAAGAGTCCCGGTGCCTGTTCTCCAGTCCCAGCCGGGGGGCTGGGACAACAGCCTGGCAGGGTCCGCTGGCGCCCCTTATGCACCACCCTGATCGAAACTAACCTGAGTTGGTCAGCGTGTCGCTCCTCCATGACCTGAAGATCCGATTCCTGCAGGCCCTGGCGCAATTTGCGCCCGGCGCGACCGGCGTGCGGGTCGCTTTGCACCGCTGGCGCGGCGTCCGCATCGGCCAGCGGGTTTTCATCAGCACCGACGTCATCGTCGAGACGGCGCATCCGGAGCTGGTGTCGATCGGGGACAACGTCGTCCTTGGTGTCCGGAGCACGATCATCGCCCATTTCAACGACCTCACGAGGCAGATCCTGGGCACGCGTCGATACTCGGTCTCCATCGAGGACGACGTGTGGATCGGTCCGGGCGCGATCATCCTGCCTGGCGTCACCATCGGCCGGGGCTCGGTGGTGACCGCGGGCAGCGTGGTCTCAGGCTCGGTGCCCGCGATGGTCGTCGTCCAGGGCAATCCCGCGCGGCCCATCGCCCGCTGCGAGGTACCGCTTGGCTCGCAGTCGTCCGCGACCGAGTTCTACCGGCGGCTGAAGCCGCTCCGCTCCAGCGAAGAGGTCACGCGCGCCTAGGCGACTTCTCGCAGCCGGACCGCCACCGCGCCGATGTGGCCGGCCGCCGGCGTCAGGCTGATGGTGGTCCAGCCGCTTTGTTCATCGCCGCTGACGCCCGGATTCAGGACCGCGGCCAGTCCGCGCCCAACGCCTTTCGCGTACGCCTCCTTCAGCGTCCAGATGGAGAGGAAGGCCAGGGGCCGAACCTCTTCGCCGAGCGAGCTGATAAAGGTTGCTTCCTCGGCCGAGTAGAAACGTCCTGCGAGATCTGACCACAGCAGGCGGCGGCTCAGAGACTCGACGTCGACGCCGATTGATACTTGCCTGCCGACGGCATAAAGCGCCAGGCCTGCGGAATGCGAAAGGTTGAAGTCGATCTCACAACCCGAGACGGCCGGCTTCCCATGTTCGTCGGTCTCGAGCTGGATCGCGGCCGGCGGGCAGTCGAGCTCGCTCGAGAGCAGGCAGCGCAGCCAACCCCGCGAAGCGATCCAGCGGCGATCTTGGGGGCGCCGACGAGCCCTGTCCCACTCGTCCCTGGAGAGGGTCGCGGACAGCGCGGCCATCTCGTCCGCGGGAAGGTCAAGGGGCGCCGCGACCAGTCGAAACTGTCCCGGGCGCAGCTGTGCGGACGCTGGAAGCCTGATCGCGTGCTCGGGTCGCAGCTGGACTACCTCCACAGGTTCCCCACGGCCGCCGCCGAGGCTCGGTCCCGCAGCTCGGTCGCGGTCCTGCGCAGCGTGGGCCACGGGCTCCAGCGCGGAGCCGCGACCAAAGCGGCGTCCACCGGATCCCGCGGCCGCACCTCGACTTTCACTCGATGGCTGTCAGCCAACGAGGTGATCTCAGTGGCCACATCGAGACCGGCCGGCATGCCCGAGCCCGGCAGCCTGACCACGACTCGCCCAACCGGCTCCGGAGTTTCGATTGACGCGACGCGACCGTGCAGGCGCACGGTCATCACCCCGTCGTCCAGCCGCCACGCGTAGCTCCCGCGAGCGGCCGCCGAGAGTGGGGCCCAGGACACGTCGCCGAAAGAGTTGACGAGATCGGCGATGCCGGCCAGGCGCTCGTAGCCGCGGGCCACGTCCGCATGATGGCCGTACAGAAACAGCGGCCGGCGCAGAAAGGCAGACAAGACGAGCTGATCTACCGGGGTGTCGAGCCGATGCCGAGGCACGACCGGCAGCCCGTTGTTCGCGCGGTCCGCCGGAAGAAAGCCAAGAAGGGAATCCAGCTCGGCCATCGCCGCCCTCAGCTGGACCTGCTCGATGGCGAGCGCCTCAAATCCGGTTCGGAACACGGCCCGCATCGTCTGTTCGCTGCAGACCTCGAACGGGGCACACATGACGCGCGAAACCTCGAGGCCCGTTCGTTTCTCGAAGCGCACGGTTCGGACCAGCGCCTGCGCGGCCAGCGCGAGGCTTTCGTTTTCAGTCCTCTCGCGCAGCAGCTCCTGCGAGACATGGTCATTGCCGTGGATGGTGAGCGAAAGGAGCTCCCTTTCCCGGATGAACAGCTCCACCACCGGGCGTGACGCGAACGTCAGATCGTGGGGGATGGTCGCCATCACGGCGTGGAAACCAGAGCGGCGCGCCTGGGCGGCCAATCGCCGGTAGTCGATGTGGCCGTAGGACCCGGAGTGGAGATTTGGATCGTCGAAGGTGAAGGCCGCCCGCAGCGGCGGCTGTGTCCAGCCCCCGTCAATGTTTCTCAAGAACTCGATCAGCGGGAGCAGGGCGAGGAAACGCCCGGGGCGTAGGCGGTCGGCGAGCGGCTCGCCGCGGGCCAGCTCTTCGGGCGCCAGCAGGACCGAGAAGCTTTGATTCGGGCCCAAGCCGTGAGCCAGCCATACGGGTCGGCCGTTGCACGATGCGAGCACGATGCCCTGTGGCTGGGCCGCGAGTGAGCCGGCCGGCGCCCTTGACTCGATCATCGTCCGGCCGCGCAGCACACGGTCAACCGGCGCGTCGCCGCCAAACCGCACCTCGGCTTCTCCATCTTTGGCGACAGGTCCGATCACGTGCAATATTGCGAACGGTCCCGGCTTGGGGTGGGCTCCGGGGAAGGCGATCACGCCATCCAGGCCGGCGGTCGCCGCGGCTTCGCGTCCTTCAAATGTGATGTCGAAGGCGGCGCCCAGGGCGCGGAACAGGTTGGCGCGCCGCGCCAGCTCACGGGCTGGAACGACCCCTACTTTCCGTCCCATGTGCCGATGTGTGACCTGGCGGCCGGCGTCCGGTCCTGCAGATCCAGCTCCCAGGCGCCCTCGCCGGCCTGGACAAAGCCAAGACGCGGGTACAGGTCGCGCACCAGCTCGTTGCGGCCCGAGGGGATGTAACTCCCTCTCAGCCTTGCGCAGCCGATCGCGGTGGCGCGCAGGCACAGCTCCTCGAGCATCCACTCCTCGACGGCCCGGCCGATGACCCGGCAGCTCATCAGCCAGCTCTCGATAAGCATCAAGGAGCCCTCTCGCCGGCCAATGAGAACCGCCACCAGGCCGTGGTCGGTGAACCGGTCTTTCAGCCTGAGGTACAGATGGACGGCATCCGGGTCGCCCATCAGCCGGCGAAGCTCGTCCTCGCTGCATCTCAAGCCGGTCAGGTTGAACTGGTTGGTCTTGCCCATCAGCTGTGCGATGCGCGGCAGGTGCAGCTCGTCGAATGGGGCGACGTAAGCGGCCATCTTCAGGCTGGCCAGAAACTCGTCCAGGCTGACGGTCGACTGGCGGAGCGCCTCCACGGCGTTCCTGGCGCGGTACTGCTCGGTCCGATTCAGGTCCTCGTCGGTGAGGGAGACGGTCTCGAACCTCAGGTAGTCGGCCATCCGGCGCACATACGCGGAGGGATCCTCCGGCAGGTCGACGACGTCAACCTCCGGCAGCATGCGGCGCACGAGCTGTCGCTCCAGGACGTTGTCGTCGACGAACGTGAGTGCATCGAGGCCGATGCCCAGCGACTGCGCGATCGCCGTGAGGTTGGTCGCCTTGTCGTCCCAGTTGGCGCGGAAAACCGCGATGTCGTCGAGCTTGATCCGCATGTCGGGATGTCGCTCGAACGGGAGGCGCGCCACCGCGTCGTCGTTCTTGGAGACGACGGCGAGAACGATGCCGCGGGATTTGAGCTCGAGCACGTACTCCTGGAACGCGACGAACGCCTCCCCGTCGGCGCCGGTCCCAAGCCGGATTCCCGGCAGCCCATCATCACCGACCACCCCCCCCCACAGCGTCCCGTCGAGGTCGAGGACGAGGCACTTGCGGCTCAGGCCGAGGGACGCAGCCAGCACCGCGGCGGTGTGGCGGGCGATGAGAGGCAGGGCGTCCAGCGCGACGGCTTGCTTGGTCATGTGCCAGTAGCGATCGTCAAACCACTGACGCTTGCCGAAGTCCGCCGCGATCCGCTCGAGGTCCACGACCAACACCCCTTCGGGCGCGTCCTGAGCCAGCGCGCGATTGAGCTCGCGCGTGAGGGAATAGCGGCTGCCCTGCAACCTTGCACTGAGGTGACCGAGCGATTCCTCGGGACGCAGGACGAAGAGATGCTGCACCACCGTCGCATTGGAATGCAGCCTGGCTGCGCCCCACAGGGCACTCCAGCGCTCGACTTCCCTGGACAGCCGCAGCGAAGGCTCCTCGCCCGGGTCGGAGAATCTCAGCTCCCCCGCATGCGGCGCGATGACGATGTGGCTGGGCTCGAACCGGTAGAGCGGGCTGGCCCCGTCGAGCAGCTCCTGCCGGTACTGGTCGTAACCGCTCTCGTGGAGGACGACGTCGATCCCCTCCCGGAGGGCGGCGAGTCGGAGCAGGGCCCCAAACGGCTTGAGCGTGTAGCTCCCGGTCAGCGCGATTCTCGCCTGGCGCCGGGCCAGGGGCCGCTCCTCGGCGGCCAGTCGCGCCAGCATGCTTGCCGCCCCGGACCACTCGACGAACTGGTCGGAGGCATCGACCACGCGCGCGAGCCACCTGAAGGCTTGCTGCCGGTCGCCGCGGCGGTGATATTCCTCGGCGATCCTCAGGCACAGGCGGGCATCCGGCCGCTCGGCATCCAGTGCGGCTTCAAGATCAGCCTCGAGGCCCGTCCCCGTGACGACCATCACGAACCGGCGGGGTGCGGCTTCTCGTCGATGAACGACTGCAGCTCACCGATTGTGGCCAGCTCCTGCAAGCGGTCCAGCTCCTGATCGCTGAAGCGCACGCCAAAGCGCCGCTCGACCTCGAAGATCACGTTGACGTGGGACAGCGAATCCCAGCCGGGGATCTCGGCGAAACCAGTTTCGGGTCCGAGCTCCAGGTCTGGCAGCGAGAAAAGCGTTCGCAACAGGTCCTCAAGCGGCTGCTCGGCGATCATGTCAGAGGGCGTTGACGGCCTCGGCGACCACCTTCCGCTCAGCGTCCGACACCCCGGGGTGGACCGGAATCGAGAAGATGTCCGTCGCGGCGGCCTCGGCCCGAGGGCAGGACGGGTTCGCGTGGTGGCGGTAGGCCGGCTGCCTGTGCACAGGGACCGGGTAGTAGACGCCGGTGCCGACTCCCGCCTGCTCCAGCCTGGTGCGAATCTCATCTCGAGACAGGCCACCGGGCCGTGGAGCTCGAAGCGTGTACTGGTGGTAGACGTGGCGATGACCCGGAGCCACGCGCGGGCGTAGAAACCGCTCAGATGTGATGTGCGCGTCGTAGTAACGCGCATGGTCGCGACGCCTTTCCGTGATCACTTTCAGCCGCCCTAGCTGAACCAGCCCGATGGCAGCCTGCATCTCCGTCATGCGGAAGTTGTAGCCGATGACCTCATGGACGTAAGCCTGGTTCGAATACGCCTGGTGCCTGAGGCTCGCGCAGGTCTGTGCCACCCGGGGATCGTTTGTGATCACCATCCCGCCTTCGCCAGTGGTGATGTTCTTGGTTGCGTAGAGCGAGTAGGCCGCCGTGCCGAAGACGCCGAGGGGCGTGCCGGCGATGGTTGCGCCGACAGCCTGGCAGGCGTCCTGGATCAGGGCGAGCCCGTGCTCGTCCGCGAGGGCGAGAAATGCGGGCATATCGCACGGATTGCCGTGGAGGTGGACAGGCATGATCGCCTTGGTGCGGGGACCGATCAGCTCCGCCGCAGCCTGCGGGTCGAGGTTCAGCGAATCGTCGATGTCGGCGAGCACCGGCCTGGCCCCGGTTTGCGCGATCGCATTTGCCGTTGCGATGAATGTCAGCGGGCTTGTGATCACCTCGTCGCCGGGGCCGATGCCGTGGGCCAGCAGTGCGAGGTAGAGCGCCGTCGTCCCGTTCGAGGTGGCGACCGCAAAGCGCGCCCCCATGGCGTCAGCAAACGCGAGCTCGAAGGCGCGCACCTTCTCGCCCTGGGCGAGGGCACCAGAGCGCATCACCTCGATGACGGCGGCCTCTTCCTCGACGCCCAGAAACGGCTTCGCGATCGGGATCATGAGGCTGCCCTGGCCAACTGTTCGAAGCCGCCTCGATGGATTCGGGAGCAGACGGTGCACACGCCGTCCACTTGCAGCCGGCCACCGCACTCGCAAACGTAGCCGATGAGGCGCGCCGGATTGCCCACCACGAGGCCGTGATCGGGGACGTCCCGGGTGACCACCGATCCGGTGACGCCAGGCAGGATCGTGCAGCCGCCGCCGACAGCAGCGCCTTCCTTGATGCTGACCCCGCTGACCGTCCAGTCTTCCGCGCCCTTGGGCCTGCCGTCGGGGGTGACTGCTCGGGGCCGCTTGTCATTGAGGAGACAGGTGTGCGGTCCTACGAAAACGCCGCTCGCCAGCCGCGCGCCCCTGAATACCGAGACCCGGTTCTCGAGCTTGACACGGTCTCCGATGACAACGCCGACGTCGACGTAAACGCCCTTCCCCAAAACGCATTCAGAGCCAATGCGGGCGCCGTCTCTCACCTGCACCTCGTTCCAGATCTGGGTGGCGTCGCCGACAGATGCGGACACCGATACATCCGCCGTGCGGTGAATTCTTGACGCTTGAGCCATGGGGCGAGCCTAGCAATCAGCCGCCAGGACGATCAATGGTTTGATTTGCCTTCGGCCTGGACAGTGGTTAGGCATTTGTCCCGCCCGGCTTCTGTTCATGCACGGCGCCGGCCGACGGGCGCGATTGCACACTATTCGATGGAGTGGAATTGGCTACCGGATGTCCAGGCTGAGCTCGATCGGCGTGCTGCCCGAAGCATTCCGCCACCGCGTGTGGAGCTTGGAAGAATCGCTGCGTTCTGCCCTGGGCAAAGACCAGCTCGGTTTCGCCAAGCGTTCGGTTTCGCGCGCCCGCGTCCGCATGGTCACACCCCGCAACCTAGCCGGCACGAAATCCGCGGCTCCCAGGGCCGCTACCGCGGGGCTCCTCAGCGCGTCCGCCCGGTCGGCCTTCAGCCTGGCGGCGGCTCATTTCGGCATCGACCTGCGAACTGGTGACGGGCCATCGATCTTCAGGCGCGCGACCACCGAGCAATGGCCGCTGGTCGCCGTCACGGCGGATGCCGGGCCCACCGTCCGCGGCGCGGACGTGCTGAGCTACCTCCGGGCCGGCGGCACCATCTTCATCGGCGAGATCACGCCGGCGGCCGACGCCTGGCTGCAGGCCCTGGCCCGAGAGCTGGGCGTGGAGCTGCCTCGCTCCCGGCCTCTGGCGCAGAGGGCCGCCGCGCTGAGGTTCTCCGCTCTCCGGCCGGAGATCACGGCCGAGATGAGCGGCCTGGAGATCCAGAACGACGAAGGCGATTGCTTCTTCGAGGCCTCTCCGGCCGCGACCCCGATTGCCTGGTTGAACGCGGATGCTGATCTGCTGCCGGCCGTCGTGCAGATAGGCGTCGCCGGCGGCAGGCTGGTGCTGGCCGTCGGGCCGTCGCCGGGCGAGGGCAGGGCGGTCGACCTCCTGCAACCGGAGCATGCATTGGGCGTCCTGCCGGCATTCCTGATCGTCCGTTCTCTCTACGGGGAGGCGGCCTGGCACAGCCCGTTCGCGATGGCCAACTTCACGATCGACGATCCAATGCTGCGTCAGGGTTTGCTCGGCCTCGATTTCGGGGCGGCCCTCGCCGCCGCATCCGCGGGCAACTTTCACCTCACGGTCGCGACCGTCCCCCGGGAGCTGCGCCTCGCAGATCGGTCGACGGTCGCCCTGCTTGCAAACAATCACGGCCGCATCAGCGCCTGCTATCACGGCAACGACCACGACGGTTACGAGTTCTTTGCCTCCGACAACGGGCACAGCCGGTTCCGAAGCCGGCCTCTGGAGCGACAGCGCGGCGCGATCAGGGAAGCGGCCGCCCGCGGCCGCGAGTTCGCGCGCCGCACCGGTCATGCGCTCGACAGGGTGATGGTTTTTCCCCACGGCCTCGGCCCGGCGAGCGTGATCGGGGAGCTCGGCGCGTGTGGCTTCCTCGCGACCTCGAACTGGCTCGACCGCTACCCGCTGGGCGCATCGCGACCCGATGACGAGGACGCGGGCATGCGACCGGCTGACCTCGCGTGGGACGGCTTCCCACTGTTATGGCGCCGCAACCTGGCTGATGAGACCTTTCCGTTCGACCTGATGCTTGGACGACCGGTGCTGTACTTCGGGCACCGGAGCAACGTTGGTGACGACTTTGAACCAGTGCGCGCGCTG
>Ga0209058_1005410_pt1 | contig 9982 bp, 8 predicted proteins | sample GraSoiAngelo_147_FD_185904 | JGI IMG/M metagenome (GOLD analysis project Ga0209058, IMG submission 185904) | Grasslands soil microbial communities from the Angelo Coastal Reserve, California, USA - 14_1009_05_40cm (SPAdes) (version 2) | ecosystem: Environmental > Terrestrial > Soil > Grasslands ...
GTCAGCTCAGGTCCACCCAGACGCTCTTGGTCTGGGTGTAGAAATCGAGCCCCTGCATGCCGGACTCGCGGCCGAACCCGGACCCCTTGGTACCACCGTAAGGAGATGCCGCGTCGTAGAGGTTGTAGGTATTGATCCACACGGTTCCCGCCTGCAGGGTGCGCGCCGCGCGGTGCGCTTTCTTGATGTCGCGCGTCCAGACCGCCGCGCTCAGGCCGTAGAACGAGTCGTTCGCCTCCGCCAGCACCTTGTCGAAATCCTCGAACGCGATCACGGAGAGAACCGGGCCGAAGATCTCCTCGCGCGCGATCGTCATCGAGTTCGTGACGCCGTCGAAGATGGTCGGCTTCCAGAAGAATCCTCGGCCGTTCCCGACCCGCGCTGGCTCACCACCCAGCACGACCTTCGCGCCTTCCTTCTTGCCGATGTCGACGTAGCGGGCGATCTTCTCGATCTGCGCCTCGGAGGTTTGGGCCCCGAGCCGGGTCTTGGGATCGAAGGGATCTCCCTGCGGAAATTTTTGCGCGCGGTCGATCACCTTCTCGAGCATCGCGTCGTGGATTCCTTTCTCCACGAAGAGCCTCGATCCGCGTACCGCCGCTTCGAGGTCGGCGTCGGCGAAGACAATGTTCGGAGACTTTCCGCCAAGCTCGAGTGAGATCTTCTTCAGGGAGCGCGCGGCGTTCTGCATGATGAGCTGGCCCGTGGTCGTCTCGCCCGTAAAGGCGATGCCCTGGACGCCGGGGTGCGCGACGAGCGCGGCGCCAGCCGTCGGCCCGTAACCCGGTACCACGTTGAGCACGCCGGGCGGCAGTCCCGCCTCCAACGCGAGCTCGCCCAGCCTGAGGGCGGAAAGGGGCGTTTCCTCGGCCGGTTTCAAGATTGCCGCGTTTCCCGCTGCGAGCGAGGGCGCGACCTTGCGCGCGGCGAGAAGAAGGGGAAAGTTCCATGGAACGATGAGTCCCACGATCCCCAGCGGCTCGCGGAGCGTGTAGTTGAGATAGGGCCCGCTCACAGGGATCGTCCGCCCTTCGAGCTTGGTCGCGGCTCCCGCGTAGTAGTAGAAGGTGTCCGCGGTGAGCGGCACGTCGATCTTCGAGGACTCCCAGATCGCCTTGCCCGTGTCGAGGGTCTCGAGCTGGGAGAGCTCGGCCGCCTTCTCGTTCACGAGGTCGCCCAGCTTCCAGAGGAGGCGCCCGCGTTCCGAGGCGGACATCTTGCCCCACGGCCCCTCGAGCGCCCGGCGAGCGGCCTGAACCGCGAGGTCGATGTCGGCCGCGTCTCCTTCCGCGACCTCTAGAAGGGTATCCCCCGTCGCTGGATTCAGCGTGCGGAAGCGCTTTCCCGATTGAGCCTCGCGCCAGTCGCCGCCGACCAACAAGCGGCCGCCGGACGTCAATGCGGGTTTCGGCAGGGTTTCGGTCGGATTCATTTGCGCCATCCTCTAGCTCGGGTACTCGTACACGCCGCGTCCCACCTTGCGGCCCAGGCGGCCCGCTTTCACATATTGGATGAGGAGCGGGGAGGGCCGGAATCTGTCGCCCAGCGTTCGATGCAGATATTCCAGGATGCTGAGGCGCGTGTCCAGACCGACCAGGTCGACCAGCTCGAATGGGCCCATGGGGTGGTTGAGGCCGAGCTTCAAGGCCTTGTCGATGTCGCGGGCGGAGGCGACTCCCGACTCGAGCATCGCGAAGGCTTCGTTCCCGATCAGGACGTTGATGCGGCTCGTCACAAATCCAGGCGATTCGCGCACGACCACGGTTTCCTTGCCCATCGCCCTGGCCGCCCGCTCCGCTACGGCGAGCGCTTCGTCGGAGGTTTCCAGCCCGCGCACCAGCTCGACCAATTTCATCCGATGCACCGGGTTGAAGAAGTGCATCCCGACGAATCGGGCGGGGCGATCCGACGTTGCGGCGAGCTCGGTGATGCTGAGCGAGGAGGTGTTCGTCGCGATGACGCTTGTGGGCGTGAGACGCGGTGCGATGTTCTTGTAGACCTCGGCCTTGATCGCCATCGACTCGGGAACGGCCTCGATCACGAGGTCGGCGCCGTTCGCAACGTCATACGCGCCGGACCAGGAGAGCCTCTCGCGCGTCGCGCGCTCCGCTGCTTCGTCGATCTCCCCTTTCTCACGCGAGCGATCGAGCACCTTGTCGAGCTCCGCTCGAGCCGACTGGATCGCCCCGGCGTTGGGCTCGATCACGCTCGTCTTGAGTCCCGCGCGCGCCGAGGCGAGCGCGATGCCTCGCCCCATGATCCCCGCGCCGACAACGGCAATGCTTCGAATGGATGCTTCCGTCATGCTCCCCCCGAGTGCGGCCGGGCCGAAATGGATTCGATCCGCACCATGGTATATGATGGCGGCGTGATGCGCTCTATCCTCGCGCTGTTTTTGGCGCTCCTGATTCTTGCGGCCGAAGCTCCGGGTCTCTTCATCGAGTCGCCCGTGTGTGCGGCTGTTGACGGCAGGGGACCGGCCACGCCTCCGGCACGAGCCCCCGCGAAGTCCTGCTGCGGCATGGCCTCATGCCCCATGCACGCGACAGGGTGCCGCACGGAAGCGGCATGTCCGATGGCCGACACCAAGACGACGCCGGCCGCTGCGGTCCAACCCGAGACCGGAACCTCAGACGTCCGGCTCTGCGCTCCGTCATGCGGCCGCGAAGGCGCCCGGATGGTACCCGGCGTTCCCGATCCGGGGACACTCGACCCAACCCCCGCGCGCGCCACGATTCTGACCGCAGCGGGGCTCATCGAATTCGCGCCCGTCGAACCCGCCACCCGAAACCCCGCACCCGTCGATCGTCCCCCGCGCGCCTAACGCGCAAGCCCCGCCAAAGGCACCACTGACTCGGCGCTTCTCGCTTTGGAGCGCCTCGAATTCGTTTTTCGCGGAGGATGCATCCCATGTTTTGGCGCATCGTCGTTCTCCTTGCTGCGGTCGCGCTGGTCCCATCGGGCGCGCGCGCAAGCTGCGGATCGGAGCATTGTCCCATCGATCTGGGCATGCCCTGGGAACGCTCGGTTCTCACATTCGATCTTTCACAGCAGTACATCGACCAGGACCAGCCGCGCGTCGGAACGCGCGACGCGGCCGTCGGCGCCTTGCCGAGCCACGAGGACGAGGTCCGTACGGTGAATCGGATCACGACGGCGCGAGCGGTATACCAGCCCAATGAGAAGTGGACGATCACCGGCTCGCTTCCATTTGTGAACCGGTATCACGAGCACTTCCACAACGAGCCGGGTAACCCACCCGAGCTCATGCGTTGGAGCTACCGGGGAGTCGGAGACCTGGAAGCCCAAGTTTCCAGAAGCTTCGCACACGGCGAGGAGAAAACGACCCGCTACCACGTGGAGGCCGGCTTCAAGGCGCCCACCGGCGTACGCCACGTCGAAGAGTTCAACGGGGAAGAGCCTGAGCCGCCGGCGCGTCCGAGCACCGGCGCCTGGGGCGCGATCGCAGGTGTTGGAGCGCGATGGTCGCTGACGACGAAGATGCCAGGGGGAGACTACGGCGCCGTGCCCGTCCGCCTCAGGCTGATGGGACGGGCCAACAGACGCGGGACGGAGCGGTATCGCGTGGGTTCCGAGCTGCAGGCGAATCTCGGGCTGGGCTACCCGGTCAGTCGATCGCTGGAGCTGCTTCTATCTGGGGATTTCCGGGTACGGGCCAAGGACGACCCGGGGAACACCGATGCCGATCCGGGCCATACGGGTGGGACGTGGGTCTTTGCGAGCCCGGGAATCCGGGTCAACGCAAAGGGGAAGACCGCGTTTTACGGCGTGGTCCAGCTTCCCGTCTACCAGCGCGTCAACGGGATCAATCTCGTCTCGGACTTCAACTTGTACCTGGGCGTGAGCCGCGCGGCGTTGTAGGCGCGGCCCCAGACGGCGAGCGGGGACCGCCCTAGACCCGCGGGAGCGTGACGCCCCGCTGGTTCTGGTACTTGCCCTTCTTGTCCTTGTACGAGACCGAGCAGTCCTCGTCGCTTTCGAAGAACAGGACCTGCGCGATGCCCTCGTTGGCGTAGATGCGCGCCGGAAGGGGCGTGGTGTTCGAGATCTCAAGGGTCACGTGCCCTTCCCATTCAGGCTCGAGCGGCGTCACGTTGGTGATGATCCCGCATCGGGCGTAGGTCGATTTCCCGACACAGATGGTCATCGTTCGGCGCGGGATACGGAAATACTCGACGCTCCGGCCGAGCGCGAAAGAATTGGGGGGGACGATGCAGACGTCCCCTTGGTAGTCGACGAACGATTTCGAGTCGAACTCCTTTGGATCGACGATCGTGCTGTTGATGTTCGTGAAAATCTTGAATTCATCCGCGATCCTGAGATCGTATCCATAGGAAGAGATGCCGTAGGAGATCGTCCCCTCGCGCATCTGTTTCTCCTCGAACGGCTCGATCATTCCGTGCTCGCGGCACATGCGGCGAATCCACTTGTCGCTCTTGATCATGCGCGCCCCCATCCGCCAGGCGATTCTCAGCTTCCGTTCCCAAGACTCGGTCGCATTGTGCCATGGAGGGCGCGTTGGGGTCCATGGAGGATCGGGTGGGCGGGTGAAGGGGGCGACGTCGGAGCGGCGGAGCTAGCCGAGGATCTGTTCGAGCCGCTTCGCGAGCGATTCGATGGCGAAGGGCTTGTTCACGAATCCAGCCACGCCTTCATCGGCCAGGGATTGGACGGCGCCCGGTTCCGCGTACCCCGTGGTGATGAGGACCGGAAGGTCCGGCTGGATTTCCCGGAGCTTCCGGAAGGTCTCGACACCGTCCATCCCGGGCATGATCAAGTCAAGGAGAACAAGGTCCGGCCTTGCCCCCTGGAGCAGGCGGTTCACGGCTTCCTGCCCCGACGGCGAGGTCTCCACCGAGTCCCCCAGATAGCCAAGAATGTCCGACGCCACCTGTCGAACCGCTTCCTCATCATCGACGACGAGAACGGTACCCTTGGATTCGGTCATGGGCCCTCGAACGATCAGGGACGCGGGAAAAATGCGTAATCGATCGATCGGCATCCCAGGCGTCCAACTTGACCCTCTCGGGAGCCTGGGTGTCGCGTATACTTCTCGCCCCATGGAGCGGCGACTCTACATCGAAACCTACGGCTGCCAGATGAACGTGGCTGACTCCGAGCTCATGCAGGGTCTGCTCGACCGGGCGGGGTACACCAGGGTGGAACGCGCGGATGAAGCGGACGTGATCCTCGTGAATACATGCGCGATCCGAGAGCACGCGGAGCAGCGGATCTACGGACGCCTGGGGGAGCTGACCCGGCACAAGCTCCGCCGCCCGGGAGTGGTCCTGGGCGTGGCCGGCTGTATGGCGCAGCATCTTCGCGCCAAGCTCATCGAGCGAGTCCCGCAACTGGATCTGGTGGTGGGTCCCGACGGGTATCGACATCTTCCCGAGCTGATCGACGAGGCACGCGAGGAGCCCACGCTCGCGGTCCGGCTGAGCCGTGTCGAGACCTACGGCGATCTCGTGCCGGCGCGCGCCGACGGCGTGCGGGCGTGGGTGAGCATCATGCGGGGCTGCGACAAGTTCTGCACGTTCTGCATCGTGCCCTACGTGCGCGGCCGGGAGCGGAGTCTCCCCGTGGGGGACGTGCTACGCCAGGTCGAGCACGCCGCCGCAGAGGGATTCCGGGAAATCGTATTCCTCGGACAGACCGTGAACGCCTACCGCGACGGTGACGTCGATTTTGCCGAGCTCCTGGCTCGCGCGAATCGCGTGGAAGGGATCGTGCGCATCCGGTTCACGTCTCCTCATCCGTCCGACATGAGCGACCGCGCGATCGAGGCGCTCGCGGCCTGCGAGAAGGTTCCGCCCCACGTGCATCTCCCACTTCAGTCGGGATCCAATTCCGTGCTCGAGCGGATGCGCCGCACCTACACGATGGAGGAGTACACGGCGCTGGTTGGGAGAATCCGTCGCGCCGTGCCCGGAGTCGCGCTCTCGACCGACATCATCGTTGGCTTTCCGGGGGAAACCGCGGAGGACTTCGAGGCGACGCGGGTGGCGATGCGGCGAATCGGGTTTGAGAGCGCCTTCGTCTTCAAGTATTCCCCGCGGTCCGGAGCCCGCTCGGCCGAGTGGCCCGAGACGGTGGACGAGGAGGAGAAGACGCGGCGCATCACGCTCCTGATCGAGGAGCAGAAGGGGACCTCCCTTCTCAAGAACCAGGCGGACATCGGATCCATCGCCCAGGTGCTCGTCGAGGGCCCGACCCGCCGGAACCCGTTAGAGTGGTTCGGGAAATCCGCGCATTTCAAGACGACCGTGTTCCCGCACCGAGGGGAGAGCGTTGGAGATTTGATTCCGGTCCGCGTCGCCTCCGCGACGCCGCATGCGCTACTCGGGGAGGGGGTACGGGCAGCGAGTTTCGCGGCTACCGAGGACGCTACCGTCTGAGCCTCCGCGCGGCGGCTCTGCTTCTCGTCCTCCTCGGCCTCCTCGCTCCATCGCACGCGTGCGCGACCGCGGTTCCGGGCCTCCGGTACCGAATCGACGTGACCCTCGATCCGCTTCGCCACCGCCTCTCGGGGCGCGCCGCGATCACCTACCGGAGCGGCGCGGACTCGCTCCTTCCTTCCATCTATCTCCACGCGTATCCGAACGCGTTCCGCGGTCCGCATACGATCTTCGGCCGTGAGGGAGAGCGCTGGGGCGAGGACTATGCGCTCCGCTTCGCGAGCCCGAGTCAACGCGGCTGGATGTCGATCGATTCGGTCTCGGCCGACGGCGTACCCGCGTCGATCGCGATGGAGGAAACGGTCGTGCGGGTGGATCTGCCCCGGCCCTTGAAGCCTCGGGGCTCGGTCACGATCACGCTCCGCTTCGAGGTCCAGGTCCCGAAGCCCTTCGCGCGGCTCGGGCACGTGGGCGACTCCTACTCCGTGGGGCAGTGGTATCCCAAGGTCGCGGTCTACGACGATCTTGGCTGGCACGTGGATCCCTACCATTACCTATCTGAATTTTACGGGGACTACGGCACCTTCGACGTCGCCATCACGCTTCCGGACCCGTTCTGGGTCGGCGCGACCGGCGTGTTGATGGGCACGGAAGGGGGCGATAACCAGATCCCGCTCGCGGATCGCGAGACCGCCGGCGATAGCGTGACCGTGCGCCTGCGCGCCGTCCCGGCGGATTCGCTCCGGGGCCGATGGCCGCGGACGATGCTCGCGGCGCCTCGAGGCAAGCAGAGCGCGCCGGTCGAGGTAAAGCGTGCGAAAGGCGCGACCCTCCGGGTGCCACGCGGGGCGCCCGTCCATTACAGCTATTCGTGGATCGAGACCGAAAAGGATGCGCGCGAGGAGGCGGACGCACATGGAAGGCCCGGTCCCCTTCACTTGGTCCTTGCGTCGCGCGACACGACGCTTGTAGACACGCTCCGCGCGCTCGCGCGGGCGGGCACGCCCAAGGACAGCGTTCTTCCCTCGCTGAAGACCCTCCGGTTTCACGCCGATCGCGTCCACGATTTTGCCTGGGTGGCGTCCCCCTACTACGTTCGCGGCGATACCGTCTGGAACGGCATCTCGATTCGCGCCCTCGCGTTCCGCGAGGATCAGGATCGTTGGCGTGAGCAGAAAGCGGCTGTCGCTTCGGCGATGGCGTTCTTGAGCCGAGAAGTCGGTCCATACGTCTGGCCCGCGTTCACGAGCGCCGAGAGCCACGTCGGAGGGGGGGGAATGGAGTATCCGATGCTCATCATGAACGAGCCGGACGTGCCGTCGACCTGGGCCGGATCTCTCGATGCCACGGTCGCGCACGAGGTGGCGCACAACTGGTTCTACGGCATGCTGGGGAGCGATGAGCGCGCCCATCCTTGGCTCGACGAAGGTTTCACGCAGTACATGGAAGACCGCTACGGCGGCTGGAAATACCCGCGCGGGCTACTCAAGCGGCGAAAGCTCCTTCCCTGGACGAGCCCTCTCAAGGACTTCTTCTTGGACGAGAATCGCTACCTCTCCCGCGCCTACGCGCGGGACGAGCAGCCGATTTCGACACCCGCGGATGCGTATCATGGCTGGACGAGCTACGCGGTAGGCGCCTACTCGAAGCCCGCGATGATGCTGCATACGCTTCGCGGGTACCTTGGCGACTCCACGTTCAGCGCGTTCCTACGCCAGTACTACCGCTCGAACCTTCTCCGGCACCCTCGCCCCGCCGATGTCGTGAAGGCCGCCGAACGGGTCTCGGGGCGCGATCTCCAGGGCTGGTTTCGGCCCTGGCTCGAGGGGACCGGAACGGCGTCCATCGCCCTGCGTGGGATTCACCGTGGTTCGACCAAAGAGCAGCACACCACGACCGTCAAGGTGAGTCGCGAGGGAGAGCTGGCGGGGCCGTTTCCCCTCGAGGTGCGCTTCGCGGATGGAACGCGCGAGAAGCTGCTCGTGACCGGGCACGAGCGAGAGTCGAGGCTCATCTTCCGAGGTGAGCCCCGCGTTACGACCGCGATCGTGGATCCGGATCACGAGGTGATCGAGCTGAACCGCCTCGACAACCGGAGCGGCCCGCCGCCGCTCCGATTCAAGCCGCTGTACGACTTCCCCTCCTCGGAGGCGATGACGTTTCTCTACGGACCGATGATCTGGCACGGCAGGGCAGAAGGCGCGCGACTGGGCCTTTGGACCACCGGAAGGTATCTACCTTCGAGCGATTTCCCGGAGGGCATCCTGAGCGCCGGCGGTAGCCTCGTCGCCGCCACGCGTGATGGCGACCTGTCGTGGAGCGCGCGAGTCGGGCGGCGCGTGGGCGCCCTCGGCGCGCGCGGACGGGTCGAAGTCGACGGGGCACGCGACGCGGGCCTCCTCCGCACCGGAATCCGCCTGGGAAACCTCGCCACGGGCTCGTCGCGACGGCACCCGTTTCGTGTCTGGCAGATCTCGCTCGACTACAGGGACCGCTATGACTTGATACCGGTGGATCCACGCTACTGGTCGGCGGGAAGGGGGCTTCACGCTCAAGCTCGTTTCACGCTGGATACCCAGGGCCCGCGGCGCGCCGAGCACGTGAGCCTGGACCTTCGCGGCGGATCCTCGGCGTTTCGCTCGAGCGATGATCCCGAGTTTCACTATGAGCGCGCTTCGATCGAAGCGCGTCAGATGCTCGACCTCCTACCGCGCGGTGACGCCCACGTCTCGTGGAGGTTCTTCGCCGGCTCGACATTCGATCAGCCGCCGCGCGAGCTGCTCTTCGACGCCGGCGAAGGAAGCCGCGCCGATTCGCTCGACCGTTTCTATCTGAACGACCGCGGACCGCTGCTCGCCTCCGGACACTACCTCCTCGCCGGGGGAGGCGGGCTCAGGGGCTATCGCGGGCGGGCGGCACTGGGAAAGCGCGTCTGCGGTATGAACGTGGACCTCGGGCTCGCCGGCGTGCCGGTATCGGTCTTCGGCGATCTGGGGCGCCTCGAGACCGGCCGCGCCCTCGCCGACGCGGGGCTCTCCTGCGCGGCGGGACCGCTCCGGATCACGTTCCCCCTCTGGGTCGGCCCCCCCGAGCCGGATCAAGACCCCTGGCGCTTCCGTTGGCTCGTCTCGATCGAAACGTTCCCGATTTCATTCTGATTGTGTTAGCTCTATGTCGTCGCGGGGAGACGGGCTTCGGCGGCTTGACAGCAGAATGAACCGGGCGGAGAATGACTCGACGGAGGGCCCCATGAAAATCGAGATCGTATACTGCACCGAATGAAACTATCTCCCCAGGGCCACCAGTTTGGCGGCCGAGCTGAAGAAACAACTGGGCGTTGAATCGAAGTTGACCGCCGGCGGTGGAGGAGTTTTCGAAGTTTCCGCGGACGGAAAAGTCATCTTCTCGAAAAAGTCGGTAGGCCGATTCCCCGAGGTCAAGGAAATCGTCGGGGCGCTCCAAAAGACCACGTGAACGTGACCCGAGGGGTGACCCCCGGCGTCTCGCGAAACCGGCCCCGCTCCGCGGGGCCGAGTCGTTTTCAGGGAGGGGGGGTTTCATGC
>Ga0209058_1005415_pt1 | contig 9980 bp, 9 predicted proteins | sample GraSoiAngelo_147_FD_185904 | JGI IMG/M metagenome (GOLD analysis project Ga0209058, IMG submission 185904) | Grasslands soil microbial communities from the Angelo Coastal Reserve, California, USA - 14_1009_05_40cm (SPAdes) (version 2) | ecosystem: Environmental > Terrestrial > Soil > Grasslands ...
CGCGTCCTTGAGCACGGCTTGCACGGCGCGCTGCATCTCTGCCGTCGTTTCGACGCGCACGGCCGCGGCGCCCGCCGGGAGCGGCAGCTCGGTGGGACCCGTGATCAGTACCACGTCCGCGCCTCGCGCCAGCGCCGCTTCGGCGAGCGCGTAGCCCATGCGGCCGCTCGAGGGGTTGGTGATGACGCGCACCGGGTCCATGTGCTCGCGCGTGGGGCCGGCGGTCACCACCACTTTGCGTCCCGCCCAGCGTCCCCCCCCTTGCCCCGCGAGCAGGCGCTCGGCGGCGGCGAGGATCGCCTCCGGCTCGCTCATGCGGCCGGGCCGCTCGCTCGGCCCTTCGGCGAGCGGTCCCGCCTCGGGACCGATGAACTGCCAGCCACGTTTCCCCAGCGTCTTGACGTTCGCCTGCGTCGCGGGGTGCGCCCACATGGCGTCGTTCATCGCGGGTGCGCAGAGCACCGGCCCGGTGCGGGCGAGCAGCAGCGCCGCGAGGAGGTCGTCGGCGAGACCCATCGCGGCGCGCGCGAGGAGGTTGGCCGTGGCCGGCGCGAGGATCACGAGGTCCGGCGTCTTGGCGAGGGCGATGTGGGCGAGGGCGCGCTCGGGCTGCCACAGCGACGTGAGCACCGGTCGGCCGGTGAGCGCCTCGAACACCACGGGACGCACGAACTCGGACGCGGCGGCGGTGAGCACCACGTCCACGGCGGCGCGGGCCTCGGTCAGCCGGCGGGCGAGGACGCAGCTCTTGTACGAGGCGATGCCGCCCGACACGCCGAGGACGACGTGGCGGCCGGCGAGCGGCATCAGGCTTCCTGCCGGCGCCGCCGCACCAGCCGGAACTTCAGGTTGCCCCGGGTGAGCTCGTCGAAGGCCCGCGTCGTGAGCTTTTCCTCGAAGTCGACCGAGCGGTCCCGCGGGAACTCGTTGACGAAACGGGCGAACCGCGCCGCCACGAGGACCCCGAGGTACTTGTTGCCCGTCTGGGCCGCGACTTCCACCGGTGTATAGATCCGCATTGCTGCTCCTTTAGGTCTGCAGTCCGCGCCGCAGCGCGTCGATCAACTGGGTCTCGACCGGCCTCAGGCCCGTGCGGGGGCGCCGGCCGTCAATGATCGCCCCGATCTCCCGCACCGCGTCGTCGAGCCGATCGTTGACGACTCGATAATCGAACTCCGCGGCGGCGCCCACTTCCTCCACGGCGCGCCGCAAGCGCGCCGCCAGGTCCGCCGGCGACTCGCTGCGGCGCTCGCGCAGCCGGTCCAACAGCTCGTCCACCGACGGCGGCAGGATGAACACGCTGATCGATCGCGGCCACGGGTACGCCGCGCGCACCTGCCGGGCGCCCTCGATCTCGATGTCCATCACCACATGCCGGCCGCTGTTCAGCACCCGCTCGACCTCGCTGCGCAACGTGCCGTACAGGTGTCCCGCGTACTCCGCGCACTCCAGAAACTCTCCGGCCGCGCGACGGCGCTCGAACTCCGCGCGGCTGAGAAAGTGATACGCCTGCCCGTCCTGCTCTCCCGGGCGCGGGGGGCGCGTTGTGGCGGAGACCGAATACCCCAGATCCGCGGGCCGCTCGCGGAGCAGCCGCTGCGCGATCGTCGTCTTGCCGCCGCCCGAGGGCGCCGACAGGATGACGACCGCCCGCGTCACTCGAGATTCTCCAGCTGCTCCCGAAACCGCTCCAGCTCGCCTTTCATCGCGATCACCGTCTGCGTGATCGCCGCGTCGTTCGCCTTCGAGCCGATGGTGTTCACCTCGCGCAGCAGCTCCTGCGCGAGAAAGCCGAGCTGCTTGCCCACCGGCACGCTGGCGGCCAGCGCCTGCCGGCACGCCGCGAGGTGCGTGCGCAGCCGCACCAGCTCCTCGCTGATATCGACTCGGTCGGCGAGCAGGGCGATCTCGACCGCCAACCGCTGCTCGTCCACCTTCACGTTGCCCGCGAGCTCGGCCACCGCCTTGCGGAGCCGCTCGTGCTCGGCGGCCAGCCGCGTCGGCGCGCGTCCTTCGACCGCCTGCGCCCCCGCCTCGAGGGCCTCGAGGCGGGCCCGCAGGTCCTCCGCCAGCGCGCGGCCTTCGCGCTCGCGCATCCCTAACACTGCGGCGACGGCTTGCTCGACGATCGGCTGCACGTCGCTCCACGTCACCGCGGCCTGGCCGTTGCCGCCCAACGCCAGCACCTCGGGCTGCCGTGCCACGAACGCAAGATCCGGCTCGCCCTTGAGGTGCAGCTTCTTCTTCAGCTCTTTCAACGCGGCGACTACCTGCCGCGCGCGGACGAGGTCCAGGGACAGGGTCGTCTCGGCTTCGGGAGACTCGAGCCAGCGAGCCGTCACCGCCACGTGACCCCGGTCCAACAGCTGGCGCAGCCGATCACGCAACTCGGCTTCCACGCCGGCGAGGTCGAAGGGCAGCTTGATCTGCGCGTTGAAATAGCGGTGGTTGACGGAGCGGATCTCGATCCGCAGCCGTCCCCCGAGCACCGTCCCTTCGGACGCGCCGAATCCCGTCATGCTTCGCGGCACAGACTTTAAGGCTAATCGGGCGAAGCACTTAGGTCAACGCGTTCAGTTGGTGAATGTCCAGCGCACTCCGAAGTACTGAAAGCGTCGCGGATAACTCAGGCCGTGGACATAGCTGCCGCGGAAGAAGTTGCTGTTGCGCACCACCCAGAACGCGGTGACGCCCGCGATCTGCATCTGCAGGTCGTTCTCGATGAACGTGGCGCCCGCGAGCGGCACCTGCACCACGTTGCCGAGCGTGTCGCGATGCACGCCGCCCAGGCCGCGACTCCACGACTCCACCGCGAACTCCCCGCGCAGGGCGAACACGCCGCTCTTGTACACGCGCCAGAACCGCGAGAAGAACGTCGCCGAGAACCGCGCGTGCCGCGGCGGCTCGAAGTCGCCGCCGCCGCGGATCGGGTCGAAATACCATCCCGAAAGCGTGAGGCCCGCCACGGGCCGGACGCTGGCGATGAGCTGGAGGTAGCGGCTTTGCGGCACGGGGCCGAACCCGTTGATCGAATCGCGGCCCGACAGCCCGGATGGGAAACCGAGCGGCTGGTACGGATCGCGCCGCACGCCGGCTGCTTCCACCGTCCCGAATCGGCTCTCCCAGCGCACCGCGCCCGAGAAGTCGAGGGCCCATTGCGTGCCGCCGGTGGCCAGGGCCGGAGCCGTCGCATCCCGCATCGACGCCACGTCGCCGTGGAGGGAGAATCCCAGCGGCAACGACAGGCCGCCGCTCGCGTGCGCGCGGCGGCCCGTGCGGCGGCCGGCGTACCGGGCGATGCGGCCGTCGGCCGCCAGCGTGAGCCGTGGGACGGGCGTCCAGCCGCCTTCCACCTCGACCGACGAGCGGGGGAGGAAGTCGCTGAACCGACCGGTCACGGCCAGGCTCGCACGGCGCCAGGTCTGGCGCGCCGCAACCTGGGCCAGCGCCCCCGAGCGGCCGGGGATCGCCGTGTCGCGGCTGATGGACGTGCGCAGCAGCGCGGCCTCGAAGCGCGGCCCCAGCCCGTCGGCGCGGGCGCCGGCGAAGACGCGCAGCAGCCCGTCTTGACGCTTGAACCGCCAGCGGTCCACCACGCCGACTCTCGCGCTGCGATCCCACGTGGAGCTCAGCACCTCATAGGAGATTCCCAGGCGGCCGCCGGGGATGTACTCCCCCTTGAGCCACAGGTCGACGCTGTTGAACGCGGTGGTGGAAGTCGCCGCGTCGTCGTTGATCGCGTTCCAGTCCGCGGCAAGTGCCAGCCCCATCCCCGAGCGCCAGCGGCGCGCGAACGTGCCGCGGTAGTCGGCGACGGACAGGTCGCCGGTCTCGATGCGCACGCTGCTCGTCGGGACGGTGGATCGCTGGCGGGAGGTCGTCAGGTACACGCGCAGCGTTGCGGGGAGGACGATGACGTCCACGCGCTCCAGCGGCGCCAGGGAGACGCGGGCGAGGTCCAGAAATACGGAATCGCGGCCCAGCGGCAGATACGGCACGCCGTCCCAGTACACCTCGATCCCCGGTGGCCCACGGCCCCCGTAGAGGGCGACCTCCGGCGCGCCGTACGCCCCGCCCCGGGCGATATAAACGCCGGGGACGTGCAGCAGCAGATCCGCGAGCGTCGTCGCGTCCGAGAAGCGCAGGGAATCGGCGTCGAAGGTGTAGCGGGTGCCGTGGGGGAGCGGCCCGGCGGGAAGCGCTGGGGCGAACGCCGCCAGATAGTGCGGGATGGTGTCGGGCGGAGTGGTGTCGCGCACGCGAGCGCCGCTGGTGTCGCGGGCGGTCGTGTCCGCTTGGGCGGCCGCGGGCGGGGGAGCCGCCGCGACGAGGAGCGCCCGCCGGATCAAGCGCCGGCGCGACGCAGCAGGAACTCGGTGAACAACCGCACGCCGATCGCCGTCGGCCCCTTGACCTGATGCGGGCCTTCGCTGTCGGTGTAGGCGGTCCCCGCGATGTCGAGGTGCGCCCACGGGAACCCTTCGACGAACTCTCGCAGGAACCATCCACCGGCGATGGTGCCCGCGCTGCGGCCGCCGGAGTTGCGCACGTCGGCGATGTCCGACTTGACCAGCTCCCGGTACTCCTCCCAGAGCGGCAGCGGCCAGCACCGCTCGCCCGCCCGCTCCCCCGCCTCGCGCACCTCCCCGAGCAGCGCCTCGTCGGTGCCCATCAGGCCGATCGCCTCCTTGCCGAGGGCGATGCTGACGGCGCCCGTGAGCGTTGCGGCGTCGAGCACGGCGCCGGGCTTGTAGCGTCGCGCCCACGACAGCGCGTCGCACAAGATCAGCCGGCCTTCGGCGTCGGTGTTCACGATCTCGATGGTCTTGCCGAGGTGGCTTTTGACGACGTCCCCGGGCTTGATCGCCGTCCCCGACGGCAGATTCTCCGTCGAAGGGATCACCCCGATCACGTTCACTTTGGGCTTCAGGGTCCCCAATGCCTCGAACGCGCCGAGCACGGCCGCCGCGCCGGACATGTCGTACTTCATGTCCTCCATGCTCTGCGCCGGCTTGATCGAGATGCCGCCGGAATCGAACGTGACGCCCTTGCCGACGAGCACGACCGGACCGCCGTCTCCCCCGCCCTGGTATTCCAGGGTGATGAACCGGGGCTCCTGCGCCGAGCCCTGCGCCACGGCGAGCAGGGCGCCCATCCCTTCCTTCTTGATGGCGGCGAGATCGAGCACCGTCACCTTCACGCCGTGTTTCTTGCCGAGCGCCACGGCCTGGTCGGCGAGGTACGTCGGGGTACAGACGTTGCCGGGCAGCATCTGCAGATGCCGCGTGTACCGCGCCCCGGCGGCGATCGCCGCCCCGATGCGTCGACCGGCTTCGGCCTCCTTGGCGTCCTTGGCGTCGACGACCACGTCCACGGCCTCGACTTCGACGCGCGGCTCTTCGCCGGCCTGTTTGAGGTCGGTGAAGATCCAGGCACCGTGCGCGGCGCCTTCCACCGCGAGCTGGCCCCAATCGCGGGCGTTGACGCCGCCCCGCGCTTCAGCGGCCACGAGCAGCGCGAAACTCTTGGCGCCGAGCACGCGGGCGCGCTTGGCCGCCACGGCCGCGGCGCGACGCAGGCTGGTGCGGGTGACGTCGGCGCTCTTGCCGATCCCCACGACGAGCAGGCGCTGGATCTTGCCGGCTGCCGGATACAGCAGTTGGGTCTCGTCGCGTTTGCCCTTGAAATCACCGCCAGCGATCGCCCGGGCCATTACCCCGCCGGTCGCCCGGTCGAGGGCGGCGAGCGACGCGGGCACCGTGGTGCCGGCTGGAACGATCACCGCCAGGAGGGGAGTCTCGAGGTCCCCCGCCGGGGTTGTGACGATGGCGCTCTTCATGGGAGGTGCTGGATTATCGCCTCGCCGAAGGCGGAGGTCGAGACCTCGGTGGCGCCAAGCATCTGGCGGGCCAGATCGTAGGTCACCCGCTTGGCGGCGATGGCCCCCTCGAGCCCGCGGATGATGGCCGTCGCCACGTCCTTCCATCCCAGGAGCTCGAACAGCATCGCGCCCGAGAGGATCACGCTGCCCGGATTGACCTTGTCCTGGCCGGCGTACTTGGGCGCGGTGCCGTGGGTGGCCTCGAAGACGGCGAACCCGTCGCCGATGTTGGCGCCGGGCGCCATGCCGAGGCCGCCCACCTGGGCCGCGCAGGCGTCGGAGAGATAGTCGCCGTTGAGATTCGGCGTGGCGATGACGGAGTACTCGTCGGGGCGCAACAGCACCTGCTGGAACATGGCGTCGGCGATGCGGTCCTTGATGATGATCTTCCCCGCGGTGCCGCTCGCCTCCTGTCCCTCGTGCAGGGTGCGGTCGTCGAAGCGCTCCCGGGCGACCTGGTAGCCCCAGTCGCGGAAGGCGCCCTCGGTGAACTTCATGATGTTGCCTTTGTGCACGAGGGTGACCGAAGGCCGGCCGCTGTCGAGCGCGTACTGGATGGCCTTCACCACGAGGCGCTGCGAGCCGAACTTGGACATCGGCTTGACCCCGATGGCGCTGTGCTCGCGGATCTTCGCGCCCATTTCCCGGACCAGAAAATCACGCACGCGGTTCGCCTGATCGGTGCCCGCCTCGTACTCGATGCCGGCGTAAACGTCCTCGACGTTCTCGCGGAAGATGACGACGTCGAGCTTCTGGGGTTCTCGCACCGGCGAGGGCACGCCCGCGAAATAGCGAACCGGCCGGATGCAGGCGTAGAGGTCGAGGAGCTGGCGCAGCGATACATTGACCGAGCGGATCCCGCCGCCGACGGGCGTGGTGAGCGGTCCCTTGATGGCGACGCGGTGCCGGCGGATCGCCTCGAGCGTCTCCTCGGGGAGCCAGCTGCCCACCTGCTTGAAGGCCTTCTCGCCGGCGAGCACCTCGCGCCACACGACGGCGCGTCCACCCGAGGCCTTCTTCACCGCGGCGTCGAACACCCGCTGCGACGCCCGCCAGATGTCCGGTCCGGTGCCGTCGCCTTCGATGAACGGAATGACGGGCTGGTCCGGAACGATCCAGCGCTCGTCGCGATACTCGATGATGCCCCCCGTCCCCGCCCCACCCGGCACGGTCAGCCTCGCTTTCTGAGCGGCGTCCAGCGGCGGTTGAGCGGGCCCACATACTCGGCGCGCGGCCGGATCAGCCGGTTGTCGGCGTGCTGTTCGAGCACGTGCGCGCACCACCCGCTCACGCGACTCGCGACGAAGATGGGCGTGTACAGGTCTAGCGGGATGCCCATCACGTAATAGAGCGTCGCCGAGTAAAAGTCCACGTTGCAGTACAGACCCTTCTCGCGCTTCACGACGTCCTCGATGATGCGCTGGATCCCGAACCAGTGCGACTGGCCGAACTTGCGGCCCAGCTCCTCGGACATGCGCCGCAGATGGCTCGCCCGCGGGTCCTCGGTCCGGTACACCCGATGCCCGAAGGCCATGATGCGCTCCTTGCGCGCCAGGCGCTCGCGCACCCAGGACTCGGCGCGGTCTGGGGTCTTGATGTCGAGCAGCATCTTCATGGCCTCGGTGTTGGCGCCGCCGTGCAGCGGTCCGGCGAGGGCGGCGATCGCGCCCGTGACGGCGCCGTGGACGTCGGCGAGCGTCGCGGCGATGACCCGGGCCGCGAACGTCGAAGCGTTGAGCTCGTGGTCGGCGTGGAGGATGAGCGCCACGTCGAACGCCCGGACCACCTCGGTCTCGGGGATTTCCCCCGTCAGCAGGTACAGCGTGTTGGCGGCGAGGGAGAGCCCGCGCCGCGGCGTGAGGGGCTTTTGGCCGGAGCGCAGGCGCTGGAAGGCGCCGAGCATGGTCGGCAGCTGGGCGATGAGCCGCACCGCCTTGCGGTACTCGGCCGCCCGGCTGTCGTCGCCGCGGTCGGGGTCTACGAAGACTGCGGCGCTGACGGCGGTGCGCAACACGTGCATCGGGTTCGCCCCGGCCGGCGCGTCCTTGATGATGCGCAGCACCACGCGATCGAGCTTCTGTGACGCCTTGATCTGAGCCGTGAAGGATTTGAGCTGGGCCCGCGTCGGCAGATCGCCGTTGAGCAGCAGGTAGGCGGTTTCCTCGAAGGTCGAGTGGTCGGCGAGATCGTGGATGTCGTAGCCCCGGTAGACGAGCCGGCCCTCGTCCCCGAACACGGTGCACACGGCCGACTCGGTGGCGACGACCCCTTCGAGACCCTTGGTGAACGCGCTGTCGGGGGTGGCCGTGGGCATGATCGGAACGCCGAGTCGAGGTGGAGGTATCACCCGGGGTCGCTACAGACTACCCAGGCGCTGTCGGGTTGCGCCACCCTCCCGGTGGCCGCTAGACTGGAGCCCCATGCGACGCGGAAGCCTGCTCGCCCTGCTGTTCGCCGCCAGCTGTTGGCTCGGTGCCGGACCCGGAGGTATTACCCTCCAGGCCGTGCTGGCGTGCCGGTATCACGCGACGCTGCAGGGGCACCACACGCATCACATGCCGGCGGTGCCGCCGGGCGCGCCGTGTTTCTGCGACCAGATGACGGGCGGCGGAGACCTGCTCCCGTCGGCGGCGGTGCTGACGCCCGCGCCGATCGCCGCATTGATCCTGACCGGCGAGACCGTCGTCGCCTTCCCCCATCCCCCATCCTCCTTCCCGGGCTTTTCCCCGGTTCCGTTGACGCCTCCTCCGATCGCCTGAGCGTGTAGTCGGCCGGCGATTCTCGTTCATTCATTTCCGGAGGAGGAGTATGCGCACCGCTTTGTGCTGTGCGCTCCTGAGCCTGGCCGCGGGCGCGGCCGGGGCGCAGGAGCGTGAAGTCACCTTCGAAGCGCCGAAACCGGTAACCGTCAGCGGCTTTGCCGTGGGGCTGTTCTCCTGGGATCGCGAGCAGGCGGCGAATTCCGCCCTGGCCTCGAAGCTCGCCGTCAGCCTGTTCCGGCCGTGGTCGGACAACCTCTATCTCTTCGGCCAGCTGACCACCCACGTCGCTCCGGGCGACAGCGGCGCCACTACGACCGAGATCGAGATCGACAACCTCATCGTCAGCTGGACGCCGCCCGGCGCCGCGGCGCTGAACGTCATTTTCGGACGCTTCGACGCGCCGCTCGGCTTCGAGCGCGACGACGAGCCGCTGAACCTGGTCCCGACCAACTCGTTCAACTTCGGGCTGGCCCGCCCCGCCAAGCTCACCGGGCTCGTCGCGCGCTACACGCTGAGCCCGCGCCTGGCGGCGGCGCTGATCGCCGCCAACGGCTGGGACGCCGCGATCGACAACAACTCCGGAAAGACCGGCGGGCTGCGCCTGGAATGGCTGCCGGCGGAGGGAGCCGCGTTCGGCGCCACGGCGCTATACGGGCCGGAGGGCGCCGCGACCAACGCCAATCCGCGCACCCTGGTCACGGCGGATGCGACCGTGCAGCGCGGGTCGCACCTCATCGTGGGCGGCGAGCTCAATCGCGGGCGGCAACGCACGGGCGCTGCGATCGCCAGCTGGACCGGCGGCGCCGTGACCGCCTTCTGGCGGCTGGGCCGCTCCACCGGCCTGACGGTGCGCGGCGATCTGCTCGACGACCCTGACGGCTTCACGACCGGAACGCCGCAGACGCTCCGATCCCTGACGGTCTCGCCCTGGTACTTCTACCGCGAGGCGCAGGAGGGGATTTTCAGCGCGATCGAGCACACGTCGTTCCGTCTTCCGGCGTTCGCGCTGCGGCCGGCACTGCGCTTCGACCATTCGACGGCCGCGTTCTTCGCGGAGCACACGGGCGGCTTCACGCGCACGCACGTTTCCGCGGTCGTCGAGCTGGTCTACCTCTTCTAAGGACGCAGCGATGCTTTACGACCTGTCTCGCGCCGACGCACGGGTGAAGTGGTTGGTGACGTGTCTCCTGCTCACCTTCGCCCTTGCCTACGGTTTCGGTGGGTGGATGGTCGCCCTGTACGCCGGGTTCGTCCCCAAGCAGGTGGCGGCGACCTACGCTCCGTCCCAGATGTCCATGGCGATGCCGCCGGAAAGCACGGTGGTAGTGGAGCACCCG